>ERZ1034691.1906-NODE-1906-length-12411-cov-13.687358_pt1 | contig 12411 bp, 10 predicted proteins | sample MGYA00520638_ERZ1034691 | MGnify/ENA primary metagenome ERZ1034691 (study PRJEB33766, sample SAMN09781763) | gut metagenome | biome: gut microbiome | host: Homo sapiens | place: Madagascar | study: EMG produced TPA metagenomics assembly of the PRJNA485056 data...
CAATTCAGAGAGCGAAAGCTCGTACCGAACAGGTTCGGAGCCAAGGCATTGAGCCAATTTCACGGCAGAGCAACCCTCTGACAACCGTTTGGGAACTTGTGGAGTATTTAAACTCCAAGATTTGAACTGCATCAATTTGAAAATATAGCAAAGGGGCTGTTGCACATCCCCCCAAAAAAGAAAGACCGAAGCAAAAAGCCCAAAAGGCTTTACAACTTCGGTCTTTTGCTTTAAGTTAATAGTTGTGAACAGAAAAACTCAAAAGCAAGAACAGCATATCGAAATTTTGGAAAAAAGTCAACAGTTAAAATTTCGAATGCCGACAGAAATAAGAATATCGAAGCACAACGCGATCTATCAGGCAAGCGTCCAGCTTGAGGAACTGGATTATACAAAGTTGTATAGAGCTTATTCGGGAATCCGAAAATCGCAGATAGAGCCGCGTGTGTTATTTAAAGTACTGGTGTGTGCCTATATGAAGGGCGTATATTCCAGCCGTAAAATAGAGGAACTGTGCAGGGAGAATCTGGTATTCCGCTGGCTGCTGGGGGATCAGAAAACGCCGGATCACTGCACCATAGCAAGATTCCGGAGCAACAGTAACCTGCAGGAAGCGTTTGAGGATTTGTTCTTTCAATATGTAAAGAAGCTGGAGGATAAAGGGTATACCGAGCACTCCGAGGTGTTTGTGGACGGAACCAAAATCGAAAGCAAAGCAAATCGGTATACATTGTCAGCACGGTCGATGCCGTATACTGACCGCCCAGTGCCCAATCATTCGGCGACAGCAATGCGCCCGTTCCTTGAGCAACATCTCTATGTCTACGAACAATCAGCATTCCCTGTGCATTAGGCTTTTCAGACAGCATCATCGCAAGAATAGAAATAAAAGATGTCACTCTAAAATCGTCATCAGATTCAATGTGAGAAAGAATCTCCTTCATTATGCGAAGGCTGACCTGATAAACAGGTTCATCTTACAAACAAGGAGAACCCGAAATGAAGAAAGAAACTGTAAGCAATGACTCTTTGAAAGAAAAAATCGAAGAAATTCTAACGCCCTATCCGGACCCGATGAGCCGCAACGATTTCCGCATCGTATGCCATATTGGAACGCGCACTTCGCTTTATCTCCTGCAAAGCGGGCTTGTTCCCTGCAAAAACAACGGAAAGAAAACGCGATGCTATAAAATTGCCAAGAAAGATGTTGCCGAGTATCTCTACCGCCGAGAGTCCGACCCGATGCGTTACACCCCGCCCAGCGGGTGGTATTACAACTACCCCAAGCACAAGAAACCTGCCGCATCGTTGGAGCGCAAGCTGAACTATAAGGGCGAGGAACGGCTGCTGGCCAAGGAATGGTACGAGCAGCAGTTAGCAAATTACCCGGATGTACTGACCGTTGCACAAGTCTGCAAGGTGACAGGCTACCAACGCCGCACAATCTTGAAATGGTGCAGCAAGGGCTTGCTGAAAACCATCTTACAGACACCAAAGTATAGGGTTCCCAAAGTATGGCTGCTGGAATTTGTGACGTCCGACTTTTTCAACGAAATCAGCCGAAAATGTGGAAGACACTATGCCGCCATCAAGGAAATCAGCAGCTCACGCAAAGCCAGATGACGCGCTTAGTCACCCTCGTGGGAGTGCCAACGCTTTAGGACTTCCTCCACCTGCTTGATAAGCTGCTCCTTATTCGGCATATACAGGACATACCGAGAAGCAAAAATTTGATTAGACAAGCCGCCCAGCGCATACTCAGCCGCTACACTGTCCTTATCGGTGCAGAGGATGATGCCGATGGGCGGATTGTCTTCTGGGTCGTTGACCTCCGCAGCATAATAATTCAGATACATGTTGATCTGCCCGGCAGCTTCGGGCGTGAGTTTGGTGGTTTTCAACTCAATCAGCACATAGGCGTGCAAAATCTTGTTGTAGAACACCATGTCCACATAGTAGTGGGTGTTATTCACAGTGACCCGCTGCTGTGTGCCGACAAACATAAAGCCCCGACCAAGTTCCAGCAGGAAATCTTCAATTTGCCGAACCAGTGCCGCTTCCAAGTCGCTCTCAAGGAACGGCTTTTCCTCCGGCAGACCTAAAAATTCAAACACATACGGGTCTTTGATGATGTCCTCCGGCTTGGTGTAGTCCACACCTTTTTCAGCCAGCGTCAAAACCTGCTCTTTGTTGGCATCACCGCGGGACAGGAGCAGACGCTCAAACAGCGAGCTATCGATCTGCCGCTTCATCTCACGGACAGACCATCCGGCGTTGACTGCTTCCTTTTCATAGAAGCTGCGCTTTTCCTTATCGGAGATGGACAGTAACTCGCAGTAGTGCGACCAGCTCAATTTGCCAGACACCGTCTGGCAAATTGGATAGTTCAAATATAGCAGACGCATATTTTGCAGATTGGAGCGCGAAAAGCCCCTGCCTAATTCTTTTGTCAGCGCCTTTGAAAGCTGCAGCAAGGTCTTTTCACCGTAGGCCGCCCGGACGCTGTCGTTCTGCTCGTAGCGGACAATGACTTCACCGATTTTCCAGTAGGTTGACAGCAGTTCCTGATTGACCTGTTGGGCTATGTTTTTGCGGGAGGTTTCCAGCAGTGCGCGAATCTCGCTCACTGCCGGGGCAAGAGCCCGTGCGGCGGGGGTTACAGGTTTGCTCTCCATCAGTCGTTGTCCACCTTTCTGCTAAGTACTGCACATGAGGGTAAAATCTTAGGAAACATTTCAATATATCTTATGTCCTTTGTTTTGAAATGCACGTATACCTGCGTTATTTTGTTGGAATACATATAAATGCTTGATATTTCCTCTATCAGCTACGGAAAATACTCTTTTGGCAATATGCATTGTGTTCAATGGGTTGGTTGTTGCATAGAGATTGACTTCTTTAATAGTATCCAATGTCCTTACGGTATTTATGGTAGTCTCTATGAAATTCTGGCTAAAGTGTCGTCCACGCGTGGTTCCATCATTTCGACTGATCTTTATTGTGAGTAAATTGCGTTTCGAAATTGGAATTTGTTCATTTTTAATAGGGTATGTATCCTCCAAAAGAATGTTTATTTCATTGAGTGATTGATTCGTATGAATTTTGGTAACTTTGATTTTTTCGGTCTTTGCTGTAGGATATTCATCGCTATTTAGAGGGAACTCGTTAAACGTTGCATTTATAACCAACTTGAATTGCATATATATAGGAACCAGAATCAGATTGCATTTATGAATTCCAAGCACTTTTGCGCAAAACCAGTACCACCCATAAGGATAATCATGATAAACATTGATACTATTCATAATAAAGTTGCTGTTGAATTTTCGTACTGCCAACCATGCAACTATGAATAATGCAACCATAATTAAGGGCTTTCCTTGTGACAGTGGCAAATACCAATACCAATTGTCTGGTGATATATAATTGTCATCCAAATATGGTTTAAAAAGTGTTTCTAAGTTCACTAGTTGTGGTAGTATAGCAGCTCCAATTATAACGAAAATTTCCAGTATTTGTCGGATATTACTTTTGACTGCATTAATTACTTTTTTCATTCATCGTTTTTCCTTTTATAGTAGATGCCATCAACGTTTTGGGGAGATTCGTATACTTCCACTATCTTTCCTGTAAGGAAATCCCCGACCCAAACTCTCAATTCATCTGTGCCAACAATAAGAAAAAATACATACTGGCAACCAGTTTTATCTTCTTGCATTGTGGCACGCCAGTCTTCCCAGTCAATAGCGGATGGTATAGGAATACGTTGGGGATGTGTATGCCACACCCCCATATAGTAGCTCTTTCTACGCTTAGCCCTTTTTAGAAATAAGCTGTGGCGTGGATCGTGAATATAAAAACGAATTGGACTCCTTTTATCAAGTGAATATGGATGCGATATAGCCTCCAAAGATATATTTCCGGACGCATTGTGCTGATAGCCGACAATATAACCGCCGCTCTCATTCTTTTCGGCTGTATCTTGCAACCAATTTTTAATTTCTGCTATTACCGGACTAAGAATATCGACAACTTTTCCATTCGGAAGATCAATTTTTATACATCTATTCCAATTTTTTATTTCCACAACAGCCGCAGGCCTCCATAGGGAATGGTGTATCAGATACTTTCACATCGTTAGGTGAAATGTCTAACAAGATGTTTTCTGCAAATTCGTTTTCCTGGATCTTTTTTATTACGTTCAATAGAACTGCGGTAGTTCGCAAAATAATCGATGTACCATACGCAGCTCTTGTACCACCACATCCATTTCGAATCAAGTAATTTTTCTCATCCTCAACAAGGTTCAACTGAGCACGATTATTAATTAAGTCGCCTTTTTCATTTGTATAAAGGCATTCAAAACATCCCTTTTTCGAATAGTTCACGATCAGAATATGACTATATTGACCGCCCGCTTCTAACCAAACAAATATTGTGGGCGTTGTACATGCGTTATTCTTAAGAATTTTGTTGAACTTTAACTGTATGTCACTACTCCCGACCGTAAAAATAATCAAATCTGATTGCTGTGCTTCTTCTAGAATTGTCTTTTCATCAATATTTGAGGGAATGCCTTCTACATTTATTTCGGGATGCAACAAATTTAACAAAAATTCTATTGTCTTCGCCTTATTACTTCCCTTGCCCAATCCACCATATGCCCAACGGCAAATGTTTTCGTCTTCAAGAATGTCACCATCATATATGCGGACGTTAGTTGCACCGTTTTTTACAATTTCCGAAATCACATAGCTTCCTAGTGAACCTGCACCAACTATGAGAACTTTCTTTTTCATTATGCCTATATCATTTCCAATTTGTTTACATAAATACAAGTAGTCTTTCCGATGGGTTTCAAGTGGTTCGACAGCTATGCAATCATTTTGTATCTTATTCATCAAAGAATCTTTTTTTGCATGTTTACAGATAAGCTTCACTGCGAATACGATATTCATGACATTCGAATGCATGCCAAAGACAAGGATGTTGGTGCGAGTGTTTGAATAAGTGTTTTTTAAGGCGCTATAAGTTTCATCTGATATATGTTCAATTTGCTTTGCATAGACAATGTTACGAACGTCTTGCACTGTCCAAAAATGCCCCCTGTGAGGAGGCAAAATCCCGCGGCAATCTGAAATAGGAATATAATATGCATCGCTTTCCAAATGCTCGACCCAAATACGTTTTGTATTTTTCCTTTGGTCTATATCTTTCAGATATAGACTGCGTTCGATAAGGCGTACATTATATTGATTATAATATACACACATTTTTGAAAAACGTTGCTCTTGAGACAAATAAATATCGAATTTATTATATCCGACAGATTGATTGTTCCAGTAGAACATGAACTCCTTTTGAAACTCACGTTCTTTCTCAAAGTTGTTCATCGACAATAATTCTAACAATCTATTAATTGCATCAATGACTTTATCCTCATAAGGAATTATTGAATTTACCACACTTTCGTTTTCGTATAGGCATACCCACCTATACTTTCCTTGTGGTAAATTTTTAATGTTCAGACACGATTCATCCTGCAGCATGATATGAGGGATGCTTACGCCACTGTCATTATATAAAAAGACTGCTGTACTAGAGGTTGGATCTTCATGCAAAGGAGCAACAAACAAGAACTCTTTTTCATATAGTTTGATAATGAAGATTTCTTTTGTAATTTCCTTTTTGATTGTAATCTCATCGTATGACTCTAATAGTTCTTTGACTGTTATTTGATTATCCAAAACTATGCTCCCGCCTATTTTGTGTAAACGAGGCAACAGCCTCTTTCTCTGGAATACAGAATTCGTCTCCTAATACTTTCTGGACGTATTCACCCGCGTCATGTGCAGACTCTACATTAATTGCATTCGTCAAATTGTTGACGGCAGCTGAGAGCCTTTTATAAAATGTAACCATATAAGAAGAGCTACTATCCCTCATCTTCTTAAAAACATCTGAATTCGGAACGACAGGAAGAAGTTCCGTTATGTTTGCAGATAAAATTTCTCCTGAAGCACTTTTAGTAACGGAAAATTTGTCTAAGATTGCTTTCATTGTTTTTTGCAATGCAAGTAGATCATTATCTCCTTCGTCTGTGAACTGCGGAATAAAGCAATCACATGCCAGCAGGGTCAATCCAATACTTGGGGGAATTTCATGATCACTAATCGCAGATGAATACTTTTCATTGCGCCACTTTTTTATAAAGCAAATGATTCTTCTCAACTGATCTCTACCATTAATTTTCCCACAAAGGTAGTCATTTAATGCATCTGGATCTGCAATTTCCCATGAATAATTCTCACTTGAGGCTTTTCCTCTTGCCAAATACACAGAATCTCCATCTTGCGCATATAAGGGAAGGTCGATATGAAGCCACTCTGCCCCATCTTCGTAGTATGAAGCTGTAACACAAGGTTCTTTGACAGTAACTGTTCTTGAGGGAAAGCTAATAGAATCTTTTAAGTACCCCTTTATCTTTCGTGGGTCGCTATTTTCTGAAGTATCTAAGGGAATAATAACCGCAACATCACGATCTACAACATCAGTTTTGATAGTTGTATTATATTTATAGCTTCCTTGATCAATCATTCGAATATCGCTTTTATTGACGCTTATTCCATGTTCCTCCAGTATCGATGGAAGATTCGACTTTATATCATCTTGAAGGATTTCTCGTTTTTCTTTTAGTGCATGCGTTTCCGAATCGATTCGTATGGCTTTGTAAAAATCCGAAAATTCTTTTTTGAGTTTCATAAATTTCTCCTCATAAGACATTTTCAAAGCGTCTCACATGTTACATTACAATTCATGCAGCACAGTGATAATGGAACATTAATGTGTTGCATCCCAATGGAAATTTTAACAGTATCCACAGTTGGTCGTTGCTTAGTGAAAAACATAAATCGTGACAAGGAACTATGGGATATAAGCCGTAGAAAACCATAGGTTTATGTTACATCTCTTTCAACAGCGACAAGAACCGTTCAAAGCTATATGCGCCCTCCAAATTGAGATCCTTATCTTGAAACACCATATAATACCGATACTCTCTCCCTGCTGCATCTTGCCACTTGCGACCAAGATGCAGCTTCTGTTTCGTTTCGGTATTTTCCAGATGATCACCCTTAGTTTCAATCAGCAGAATCTTGCCGCTGTTCGTCATAACGATAAAATCCGGGTAATGGTTGATAAACCCGTTTAGGCAAAATCCTTTTCGTCCATCGTTACGGTGCCACCATTTTATGTTGGGTAGCCCTGTTAACTTTAGCACCATATCAGCCTCTAAGCGATCCATATCATCGGCCTCGGCGGTGTACAAACTCTTTTTGTAGCGATCCGTGCTACTCAATAGTGTGATGCGCGGTGGGAATTTATAACAATCCTCCACAACGATGTTTCCACACTCCAACCAGTCAGAGAATACCTGTTCAGCATACTCGGATTGCAGCGAAATAATGTATTCTTTGATTTTTCTTGCAAACGCATTGGGCGACTTCTCCAGAGCATCTAGGGTCTCTCGGTTCATGCATCTGACAACACGGTCAATATACCGCTTTAATTCGGCGGAATCAATGGAATCCATCTTGTTAAGCTGGTGATGAATCAGATCTTTGCAGGCACGGATGCGCTCTTCTGAAGAACGCTTGCTGAACTGTTCACGGAAATATTTCTGTGCAGCACTATCCATTGCAGATACCTTGGGGACATTACTTCCGCTCGTAGCGATATCAACTTCTGCAATTTCATCATCGGTAGTTTCAAAGTTGATTTTGTACGGCTGCCCCTCAAGGCTAAACTCTGCCAGCAAATTTTCTTTGCTCAAGAACTCCGTCATACCGCTCGTAAACAAGCTTTCGGGAACTCTCACAAAGAATTGCGGTAAGCGCAAGTCGGCAATTTCATCTTTGTATTCATTTGCAATTGCAAAACTCGTCACTTTTTCCTGCACCTCCTGTGGCAAATCAGAAAGTCCACTTTCCTCGTTTTCCTGCATAGCAGCAGCAAAGTCGTTTTGTTGTTGTTCTGCCATGTCCAACATATCCTGCGTTGCGGAGGAAGATCGCCCCTCGTTCTGCTGCAAAGCTGCTGCAACTGCGGCAGGATCAAAGTTCAAAAACTCCGGCTGCTCATTATTGGGCTCTACCGCCTCGATATGATCTGCAGGCGCAAATCCAACGCTTTCATCTGCCGGTTGAGCGGGAACAGTGTCAAAGTCCTGCTGCACAGGCGTGGGTGTATTAGCTTCTTCCTGCTCTTCCACAACGCGGCAATCCCGGTTGCTGAATCCTGCACTATTCAGACCTGCAACAATACCACGCAAAGTGCTCTGAAAATCGTTAGAAGAAGTCAGCACATACGACATATTCAGCGCTTTTACACTATAAGGACGCGTATACGGCTGGCGCAAAATTCGCCCCACAATCTGCTCTACATCAATCTTACTGGTGCGGTTGGCTAGCGTGGCAAGAATATAAGCAAAGGGACAATCCCAGCCTTCTTTCAATGCGTTGACCGTGATGATGTACCGAATAGGACAGCTTTCGCTCATCAAGTCTACGCCCTTCAGTTCATTTACATCGGCTGTTTTAATGGCAATTTGATCTGCGGGAATACCTGTATCAACAAGCTGTTTGCGCAGCTTTGCAAAGGTGGTGCTATCTTCTTTTCCTTTCGGCTGTGCTTGAAACAGAACAATGGGGCGGATATATCCATCCTTGCTTTCAATGGCTTTCTGCTCCAAATTATTGCGCAGGTCGATGGCATCAAAAACCACATCACTCTGACGTTGGCGGTTATAGACTACAACCGGCAATTTGACCATGTTTTCCTTTTTCAGCTGGATAGAATCGACATAGGAAATGATATTGCTTTCCTTGGTGGGAGTTGCTGTCAGATCCAGTATAAAGCAAGGATTGAAGTCTTGCAGCATTTTTTTGCTCAGCTTACTGCGGGCGTGGTGGCTTTCATCTACAATGACGAGCGGATTCAACTGGTTGATAATCTGCATTAAGGCGGTTTCATCGGTATCTTCCAATGGCATATCCGGCGCACCAAGAGCCTTTGCCATTGGCGCAAGGGCGCTATTTTCCTGTTTGGCTTTCAACAGCTCTTTGCGCCCACGGAACGAGTCATAAGACAGTACCATAATGGAAAGCTGTTCACGCACGGCAGTAATATTGAAATTTTGTCCGCTTAAAAGTTGGTCTTTGGTGTAAACCTCCACATTGTGCTGAAACTGTAGGTTAATGGCTTGACGATATGGGTGATTCACATTGCGCAGGGCGGCCAATGTCTGCGTTAGAATTGCCTCGGACGGAACCAGCCAAACAACCGTCTTCATTTTCAACATGGGCAATGCATCAAAAAAGGGCGCAATGGCATTGCAGGCAAGAAAGGTCTTGCCACCGCCGGTAGGAACTTTCAAGCACAAATCCGGCACATTAGGAATCACATTCTGGTAGGGCTGCATACCATTTATGCCCACGGGTACATTCTGCTCTCTCCAGAACATATTGTATGCCTTAACAATGTCGTTTGTTTCTTGCATCAAATCAAGGTAACGGGTCAAATCATCAATTACTTTTCGTTGATAATTTTTTAGTTCCATATCCGTTCGCCTTTCTTACAGTTTTGTGATGTCTCGTGGAATTTTCTTGAAAATGACCTTGAATTTTTGTAGGTCGTCTGTATTGATAGCACAGCGGTCCGCATAAATCACATAATTATCGGCCTTGACTGTGATAGTGGAAAGAAACTTATAATCCAATACGCAAGCTCTGTTAGGCTCATAAAAGAAGTAATATCCTGTTTGAGCTGTAGAGCCAAGATAATACGGTTTATCTGCGTTAGGATTCTGGAAGTTTTCTTTTGTTTCGGTAAACCAAATGTACTCACGGATTTTGTTGGTGCTAACGGCCTCGTTCAGATTGTCCCCAATCATGAGAGGCTCGCCCAACTCATAGTAACTGAAGTTGCCGCCTGTTCCGGGGACAGCCTTTTTGTCCTCACCATAGCCTTTTATAACGCGCTTGACACGTTCGGCGGTGATACTATCAGCGTAGTCCATCATTTCGATAAGAATAAATTTTCGGTTACCCCCATCGGCTTTGTTCATGTTTAGAACAGCGTGAGCAGTGGTGCCAGAACCGGCGAAAGAATCAAGAATGAGAGTGTTCTCATCGCCCGCAACACTCAAAACAAACTCCAATAAGCGACATGGCTTTGGGGTATCAAATGTTGCTCTTCCATTAAAAATGGACAGCATTTCTTTTTTTGCTTCGTCTGTATGACCTGCTTCAGAATATGACCAAAAATTAGTTGGAGCACGTCCACCAACGGAATTGAGATATGTTTTTTTTGCGATTCCTCCTTTGCCTCCTTTTGTAAAATAATATCGAGGCCATTGCCCTCTATTTAAAACTTCCGTTGCTTTTTCCTTAGATTCTTCGAGAGACTTAGATAGAACGATTCCCGGAACATCTTTTTTTACTTTATCGACTGATACGCCACAAACCATTGCTCGTTGGTTTGCGTCATCAAGCACACGCAGTTCATACTCGCACCAACCGCGCATAATCTCTATTGTCTGCTCTTGCCCAAAGGTCCAACATCGTGCATTTCCAGGATAAATCATTTTCCCTGTAAAAGGATTTTGAATGGCATAAACCATGCCTTGATGGGTAGATGCACCGGGTGCAAAAGCATTATCTGTTCGCCATTCAGATATGTCATTGTCTGGATTCCCGTATTTTGCGTTCATTTCCGCTGTTCTGGGCAGACGATTTGGATTCCAATTGGGTTGCTTACTATAAACAAGGACATGCTCTACAGCATTGCTAATTCCTTTTGAATCATTTCTCGAAGCATAAGTCCGTTGCCAAGAAACATTGGAGGCAAAACAGTTACTGCCAAAGATCTCGTCACAAACCAATTTGAGATTTGCATATTCGATATCATCTATACTGATAAAGATTACTCCTTCATCATCTAGCAACTTGTACAGCAGCTTCAGCCGTGGATACATCATGCACAGCCACTTGTCATGGCGGGATAAGTCTTCGCCTTCTTTTCCAACTACCTCGCCCAACCACTTTCTAATTTTGGGATCATTGACATTATCGTTATAAACCCATCCCTCATTGCCGGTGTTATAAGGTGGATCAATATAAATGCACTTTATCTTTCCCTCATAACGCGGCAGCAGCGATTTCAATGCTTCCAAATTATCCCCATGGATAATCATGTTTTCGCTGCCATTGTCCTCGGCGTGCTGTCCCTGCTCATCGTAACTATATTGTCGTTCCAACACACGGTAAGGCACATCTTGATGATGATTAATAACTTTTTCTTTCCCAATCCATTCCAAAGTTGGCATGGTGCTTTCTCCGTTTCTCAGGTTGCATACTGCAACCATATTTAATTGTATTATAGCAAAATATTCTGCTAGAGTGAAGAGGTTGAGCACATTCTCCGATTATAGCACTAAGGCAATAAGGGCAATAATCATGGCAATAAAAGATGTAACCGCAGACAAAATAGAAATCACCAGTTGTATATCGCGTATGTTTTCGATTTCTGCCGCAACTTTTCGTGCAATAAAGCCTAATAAGATTAAAGCACTAATAAAAATCACAAAGAAGAGGTTACCGAGGAAGCTATCGAGAAGATGGAAAATCCAGTATGCAACAAGAGGAGCCGAAATGATAAAAGCACCAATGGATAGTGCAGAAAAAATCAATTGGAGAAGAAATTGCAGAAATACATTCGTTACGTGCATGTCCGATGTGTATTTGTTTTTTGTTGATAAAATCCGATAAAACACTACAATCCAGTTTATAGTTTCAAGAAACTTTCGTTTGAAGATATTACGCTCGTGCGAATAGTCTACCCATCCGAGTTTTTTTCGCCATGTTTTAGTAGACTCTTCTTCTGCAAGACGCTTTTTACTTTCTATACGACTGTGTGCAGAAACTATTGCATTTGATAATTTGTCATAATCTATGTTTGCAGTGATATGCTCTGTCGAGCGTGAAGAATTTGTTTCTCTACCGTTTTTGCCGCGATTCTTCATTTTGCTTTTCCCCATTGCTTGTAAATCTTGCATTTGTTAGCTGCATCAGAGGGTAGACGGCCACATAATCTTCCACTCAAAATACTCCGCCTTAGTGATTTCCCCTGCGTACAACTTCTTCTGGACTGCAGCCCAATCTTTTAGGAAGTCATCCAGAATCGTATCATCGAACCACATCGCTACCGGGGAGCGCGGCGGCCAGCTATCGTTATCATCATAGTGCAGCGCAAAGTTGGGGTTGGCATTATACCGTGCTGTGCCGCGCTCGGTGGGGACTAGCTTGATAACGCCGGGCTGCTCCTCGTCCAGCCAGAAAAGCTGCTCCAGAATAT
>ERZ1034691.1920-NODE-1920-length-12336-cov-5.852618_pt1 | contig 12336 bp, 7 predicted proteins | sample MGYA00520638_ERZ1034691 | MGnify/ENA primary metagenome ERZ1034691 (study PRJEB33766, sample SAMN09781763) | gut metagenome | biome: gut microbiome | host: Homo sapiens | place: Madagascar | study: EMG produced TPA metagenomics assembly of the PRJNA485056 data...
CCAACTGCGGGCCGCGCTTTACCATCATCCGGTCGCTGCCTTATGACCGAGCGGCCACGTCGATGGATTGCTTTCCCATATGCCCCGAGTGCGCCGCAGAGTATGGCGACCCGCTTGACCGGCGCTTTCACGCGCAGCCCGATGCCTGCTTTGACTGCGGGCCACATATTACCTGGCGCGAGGCGGCGGGCGACATGGAGCTCGAGGGCTCGGGGGCGACACCAACCATCGGCAGCACGCGCGAAACCAGCGATGCCATTATTGACCGCTGTGTCGAGCTGCTGGCCAGCGGCGGTATTGTCGCCATCAAGGGCCTGGGCGGATTCCATCTGGCCTGCAACGCCGCCAATGAGCAGGCGGTGGTCGAGCTGCGCCGTCGCAAGCGCCGCAGCAACAAGCCGCTTGCCGTTATGGTACGCAGCCTTGCCGATACTGAACGCCTGTGCCATGTCGATGATGCCGAGCGCGGCTTGCTAACCGGCAGCATCCGCCCCATCGTGCTGTTGCGCCGGTGTGCCGTTGGCGAGGGAGATTCCCCCGACGCCCTCACACTCGCGCCATCCGTCGCGCACGATCTACCCGAGCTCGGCGTCATGCTCCCCTATACACCGCTTCAGCATCTGCTGCTTGCAGCTGCCGCGTCGCATGACATGCACGCGCTAGTCATGACCAGCGGAAACCTGAGCGAGGAACCGATTGAAACTGATGACGGCCTTGCTTGGGAACACCTCGTTGCCGCCGGCATTGCCGACGCGCTACTTGGCAATGACCGTGCGATTCTCTCACGCTACGACGACTCCGTGGTACGTGTGGTCGACGGCACCGTCATGCCTGTGCGTCGCGCACGCGGATATGCGCCGCAGCCGTTGCCGCTGCCGGCGCTCGACGGCACTGCACCCTGCGTGCTCGCCTGCGGGCCGCAGCAAAAAGCCACGATCGCGCTCACGCGCGAAGGGACGAACGGCGAGGCAACCTGTTTTGTGTCGCAGCATATCGGCGATGTTGAAAACGGCGCGACCTTCGATGCCTGGAACGCCGCCCGTGCACGTCTAGAAAACCTCTTTGACCTGACGCCTGCCGCCCTGGCATGCGACATGCATCCCAGCTATCTGTCGAGCCAGTGGGCGCGCGAACAGGCACGGGAGCACAATCTGCCGCTTATCGAAGTCCAACATCATCATGCGCACATCGCGAGCGTAATGGCAGAGACGATTGTCGCAGGCCGGCTTGCGCCCGATGCACGCGTCCTCGGCATCGCCTTTGACGGCACCGGCGCCGGCACCGATGGGACCATTTGGGGCGGCGAGTTCCTTGTTGCCAGCCTTGCCGATTTTGAACGCGCCGCACATTTGCGCACCTGGACGCTCCCCGGTGGGGCGGCCTCCGTGCGCGACGCCCGCCGCAACGCCTTTGCCCTGCTGAGCGAGCTCGGCCTGCTCGAGCACCCGGGTGCCGCTCGGCTTTTGGACGGCCTCGACGAGCAAACGCGCAGCGTGACAGCCACCATGATCGGGCGCGGCATCAACAGCCCGCGCACCAGCAGCATGGGGCGTCTCTTTGATGCCGCGGCAGCGATTCTGGGCATCTGCGACAAGGCAACCTACGAGGGCGAACCCGCCATAGAACTCGAAGCCGCCGCCTGGTGCGCGCTCGGCGGTAAGGCCGTTCGTCTCGACGGCAATCATACAGGCGTATTCACGTCTGCCGACGACTCCCCCGCCTTGGACCCCCAACCGCTCATCGAAGCTCTTCTGAATGGAATCGAGGCAGGCGCGCCGGCCGACAGGCTCGCGCTCGACTTCCATATCGCCATCGTGCGCTCTTCGGCACGAATCGCACGCGAAATCTGCGCGCGCGAAGACATCGATACCGTCGCGCTCTCGGGCGGTGTGTTCATGAACCGGCTTTTGCTTCGGCTCCTTACCCACGAACTCAAAGACGCCGGTCTTGCCGTCTTGGTCCCCCACGCCCTGACCGTCAACGACGGCTGCATCGCCTACGGTCAGGCCGCCATCGCTCGCGCTCGCCTCGCGCAGACGGCGTTGCGATAGGCTGTTTTGCCAGCCTGCGCGCCGCCGTCTCACAGGTGTAACGCGTTTGCTCGTGACTCCCGCGAGCGCTACCATCAACTGATGGGTAATTAGGCGCCTATCCAGCGCAAAACGTATAAAAGGGGAACATTATGTGCCTTGCCGTTCCCGGTAAAGTGGTCAAACGCGACGACGACCTTAAGGCGACCGTCGACATGATGGGCATCGAGCGCCCCGTTTCGCTGCGCCTCGTGCCGACGGCACAGGTAGGCGACTATATTCTCGTGCACGCCGGCTTTGGCATTCAGATTGTCGACGAGCAGGAGGCCCAAGAGACACTCGAGCTCGTCAATACCATGACCGAGCTGGCCGAAGAGGACCAGCTCGCCACCAGCCCGGCCGAGGCATACTAGTGGCGGCGGCGCAGCCGGTTCGCTCCGGTATCGACTTTTCGGCATTTCGCGACCCCAAGCTGGCTCGCGAGCTCATCGATCGTATTCATGAGCTTGTCGGCAACCGCAGCATCAACCTTATGGAAGTCTGCGGTACGCATACCGTGAGCATTGGCCGCTATGGCTTTCGCTCCATTATGCCGACGGGACTCAAACTGCTAAGCGGCCCGGGGTGCCCCGTTTGCGTCACCGCCAACCGCGACATCGATCGCGCAATCGCGCTTTCCAACATGGACGGCGCCATCATCACCACCTTTGGCGACATGATGCGCGTGCCCGGATCGTCCACCTCGCTTGCCGCGCAAAAGGCGGCGGGGCGCGACATCCGCATCGTCTACTCTCCGCTCGACGCACTCGACATTGCCGAGCAAAATCCCGAACGCCCGGTCATCTTTATGGGCGTCGGCTTTGAGACCACAACGCCCACCATTGCCGCCGCTATCCTGGAGGCCGACGCGCGCGGGCTCCAGAACTTCTCGGTCTACTGTGCTCACAAGACCACGCCGCCGGCTCTGCGTGCGATCTCCAACGACCCCGAGACGACCATCGACGGCTTTATCCTGCCTGGTCACGTCGCTACCATCACGGGCCTGGCACCCTTTAGGTTTTTGGTCGATGAGTTCGAGACCCCCGGCGTGGTCACGGGATTTGAGCCGGTCGATATCTTGCAGGGCATCTGCATGCTGGTCCAGATGGTTGTCGAGCACAGGCCCGCAATCGACAACGCCTACCGCCGTGGCGTCAACGCTGACGGCAACCCCGTGGCGCGCCAGCTGGTCGAGCAGGTGTTTGAGCCGTGCGACACCACGTGGCGCGGGCTGGGACCGATTGCCAACTCGGGTCTTTCCATCCGACCCGAATTCGCGCGCTTTGATGCCGGCGCCCGCTTTGACGTGCCCATTGAGGCGACGGTCGAGCCGCGCGGGTGCCGCTGCGGCGACGTGCTGCGCGGTGCCATCACGCCGAGCGACTGCCCATTGTTTGGCCGCACCTGCACGCCCGAGCACCCCGTCGGCCCGTGCATGGTGAGCTCCGAAGGCAGCTGCGCGGCGTACTACCGCTACCGCGACTAACCCGGACGCACCCGCATGCTGACACCACCCACGATTGGAGTTTTCGATATGTCCCGTACTGCCACCGATAGCACTGTCCTGCTGGGCCACGGCTCCGGCGGCCAGATGATGAAGCGCATTATCGATGAGGTCTTTCTGGATGCCTTTGGGTCGCCCGAGCTGCTTGCGGGCAACGATGCCGGTGTCGCCGCGCTGCCCGCAAGCGGGCGAATCGCCATGTCGACCGACAGCTTTGTGGTAACGCCGCAGTTCTTCCCCGGCGGCAATATCGGCCGCCTCGCCGTATGCGGAACCGTCAACGACGTCGCGACCTCGGGCGCTAACGTGCGCTACCTCTCATGCGGCTTTATCCTCGAAGAGGGCTATCCCATGGACAAGCTGCGCCAGATTGTGCAGACCATGGCCGAAACGGCACATGAGGCAGGTGTGAAGATTATCACCGGCGACACCAAGGTGGTCGAGCGTGGCGGTGCCGACGGCGTCTACATCAATACCGCCGGCGTGGGCGAGGTGCCCGCAGGTGCGACGCTCAGCGGTGCAAACTGCCGGCCCGGCGACGCCATCCTGGTGTCGGGTACGTTAGGCGACCACGGCATCGCCATCATGAGCCAGCGCGAGGGCTTGGCATTTTCGAGCAACATCGAAAGCGACGCCGCACCGCTCAACCACCTGATTGCCGACGTGCTCGCCGCCGCCCCCGACACCCGCTGCTTCCGCGACCCCACGCGCGGTGGCCTGGCGTCCACACTCAACGAGTTTACCCAGGCCAGCGGCGTTGCCATGGAGATCGACGAGGATGCCGTGCCCGTGCGCCCCGACGTGCAGGCGGCATGTGAGATGCTCGGCTACGATGTGCTGCAGGTAGCAAACGAGGGCAAGATGGTTGCCGTGGTGCCGGCCGAGCAGGCCGATGCCGCACTGGCAGCCATGCGCGCCGCGCGCTACGGCGAGAATGCCGCCATTATCGGTCGCGTGCTGCCGCTTGCCGAGGACACCCGCCCCGCCGTGCGCGTACGCACCGGCTGGGGCTCGACCCGCATCCTCGACATGCTCGTAGGAGAGCAGCTGCCCAGGATTTGCTAGCGGCTGCTCTGCAAGCTGCCCAGCATCCGGCCACAATCGGCCCGCCCATTTTCACTGGGACGTTGGCCCACTCAAACTGCGGGGAGATGGAAGGGCCCTCCTGCCGAGCTGATCGGCAGGAGAGCCCTTCGCTTTGCAAGACCATACTCCTTGCAGTATTTACCTGGTAGGCAGAGGCTCGCTACGCCGCGCGGCGCTTGGTGTAGACAAACCAGCCGCCTACGGCCGCGATACCGACGATGCCCACGGCAACACCGGCGATGGCAAAGCCGTTCGAGCCCGCGTCCGCAGCCTTGTTGGCAGCATCGGCGCTCAACGCGGCGGTCTTGCCGGACGTGCCCGACTTTTTGCCGCTCTTGTCTGTCTTGCCGGCGACGGAAGACTCCATCGAATCCTTCTTGCCGGATTCAGCCTCGACTTTGGTATCGCCGGTGGCCTTGGCGGCCACAGGAGCCATCACGGCCGCAAAACCGCCGGTTCCGTTGCCGGCACCGCTGGCCGACCCGGCACCCGGCGTCAGAACGCCCGGTGCCACCGTGGGCTTCTGCGGGTCGTTGCTGCTCGAGTCCTTGCCCGCCATCACGGCCGTCTTCCAGGCAATCGTCTCTCCCGAGGAGACACGATACGTCGTGAGCGCGCGGAGCGCTTGCTCGGTCGCCATGGCGTTGGCCGTGCCGCCCTTGCTGTGCGCATAGCCGTTGCCGCCGTCCACGCGGTACAGGTCCAGCGCACACACCACGTTGGTCGCGGCATTTGCAAACCCGTTGACGGGGTTGGCCGGGTCACGGTCGAGCGAAAGCAGTGCGAGGATCACCTGGGCATTGGCCTCGGCAGAACCGAAGTCACAGGTACCGGCGTTCATCTTGCCCTTGAGGTAGGAGAGGCCGTTCTCGATGGCAGCATCGACCTTGGTGTCGCCCGCATAGGGCGCCACGGCCTGGATCGCCATAGCCGTCAGGTCCACGTCGCCCAGTCGCGTACCTTCCACAGCGTCGTCGCTGCCGAGGAACTCACAGACGGCGTCCACGAGGCTCGCGCGCGTCCAGGCGGAACCGGCGGGCGCATCCGAGCCGCTCGCATTGAGCGCCATCAGCGCGAAGATCTTCTCGTTGGCGCGCGTCATATCGGTGCGGCCGCAGATGAGCTCGACCAGGTTGACGCCGTCATAGTTGGTGATGTCCTCGCCGATAGCAGAGAGAGCCAGCGCCACACGCTCAGTCTCGGTCAGAGCACAGGTCGCGCTCCCCCACTCGGCCTTGTGCTCGGCCAGCGAGGCGCGGTAGTTGTCGAGCAGCTTGGAATCGATCTTGCGGCCCGCCTTGGCAAAGTCGTAGATCTCCCACTCGTCGCCGTACTGGAAGGCGTCAGAGCTGCGGCGTGCGTCGATGAACGCAGTAGCAGCATCGATGCCCGCCGAGGCGGACTCACTCGTAGCGGGGCTCGCGGCCACGCCGGCCACGGTGATGGTAAGCGTCACGGGCTCGGCGCCGGCGGTCGCGTCCACCGGCGTACCCGTCGCGACCACCGTGCCGGCCGAAAGCGCAGTCACCGTATAGTCACTCGAGGCCACGTACAGGCCGTCGTCGGGAGCGCCGTCGACGTGCTTCCAAGCGCCCTTCCCGTTGCGGTCGATGCTCACGATCCCCGAGGCGTCCTTGTCGTCGAGCGTCTTGAACGTCCAGGTGAGGCCGGGCTCGGTCACGCTCCAGCCATCCGCGTCGTTCTTACCGGTAAAGGTCAGGTCGAGCTTTTGCGCCGAGCCGGCCTTAAGGTAGAGGCTGCCCGTACCGGCCGTCACGCTCGTAAGCGGATTCTGGTAGGCATAGGTCACGTCGCACGACGCGCTGATGGCCTTGCCCGCGGCATCCGTGTCGGGCAGGGTCGCGGTAAACGTGGTGGTGCCGGCCTTGTACGCCGTGTAGCCGATCTCGCCCGCGGTGGTGTAGGCCGCCACGGCAGGGTCGCTGCTCGTCACGGTGAAGTTGTCGCGGTTGGTGGCGTTGTCAGGCGTCACCACGGGGCGCGCGTGGTCGGTCAAAAACGCCCCGCGCTCAGAGAGCGGGTTGCGGCCCTGCAGGTAGACAGTGGCGCCGTCCTCGTTGTAGCCCATCGAGATGGACGTGGCGGCCACGGCTTCGGACGTCAGCGTCACGCTCTTGGAGCCGGCGCCCGCAGACACGGCGTCGCGCGGGGTAACGGTGATCGTGGCGCTGCCGGCATGCTTGAAGTAGAAGCAGGCCGAGTAGTCGTTGCTGTAGATAGTCGTAGGATCGCTCGAGGCAAAGTGGAAGCGGCTGAACGAAACGGGCACGTACTCGTCCTCGTCGGCGCCGACGTAATGCACGCGCACCTCAAGATTGCGCACCTCGGAGCCCTGGACGGTAGCCGCGCCATCGGTCACGTTGCTCACGGTGCCGTCGGAGGCGCGATACCACAGCTCAAAGTCGTCGAACTGTTTAGCCTTGGCCTTGATCTTGATGGTGGCCACGGTTTGCTCGGAGCCATCGGCCTTGTGCTCGGTGGCGGTCACCGTGCCGGTAGCGTTGTCGTAGATGTAAAGCTCGCCCGTGGACTCGTTGATGCCGATGTTGCCACGGTTGGCATCGTCGGTGCCCCAGGTGACGGTGCTTGTGGCCGGGACGCCCTTGAGCGCAAGGGTGCCCAGCTTGCGGTAGGCATTCACAGCGTCGGGCGAAACCTCGAGCACGTGGTCGGCTACCGTCTGGCTGGTGCCGTCGTTGGCCGTAAAGGCCACGGTGTAGGCGTCGTCGGGCGTGGTGTCCTCGGGCGCCTGGTAGCTGTTGCCCGAGCCGAAGGTCGGCGTGCCATTTTTATCGATACCCCAGCTGCTGCCGTTGGTGCCGCAGTTGGCGTTGATGAGATCGGCGAAGGCGTCGGTGGCCATGTCAGCGGGGTCGACAGCATAGGAGTTGACGAGCGCCGAGGCGGGAGCGCCCATCTTGTTGGTGAGGAACGCGCCCCAGTAGGTGTTGACGAGCTGGCCCGCGCTATAGGTCGCGAACAGCGCGCCCGCCGTGCCCTCGGAGGTCGAGACGCAGTTGGACACGATGCCGCCGTCGAGCGTGCGCGCAAAGCCCGCTACGCCCTTGCCGGTCACGCTCGTGGAGCAGTTGAGCACGGCGCCCTGAACCTTGTTGCCCAGGGGGCCGAACGCCTTGCCGTCCGTCGCCTGCTTGAGTTCACCGGAAAACGAGATATTCTGCACCACGCCCGTGGGGGCAACGCCGTCCATGAGCGACCTCACGCCGCCGCCGTTGGCGAAGGTGATGGTGTGGCCCTGGCCATCAAGCGTGCCCGCGAGCATGCCCGTGGGGGCAAAGAAGTACTCGTCATCGACGGTGATGTCGTTGTCGAGAACGTAGTAGGCGTCGGTGTCGGCGGGCTTGAACCTGTTTTCGAGGTCGCTCTGCGAGCTCAGGTGCACTACGTTCTGTGGCTGAGCCACGGGCTCGGTGGGCTTGGGCTTCTCGAGCGCGGCAATGGCATCGGTGAGTGCCTTGGTTGCAGCGTTGACCTCGGCCTGCTTGGCGCCATCGTTGGCGTAGACGTCTTGAGCGCTCACAAGGGCCTCAGCGAGCTTCGACCAGCTCTCTGCCGTGTAGTCGTTCTCGATTTTGGCGTTGGCATCGTCAATCGCAGCCTTGAGGGCATCCTTGTTCACGACGACCGCAGCGCCGCCCGAGATCAGCACGGGCAAACCGCCCTGCGCAGACCAGGTAAAGCCGGTGGCAGGGGCATCGGTGTTGAGCTTATCGACCGAGGCCTGGGTCTTGAGGTCGTCGACAGAGATTTTGCTGCCGAAGGAAGAATCGACCTTGTAGCCGCACGCCTGATCGCCCGCAGTGAACAGATTGTTGGCCACGGTGCCAGACTTATACCAGGCAACGAGGCCGTAGCCGCCAAAGGGCATGCCGCTGAGGCTGCCGGCGTAATACGAGTTGAGCACCGAACCGCCATCGAGCTTGCCTACGAGACCGGCAGCGTCAGCGAAAGTCCCATTGTCGTCAGAGGGGCTTGCCGTCGACCAGCACATTTGCACGGTACCCGAGCATGTGGTGGCGATAGGACCGTCGGTGCCAGAAATCGTCATCGAACCCGTCACGCCCAGATTCTGTACCGTACCAGCCACGCTCTTCGCCAGCGCCTTGCCGTTGAGCACGATGCTGTGGCCCCGGCCATCGAGCGTACCGGCCACGGTCTCGATCTGTTGGTCGGCCTCAAGGCTGATATCCGCCGCAAGCTTCACGACGGCGCCAGCCTCGATGGTAGCGGGCAGCTCGTCGGCAGAAGAGACCGTCACGGTCTCGCCGGCCTTGGCGACGCGCGCGCCGCGTGCCTGCTGAGCATCGGCATCCTCATCGTCGGCGTTCACCGCGGCAGCAAGGCTCTCATCGGCAGACAGAGCGGCCTCGGAGCTCGCCTCGTCCGCCGACGCCTCGGCGCCTTCAGCACCCGTCTGCTCGTCCGCAGTGAAACTCGACTCGCCGGCATTCTCGGCAGCATCCGCCTGCTGCGAGGCCTGGGCCTGCGCCTGCACAGCGATCTCTGCCATGCCCTCGGCAAATGCCGACGTACCCGGCATCGACCAGACGAGCAGCACCGAGAAAGCAGCGGCTCCCAGGCGCTTGAGCATAATGTTGTTTCGCGTCACCCGTTCTCCTTCTTTCGCGAACTTGCAATAGAGCCGTGGCGAAGAAGGCGGGGCAGGCGATGCCCCGGCAGCACAAAGGCGCACGTCAGCCACCCTATCGGCAGCAAAACGCACGCTCAGCAGCACCCCTTGTAGACCGGAATCCAGCGGCAAACAGAGAGGCCCTCGGTTTCGAGAAGAGCGCGGGCAGGTAATCTGACTCGCGGGCGCGCCCGCACACAGTAACCGCCTTGCTCGGGATTCTCACCCGATTCCCCTTTATGCGCTCGCGCGCACCCGTGCTCCGGCTTCTATTTTTTAACGGAGGAAGTGTACGTTACCGCAGGTAAATCGGTCAATGCACTACACAAAAACCGCCATACCCGAGCTATATGGCTCCCGGATGACCGCCTATAGGCAACCTCTATCGCCAGAGGCCCGCAGAGGACGTCTGGCCTGCTCATGCCCGGCCAGACGACACGCGCTATTATGATTGCCGTTTAAGAGAACCATTTTGACGGGAGCTTTCATGGCAGCAGCTTTTACCCATGTGATCTTTGACCTTGACGGCACCATCCTCAACACGCTCGAGGATCTGGCGGCCGCCGGCAACCATACCTGCGAGATGCACGGCTGGCCCACGTTTGCCGTGGACGAGTACCGCTACAAGGTGGGAAACGGCATGCTCAAGCTGGTCGAGCGCTTTATGCCCGCCGAGTACGCGGGCGACGGCCGTATGTTTGAGCAGACGCTTGCCGAGTTTAGGGCCTATTACGGCGAGCACAAGGAGGACCATACCTCACCCTACGCCGGCACGATTGAGATGCTCGACCGTCTGCGCGCAGCGGGCGTTCAGCTTGCCGTGCTCACCAACAAGGACCATATTTCGGCAGCCCCGCTTATCGAGAAATACTTTGGCCCCGATCGCTTTGCGCTGGTACAGGGCCGTGTCGATGCATTTCCGCCTAAGCCCGAAGCGCCCGTCACGCTGCATGTGATGGAGGAGCTGGGCGCCAACCCGGCGACCACACTCTATGTGGGCGATTCCAATGTCGATGTTCTGACCGGCCACAACGCCGGCCTTAAGAGCGCCGGCGTCAGCTGGGGCTTCCGCGGCCGCGCAGAGTTGGAGGCCGCCGGCGCCGACTACGTGGTGGACAGTCAGGCAGAGCTCGCAGCACTGGTGCTGGGCGAATAGCGGAGCCGCCGCTCAGCGCGGCTGCGACAATTCTTCCGCGAGGAAAGCGCATCCCGTTTTGGAGCTCCGGAATGGGATGCGCTTTCCGCTTGAGCCCCGTCGGGGAAACGGCATCCCGTTTTGGAGCAATATTCCGGGTCGCACTTTCCGCAACCCACCCCATCCGGAAACCGCGACCCGGAATTCGCCCAAATACCGGCTCGCATTTTCCCGAGCATTTGATGCGGCGTTGATACAAGGAGTGTCCCCAACTGCCGGCAGAAAAGGAACGTCCCCAACTGCCGCCCCAATGACTACCATGGCAACGCCGCAGGTAGAGGACGGACAGCGAGCGGGCACCAGAGCGAACAAATTGGCATGAAAAGAGGACGGCATAGACCTTCTGGTCATGCCGTCCTCTTTGAATGACAAGTTGTCGCTCTGGTGCCCGCGCAGCGTCGAGCAGTTGCGGCGTTTGGTAAAACGCCGCAACGAACTAGCTCATCATGGCATTCATCATCTCGTTGGTTGCAGAATCGTCGGCAGACCACTCGCCGTCGTCATTGCAGGAGTACTTGAAGGTGACCTTGGTGTCCTTGGTCTTAGCAGCCTTGGTCACATCGACCATAACCTGACCGGCCATCTTGTACAGCTCGTCATCGGAAGGCATCGAATCGAGCGCGGCGACCTTCTCCTGGTACTGGGTGGCAAAATCCTCAACGATCTGGTTCATGGACTTGCAGGTAATGGTGACCTCGGCAGTTGCGGTACCCTTGTCCTCGTCGACCGTCACGTCGCCGATCTTGTAGTCAAAGCCCTCGAGATAGCTCTTGGCATACTCCTTGGGATCGATGCCCAGCTGCTCGAACTCGTCGCCCGAGGCCTCTTCCAGGCCGGCGAGGAAGTCGTCGCCACCGTTCTTGACCTCGTCAAACTGCGTCGTAAGATCCTCGGTGATGAGTTCCTCAACCGAAGGGCCTCCGCAGCCGGAAAGCACAACCACGCACGCGACCAGAACAGCCATCAGGGGCGCAAGCAGCAGCTTCTTCTTCATGACATTCCTCCCAACAAGCGGCACCGCGCTTCCCGACGCGGTGCACGTCGTAACAATAAGACCATACTAGCCGCTAACGAACACCCCCGGCAAAGCAAAGGCGCAGTCGGCTCGATTTGACGTCCGAACGGTTTACCGGTCCGCCCAACGTGCAATAAAACGTTCCGCCGCATTGTAATAAAAAAGGGCGGCCGGATAACCCGACCACCCTTGCACATCCTTATGTTGCCGCAGTTTACTTGCGGACGACCTTGACGATGGCATCGCCGGCGGCGACAGCGGAGTCAGCCTCGACGGCGAGCTCGACGTCGGCGAACTCAGCGGTGTTGGACACGGCCACGACGACGCAGTCCTTGTAACCGGCAGCAGCGATCTTGGCGCGGTCGATCTTGAGCATGGGCTGGCCGGCCTTCACGACGTCGTCGGCCTTGACGAAGCCCTCGAAGCCGTCGCCGTTCATGTTGACGGTATCGACACCAACGTGCACCAGAACCTCGATGCCGCTATCGGACTGCAGACCCACGGCGTGACCCATGGTGACGGTCACCTTACCGTCGCAGGGAGCGTAGACCAAGTCGTCCTCGGGCCACACGGCGCAGCCCTTGCCCAGAACCTCGCCACCAAAGACGGGATCGGGCACGTCGGCCATCTTGATGACCTTGCCCTTGACGGGCGAGCACAGCACGTCGGCGCCGGCAGAAGCAGAGATGGAGGACGGAGCAGCGGCAGCCGCGGGCTCAGCCTTCTTCTTGAACATGTCAAACAGACCCATACGTTTTCTCCTCTTGATTAAGCGCAACGTTATGCGCATGCCTA
>ERZ1034691.1922-NODE-1922-length-12327-cov-14.657595_pt1 | contig 12327 bp, 11 predicted proteins | sample MGYA00520638_ERZ1034691 | MGnify/ENA primary metagenome ERZ1034691 (study PRJEB33766, sample SAMN09781763) | gut metagenome | biome: gut microbiome | host: Homo sapiens | place: Madagascar | study: EMG produced TPA metagenomics assembly of the PRJNA485056 data...
TGCCGTCAGCGTTGAACATGAGCTTAGGCACAAAGAGCATAACCCCCGACAGGTCCTGCGGCAGCTGCTCCAGGATGTCGCAGGCGACGATGAGGCCGGTCACGTCCACGTTGCCGCCAAAGTAGCGGTTTTTGATGGCTGTGACGGTGCCGGCAAGGCCGTGCGGCGATTCCACAAAGCGCGCCACCGTGTCGCGCGCGCTTGCGCCCGAGAGGCACAGGAGGCGCTGGTTGCGCTCGGTGATGCCAGCGCGGACGCGGGCCAGACGCTCGGCGTCGGCGGCAAGCACGTCGTCGGTTTCGTCCAGATACGAGCGGATCATGCCGATGCCGTCGTAGTACTGCGGGTAGCCGTCGTAAAAGTCCGCCTCGGGAGGATCGATGCCGGCGTCCAGATAGAACTCATCGCTCATCTGGAAGGTGTGGCGGCCAAAGCGCTCGTAGGCTCGATCCTGGAAGGGACGGATCATGGCAATGGTCTCGCGCGCGAGCTCAGGTTTGTCGCTGTATGACCAGGTAAATCGGTTCTGGTGCTTGGTAAAGCCCAACGGCACAATGCCCAAGCTCGTGATCTGCTCGTGCTCCTCGCAAAAGCGCAGGGTCTTTTGCAGCTCCTCGCCGTCGTTCATGCCGGGGCACAGCACAATCTGCGCGTGAATTTCGATGCCGGCGGCCATGATGGCCTCGAGCACGTCCATACCGCGCTGGGCGTTGCGGCCCATCATGCGGCGGCGGACGTCGGGGCTCACGGCGTGGACCGACACGTTCATGGGGCTCATGTTGCGTTGGATGACGTTTTGAACATCTTCGTCGGTGAGATTCGTGAGCGTGACAAAGTTGCCCTGCAAAAAGCTCAGGCGGTAGTCGTCATCGCGAATATAGAGCGTTGAGCGGCCGCCCTTGGGCAGCATGGTCATAAAGCAGAACACGCAGGCGTTCACGCAGGTTCGCATGCCATCGAAGATGGGGCCATCGAACTCAATGCCCCAGTCCTCTCCCGGGAAACGGTCGAGCTCGACGGGGGTGACGCTGTTGTCGCGCGGGTCAAAAACCTCGAGGTCGACGGTGTCGTCGTCAGCCTCCCAAAGCCACACGATCATGTCGGTGAGCGCCTCACCGTTGACCGTAAGCACGCGCATTCCCGGCTCGATACCCACATCCCACGCGGGCGATTCGGGGCGCACGCTCTTTACGAGCGCGCCCTCACCCGGCTCGGGGTCGCGGCTGCGCCCGTAATCGGCCACCTCGGCGGCGTATGCGGGTACGGTCTGGTCCATGATTAGCGGCAAAGCTCCTTGATGCGCGCGACGGCGCGTTCGATGTGTTCTTGCGGGGTGGAAGCGCCGGCGGTGATACCGATGTGGCGCGCGCTGGCAAACCATGCGGCTTCGAGCTCGCTTGCCTCCTCGATATGATGCGTGCACTCGCAGGCGTCGGCGCAGATCTGCGCCAGACGGCGGGTATTGCCGGAGTTTTTGCCGCCCACGACGACCATGCAGTCGCAGCGGTTGGCAAGTGCGGCGGCGGCCTGCTGGCGCTCGCTCGTAGCGGCGCAGATGGTGTTGATCACGCGCAGTTCCTGCACACGCGGGGTGATGGCAGCTACGACCTCGGCGAGGTTCTGTGCAGTCTGGGTGGTCTGCACAACGAGGCCCACCTTGCCCTTGAGCGACAGCGCGTCCGCATCGGCGGCACAACTAACGACCTGCGCGTCATCACCGGCATGGCCCAGGATGCCCTCGACTTCGGGGTGGCCCGGTTCGCCCACGACCACCACGTGGTAGCCCTCGCGCACCAGACGCTCCGCCGCCACGTGGACCTTTTTCACGTAGGGGCAGGTGGCGTCGACCACGGTAAGACCGCGATCGTGAGCCGCATCGATAACCTGCGGCACCACGCCGTGGGCGCGGATGATTACGGTACCCGACAATGCGTCGTCCAGAGTCTCGGCCAAGCCAATGCCGGCCTCGGCAAGCTCGCGCACCACAATGGGGTTGTGGATGAGCGGCCCCAGGGTGTGGACCTGAGCGCTCTCCCCTGCCTGAGGCGCGGTAGCCAGCGCCATGTCGAGCGCGCGCTGCACGCCGTAGCAGGTGCCGGCGTAGGCTGCGATCTCAATGGTGGGCGCGCCGTCCCGGTCGGACGCGGTCGCATTGGTGCCTTTAACGTTCTCGTCCATGGTTAGAACCTGCCCGGATGCTCGGCACACAGCTCATCGCGCATGGCGTAGACGCGGTTCATGGCCTCGGACTCAAACCAGGCCAGACGCTCCGTACGTTTAAGTCCGGCCGGTGCGTCGGAAAGTGAGACGGCCTTGCCGGCACGGATCCAGCACTTCTTGGGACGCATGATCTTTTTGCCCGCAGGCGTTATGTCGGACCAGCCGCAGATGGCGAGCGGGTTGACAGGTGCCTTGCCCATCTGGGCGATGAGCGCAAAGCCGCCGTGGACCTCGGGTTTGATCTCGCGCGAGCGGATGCGCGTGCCCTCGGGGAAGATCAGGACGTCCTCGCCGCGCTGCAGCGCATGCTGGGCGGCACGCAGGCACTTCATGTCGGCGGTACCGCGCTCGACGGGAATGCCGCCTACGCGGCTAAAGGCCCAGCGTACGATCCTGCTCTTGGCAAACTCGGACTTAAAAATGGGGCGAATGCGGCGGCCGCCAAAGAACAGCGCCGTCTCTACAGCCAGGAGCTCGGCCATCGAGGTGTGGTTGCAGATAACCACGCTTCCGCGGCCTTCCTGGCGCTCAAACAGCAGATCGGCGTCCTCGACCTTCCAGCGCCACATGAGCTTGGAGAAGGCCCAAAGGATTGCCATGACCACGAAGACGGTGCCGCGGATGAGCGCGGGGAACTCGGCATAAGGGGCGTTGTAGTAATCCTCGGGCGTCTGTTTAAACAGGCGCATGGGCTACCTCCTTTGGTTGATGAGGTCCTCGATAATGCGGACGACATCGTCGATGGTGTGGGCGGTGGAGTCGACGTGCACGGCGTCCTCGGCGGGCACGAGCGGTGCGACCTCGCGACTGCTGTCGAGCTTATCGCGCTGCTTGAGGGCATCGAGGGTCTCGTCGACCTCGGCCTCGAGCTGCTCGGTGGTGAGCGGCTGGGCGTCGTCCTGGTGGCGCTGCAGCACGCGGCGACGGGCGCGCTCACGCGGGTCGGCGGTCAAGAAAACCTTGACCTGCGCGTTGGGGAATACAACGGTTCCGATGTCGCGACCCTCGGCCACAATATCGCGATCCTCGGCGGCACGGCGCTGATGGATGAGCATGGCGGCGCGCACGCCCGGGTAGGCCGAGACCTTGGACACGTTGGCGTCGACCTGCGGGGTGCGAATGGCAGCCGAGGCATCCTGGCCATCAATGGTCAGGCGTGTGTCTTCGCCAGTGCCGTTGGTAAAGCGGATTTCGATCTGCTCGGCGAGGGCGTCGATGGCCGCCTCGTCGTCCAGGTCGATACCGCGGTCGAGCGCGGCGAACGTGACGGCGCGATACATGGCGCCCGTGTCGAGCTTGTTAAAGCCCAGCTGTCGGGCGATCTCCTTGGCGATGGTGGACTTGCCGGAACCGGCGGGGCCGTCGATGGCGACGATCATGCAATGCTTCCTTTCGGTGGTTGACGTGCTGGTATGATGCGCTGGCGCTGTTTTGGTTGGCGGTCTGCCTAGCCCGTGTAGCGCTCGCGGTAGGTGTTGCGTTTGGGCGCGGAGCCGTGGCTGCCGTGGTGACGCGTGCGTGCCGCAGGCGTGTCCTGGGGCTTGCCGCCGCCGCGCTTGGAGCTGGCCTGCTTAGGCGCGATGCCGCCGGACTTGAGGATCTGCACCTCGTGGTCGGTGAGCTCGCGCCACGAGCCTTTGGCCACGTCTTTGAGCTCCAGGCCGGCAAAGTTGCTGCGATGCAGGCGGATCACGGGATGGTGAATCTTGCCCAGCATGCGCTTGACCTGGTTCTTGCGGCCCTCGCGGATGATGACCTCCACGGCGGTGGTGCCGGGCTTGACGCCTTGGGGAGCTACGGCCTCGGCCTCGCGTGCGCAGATGACGCGGCAGATTGCCGGCTGGCATAGACCGTCGTCGAGCTCGATGCCACGGCGCAGCGGCATGAGGTCGCGGTCGGACAGTTCGCCGTCAACGAGTGCCTGGTAGGTCTTGTAGACGTGCTTGCTCGGGTGCAGCAGGTCCTGTGACAAGTCGCCGTCGGTGGTAAAGAGCAAGAGTCCCGTTGTGTCGCGGTCCAGGCGACCCACCGGGAACAGGCCGGGAAATCGGTCGCGGGGAACCAGGTCCGCCACACAGGGGCGCTCCTGCGGGTCGCTCATGGTGGTGAGGTAGCCGGTCGGCTTGTAGAGCATCAGGTACGCGGCGCCCTGGTTGAGCTTGACGGACATGCCGTCGACCTCGATGCGATCGCGGTCGACATCGACCTTGGTGCCCAGCTCGGTCGCGACCTCGCCGTTAACCGTCACGCGGCCGGCGGTCATCAGGTCCTCCGACCCACGGCGGCTCGCCACGCCCGCACGTGCCAAAAAGCGCTGTAAGCGCATGGTGTGTGGGTAGACGGACTGGGCGTCGCCTGCGGGCGCCGCGCTGTCCGCGGCGCTTGCGATGCGAGTCTCCCCCGCTTCGTTAGTCCTCTTCATGCATATCCTCCGAGGTAACGCCTGTGGGCAGAAGCTCTTCGCCATCGGTGTCCTCAACATCGGTATCGATCAGTTCGCGCTCTTCGTCCAGGTCCTCGGCCTGCTCCTCGAGCGTGGAGTGAATACTGCGGCCGCTCAGGCGTTCGCGGATAAACTGGCGCGACTGCTCGTCGGGGGCAAACTGCTCCAGATCGGGAAGGTCGCGGGTGGAGCGCAGACCGAACTTCTCCAAGAAGGCGTTGGTCGTGCCGTAAATGATGGCCTGACCGCGCTGGGGGTCGCGGCCGAGCTCACGCACTAGGCCCTTGTCAACGAGCGACGCGATGACGCCGTCGGAGTTGACGCCGCGGATGCCCTTGACCACCTCGCGCGTAACGGGCTGGTGATAGGCGATGACGGCCAGGGTCTCGAGTGCCGCCTGCGACAGTTTTTGCGTGTCCCAGCTCAGCACGTAGGCCTCGACCACGTCGTGATAGGCGGGATGCGTAAACAGGCGCCAGCCACCGGCGACCTCGCGCAGCTGAAAGCCCCGGTTGGCCTCCTCGTACTCAACTTTGAGCTCGGCGAGCAGCGATGCGCACTCGCCGGGGGCGATATCCAGCGCACCAGCCAGCGCAGGGGCGCTCACCGGATCGCTCGACACCAGCAGGAGCGCCTCCAAGGCGCCTTTGAGGCTGTTTGCCTCCAGCGTGGAAAGGGTTGACATAGTTACCGCTCCTATTCGGTGAGCTCGGGGCCCTCGCCGGGCACGTATGCCTCGGCGCCCTCGACGCGGTTGATTTGAATGGTTCCAAAGATCTCGTCCTGGCTCAGCGTAAGCGAGCCGCGTTTGGCGAGCTCGAGCATGGCCAGGAAGGTGACGACGAGCTGCTCGGTGGTGGCGTCACCGTCCAACAATTCGCGGAAGGTGCAGGTTTGGTGTGCCATGGTAAAGCGGTCGACCGAGGCCACCGTTAGATCGAGCGGCACGCGATGCGGTGCCACGTGCTCGGCCTCCAGCAGGAAGGTCTGGCGCTTGCCGTCCAGGTCGGCACAGATGACGGCGAGGCCGCGCAGGGTAATGCCGGCAAGGTAGTCGGGCATAAGGCCCAAGAACTCGGGGTCGGGGCCGGCCACGCGCGGATGCATGCGGCTCTCGGCCTGCATGCGCGCGCCAAGGGCTGCCGCCGCGCCCTTAAACTGCTTGTAGGCGATCAGGCGCTGAATCAGGACCTCGCGCAGGGCGTCGCCGTCGAGCGCGCTGAGCTCCTCGAGGTCTTCGTCGTCCTCGTCATCGTCGACGGTTTTGCTCGGGGCCTCCTGAGGCACCAGTGAGGCAGCCTTGATGTCCAAAAGGGTTGCCGCGACCAGCAAAAAGTCGCTTGCCACGTCCAGGTCCAGCGCCTCGATGCGCTCGGCCTCGTCAAGGTATTGCTCGGCCACCTCGCTGATCGAGATGGCGCCGATATCAACTTTTTGGCGGGTTACCAGCTGCAGCAGCAGGTCGAACGGTCCGCTGTAGACCTGTGTCGACACACGATACGACATCTTCGACCTCCTTTGACGGCGCCTTCACGGCGCGGTTTGGGTGCATGCTGCGACCGTTTTGCGCGGTCGACCTGTAAGTTTACCTTAGATGCCGGCGATTGCGAAGTTGAGCAGCCACTCAGCCAGCGGATACACGGTAACGTCGAAATAGCGGCCGATCACATCGATGCCGGTCCACATGGGCAGCAGATACAGCACAATGATGAGGATGGGCATGGCGTATTGCTGCAGGTGGTAGTAGTTGGTGAGCGCCTTACCTTTGAGGAACGGCACGATGATAGACGAGCCGTCAAGCGGCGGAATCGGAATAAGGTTAAAGAACGCGAGCGACAGGTTGACCACGATAAACGTGGCGCTAAAGTTCATGATTTGCGACGCTACGGCAAAGGACATGCTGGCATAGAGGTTGCCATAGGCTAGGTGCATGAGGGCTGCGGCCAGGCACGCGAGCGCGATATTCGATGCGGGGCCGGCCGCGCTCACCAGGACCTCGTCGCGCTTGGGGTGCTTGAGGTTGTTAAGGTAGACGGGCACGGGCTTGGCGAAGGCGAATACCGGGCCGCCGGCCGCGAGCATAAGCAGCGGCAGGAGGATGGTGCCAAACGGGTCGATGTGGTTGAGCGGGTTGAGCGAGACGCGGCCGCGCGAACGGGCCGTCTTGTCGCCGAGTGCCCAGGCCGCGGCGGCGTGCGCGCTCTCGTGGATGACGATTCCCACGATGACGGCGACGGCGCTTGCGAGTAGGTTCATGAGGTAGCTGCTGGACATGGCGCTCCCCTAGCGGACGCGACGCGAGGCGCGCGTGAGCAGGTAATCGGCCACAAACAAAATGACGGCCACGATGGCGTAATCCAGGCGGAATACACCGCCAAAGGGTGAGGCGATGACGCCGTAGCCGGCGATGGCGCTTGGCAGCGCGCGCGAAAGCTCAACGACAAAGCCAACGATCTGCAACTTAGCGGTGAGGCCGCTAAAGCACAGCAGCACGGTCATCGCGCTCATAAAGATGCCGCAGATGCGACAAGCGATGGCGATGATGCTCATCGCCACGGCAGCGGCCTTACGAGAGTTCACGCGCGGTCTCCTCTTCGATCTGGGTGGAAAGCTCGAGCCATTCGTCCTCGAGCTTGGGCAGCTCTTGCTTAAGCCCGTTATATTCCCCCAGCGCGGCGTTGAACTTATCCTGATCGGCATAAAGTTCTTCGCTTGCCATCAATTCCATAAGCTCGTCATAGCGGGCACGCTTTTTGTCGAGCTCCGCCTCGATTTTCTTCAGCTGGTTGCGCACGCCCTTGAGTTTTTTGTTGAGCGCGGCGCGGGCCTGGGCCTCGGCGCGCTTTTGCTCCTTGGTCTTTTTGCCCTCGGCAGGCTTAGGCGCCGCGGCGGGTGTATCGGCCTGGGCGGCGCTGGAGGGTTTGCTGCTCTTGCCTGCGGCCGGTGTGCTCTCCCCTACTGCCTCGGCGGCGGCACGGGCTGCGAGGTCCTCGCGCTTGTAGAGGTAGTAGTCGTAGTCGCCGTCGTAGACCGTGACCTTACCGTCGCGGATGTCAATCACGCGGTTGGCAACGGCGCGCACCAGGTGCTCGTCGTGGCTGATCAGCACGATGGTACCAGGGAAGTTTTGCAGGGCGTTCTCGAGCATGTCCACCGAGTCGATGTCCAGGTGGTTGGTGGGCTCGTCCAGGCACAGGAGCGCCTCGGGCGCCACGAGCATCTTGGCCAGGGCCAGACGCGCCTTTTCGCCACCGGAGAGGACGCGGACCTGCTTTTCGATGGAATCGTTGTCGCTAAAGAGGAAGGCGCCCAGCAGGCTGCGCTGCTGCGGCACGGTCCACTTGGGCGTAACGGTGTCGATCTCTTGCAGGACGGTGTTGGACTCGGTCATACCTTCGAGCGCGTGCTGTGCGTAATAGGCCACGCCCACGTTGGTGCCCAGATCGCGGGTACCGGTGGTGGGCGGCTCCAGGCCGGCGAGAATCTTCATGAGGGTGGACTTGCCGGCGCCGTTAGGGCCGACGAGCGCCACGTGCTCGCCGCGGTAGAGTTTGAGGTCGATATCGCTGTAGATGTGCTTATCGCCGTAGGACTTGGACACGCCCTCAAGACCAACGACCATGTCGCCGGAACGCGGCGGGTCGGGGAACTTAAAGTCGATGTGCTTGTGCCCCTCGGGCAGGATGACAAGTTCCTTTTTTATCTGCTCGATCTTGCGGATGCGCTCCTGGGCTTGGGCGGCCTTGGTTGGTTTGTAGCGGAACTTGTCGACGAAGACCTGCATGTGGGCGATGTCGCGTTCCTGGGCGGCGCGCTTGGCGCGCATCTGCTCCAGGTTGTCCTCGCGCTGCTTGAGGTAGCTGCTGTAGTTGCCGGTGTAGGTGGTAACGCGGCGGTTCTCGAGCGCGGCCACGTGGTCGACGCAGGCGTCCATAAAGGCGCGGTCGTGGCTGACGATGAGGACGGCGCCGTCGTAGTTGGCGATAAAGCCGCGCAGCCACTGGACACTCTCGAGGTCCAGGTGGTTGGTGGGCTCGTCCAGCAGCAGCAGGTCGGGATGGCGCAGGAAGAGCTTTGCCAATGCGATGCGCATCTGCCAGCCGCCGGAGAACTCGGAGCACGGGCGCTCAAAATCGGTGACCTTAAAGCCCAGGCCGGACAGGATCTTGCGGGCGTTACTCTCGAGTTCGTAGCCGCCCAGATGCTCAAAGCGGTCCTGGACCTGGCCGTACTCGTTGAGGAGGGCGTCGACGTCCTTGCCCTGTTCGGAGAGCTCAGTGATCTGGGCCTGCAGCTCGTTGGCGCGCTCGCCCATGCGGCGGATTTCCTTGGCGGCGGCCATGACCTCGGCGAGGATGGTGGTGTCCTTTTGCTCTAGGTTGGTTTCCTGCTCTAGGTAGCCCACCTGGCAGTCCTTTGCGTACTGGACCTGGCCGGCGTCTGGGCTGTCGATGCCCATGATGATTTTGAGCATGGTGGTTTTGCCGGCGCCGTTGGGGCCCACGAGCGCAAAGCGTTCGCCGGGGTTGATCTGGAAGGACGCGCCGCTAAAGAGGACGCGCGCGCCGAAGCTTTTTTCGATCTTGTCGACCAGGAGGATCATGGTGCCGCCTTTGACCTTGTGTGCCTATATGAAAAAAGGCCCCAACTTGCGTTGGAGCCTCATTCAATGCTCGGGTGGAGACGAGGGGGATCGAACCCCTGACCTCTTGACTGCCAGTCAAGCGCTCTCCCAGCTGAGCTACGCCCCCGTGCGAACAAGTACTATACGGGAACTCGGACGGCGATGCAAGGACAATTTTGGAAAAACTTTCGCGGGACCCGGGGAGGCAGGGCAAGCCCACGGGGCACCGGGCCTCCCCGGATCCCGCGGGCTTGCCGACTTGACGCGCGGAACACGACCCGCCCCGTGCAACAAGGTCTTCCGTGCACTGCCAGTCCCATAATCGGGTCTGATTGCGAAGCGCCCCTCCCCTGCGCTTCGAAACCATGCCGGTTTACTACGATGAATCAGGAATGTCCGACCACACACGCCTTTTCGTGTAACCGGCGAGCTCCCTACCTGCGGTTTTGCAATCGGAGAACACACGGTGCTCGGGAGTCGCCGATCCGACGTAGTAAACCGGCAAGGTTTTGAAATAGCATCAGGTTGATTTCACACATAAATGTGTTGGAGCCTAAATTTAAGGCCTTAACTTTTTCTAAAACACATCTTTTCTGCGACGCGCCTAGATTAACTGTTGTTTAGCATCAGACTTGATCTTGCGTTGTGCGACTTACTCGTGCATGGTAGTATTTCACGACGTGAAGCGAAGAAATTAGGCCTGAGTTGCCTTTGTTAGAATTGCATTCACCGTTCATAAGGGCTCTTGGCGCAACGGTTAGCGCAGGGGACTCATAATCCCTGGGTTCTGGGTTCGAATCCCGGAGGGCCCACCAGAATCGTTCGAGGCCGGGCATGCTGCCCGGCCTCTTTACATTGCATCGATACTTAATTTATCCCAACATAGACGTGAAACACTATTGTCATTCGTCTTTGCAATTTAGAATAGATTTTCGCCAAGCAGCCACTGGGCAAAGGCATATTATTGGGTAATCAATATGAAAAAAGGCCCCAACTTGCGTTGGAGCCTCATTCAATGCTCGGGTGGAGACGAGGGGGATCGAACCCCTGACCTCTTGACTGCCAGTCAAGCGCTCTCCCAGCTGAGCTACGCCCCCGTTCGAAAAGTACTATACGGGAACTCGGTCGGCGATGCAAGGGCAATTTTGAAAAACTTTCGCCGCCGCGGCGCGGGTGCGCTGCCGCCGCACGCCTTTCCTGCTCCAGTCCGGTCGCCCCCGGGGACCTCCCGCCACGAAACCAGCCCATCTACTACGTTCGGCCGGCACTGCCCGACCATGCAGTCTTGGGCAAAAATAAAACCGCAGGTAGACGGCCTGCGGTTTTCGCTAAACACCGGTTATGGTCGAGGGGTCGGGATCAAACGTAGTAGATGGGCCGGTTTCGTGGCAGCGACATGGCGGGCAGCCGCCCCAAGGCGCCATAAAGCGGGAAAACGGCTGTCTAGCGACCGATTTCCAGCCAATTGCACAGGACGTTGGCCCGTAGCTCCGTTTCCGCTGACCTTTGAACCTTTGTTTTACACCTATAGCGCAAGCCCAAGCGAGAACAAAGGCTTCGCACGATTGCATCAAGCTGCTCAGCATCGTTAAGCATGTCGTGGGTAACCAAAAAGACGTCATACCCCATACTTTGTAGCGCCGTCATGCGTTTGGCATCGTGGTCCAGCACAGCGCCTGTACCATGGATAACCTCTCCCTGAATCTCCAATATGCCAGCTTTCATTATGGTCGGATTCACGATCACGATATCCCCGTAGCAGACTTTTTGCCTCGCAATGCTCTGGGCCGATGCAGTAAGCGGCGTAAAATCGTTGACGAAGACATTCCGAAAGCCGGCACCGCCGCGGGAGCGAGGAAGCGACAACAGTAGAATTCCCGCTACTTCTAGCGGGGAGGCCGCTATACCTGTAACCATCCGCGCGGCGTTATAGAACTTTGCACCCCACTTACGGCTTTTCATCTTCCTGGCGTACTCATGAAGTTCGTGCAGTTCGATAAGCGGCTTCCTCATCCAGAGCGAAGTGCCTTTGAACTTCGTGATCTCTATCGTCTTCTTTTGGACGTTAGTTCCCTTTGCATTTACCTGCTCTTTAACTTTTGCGCGCGCATAAACTCGTTTTCATTGCGCTTCGTCTTGGCTCTCATCTAGTTCAAAGAGAGATTCGGTCGTGGAATCTTGAGCGGCGTCATCGGCCTTGCTCAGTCCTGCTTCGGCTGTGGCGGTAGGTTCAAAGACGGAAAACCACCCACAGAACTCGTACATGGCAAGGACGAGATCGGTTTGAGACACAAAACGCGCCATGGTAAACAACGTTGCAAGCGGATTGATTACCCTAAAGCCCATCGCTGTTTCCAGTGTACTGTCCACCCCAGAAGCGTCTCCGCAATGGATTGTTGTCCGTAATCCCGAATGGTAGTTAACGCCACCGGGCTCCGTCGTGGTAATAATCGGGGTCTTGAGGACGTCGGTTACGAAAGGGGCTTGGGATAGGACTCGCCAGCCGTCATCGGAATTGGGCAGGCGTGGATAGAGGCCGCGGACCTGGGGCGGGCAGCGCCAGTAGCGGAATGCGGTGTTTGCGCAGACGATCTCGTCCATGTGGCCTCCCCTGGTTTCGGCCGCGGGCCGTGCGGATTGCGGGCATGACCGATTATCTACCAGGGCATCATGCGGGTAAGTACCGGAAGCTGACCAAATACTGACCAAAAACTTGACGAGTTCCGCCAAAAAACCGTCACGTGTTAGAAATCCACTGGAAGACACTCTGGGCGTATGGTCCCTGTCTCCACAATTGCGCTCGGATCACATGGGGAATTCAATGAAAATACGCATGCGTTTTATTTAAACGTGCAATGACGTCTGCAAAAAGGGTGGAATAAAAATGTCGCCTTAGACGACTGCGATTTGTTTTTGGTGTCAGATTTGGTGTCACCCTTGGTGTCAAAAAGAAAAAGGCCAGAGGCTTAACACCTCTGACCTGTGCTTTTGATGGTGGGCGATACAAGATTCGAACTTGTGACCCCATCCGTGTGAAGGA
>ERZ1034691.1923-NODE-1923-length-12326-cov-11.354657_pt1 | contig 12326 bp, 11 predicted proteins | sample MGYA00520638_ERZ1034691 | MGnify/ENA primary metagenome ERZ1034691 (study PRJEB33766, sample SAMN09781763) | gut metagenome | biome: gut microbiome | host: Homo sapiens | place: Madagascar | study: EMG produced TPA metagenomics assembly of the PRJNA485056 data...
CTAAAATTCTTTGCTTTTTTATTATTATAATCTAGAATTCCAAATTCTTCTTCAAAGTTCCTTCAGTTTCATTAAGTATAGAAAGCAGATACTTACCATAGTCGTTCTTCAACATAGGTTGAGCATTCTCTCTTAATTGCTCGGCGGTAATCCATCCCTGGCGATATGCGATACCTTCCAGACAAGCTACCTTCAAGCCCTGGCGCTTCTCCAAAACTTCAATAAAGGTAGATGCCTCTGAAAGGGAATCATGGGTTCCGGTATCAAGCCAGGCGAATCCTCTTGCCATAGTCTGCACCTTCAGCTGCTTATCTTTCAGGAACTCCTGGTTGACTGTTGTGATTTCCAACTCGCCACGAGCAGAAGGCTTGATATGCTTGGCTACTTCCACCACCTTGTTAGGATAGAAGTATAAGCCAACTACAGCATAGTTGCTCTTTGGATGCTCAGGCTTCTCCTCAATGCTAAGGCAATTGCCTTGCTCATCGAACTCTGCGACACCATATCGCTCAGGATCGCTGACACGATAACCGAAGACGGTTGCCTTGCTGTTCTGCTCTGCATCTACTACTGCCTGAAGAAGCATCTGGCTAAGTCCTGCACCATGAAAGATGTTATCGCCCAACACAAGACAAGCAGAATCATTGCCAATAAATTCCTCACCGATAATGAAGGCTTGGGCTAAGCCATCTGGTGATGGCTGCTCAGCATATTCGAACTTCACTCCAAACTGGCTACCATCGCCTAAGAGGCGTTTAAAACCTGGCAAGTCGTAAGGGGTTGAAATAATGAGTATCTCACGAATACCTGCCAACATCAAAACCGAAATAGGATAATATATCATCGGTTTATCAAAGATTGGAATCAACTGCTTGCTGATGCCTTTGGTGATTGGGTACAAGCGTGTACCACTACCACCTGCTAATACTATTCCCTTCATTTCCTTTAATGTTTAGTGAGTAGTGTTTATATTTATTTGTATAAATCCACATTGACATCAAAAGGACTATCAAAATCCTTCAACATCGCATGCTTCGTATCTTTTTCTGAGAGATTGGCATGTTTTGTTGGGATTTTCCAATCAATACCAAGGGTATCATCTAAGATACTGATACCACCATCAGCCTCAGGGTGATAGAAGTTGTCACATTTGTATTGGAAGACTGCTGTTTCTGAGAGGACAGCGAAGCCATGGGCAAAGCCCTTAGGGATGAAGAACTGGATATGATTGTCTTCTGTCAACTCTACGGCTACATGTTTGCCGTAGGTTGGTGAACCTTTGCGAATATCCACTGCTACATCAAGTACTCTACCCTTTACGCAGCGTACCAACTTACTCTGGGTAAATGGAGGGCGCTGGAAGTGCAGACCTCGCATCACACCATAACTGCTCATAGACTCATTGTCTTGGCAGAAGTGAACACTATGTCCCAGGATTGGGGCAACCTTCTCATCAAACTCTCTCTCGCTGAAGCTCTCGAAGAAGTAGCCACGAGCGTCGCGGAAGAGGCGTGGCTCAATAATGAGCACGCCATCTATTTCGGTCTTAATTATATTCATTTTTTACAAATAATATTTTTTAAACCATTCGGCAAATGCACGTAATCCCTCACGTAAAGAAGTAGATGGCTTGTAACCAAAATCTTCTTCCAAAGGTGTTGTATCTGCATAAGTAACAGGTACATCGCCTGGTTGCATTGGTACAAGTTCCTTATGTGCCTCAAAGTCATAGTTCTCAGGCAGCACACCTGCACGAATCAACTCCTCCTGCAGGATGCTTACAAACTCCAGCAGGTTCTCTGGATGCGAGTTTCCGATATTGTATACCTTATATGGAGGGATAGGTAAACCATCCTCACCATTATGCTTCTCTGGGGCATGCTGCATTACTCTTACGATACCTTCAACTATATCATCTACATAAGTAAAGTCACGCTTGCAGTTACCATAGTTGAAAATCTTGATGGTTTCGCCCTTCACCAGCTTGTTGGTAAATCCAAAGTATGCCATGTCAGGGCGACCTGCAGGACCATACACGGTGAAGAATCTCAAGCCCGTACTTGGAATGTTATAGAGTTTAGAATACGCATGAGCCATCAGCTCGTTGCTCTTCTTGGTTGCAGCATATAGACTCACAGGATTATCCACCTTGTCATCTGTAGAATATGGAACCTTCTTATTGCTACCATACACACTGCTAGAGCTTGCATATACCAAATGCTCTACCTCGTGATGACGGCAAGCCTCAAGGATATTATAGAAGCCAATGAGGTTGCTCTGGATATAAGCATCAGGATTAGTAATACTATAACGTACTCCTGCCTGGGCAGCAAGGTTGACAACCACAGAAATCTGGTTATCAGAGAAGATTTTCTCGATAGCCTCCTTATTGGCAATAGAGTCATGAACAAACGTCCAATCCTTACCCATTGCCTCAATTTCTTTCAGACGTTCAAACTTGATGTTTACATCATAGTAATCTGTAATACTATCAATACCTATCACCTTGATGTTCTCCACATCATTAAACAAACGCTTTACAAGATTACTGCCGATAAATCCGGCTGCACCTGTAACAAGGATTGTCTTACCAGTTAAATCTATATTATAACTTACCATAATCTTAATCTCTTCTAAAAATATCTCTAGTATATACCTTCTCCTTTACATCATCCAGACAAGCATCATAGCGGTTGGCGATAATTGCCTGGCTCTGCTTCTTGAAAGCATTCATATCATTTACAACCTTGCTACCAAAGAATGTACTTCCATCTTCCAAGGTTGGCTCATAGATAATGACCTCGGCGCCCTTTGCCTTGATACGCTTCATGATGCCCTGGATGGCTGACTGACGGAAGTTGTCGCTGTTTGACTTCATGGTCAGGCGATAGACACCAATCACGCAGTTGTGCTCCTTGCTGGCATCATAGCTATTGGCATTGGCATAGCTGTAATAGCCTGCCTTCTGGAGAACGGCATCAGCAATATAGTCCTTACGGGTACGGTTGCTCTCTACGATTGCCTCTATCAAGTTCTCAGGAACATCGGCATAGTTTGCCAGAAGCTGCTTGGTATCCTTTGGCAAGCAATAACCGCCATAACCGAAGCTTGGGTTATTGTAATGGGTGCCGATTCGTGGGTCAAGACCTACGCCATCGATGATAGCCTTGGTATCGAGTCCCTTTACCTCTGCGTATGTATCCAACTCATTGAAATAGCTTACTCGAAGTGCCAGATACGTATTGGCGAAGAGCTTGACAGCCTCAGCTTCCTTCATGCCCATGAAGAGAGTATCAATGTTCTCCTTGATGGCACCTTCCTGGAGCAAAGCAGCAAAGGTCTTGGCAGCTTCCTTCAACATCTCGACATTGGTTACGGACTTGATAGCCTCGTTCTCCTCTGCGAACTCAGGGCGCTCGATAATCTTTGGATAGCCTACGATGATACGGCTTGGGTAAAGGTTATCATAGAGTGCCTTGCTCTCACGAAGGAACTCTGGAGAGAAGAGAAGGTTGAACTTCTTCACGCCCTTCTTGGCATACTTCAAGTAGAGGTTGCGGGTGTAACCTACTGGGATGGTACTCTTAATGACCATCACTGCATCTGGGTTTACCTCCAGAACCAGGTCAATGACTTCTTCTACATGGGTTGTATCGAAGTAGTTTTTTACTGGATCATAGTTGGTTGGTGCTGCAATCACTACGAAGTCTGCATCCTTATAGGCTGACTTGCCGTCAAGGGTTGCCACGAGGTTCAATGGCTTTTCTGCCAAATACTTTTCGATGTAATCGTCCTGGATTGGAGAAATCTTATTGTTGAGTTTCTCCACCTTCTCTGGGATTACATCTACTGCTGTTACATGATGGTGCTGAGATAACAGGGTTGCTATACTCAGACCGACGTAGCCGGTGCCGGCTACTGCTACTTTTATATTCTTAAAATCATTCATAGTGATATTGTGTTTTTATATTCTTTTTTCTAAAATCATCCCGTCCTTCTTTACCATTAAAGAAGGCTCCACCTTTCTCACCAAGCCTCTCTTTCCTCAGGAACGAGAGGATGTAGCTGGCTGCGCTATAGCCTCCGCCAGAGTTTTGGTATCGTCAGCGGAGCCTGTGCCCTAAAGGGCTGCCGATGAGAGTTCAACGCAATAATTGCGAGTGTTTGTCGGCTGGCGCACCATTGAAAGATTATATTTCTATTACTTATTAGCCTCTAGTAATCTAATCTCATTCATTATTATTATGTATGAACGTTTAGTTATCATAAAGATAACCAATACTATCTCAATAAATAGACCATAATAAATCGTATCTATAACACAACGAGCACATTTGCAAATTTGATGAATATATGGTATAAATTTAAGATATTGCGATATTGACAAATGTGAGATAAAATATGCAGATATTGCAAATAACACCAATGGAATCAAGACGAATATTTCATTGGTTGTTTCTTGAAATATCTGAACACGTTCCTTTTCATGTCTAGTTGAGCGTTTCGTGAAAACCCATGATATATAAACAGACAAAATCGTGGCAAATATCGGAACAAAACTAGTTAAAGAGGAATTAATAAACCCCTCCACCGCATTCTTATTCTCTCCTTTTAAAAACAGGCACATTACAATACCAATAGCTATAGGAACAACAAAGAATAACCCCTTATAGCCCTCTATACTTTTGAAAAAGTCCTTCAGCAATAGTTTTGGAGAAATAATATCTACATCCATTATGGTAACACTTTATTAAGTTCTGGTGTATTATCTATAAAATCAAAGACTGATTTGCACAAAGAATCATAAGAAGGATATCCCTTATCGTTCAACTTTACCGATAACATATAGTAAGGGCGAATCAAGGAATTATTTTTTTCATCTAGATAAACAGTTCGCTCCTTTGATTTACCATTTACTTTAACGTCCGTAACAACGCTACGTTCACCTATGACAGCAACTTCTCCTAGCAATCCTTCTGTGGTAGTAAAAAGTTGCTTATCATCCATTATTGCTTTCGTAACCTTGTTATCTAAAATACCTCCATTGAAATTCACAGTCATCGTTATAGAGGTATCTACCCCCAAATTTTTCATCATATATAAATCAGCTTTATCTTTTGGGAGTTTTCTAACTCTAAATGTCATTGACTTCAACTTGCCATTTTTTAAGGCATCAACATATTCTTTGGTAATAAAGTTCTCACGATCAATCATAAAACCATTTGTTTCCTTATCAGGCATGATAGACTTTAAATATGCTTGAAATATGGTAACAAACATCATACAAATGCTCTCGTTATCTGTTCTTTCAAAAATCATATAACCGAGATCTCCAGCTTTAGGGATTTTTACCAAAAAGAAAAATGGCTTTATTACAGCAGCATTATTATTAGCAGCTTTAAATAAAGCTGCTTCTGGATTATCTTTATCCACCACTTCTATCTTTTTTCCATAAAGACCTGTTTCTATGATTCCATACACACAACGTAATCTATCACTACAGCCCCAAAAAGGAAATCCACCATCTGCTTCAGGTACTCTCAAAGTTCTCTTTTCTGCTGGTATATCACCTGTTTGACTATTATGTATGAAATTGATAAAATCCTTTTTCATCTTTTCATACAAATCGAATCCATCAGCAAAGGAATATTTCTCCTTAGCTCGTTTTTCGCGAATTGAAAATGTATAAACTTCAATTGTCTCAGTTTCCATATTTATAAGTTCCTTCATCTATAGTAAAACACCAATAGTAAGCGGTCACTTTAGGTACGTTAAGCCCTAAAATAAATGCTTTTTTATTCTCTTTTAAGAAAAAATCATTTGAATTTATGCCCAAGCAGTAACAGTCGCCAGCTGCCATCTATGAGCTAGTAAGTCTACCAATTTGTCCTTAGCCGTTTTCTTGATCCTGCGGAACAGATTACAAAGACACTCATATAAGGGAGTTGTCGTAGTGTAATCATTTATCAAATATTATTTCTAAATTATCGCTATTTCTAGATTTCCAATCTAGAAGGACATAATTACCTATTTCTATCGAGTTTATATCGTATTCCGTGCTCTTTGCAGAACGAATGACCTATAGTTGTACAACCGTATGGCTGCAGTTGTACAACTATATATGCTATGGTTGTACAACTCTGGAGTTATGGTTGTACAACTATAAGGGTCTTAGTTGTACAACTGCAGAATTCTGTTTTTTTGAAGAAATCCATCCATACCGATAACTCTCTGATTTTCTGACAAATACGAGTTCTTATCATAAATTCAATATTCTCACAGAAATAACTTCCAGCCGAAAATTCGAGAATTTCAGAGAAGATTTTAAGAAATTCTGTTAGCATTTTTCTATAATTTAATCTTGCCTAAGATTTTGAACTTCTGCTGATTTTCAGATGGAACCTCAAAAATATCGCTCTTTTTACAGGAAATTGAAGAGGTATCGCTTGGAACATTATCAATATTCTCTATCGCATTCTCCTCTTTCAACTCTTCAGATACATCTGATGTCTTAACAACATCAGATTCACCAACAGCTTTAACTTCCAATGCAAAAAGACCATCATGACGGAAACCTATAACAAAAGTTACTTCTTTGGTCTCGTCCATGCCTTCCACGAAATTACCCTTAGAAGGAGCAAAGAACGCAGTTAAGCCGCAATCTAACTTGATTTCTCCCTGTGCCATGCTCCGAATGCTAGATATAGTTCCGTGCAACCGCATACAGTTGGAGAAATCCGTATTCTCGTTATAAGGCACGATACCACTTATATCAGCATCATTGACCAGCAGATCAAAGATGTACTTGTCATTGATGGACTGCTGATGACAGGTAAATGCCAAATCCCTAATCTCCTTTATCTTATCTGCATCAAAATAATCCTTATCTTGAATAATAGTAAATGCCTTTAGGACAAGAATATTATAATTTGCTTCCAACTGTACAATAGGATGCGAACCGGATGACTGAGCCAATGTCTGGAGACGAGAAAGAATTTCATCTACAGGCGTATTCTTACGACATTTGCGAACAAACTGGAACCAATAACGCAATGCGAACAAATTGGTATTACCTTGCTGAATATTACTATTCAAATAGTTTTCTACCTTTTCCTGTTCCTTCTCTGTTAAAAGTCCCCAAGATTCACCAAGACGTTTTGTATCACCCTTCACCTTGCTCAGGAGGAGATAACGTACATACAATTGGCGCAATCGTGGTCTTTCTTCATATAATGCTTTCTCGATGGCAGCACTTAAATGATTCAACATACCTGGCAAATCATCTATGAAATTCTTACTCTGAAACTCACTTTTGTTCAGATAATCAAATGACTTATGGGTCTTCTGTGTATTACCCAAAGTCTTCATCTGAGACAGAAGTATCCTGGTCTCATCAATCAATTCGAGCATAGAAACATATTGCTCCTGATACCATTCATTATCATGCGAGAACAAGAACTTTCTGTAAGTATCATAAGGGGACAGACCTTTTCCATATTCTATCAAGATAACAATCAACTGAATTTCAGATATGTATGCATAGATATTCTTAGAGTTTAAACGACGACTTTCCTTAAAATAGCCACGTGCCTCTTCAGTCAAATCTTTAATTTCCTCAAAGTCAAGTTTTACATTTTCACGCTTATAATACTCCAAGAGTCTTCGTTTACACATACCAGCTATATGCTGAAGATTAAAATCATTTTCACCATGTGCATCAAAAGCTTTCTGTACAAAGCTCATAGCCTCATCAAAATGCTTAGGTATGCTTGCCTTTTCATAACAGAAGCGTGCCAAATGGCCCCAGAAATGGGCTTCGTTAGGAAAGCTATTGGCCAACCTTGACAACACATTTCGCTGATTAAGCTCACTATAGCCAAGATCCTCCAACAACTGTGAAAAATGAGTATTGTTATCTTTTGACCAAGCTTCTTCTACCCCCAACAATTCTTCTTTACCTCGCTCAAGAAATACACTAATCAGAATCTGACGGGAATCATCAACAAGATACTGTTGATTGCTCTTAATGCTATTAATCAGATTGATAGAACTTTCATAGGCCATTTCTTTCCAACCACCTACACTACATACAGACTGTAGAACAGCATCAGCAAATCGTGCATATCGAGGACGCCAGAGAGTCTGTTTGCCAGCTTCATCAGTAACGTTGCTCAATATCTTATAAAGTGCCTGCTCTTCATCATAATGACTTCTTAGATATTTCTGCAAACCTATCACCGTCCCATCCTTCTTAAAGAGATTTCGGAAAATAAGGTCTGGCACTTCTTTCTGAGAGTAATGATAAATCATTGACACATAAAGAACAAAGTCATTAAGAGGCTGAGATAACTGACTATTGTAATAACTCACATATTTCTCGATTTTTTCCTGTTTGTAATCATCATTACAAATTGCCAATGAAAAATCGATAACCTCGCACTGGTTAGGAGATTTCTTGTCCCATTCCGCCATATCAGATTTATTTTTGGCATAGAGATTGACTTTATGTACGAACCGATTCTTCTCATCAGAATCAGCCATTGTATCAGACAAATGGATGTTATTCTGCTGCTCGGTAAATCCAACTTTCTTATTATGTCTTTCAACTATGACAAACAAAATTCTTGCCTTGTTGGAATTACAGTTTCGCACCAGTGCATCCACAGTAGTAATATTTACCTTAGAAGCTTCAACTATAGCCAAAACCGGTGTTTTTACCCGCGTATAAAACAGATGAAGTTTATCTTCTGTTACACCCTTGGTATACTTGGTTAAAAGAACCACAGGATACTCTTTTCTCAAATCATACGCTAATCTTCTTGACAATGTCGTTCCTCCAGCTCCAGCATCATGATAAAGCAGGAATTTAGAAGATTGGCGAAGCTGCATACGATCCCTGACCTTGTTCTTTAGAATATCCAGAATCTTTCGGGTAGCTTCAACTTCCTGCGAAATTTCAAACCATCGAATGTCTTCACCCCTAAAGAAAGTGTCAGAAGGTCTTAAGTCATCAGGTGCTGTTGCACCTATGCTGGCATGAACAACATCCAAACCTCCGTCTTTCAATATAGAAACGATAGAGGAGATATCGATGCAATCCAACTTGCCTGAAGCCCTGGAAGGTACGATGACACTGGACAAAGGTATAGATGAAGCACAAGACATCGTTTCTTCAACACCCAGGATGAACTCATTGGCACTCATCTTAAACGATGCACTATTAAAACTATACTCCACCGCTTCTTCTGAAACGTCAGCCAAATAGTCTTCATCTGTAGATACAAAGATAAAATGTACCAAATCAGCCTGTACTTCCTCTATATCAGTTAAAGAATGTATGATATCCTTAAGATAACGGTCTTCTACGTTCAGACAAACGATATAATATTCGTTTGTGGAGTCTGTCATGAAACGGCGAAGTGCATCTTTGATAAATTTACCGTATTTGCGCTTATTCCAGGAACGGAAATCTGAGCATGAAGTTCCGACGCTTTCCGACAGTCCGTTGGCAAACAACCAATTGAGACGTCCTCCACTAGTACTGATCGGCAATGAAACATGATTTTCATACTGGTCTATCACCAAAGGAACGACTCTACTATCCTTAGCAGCACCAAAAGCTGTAAAAAGTCCATACTGACCTTTGGTTTTCGGATCAAAATCCAGAATAAAGGACCAAGGAATCCGAGCAAGGCTAGACTTGAGATCTACAGACGTATTCTTGTCATTCGGTGGGCTGATGAGGATATACTGATTGCGGTTATTGAAATTGTCGGCAGCTTCAAGCACTTCACCGAAATCGAAATGCTCTTCCAAGACATCAGCATTTACATTTCCGTTATAGGCATCATTTAACTCTTCCGGAACATTTTTATGTATGCTTTTATACAGACTGACTGTCAATTTCCTAGAATATGCATATACCAATTTAATATTTGCTTCTGTTTCGAGACTATCGGTTATCTCATCGAGATCATGCATACCTTGATTACCGTCAGTCTCTATCGTCTTAAGCGCCAGAGATTCATCCTGTGATATATTGTTTGAATTCTCCAGAGTAGTCAACAGTACAGAATAATTTGGTCTCCAATTTTTCTTTTTAGGAGTTCCATCCAAATCATGTGAGCCTGACAAGAAATTGCGGACTTTCGTCTCACCATATTTATCATAGAGCCTATATTTCATAAAAGCCTCTCCACTTCTACGAAAGAATTGTCTGGCCTCATCCCAATTTTTCTGCTTGAAATGATAAGCTGCCTTCAATGCATCGGAATAATAATTGCCGAGCTTAATCTTTTTCTGTTGTAGCATGGTCGTATATGTTAAAGTTAAGTATTTCAAAAACCTTGGGCAACAATACTAATGATAGTCTTGCTTTACGCCCAAGGATCTTTCACTTGGATGAACCCATTTACTATTCTTCTTTTGCTTTTCGGATGCTGGTCATCTCCCTTTCATAAAAAGCTTGTGCCTTAGGATGTATAGTCCTTACGCGCATACTAACTTCTATCAAGGTTCTCTCCAGGCGATGAATTTCTTCTTCCTGCTCTTCTTCACTTTCAAAGAAACAAGGACAAAGATATATCATCGTTGAAATTATGTAATCGAATGTCTCCTTTTCAAGTGATCCATCTAAGTGTTGAGGATTCAACTTGCGAAGAGTACGAGCATCAATACCTGTTAATTCCGAAAACTGACGGTCGGAAGTAAGTCGCCACCTTCTTCTCGCTTGGCGAAACTCTTCAGCAGCGAAGGCTATCCATTTGTTCGCCTTGCTTTTCGTAGAGATTTCGTCCATAAGCCTATTATCTTCCTGATAAAAGGCAATTTCAATAGAACTTGGACTAAAATTTCTCTAACAAGTGCTAAGCTAAGTGAAAAACGCAGCATTCATGAATACCGCAGCTTTTTGGAGCAAAGCAGTAATTTTGCAAGCAAACAAGGAAAGAATTTGTTGTATATATATAATAATGTATAAACTAAAGAATATGAAAGCAATGTATAAAAGCGAACTGGCTGCTTATGCCGGTGTATCGACTGGAACACTGAGGAGATGGCTGATACCGTACCGACAGCAACTGAATGAAATTGGTGTGAAACCGAAAGACCAGCTGTTAAGTCCGAAAGCAGTTAAGTTCATATGTGATCAGCTGTCTATCGATATATGACAATGTCGAACAGCACGCTTTTGAAAAGTCGTACCTTTGCAACGTCAATCAGAACAAACGGGATTGCTAATCTCTTTGGACTGACGATGACATAACTTGAGTATTAATCTTTTAAATGTTTTAAATTATGAGTAAGAGTTACAAAGTTTCCAAGAAGACCATGAACATGGGTCCTAAAAAGGGTCAGACCGTCTATAGCGTTCGCCCTTACAGTTACGGTACATTGACTACCAAGGATATTGCGAACCAAATCGCAATGGAGTCAACAGCTACTCCAGCAGATGTGATGGCGGTACTCGACCGCTATACCTACTACGTGAAGGAGAACCTGAAGAAGGGGTACGACATCGAGTTATTCGGCTTCGGTAAGCTCTATCTCCGTTTCCTCACCGGCAAGGCTGTGGAGAAGGAGAAGGATGCGACTGCCAAACTCGTGAAGAGTATCCTTCCTGCCTTCCGACCATCGTACTACCTCTTGAAGAACGGTAGCCGTGTTTACAACCTGATTCCTGATTCTATCGAACTCGTCAAGTACGGTGATGAGAAGAAGGACAAGCCTACTGGCGGTACTACCGATGGGGAGAAGAAGCCTACTACAGGCGACTCTACGAATGGCGGTGAGAACACTGGTGGAGAGAGCACTGGTGGAGAGAACACTGGCGGCAGCGAGAATACTGGCGGTACAGGTTCAGAGAGCGGCGACAACGTAAATTTCTAAGCAGTAATGTTCAACCCTTTAAATTGATCCATGATGATGAATGATTCTAACAGTTTATAGTTTAAAGAGCCTATTATGATTAAAGATACATTTCCTATGAACATCGGGGAGGAGAAGGTACGCTCAGAGCGTACACTCCTCGCCGGAGTAGAAGACGGCAAGAACATGATATCTGCCGACTCTGTGAGATTTCTGGTGCTGCATTGCTCGGCTACCCGACGCAATCAGGACTATAGTGTGGAACAGCTGAGACGTGACCATAAGGCTCGTGGGTTTTATGATATCGGCTATCATTTCTACATCCGTAAGGATGGTACGATGACGCAACACCGCAAGCTGCTGGAGGTAGGGGCTCATGCCCGACCTTATAATAGATGCTCTATCGGCATCTGCTATGAGGGAGGGCTTGATGAGCAAGGCAAGCCTTGCAACACCATGAC
>ERZ1034691.1936-NODE-1936-length-12290-cov-4.394769_pt1 | contig 12290 bp, 7 predicted proteins | sample MGYA00520638_ERZ1034691 | MGnify/ENA primary metagenome ERZ1034691 (study PRJEB33766, sample SAMN09781763) | gut metagenome | biome: gut microbiome | host: Homo sapiens | place: Madagascar | study: EMG produced TPA metagenomics assembly of the PRJNA485056 data...
CAATTAAAATCTTTTTAAAGATTTTAATTGGAGTTCAGTATGATACGCGCAAAATCGGCGTGGCCAAATTGGTCACGCCGATTTTATTCCGGTTCAGTTTTCTACGATAGCAGCGGTGAAGGCGGTCTGGGTGGCTGTGTCTGCCATGTCGCTGACAAACCACAGGTCATAGACTTTGGAATTCCGCTCAAACAGGACACGGTTAAATACATCGTGTGTGCCGTCTTCCGCCGTGGACTGACTCACACGAAGGGTCGGATGGCCGTCCTGATCTCCATGCCAAGTGAACCATTGGCAGTTCCACAGGGTCTTGTTCAGATAGTGCATCAGCGGGAAGCTCTCCGAATCCGTCAGGTCTTTGGCGGTCAGATCGGTGAGAATCAGGCCGCCGATCTGGGCATCGTCGCTGTTCCAAATCATGGCCTCTCCGTCGTCCATCCGGCACATGGTCAGGGTGTAGCCGCTGGGAAGGGTGGCCTGAAAGGGATCAGGGTCGTTTGCCCTTTCCTTTGCCGAACCGCAGCCCGCAAGCATCAGGGTCAGCAAGAGGAGTATCCAGGAAAGAAAACGCTTATTCTTAGCTTTTATGTCATTTCTAATTACCATATTTTCAAGTCCTTTCATGAATTTGGTAACTATCATACCTATATTTCACAGGATACACGAAAGGGACACAAAATGCAAGAGCAATTCAAGGCGCAGGTTTGACAAAATTTAGAAGCAGAATTTGTTGCAAATTGATACAATGGGCGATTTTGATAGAACATTTCATTGCGAACCAGTGGTGCTCCGCGCAGCGAATCTAATACTATTTCCTGATTAAGCTTTGCGTAGAAGCCCTGCTTTTGCAGAAGCTCTTCATGCCTTCCCTGCTCGATGATGTGCCCGTCCTTCATGACCAGAATCCGGTCGGCTCCCTGGATGGTGGACAGCCGATGAGCCACGATGAAGGAGGTTCTGCCCTGCATCATGGTATCGAAGGCCTTCTGAATCTTCACCTCGGTACGGGTATCGATGGAGGAGGTGGCCTCGTCCAGGAAAAGCATGGGCGGCAGGCACAGCATCACCCGGGCAATGCACAGCAGCTGCTTCTGCCCCTGGGACAGATTGCCGCCGTTTTCGGAAATCTACGTGTCGTAGCCCTGGGGCAGACGGCGGATGAAGCTGTGGGCGTGTGCCTGCTTGGCGGCCTCCACGATTTCCTCCTCCGTGGCCTCCGGACGACCCATGGCAATATTCTCCCGGATGGTGCCGGCCTTCAGCCAGGTATCCTGAAGCACCATGCCCACACAGTGGCGCAGATCGTCCCGACGCATATGGCGGGTATTTACCCCATCGAGAAGAATTTCGCCGTTCTGGGGGTCGTAGAACCGCATGAGAAGGTTAATAAAGGTGGTCTTGCCGCAGCCTGTGGGGCCGACAATGGCAATCCGCTGGCCGGGAGCCACGCTCAGATTAAAATTATCGATCAGAGGCTTCTCCGGCACATAGGAGAATTTCAGATCGTGAATCTCCACTGCGCCCTGAACGGTCTGCGGACGCTCCGGATTCTCCGGCTCGGGGGTGCGCTCGGGCGCTTCGATGAGCTCGAAAACCCGGCCGGCACAGGCCAGGGCGTTTTGCAGCTCGGTGACCACGCCGGAAATTTCATTGAAGGGCTTGGTGTACTGGTTGGCGTAGTTCAGGAAGGTAGTCAAGCTGCCTACGGAAATCCCGCCCGCCATGGCAAGCAGGGCGCCGGTCAAGCCCACGCCCGCATAGACCAGGGAGTTGACAAACCGGGTGCTGGGATTGACGAGAGACGAAAAGAAGATAGCCCGCAAGGAGGCCTTCTGAAGCCGACCGTTGATCTCATCGAACTGCTCCATGGAGGCCCGCACCACCTTGATATTGCCAATGGTTTCATCAATCAGGCCGGTCTGCTCCCCTCGGGTGACCGTTTGCAGCCGGAACATGGAGTAAGTCCGCTTGGCGATAAAATTGGCCACCAGCAGCGACAGGGGCGTGATGCACACCACCACCAGAGCGATGCCCCAGTGAATGCGCACCATAAAAAGCAGCGTGCCCAGGATCGTCATCACGCCGGTGAACAGCTGGGTAAAGCCCATCAGCAGGCCGTCGGCGAAGGTGTCCACATCCGCAATGACCCGACTGACAATATCCCCCTGGGGATGGGCATCCAGATAGCTCAGGGGCAGCTTCTGGATATGCACAAAGGCATCGTTTCGGATATCCCGGGTGATGCGGAAGGTCATCCGGTTATTCAGCTCACTCATGAGCCATTGGGCCGCCCCGGCCACAACGGCACAGATCAAAACGTTGCGAAGGTACACGCTCATCTGGGCAAAATCCACATGACCGGCATCCACGATGCAGTCAATGGCAGTACCCACCAGAATGGGAATGTACAGGGTCATTACCACATTGACCGTCGCCAGCAGCAAAGCGGCAATCAGACTCACCCAATACCTGCGGATCCGGCGAAGGACTTTCTTCAGAACCAGGGTCTGGTTATTCATGCGCTGCCACCTCCTTGGGGAACTGGGAATAATAGATTTCCTGGTAGGTGGGGCAATCGGCGAGAAGCTTGTCGTGGGTGCCCTTCCCTACTAGGCTTCCGTCGTCCAGCACCAGAATTTCATCGGCGAAGCGGACGGAGGCCGCCCGCTGGGAGACAATAAAGGTGGTAGGCGGGTTCTCCATTCCCCGGATGGCCATGCGCAGGTTCGCGTCGGTGGCAAAATCCAGAGCGGAGGCACTGTCGTCCAGAATCAGGATGGCAGGTTTGCGAACCAGCGCCCGGGCGATGGTCAGACGCTGCCGCTGGCCGCCGGAGAAATTGGCTCCCCCCTGCTCCACGGACGCATCCAGGCCTCCCTTCTTGCCCTGAACCACCTCCTGGGCCTGGGCAACCTTCAGAGCGTCCCACAGAGCTTCCTCCGAGGCGTTTTCGTTGCCCCACAGGAGGTTCTGGCGGATGGTGCCCTTGAAGAGCACCGCTTTCTGGGGCACTACGCCAATCTGCCGGCGCAGGCTGTTCAGGTCAAAATCTTTGACATTTTTACCGTCCAGCAGCACCTGGCCTTCCGAGGCATCGTAAAGCCGGGGAATCAGGTTCACCAGGGTGGTTTTGCCGGAGCCGGTGCCGCCGATGATGCCGATACACTGACCAGGCTCAGCCCGGAAGGAAATGTGCTCCAAAGAGGGGCTGGAAGCCCCCGCATAGGCCGCGCTTACATCCCGGAATTCCACGTCGCCGGAAAGCTCTCCCTCATCGGTGCCGTTTTCCTGGTCGCTTTCCAGCTTCAGCACCGCGGAAATCCGGTTGCCGCAGGCCACAGCCTTGGCAATGGTGACAATCAGATTTGCCATTTTAATCAGTTCAATGAGAATCTGGGACATGTAGTTATACAGGGCAATCACCAGACCCTGGGTCAGGATTCCCTGCTGGACCCGGATGGCGCCCACCCGCACCAGCAGAACCACCGCCAGATTGATGACCACATAGGTCAGCGGGTTCATGAGCGCCGAGATCCGCCCGGCGGACAGCTGACGATTGGTCAGGCTCTCGGTCTTTTCCGCAAAGCCTGCCACCTCCGCCTCTTCCTTGCAGAAGGCACGAAGCACCCGGACGCCTGTCAAATTCTGTCGGGTGGCAGAGGTCACCCCATCCAGAGCCCCCTGAACCCTTCTGTACATGGGCATGGTGATAAGCATGATGCCGAAGACAATCAGGCACAGCACCGGTATGACCTCGACAAAGACCAGAGCCGCTCGGAAATCAATGGTAAAGGCCATAAACGTAGCCCCGAACACCACGAAGGGCGACCGGAGCAGCAGACGCAGGGTCAGGTTCACGCCGCTTTGCGCCTGGTTGATATCGGAGGTCATCCGGGTCACCATGGTGGAGGTGCCCAGCTGATCAATCTGGTTATAGCTCAGGTGAAGAATATGATCCATGAGCACATGGCGCAGACGGGTGGAAAAGCCCACCGCTGCCACGGCAGAAAAATACTGGGCGCAGACAGCCATACAAAGACCGATGATGCCCAGCGCTACCATGAGCAGGCACATTTTCACCACATAGCCCGTATCCCCGTTTCGGATACCCTGGTCCACAATTTGCGCCACCACCAGGGGCACGAACAGCTCAAAGGTTGCTTCCAGCAGCTTGAATACCGGGCCAAGAATGCACTGTTTTTCATAGCCCTTCAGGTATCGCAAAAGAGACTTCATACCATCACCTCAATCTTTTAGAAATTATATCACCAATTTTCGCCCTTTGCAACCTGAAAAAGAGCCGCCCCGAAGCGAGACGCTTCGGGGCGGGATTGGAATAGAATTACTTTCCCAGGGCAGTCTGTACGGCCTCAGGAAGCTCCGGAACCGGAGTATCGTGATCGATCTGGATTTCCAGGGTCAGACCCACGTTGGCTGTCAGCACAGCCAGCTTGGTGGTGCCGTCGCAGGAAATCCGGGCATTCTGGATTCTGCCGTCTTCCACCCGCAGCTGCAGGCTGCCGTTGTGGTAGTCGATGGTCAGATCCTGGGCCTTTGGCAGGATGGCAGGTACCAGCTTTTCCATGGCGGTGGAGGACAGGCTCACCGTGTAGATGGTGGTGCCCGCCTCGTTTCTGCTCTGGAACTGCGCTGCCTGGAAGGTATCGTAGAGCACATTCGCCAGGGCTGCGGCATCGGTTTCCACCCCGATGCCGCCGGTGACGGCCCGGCCCTCGGCGTTGCACAGGGCCTTATCCGTGAAATAGACGGTCTTATCGTCCTTTTCCACGGCACTGATGGTGGCGGTCTGCGTCTTCCAGGCGTAGTATTGGAAACTCTCCTCAATGGACAGGCTTCCCAAATCCGCGCTCAACGTCACCTGGGCACCTAACGGGTTGGTGGTTTCCAGGTCAGCCCAGGCCTGGATCAGCTGAATCAGCTGGTCGGAGTATACCTCCGTTGGCGCGGTACTGCCGAAGAGCAGCTGCGTATTCACTTGGCTGGGGATGCTCACCTTTTCCACAGGCAGCACATCCACCGTGGCGGTTACCGAGAAGGGGGTCTTCACCGAATCCGCCAGATTGCCGGCACCGGTGAAGCGAATCTGCGTCAGCGCATCCTCCCGGGTGATCACATCCACCGTCAGGCGGCCGGTCTGGGGCAGCCAGTTCTGGACACTGGGCAGCAGGAGCTTCGCCAAAGCCATGGCCTGCTCCCCATCCACGGTAACGGTATAGACACCGTCCATCGGCTCCACCTGGGCAGACTGGCACAGGCTCAGAAGCTGAGGCGCCAGCTGGCTGTAGTCCGGGGCCGCCGCATTCAGCTTGAAGGCCGCGCCGCTTTCCAGATACACCACACTGTCGCAGTAGTACAGACACCGACCGTTTTCGGTGATCACACTGACCTGCTTGGTGCCTGCCTGGGTGGTGGCAATGTCCGCGGTGAAGTCCGCGTTCTTATTTTCAATCTGGGCCTGAACCGTCAGGGACATATGCTGCTGATCCTGATCCACATAGGTCTTGAGGATGTCGTAAACCTGCAGCTTTTGACCCAGATCCTCCACGGGTTCTTTGATGAAGAAGAAGGCAATGACCGCCAGCACCAGTGCCGTGGCAATCAGCACAGCGGCGATGATCTTCCGCTTTCGGCCCCGCTTTCTGGGCTTCTTCCCATCGGGAGTCGGCTCCGGGACGTTTTTCTTCCGGGAACGCTTGATCCGGATGGTGCACAGAGCCAGCACCGCCAGCACCACAAGGCCTGCCGCAATCAGCAGCAGCTGGGTTCTGCCGGAGGCCATGGAAACCGCGGCCGTCAGCTCCACCTGGGCACCCACCGCCTCAAAGCACAGGTAGGTCCCCATGGTTTCGGGATGCACCTTCATCCAATTGCCGTTTTTCAGCACATACAGCTGGGTATTCTCCTGACTGGGCAGGAAACGGATGGTGTGGCTCTCCAGACCGTCTGCCGGGATGGAGATTGTCCACTGCTCCTGCTGGGTCAGGCCCTCCTTATGGAAGTCAACAGAGGCGCCGCGCTCCGCATCGATGGCATCCCGCTCCTGGAACTGACCCTGAACAAAGAAGACAGGCCGACCGTCGGAGCGCTTCTCCTGAGCGTTCAGTGATGTGATGTAGGGCAGGTAATCCGCGGTGACCACCGTGTCAAAGCGCAGATCATTCAACTCCCGGGTGTCCCAGCGGGCGTAGTAGCCCTCCTTCTGAGGAATGTCCGGGAATACGCTGTCGTCAAAGGAATCGCCATAGTGGAAGGACTGGGACTTGACCGTCTTCCCGTCCGCCACAAAGCGAAGGGTCAGCTCCCGCAGAGACTGGGGCAGAGACTGGAGCCGCTGCATCTTCTCGTAGGTCACAGGCTCGGCAACGGAAGCGTAGCTCACCCGGTTGATGCCGGCCAGGGTGTCGGAGACAAAGTAGTTGTTGGTAAATACGCCCGCGTTTCCGCCGGAAACAGCACCCACAAACTGCTTATACTCCGTAACCTCCACCATGGAATAGCAGCCGGTAACGGTGCTGGAATCACCGCTGATATCCTCCTGGATACCGCTGCCCACCACACCGCCGACATAGTTGTTGCCGGAAAGGGTGCACTTGGCAAAGCTGTCCCGAACGGTGCCGCCGGTGAGCCCCGCGATACCGCCTACATAGTCGCCGTTTTCGCTGGAAATCCGACCGTAGCCCCGGCTGTCCGTAATGAGGCCAAGCTCCATCCGGCCGCAGATGCCGCCGGCATAGCTACGCTTGGCCGTAACGGTGCCCACGTTTTCGCAGCCGTCCACGATGGCCTTCAGCTCATACCGCCGCCGCTGGGTCAGGCTGCCGCTGGGGCGATCGTCCTCCGGATCCACGGAGGATTCCAGGCCCATCGTACCGGTAATGCCGCCCACGTTCAGGTCGGCCTCCACAATGCCCGTATTGGTGCAGCCAGCCACCCGACCGTCGGCAATATCGCTCAGATCCACGGCGGAAATATCCGTCACCGTGTCCTTCTTTGCGTCCTCGGTGGCAAGGGCAAAGGTCTTGGAAATGGACTGAATCTGGCCGGAAATGGCGCTGACATCATCGGTCAGAGTGCTCAGACCGTTGCCAACACTGCGCTCCAGGCTGCCGCCGGCATTGACCATACCATGGATGGAATCGCTCAGGCTGGACAGAGCGTCCTGGTTGAATTCCAGATTTTTCGCCGACTCCACCAGGTCGTTCACCGCGGAGCGGGCGCTGCTCTGATAGCCCGTCAAAGTCTGGATGCTGCTCTGGATGTTGCCGCCGCTGGCCGCGCCGTTGCTGCCGGCCCGGCTTACCAGATTGCCCAGATTTTCAAACTGCTTGCTCAGAGTCTCCAGATAATCCTGGGAAAGGAGGGTCTGGACATGGGGCTCAATCTGACCCACAATGCCGCCCACATCCTTCCGACCCATGAGGGAGCCGCTGTTCTCGCAGTTTTCAATGAAGCCGCAGTTCCGGCCGGCAATGCCGCCCAGATTATAGCCGATGTGAGGATAGCCGATGGTGCCGGCATTGCCGGAGGCGGCAATGGTGCCGCTGGAATAGCCGGCGATACCGCCGGTGTCGCTGGCGGCATCGGATACATGCAGATCCGCCTTCCGGCCCAGATCCAGATTGAAGTTCAGATCCAGCTCGGTAACGTCAATCGTCGGATCCACACTTTCCGTGTTGATGGACATGGCGTTGCGGCAGCTGACGATTTTGCCGTCGTTATAGCCGGCGATGCCGCCGGTTCGGTTGCTGCCGGTGAGGCTGCCCTCGGCGGAGCAGCCGTTCAGGGTGCCGTAATTGCTGCCGGCGATGCCGCCGGTATTGCGTTTGCCGGTAACGGTGCCGGAGAAGGCACAGTTTTCCAGGCGGCCGTAGTTTTCGCCTGCGATGCCGCCGGCGTTGCTGCCCTCTCCCCCGGGCTCCACGGTGCCCTCCACGGTCAGATTCCGAATCCGGCCGGTGGACTGGACAATACCGAAAAGACCCGCCGGGGCAAAGTCGCCGGTGAGGTTCAGATCGGAGATCACATGGCCGTTGCCCTCAAAGACGCCGCCGAAGGTGGCAATGGGTGCAAAGTCCACACCTCTGAGGGAAATATCCGCCTCCAGAACCACCCGCTTATCCAAAGACCAGGTGTCCAGGGAGCAGTTTTCTTCCAGTGCCACCAGATCCTCCGCAATGGAGATGGAAATGGTTTCCCGGATTTCGATGGGTTGGGTTTCCTCCGGTTGGGTTTCCTCCGGTTGGGTTTCCGTCGTCTGTGCCGCCTGCGTCGGCTGGGTGGTCTCCTCCGCGAAGGCCTGGAACGGAAGCCCCAGAAGGAGCACCAGGGTCATGACAACTGCCGCTAGCTTACGCTTCATGGTCGCTTCCTCCTTCCTGGGATTCCGGGAGCGTCTGTGGCTCCTGATTGCTCTTTCCGCCGATGAGATTCAGCTCTACATCGCCGTTGATATCTGCCCGGATGATGCCGTTCACATAGCCATGGATCTCACCGCGAACCAAACCGTCCACCCGGATATGTCCGGAGCTGCTGACCCGGGACAGGCTGGTTTTCGGCATGGAGAAGGAGGTCTTGTCCACAATCTCGCTGCCGATGAGCAGAATCTGAGGCAGCACGAACATAACCAGAACCATGGAGATGATGGTGCCCCGGCCAAGGCTCTGACCGATGCCCACAATGGCGGCATGGGAGGTCATCATGCCAATCAGGATGCCCGCGCTGGCCAGAATGGAGCCGGAAGTCAGAATCGTGGGGAAGGCGATGTTCATGGTCTCGATGATGGCCTCTTTGTGAGACATCTTGGTTTTCAGCTCCTGATAGCGGCTGGAAATCACGATGGCGTAGTCGATATTCGCGCCCATCTGAATAGAGCTGACCACCAGGTAGCTCAGGAAGAACAGGGGCGATTTCGCCAGGGTGGGATACGTAAAGTTAATCCAGATGGAACCCTGGATTACCAGAATCAGCAGGATCGGCATACCCGCGGACTGGAAGGTAAACAGCAGCACCACCAGCACGATCAGGATGGACACAACGGAAACGATCAGGTTATCCGTGGCGAAGGAGGACTTGAAGTCCTGATCCACCGTGGAGTTGCCCACCAGATACAGCTCTCCGTCCGGATAGTAGCTTCGGGCAATCTCCCGAATTTTGTCCAGGAAATTGTAGGTGGCATCTCCGTCCTCGGGAAGGGTCAGATAGATCAGCACCCGGTTATAATCCTGACCCTGAAGCTGCTTCTTCGCGGACTCCATCTGCACCTGGGCATCCTTCAAATCGGCTGTCTGCTCGTCATCCAAAGTCACAAGCCCCTCGTCAATCTTATCGCAGACAAAAAGCATCATGTCGATGAGCGGCACCTTATAATTGTTAAGGCCGCCGATGATCTTGGCGTAATCGTCCTGATCGGCGGCATAGGCGGCGTACACCACCTCGGCAACCTCATAATCCAGACCCGCCAGCTCCGCAAACTGACGGGGGTTCAGCTTATCGGCCAGCATGTAGCCGTCCATGGCCTCTACGTTGGAAAGGCCCTTGCTGTAGTCCACCTCGTCGTAGGTGTCCAGCTCGGCCAGCATTTTCGCCTCCACATCGTAATCCGTCTTGGGATAGACCAGCGCCACGAAATTGTTGGCGCCAAAGTTGTCGGCGATTTTATTCTCAGCCACCTGGACATAGTTCAGCTTCGGCGTAGCGATGCCGCCCAGGCCATAGGCATAGGGGCAGTTATTGGAAAAATGGAAACCGGCCACTACCAGCGCCAGGAAAATAGGCGGGATGAGAAAACGGGTCTTATAGTCGAATGCGCCCACAAAGGGGATCTTCGGAACGAAGTTCTTATGCTTGGTTTTCTCCATCCAAGGCCCGAAGAGCACCAGGAAGCCGGGCATGAACACAAACACGGACAAAAGCGCGAACAGCACGGCTTTAATCAGGTTGATTGCCATGTCCGGGCCGATCTTGAACTGCATGAACATCATGGCGATCAGGCCGCCGATGGTGGTCAGGCTGCTGGAGCCGATTTCCGGAATGCCCTTGCTCAGGGCGGTGATGGCCGCCTCCCGGATGGGCAGGCCGTTCTCCCGCTCCTCCTTGAACCGGTTGCACAGAATGACCGCGTAGTCCAGGGACAGCGCCAGCTGCAGAATGCTGGTCACGGAATTGGACACAAAGGAAATGGTACCCATCAGGAACTGGCAGCCCTGGTTGAGAATCATGGCGGTCACGAAGGTCATCAGCAGCACCGGCACCTCCGCATAGGTCTGGGAGGTCAACACCAGCACAACCACGACGATAATCGCGACGATCACCATGATGAGGTTTACCTCCTGCTGGATGATCTCCGCGGCGGAATCGCCCAGGTCGGTTTTCACATAGTAGTCCTGGGCGGAAAGGGCATCCTTCACCGCTTCCAGGCTATCCAGGCACTTGTCGTCCTTTTCGCTGTAGTCGAAGGTGATGGCATACAGGGCGGAAACATTCCGGTAGTCGTCCTCTTCCTCATAGTCGATGCTCTGGACGCCCTTGATCTGCTCCAACTCATCGCAGATGGACTGGGCCCGCTCCCGGGAAACGTTTTCCACCATCACCTGGGCCGTGCCGTAGGTAACGAACTCCTCGTCCATCAGATCCAGACCCTGCCGGGACTCGGAATGATCCGGCAGATAGGCCTTCAGATCGTTTTCCACCGTAACCCAGTTCCAGGAAATGGCGGAAAAAATCAGGCAGATCACCAGCACCAGAAAGAAAAGATTCCGCTTATCCACAATGAAGGTGGCAAGCTTCATCATGGCATTGGGCTGGTTGTCCTTATTTTTGGCTGCCATGGGGCTTCCCTCCTTTCACGGTCTTGCTCATACCGTCTTCTGCTTTCATACAGTTCCTCCAAAAACACAAGATCGTTAATTGACAATTGTACACAAAGATGATATGCTTAATATGGACAATTTGCAAGAGACAAATTTGCAGACTCTGCAACTTAACTCACATTATATGGAAAGATGTTTATTTTTTCAAGAGGCTTTTTAATGGAGAAAAAAATTGATCTGCGCCTGCAGAAAACCTATCAGTCCCTGCACGCCGCCTTCACAGAGCTGCTGGAGGAAAAACGTTTTGAGGAGCTGACCGTAGGCGAGCTGTGCGACCGGGCCGCCATCCGCCGGACTACCTTCTACAAGCACTTCGCCGACAAATACGACTACTTCGCCTTCTACCTCCAGGAGATGATGTCCACACTCCAGCACCATCTGCCCCAGGATTCCGCCCCCAGCGCAGCCTTCGTACATATGTGCCGGGAGCTGCTGGATTTCCTCCATCTTCACAGCCGGATGGTTTCCAATATCCGGGACAGCAGCATGTTCCCCCTGCTTCTGGACATTCTGCTGGATCAGTTTACGCAGGATGTCATTTGCCTTCTTCAGCGGGTTCATCCGGAGGCTGCCCGGCAGCCCGGAAAGCTGGAGGGCATTGCCGCCTTCTATGTGGGGGGCATGGTCAGCTGCTGCGCCCGGCTGATCCGGGAGGATTCCGCCCTGGACGAGACGTTGTTTTTGAAGCTGGTGGAACAGGCTACCCAGCAGATTCTGAACTGACTGCGAAAGCACAGAGGCTGTCCCGGAAAAATCCGGGACAGCCTCTGTGCTTTTATTTAATGGTTCGAACGTTTGCGTTGGCGTTGACGTTAAACTTGTTTCGCAGGGTCACAGAGCCGTCGTCGTTGAGAACCAGCCAGAGCATATCCGAGTCGATGGGCCGCAGACGGCCTCTGGTCTTGGTGTCCAGCACCTCCAAAGCCATTTCGTAAGTACCCTGGGTATAGGGCAGGTTGGGATCATAGCCCTGCCACTGGTTAGCCCGGTTAATCTCCGTCAGCAGATCCTGACCGTAGCCGTTGGCCCGATCGTCAGACCGGTTCACCGCCACCCACATGATGGCAATTTTGGCGTTGTCCGACCGGCCTGCGCCTACGCTGTCCGCCAGACGGGCCAGCGCCGCCGCCTCCGGATTTACGGTGGTCTCCACCGCCTGGGTTTCCACTACCACCGGCTGGGTCTCCGCCACAGTCACCGCGGGAACGGTTTCCAATGTAACCGGCTTCTCCGTCTTTTTCCCGGGCAGCAGCGCCAGGATGAAAAGAATCAGAAGCAGCGGCGACCACAGACGGATGTCATAGTACCACTTCACATCGTCTCCCAGATGCTTCAGAAACTCCGGGACGCGAATCTGGATGGTGCTTTTCTTAGCGGGCTTTCTTCTTCTGACCACCGGTG
>ERZ1034691.1938-NODE-1938-length-12287-cov-39.042675_pt1 | contig 12287 bp, 11 predicted proteins | sample MGYA00520638_ERZ1034691 | MGnify/ENA primary metagenome ERZ1034691 (study PRJEB33766, sample SAMN09781763) | gut metagenome | biome: gut microbiome | host: Homo sapiens | place: Madagascar | study: EMG produced TPA metagenomics assembly of the PRJNA485056 data...
GATCTGGTGCACCGTCAGGGATACTCGAACAGGGCGGCGGCACGCAGTGCCGTAAGGAACGCCACAGTGCGGCGTTCCTTAGCCCGCGGGAGAGTCCCCGATGGTGCACCAGAAAAAGCCGCAACGAATGTTGCGGCTTTTTTGGTGCACCATTCCCTTCGGGACGGACTCGCACTTCGCGCAAGCGCTCGTGTTCGTCTCGCGGGGACTGGTCGCTAAAAATGGCTGCGGGTTTGTGGGCAGGGGCCACGATTGAGCGTGAGCGAAAGCGGGGAGCGAACAATGTACGCCGCGCGCGGCGTACAACCGCACGAGCGGTTTTGCGAAGCAAAATGGAGGCCTTACAGGCCGACAAGCGAACCGGACTGAATTCTTAACGCGCCCACTGATGGTGCACCAAAGAATGCCTTACACGAAAGTGTAGGGCGTTTTTTTGTTGATCTTATATACTAAAGGCAGAAATAGTCAACGACGGCAGAAAGGGGGCGGAGCGCACAAACAGCAAGGTGCAGGAAGCTTTTCCGGCAGAGCAGTGGTTTCAAGATGCGCATCGATTTCCGTGATGCTTTTCCCGCTGATTTATTGCTCCGTCACTTGCAGCACACAGGCACAATAGCCGGGTTCGGGCTGATAGCAATGGATGATAAGATTTTTGTTTATCTCGGGACTGCAATCATGGAGGGTGTGCTTTGTTCCGTTTAACGCCACATCTGCATAGGCTACAAGCCACTTTTTATCACCGTTGGGGAACACCTTGTAAAAAGAGCGGTTCAGCATTTCTTCTATGGGAACGCCTTCCACCACCGCCATTTGCGCATTGCAGTAGCGAAAAATAAAATCCACGCCGTGGCCGTCCTCGTTAAAGATATGTGTTCGGCGGATTTGAATTGCTGGATGCGACTTTGACCGAAAACTTCGGTGTTTCCATTGATGGTAATTTTGAAGTGGACTTTACGGGGTTCGAGGCGATTATAGATATGGTCGGCGGCATAGATATTGAACTGACTTCTGCGGAGGCGGATTATATCAACAAGCGTAATGATACCTCTATCGTTGCGGGTTTGAATCATTTGAACGGAGCGGAGACTCTAACGTATGCGCGTGCCCGTAAAATCGATAGCGATTTTGGCCGTACAGAGCGTCAGCGAAAAGTGTTGATGGCTGTGTATGAACAGACCAAGAATTTGCCGGCAAGCGAGCTTTTTGATTTAATGAATAATGCACTTCCATATTTGACTACGGACTTGACGGATAGCGAAATGTTGTCGTTAGCCTACCGGCTGCTCCCCTTGGCTTCTTCGATATCAATAAGCTCCCACACAGTCCCGGCGAGCGATTGTTATTATAGTGCGAACATTCGTGGAATGTCCGTGCTGGTGCCGGACCTGCCCCTGATCCGACAACGGCTGGAAGAATACTTGCCATTGGAATAAGTCAGGAGATACTGCCAATGCGTGCTTCTCCATGGGGTCATCCTTGCTGCGTTTCTGTATTTTTTAGACTACTCTCAAAAATACATTTTTTCATGGTACTATTTTCGCACTTTGGAGAGGACGGGGGAAGACAGGGCTTCATTAGGAGGGGGCCTTGCTGACAGACCCTGTCTGACGGCTTGATTTATTTTTGCCTTGAGATTCTGGTATTCAGCTTTTTAAGCTTTTCGTAACGGATTTTGGTCTGGTGATATTCGGCTGCCATGCGCTCTTTGCAGTCGTCACTCATCATGCCTTTTACAGTGTCTTTCAGTTCCATGTCGTCCTCCTTGAATCCTTTTCGTAAAAATGGGCAAAAGAAAACCACGGTGCGGTTTGCATCGTGGTCAGAATATAAAGGTCATTCAATGCCGGGAGGGAGTTCCCCAATTTCTTTCAGCACATCGTAAGCAGCGCGAGAAGCAAGCTGGGCCGGAGGCGCAGGGCTGTCCAGCATATCGCACATCTCGTCGTATTCGTGGTCAATCGGATGTTCGAGAAGCCACTTCTGCATTTCTGCAATCCGTTCCGGTGTAAGCCGACTACTCATAGAATCTCACTCCGTTCTCTTGAAGTTCTTTGATGGCTTGCCAGACAAGTTTTTCAGCCTGCTCAAGAAGCTGCTCGTCTGACAGTTCCGCACGGGGGATATTTTTCAGCCGGTCTATTCCGGCGTTCAGCTGCCAAACAATGTCTTTTGCCGCAACGGCATCGTAATCAGCGCTTTTCTCGACCGCATAGATGTGTCCGTTATGCCCAATGGCCGTCATGAGTTTCAAGTTCTCATTTTTGGCGAAGCTCGACAAGTCACCATGGGAGAAAATGTCACACGCAGGGTGCGTATGTATGACGGCATAGGGTACATTAAAGTTGGGCAGCTTGACAGAGTGCCCCTCTGCGCTGCCGACGACATCCTGCGTCAACGGCTTCATGTTCAGGTCGAACGCCTTGCCGACTTCAACACCGGGCGGCTGTTTTGCCGCAGTCATGAGCAGTCGTTTGTGGGCGCTTTGAAGTTGTTGCTGCTTTGCACCGTCCAGAGTTTCGCAGTTGAACGACTTGACATTGCTGATTGACTGCATTGTAACAGGTTTTGGCTCCATGTTCAAGCTAGAATAAACAGAGAAGTTTTTCCTTGCCGCATACGCCGCCCGCTTCTGGGCGTTGATGGCATCCTTCCGGGCAGCGTAGTCGATGCGGCGCATTTTGTTGATGCCGCCGCCCGCCGCACGGTACTAGCCAAGCTGCTGTATGATGGCTTTCTCTCGGTCCGAAAGTTCCCATCTGACTGCCGCTGCGCGCTCCGGCAGCTTTGAGCCTCTGAAGTATGTTGCAGATGGCAAAAAGGTGGTGCTGGGTCTTGTAACGACCAAATCGCCCCGTCTGGAGGACAAAGATGCTGTAATCGCCCGCATCCATGAGGCAGAAAAGTGTATCCCGCTCGACCGTCTTTGCCTGAGTCCGCAGTGCGGCTTTGCCTCCTGTGAGATCGGCAACAAGCTGACCGAGCTGGAACAGTGGAACAAGCTCAAACTGGTCAAGGAAATCGCCGAGACCGTGTGGGGTAAATAAGAAGTATGACCGGCAGATCTTTGGAAACAGAGAACTGCCGGTTTTCAATATAAATTTATCTACCAAGCCCCGTCCGTAGGACGGGGCTTGGTTATAGTACGGCAGTAGGGCGGCCAGGGGGCTGGCCGCCCTACTGCGGAATATTGTGGTGTTGATTCGCAATGAACCTGCATATTTGTGGCATGCCAGGGCTGGCCTGATCTGGCAGCCCCGACCGACAAAACGCTTTGAAGGCAAACAAACTGCTCCACTCCGCATTTGCTGTGTATGGTTGCATGTGCTATACTAAAAACAATCGATGGTGCAGCTGAAAAGTCGAAAATATCGTCTATTTCTACAAACGCAGCGGGATTATGCGTTAAAAAACCTTGGAATCCACAAAAGATTCCCGCGGCTCTTTGCCTTAAATTCTGCTTGTGTTTGCGAAATATCCGTCATTTTCTTTGTTTTCAGATACACCTTAAGAAGCCGCACCAGATGTGGACTGTGCGGGGCCGCAGTGTGATGTTGAGAAAGGGGAACGGCAGATGACCCGGATTGCGATTGTGGAGGACGAGGCGGCGGTGCGGGAACAGCTGGCGGGGTATGTGCAGCGGTACACCCGGCAGTACGGCACGCCGTTTGAGGTAACGGAGTTTACGGATGGGATGGAGATTCTGGAAGATTACCGCCCGCAGTTCGACATCATCTTTCTGGATGTGGAGATGAAGCACCTGGACGGCATGGAGACCGCCCGCCGCATCCGGGAGCGGGACGGCGGGGTGCTGATCGTGTTCATTACCAACATGGCGCAGTATGCCATCCGCGGATATGCCGTTGGGGCGCTGGATTATGTGCTGAAACCGGTGCCCTACTTTGCGTTTTCGCAGCAGCTGCAAAAGGCGCTGGGACAGCTGGAAAAGCGGGAGCGGCATTATCTGGCTGTGGCGGTGGACGGCGGCATGCGGCGGCTGGACGCGGCGGAAATTTATTACCTGGAAAGCGAAGGCCACAAGGTACATTTTTACACCGAAAAAGAAAATTTTGTGGTGCCGGGCACCCTGAAAAACTATGAGGAAAAGCTGGTGGGCCGGGCGTTTGCACGGTGCAACAGCGGGTATCTGGTCAATCTGGCGCAGGTTTCCGGCGTGCAGCAGGATATGGTGCAGGTTGGTCCGTATGCGCTGCAGATCAGCCGCCCGCGGCGCAAGGCCTTTATGGCGGAGCTGGCGGATTATATTGGGGGTGCGGGCCAATGACGACACTGCCGGATATTCCCCGCCTGTACACCGCATTGGCGGAAGTGCTGGCGGCGCTGCTGTATGCGCGCAGGCTGCCGCCGCGGCTGGACCAGCGCGTGATCTAGGGCGTAGAAGCCGGTTGGGCGGTGCTGCTGGGAGCGTTTTTGCAGGCCACCCCCACGGCAGGCATCCCGCTGGCGTGGTGGATTCCCTGCATGGCAATGGCAATTCTTTCCATGCTGCTGTTTTTGTGGGTCACACGCAGCATTACGCTGCTGGAAGCGGGTTATGTGTGCGCGCGGGCCTTTATTTTGGCGGAGCTGGCGGCCAGCGTGGAATGGCAGCTGCACTGCGTGCTGTGGCCGCAGCGCGGCGGGGCGGAGCCGCTTTCGCTGCTGTTGTTGGCGGCGGTGTACGGCGGCATTTTTACCGCCATGCTGTTTGTGGAGAACCGCCGCCCCGGCCCGGCCGGGAAGCTGAAAATAACGCCCGCAGGAACTTTTGTGGCGGTGGTCATGGCGCTGACCGCATTTGCCGTGAGCAATTTGAGCTTTGCCAACGGCAGTGAAGCCAACATGAACATGTTTTACATCCGCACGCTGGTGGACCTGGCCGGGGTGCTGATTTTGACGGTGCAGCACGAGCAGCTGCGCGAAGCCGCCCTGCACAGCGAGCTGGCGGAGCTGGACGGCGTTTTGCACCGCCAGTACGAGCAGTACAAGCAGAGCAAGGAGAACATCCGCCTGATCAACCGGCGCTACCACGAGCTGAAAATGCAGATTGCGGCCATCCGGGCGGAGCGGGACCACGCCAAGCAGGATGTGGCGCTGGCGGCCATGGAAAGCGGCATCCGCCAGTACGAGGCGGAGAACAAGACCGGCAACCCGGTGCTGGACACCCTGCTGACGGCCAAAAGCCTGTACTGCCAGCAGCACCACATCACGATGACCTGCGTGGCGGACGGGCATTTGCTGGACTTTTTGGAAACAGGGGAAATCTGCACGATTGTGGGCACGGCTCTGGACAACGCAACGGAGAGCGTAGAGACTGAGCCCGACCACGAAAAGCGGCTGATCCGGGTGGCGGTGTACGCCCAGAACGGCTTTGTGATGCTGCGGTTTGAAAACTACTGCGCGCAGGAAGTGGAGCTGGGCGCGGACGGCCTGCCGCGCCGCAACACCCATGGCGGCAGCGACCTGCGCGGTGTACGCGCCGCAGCCGAAAAGCGCGGCGGAACTATGACGCTGCACTGGGAAAACGAATGGTTTATGCTGCGGGTGCTGCTGCCGCAGAAATAATAATGATACCCGAAGTGGTAGCTTCGGGTATTTTTTGTGCCTATTCCTGCGATGAAAGAGAGTTTAGCAATTTACACAAATAAGCAATGACCTGAACTGTACAAAATCACAACGGATTTTTTGCGTTTTTTAGAGAATTTGCAAAGTGTGTGCCAAAACAGGCAGTTTATGCAAAAAGCGTTCGGAAAGTGTGCTTGCCTGCTACAATATAGTCAATGCAAAAGCATAGTATCAGCTTTTGAACTATAAAAGAGGAGAGAATGCAAATGGCAAAGCAAGCTAAAGTTCGTAAGCCGCATCCCGTCTTGCACGGAATCGGGCTGGTGCTGTCGGCGATCCTGTTGGTCGCTGCGATGGTCGGCACCTATTTCCTGTCAACGATGTCTACAATCATTGATAGTTTCATCGGTGCGCCCAGTGGACACTATACTGAAACCGAGATTGCGGACACGAAAGCGAAAGCGGAAGCTCTTTCCGCTGATGTTGAAGCAGAAGGCACGGTTCTGCTCCAAAACAACGACAACACCCTGCCCTTGAGCGCCGACACCAAAAAGGTCAATGTGTTCGGCTGGGCATCCACCGCATGGCTGGGCGGCGGCTCCGGCTCCGGCGGTGTAAGCAGCGTCAACACCGATCTGCTGGCTGCCCTGACCGCCTACGGCATTGAGTACAACACCGAGCTGACCGATATGTACAAGGACTTCCAGCCCGGTCGAGAGTATGTCAGAACGCTGACCAGCCGCCCCGAGCAGTCCGGCCGCCTGTATGAGCCTGACATCAACAACACCACCTACTACACCCAGACCATGCTGGATAACGCCAAGAATTACTCCGACACCGCCGTGGTCGTCATCGGCCGCCTGGCAGGCGAAAGCAACGATGCGACCAAACAGCAGTACAAGCGCACCGAAAAGGGCGGCGACATCGTGGTGGACGACACCCGCACGATGCTGGAGCTGACCACCGAGGAAGAAAATCTGCTGACCTACGTCGGTGCCAACTACAAAAATGTGGTCGTGCTGGTCAACTCCACCAACGTGATGGAGCTGGGTCAGCTGGAAACCATCCCCGGTGTGGATGCCTGCCTGATTGCCGGGCTGTCCGGCTCGGGGGCTGCCTCGGTCATTCCCTCCGTTTTGTGGGGTGAGAAGGAGCCGAGCGGCCGCACCGCCGACACTTGGGTCTATGATCTGACCACCGCTGCCAGCTACGCGAACGCTGGGCTTGAGGGCGTGGGTGCTTACGCCGATGCCGAGGGGCTCTACCCGGCAGACGGCACCACCTGCGGCAACCTCGATGCACCCTATGCCTATGAGCAGGTCTCCTATGTGGATTACGCCGAGGGCATTTACATCGGCTACAAATGGTACGAAACCGCTGACGCCGAGGGCTACTGGAGCAATGTTTCCAACGAGTACGGCACCGGCTATGACGGCGTTGTGCAGTACCCCTTCGGCTACGGCCTGTCCTACACCAGCTTTGACTGGGCTGTGACCGATGCCGCCGCCGATGGCAGCACCCTGACCAAGGACGGCGATGTGACGGTCAAGGTCACCGTTACCAACACCGGCGACCGCGCGGGCAAGGATGTTGTACAGCTGTACTACACCGCCCCGTATACGGCTGGCGAAATCGAGAAATCCAGCGTTGAGCTGGCCGCCTTTGCCAAGACCAAGGAGCTGCAGCCCGGCGAGAGCGAGGAGGTCACCCTGACTGTCCCCGTGGAGAAGATGGCCAGCTACGATGCCTACGATGCCAACCACAACGGCTTTGCCGGGTATGAGCTGGACGCCGGTGACTATATCTTTACCGTGCGCCACGATGCCCACACCGTGGACGATGCCGAGAAGGCAACGCTGACCTGCACGCTGCCCGCCAATGTGCAGTATCCGACCGACAGTGTCTCCGGCAGCGAGGTCGGCAACAAGTTCACCGGCAGCGATGCCATTGACGGCGTAAGCCTTGACGGCAGCGATTCCGAACAGAACATCACCTACCTGACCCGCGCCGACTTTGCGGGCACCTTCCCCAAGGCCTGCACCCCCAGCCGTGCCATGACCGACAACGTCAAGGCGCTGAACCTTTACACCGCCGACATGGCGAACGGCTACATCAACGAGGCCGATGAGGCCATCACCACCGGTGCCAAGAACGGCCTGAAGATCGAGGATAACGGCAAGACTACCGAGCTGGGCTACCAGCTGGGCGCTGACTTCAACGACCCGCAGTGGGATGCCCTGCTGGATCAGCTGACTGTGGAGGAGATGGAAAACCTGTTTGTCAACGGCTACGGCGGTCTGTTTGAGCTTAAGAGCATCGGCAAGGTGCGCAGCAAGGATGCCGACGGCCCCGCCCAGATCGGCGGCTTTACCGGCATGGGTGCCGGGACCGGCTTCCCCAGCTCCAGCACGCTGGCCCAGACATGGAACGCCGATCTTGCTTTGCAGGAGGGCCGCACCATCGGCACGCAGGCGCTGCAGAACGGCTACACCGGCTGGTATGCCCCTGCCACCAACATGCACCGCAGCCCCTTCAATGGCCGTAACTATGAGTATTATTCCGAGGACAGCCTGCTGTCCGGCGTCATCTGCGGCAACACCGTGCAGGGCGCCAACGATGCCGGTGTTTACACCTATGTCAAGCATTTCATCTGCAACGATGGCGAGAGCGGCATCTACCGCGATTCCGTCTACACATGGATGACCGAGCAGACCCTGCGCGAAACCTACCTGCGCCCCTTCCAGATGCTGGTCGAGGATTACGATGCTGTCGGTCTGATGAGCAGCTACAACCGCATCGGCGCAGTCTGGGCAGGCGGCAGTGAGGCGCTGCTGACCGGCATCCTGCGCGACGAGTGGGGCTTTGACGGCGCTGTTATCACCGACTACTGCGACCACCACAGCTACATGAACGGCGATCAGGCCCTGCGTGCAGGCGGCAGCCTTTGGATGTCCGGCATGATGGGCGGCCAGCTTTCCTGCGAGACCGGCTCCAACAGCTATATGCAGGCGCTGCGTCGTGCCGCCAAGGAGGCCCTTTACATGTACCTGCATGTCCGTGTGACCAACCGCGACTATGCCGAGAGCATCGGCGATACCGCCGCGCTGCGCCACGACTTTAAGCCCGCTGTGCTCGGCTGGCGTCACCTTGTTGCTCTGATCGACCTTGTTGCCGTGGCACTGTTTGCACTGGCGATCCGCGGCATTGTCCGTGATGTCAAGCTGTACAAGGCCGCGAAGGCTGCCAAGGCCGAAAACAAGAACGCATAAGAATAACCCCCGCAATACCGCACAATGCAAGCGCATGACCGTGACTTGAAATTGCGCGGTATTGCCTTATAAAAAAAGGAGTGCGTCCCCTTTGAAAAACGCTGAAATCATCGCAAAACTGAATCTGGAACAAAAATGTGCGCTGCTTTCGGGCGCGGGCACCTTCACCACGCGCGGCTGCCCCAAGGCAGGTGTGCCGTCCATCACCCTGTCGGACGGCCCCAACGGCGTGCGCAAGCAGGCGGGCGCGGCGGACCACCTGGGGCTGAACCCCAGTGTTCCGGCCACCTGCTTCCCCACGGCAGCCACTGTGGCGTGCAGCTGGGACCCCGCCCTGGGCGAGCAGATCGGCCAGGCCATGGGCGAAGAAGCCGCCGCGCAGGAAGTTGCCGTGCTGCTGGGGCCGGGCCTGAATACCAAGCGCAGCCCCCTCTGCGGCCGTAACTTTGAGTATTTCTCCGAGGATCCGTATCTTTCCGGCAAAATGGCCGCGAGCTATGTGCGGGGCATCCAGTCTAACGGTATTTCGGCCTGCCCCAAGCACTTTGCCGTCAACAGCCAGGAACTGCGCCGCATGGCGTCGGATTCCGTGGTGGATGAACGCACTTTGCGGGAACTGTATCTGACCGGGTTTGAGATCGTGGTCAAGGAAGCAAAGCCCAAGACCATCATGAGCAGCTATAACCTCATCAACGGAACTTACGCCAACGAGAACCGCCACCTGTTAATGGACATCCTGCGCGGGGAGTGGGGCTTTGACGGCGCTGTGGTAACGGACTGGGGCGGCAGCAATGACCATGCCCTGGGCGTGCAGAACGGCTCCACGCTGGAAATGCCCGCCCCCGGCGGGGACGCCGTGCGGGAGCTGCTGGCTGCCGTACAAAGCGGCAAGATCACCGAGGCGGATGTGGATGCCCGGCTGGACGAGCTGCTGACGCTGGTGTTTGATACCCATGCCGCCGTGCAGTCCCACAGCCGCACCTTTGATGCGGACGCTCACCACGCCCTGGCCCGCCGCGCCGCAGCCGAAAGCATTGTGCTGCTGAAAAACGAGAACGACCTGCTGCCGCTGGCCGAGGGCGCAAAAGTTGCCGTGATCGGCGACTTTGCCCAGACACCGCGGTATCAGGGCGCTGGCTCCAGCGCGGTCAACTCCATCAAGGTGGATACCTTTTTGGACTGCCTGAAAGAGAGCGGCCTGACCAGCGTGGGCTTTGCCCCCGGCTTTGACCGCCAGGGCAAACCGGATGCCGCCAAACAGGCCGAGGCTGTAGCCCTGGCCCAAAAGGCCGAAGTGGTGCTGCTCTGCCTGGGGCTGGATGAAATCAAGGAAAGTGAGGGTCTGGACCGCGGCGATATGCGCCTTGCGGACAACCAGATCGAACTGTTAAAGGCCGTGCAGCAGGCCAACCCCAACACCGTTGTGGTGCTCAGCGCAGGGGCTTCGCTGGAAACCCCGTGGCTCAAACACTGCTGTACCCTGGTGTATGGTGCGCTGGGCGGCCAGGCGGGGGCGGGCGCCATGCTGGATGTGCTGACCGGCAAAGTGAACCCCAGCGGCAAGCTGGCCGAAACCTGGGTCAACGCCTATGTGGATACCCCCGCCAAGGATAACTTTGCCGGGCCGGGCCGCATGGTGCAGTACCGCGAGGGGCTGTATGTCGGCTACCGCTATTACCAGACCGCCGGTGTGCCGGTGGCATTCCCCTTTGGCTATGGGTTAAGCTACACCAGCTTTGCCTACAGCAATTTGCAGGCCGCGTCCAATGGCGTGACCCTGACCGTAACCAACACCGGCAAGCGCGCCGGAGCAGAGATCGTGCAGCTGTATGTGGCAAAACCCGGGGCAGAAGTGTTCCGCCCCGCACAGGAGCTGAAAGGCTTTGCCAAGGTGCAGCTGCAGCCCGGCGAAAGCAAGACCGTGACCATCCCGCTGGACGACAAGGCATTCCGCTACTGGAACACCAAGACCGACAGCTGGGAAGTGGAAGGCGGCAGCTATGAGCTGCGGGTCGGCGCGTCCAGTGCGGACATCCGGCTGACCGCCGTGGTGGAAGTGGCCGGTACCGGCGCACCCAACCCCTATGCGGGCAAGCATCTGCCGCACTATACCAGCGGCAAAGTGCAGAGCGTGCCGGATGACGAATGGGCCACCCTGCTGGGCCGCCCGGTGCAGCAGGGAAAAGTTAAAATTGACCGCAACATGACCCTGGGCGAGCTGAACCACAGCCGCAGCCCGCTGGGCTGGCTGATCTGGCTGGTGCTTACCGCACTGCTGAACGCCAGCTACAAGCGCGGCAAGCCGGACCTGAATGTGCTGTTCCAGTACAACATGCCGCTGCGTGCCCTGGCCAAAATGACCAGCGGTGCCATCAGCATGGGCATGGTGGATGGCATTGTGATGGAATTACAGGGATTCTGGATCATCGGCCTTGTGCGAGTGATCATAGAAGCCGTGAAAAACCTGGTACTGAACGCACAGCTGGAACAGCGCCTGCGCAACAGCTGAGGAAAGAGAGGGGCTATTTATGCAGCTATGGAATAATTTTGCGGCAAAACACCCCGCCGCAGCCAAGTGGGTGCGCGAAGGCGGACTGTTTGTGATCGTATCCAACCTGGTTACGGTGTTCAAATACCTGCTGCTGCAATTTTTGCCGGCGGCGTTCAGCAGCCTGCCGGTGGTGGATTTTGGCTGGCCGGGCATCCCGGTCACGCTGTTTGGCGAAACCTTCCAGTGGAACATCCTGGGGTATGATTCCGCCCATGGCGGTCTGCCGTACTTTTGCGCCTACATGGTTGCCATGGTGGTGGGAGAATGCATAAACTTTCCCATCCAGCGCAACTTTGTCTTCCGCAGCAAGGGCAACCTGGCCAAGCAGATCGCCTGGTATGTGGTGGCGTTCTGCTTGATCACCTGCATCGTCAACTCCATCAACTGCGTGTGGGTGGCGGTTGCGGGCCTGCTGGTGCCGGATTTCATCTACAACATTGGCACCACCGTGCTCAATGGCGGCATTTCCATGGTGATCTTCTTCTTTGTGAACAAGATCATCTTCCCAGAGGGCGCACAGGCAAAATAAAGCCCGGCAGGATCACGGGTGCTTTTCCCGGTACTCGAACAGGGCGGCGGCACGGTACAGGAAAAAGTCCTTTGGATGGTATAAAAATGTGATTGCCAGCAACGGCGAAGATCTGAACGGATAAAGAAGAATGCTGCCTTTCCCTGATGTGGAGAAAGACAGCATTTTTATTGCGTTTTTCGGAAAGAGGTGAGCAGCGGCCCCTACGGAATTACAACAAAACACCCCCGCCCGTGCGGTAAATAAACTGCATAGGGCGGGGGCACCGTTATTTTACAAAGAAAACGCGCAGAGCGGAGATTTTAGGCAATACCGCACAACTCTAAGTGCCGATACGGCGAGCGAGGCACGGCAGCTGCTAAGCCAAAAGCGCAGA
>ERZ1034691.1949-NODE-1949-length-12228-cov-15.649717_pt1 | contig 12228 bp, 9 predicted proteins | sample MGYA00520638_ERZ1034691 | MGnify/ENA primary metagenome ERZ1034691 (study PRJEB33766, sample SAMN09781763) | gut metagenome | biome: gut microbiome | host: Homo sapiens | place: Madagascar | study: EMG produced TPA metagenomics assembly of the PRJNA485056 data...
TATTTATATATATATAATATACTATCTATGCAGAGGATGGTAACCATAGCGAAAAAAACTGAATAACTGAATACTGAATACGTTTCCCGAAAACGGGTATTACTTTGTAATATGCTGATTTATATGGCAAAACATAGTTTTCTATACCGCAAAACATAGAGATGCGCCCCACAAAACATAGAGTTTGATTTCTTTAACTAAGTTTCAAATCGTAAGTTGCTGAAAATCGCTACTTATCACATGCAAAATTTTGGTAGATACAGAAAATCTTCGTATCTTTGCACCGGAATTGCGCAAAGCAAGGTTGAAAGATAATAAAAAGATAATTGAATGGGAAATAAAATAACAACAATGGAGCGGGGAATGCAGCGACGCACGGAACTGCTCCTGGGAAAGGATAATCTTGAGAAATTACAGTCGGCACGAGTGCTCATCTTCGGTATCGGAGGCGTGGGGTCATGGTGCGCTGAGGGACTGCTGAGAAGCGGCGTGAGGAACATCACCATCGTGGACAGCGACCGCGTCTGCGTGACCAACTGCAACCGCCAGCTGATGGCAACCAGCCGCACCATCGGCGAGGTGAAGGTGGATGCACTGCGCCAGCGCCTGCTGGATATCAACCCTGATGCCAACATCACCGCCTATCAGAAAATATATCAGGCAGAAACTGCCGACGAATTCCACATGGAGGAATACGACTTCATCATCGATGCCATCGACTCGCTGAAGGACAAGGCAGATCTGATTCTCCGTGCCACTTCCCTTCCGAAGGAAATCACCTTCATTTCTTCGATGGGTGCAGCTCTGCGCAGCGACCCGTTCATGGTGAGGAAGACTGAGTTCTGGAAGGTAGATGGCGATCCGCTGGCAAGGGCCCTGCGCAAGAAATTCAAGAAGAACAAGACGTTTCCCCGTCGCAAATTCCAATGCGTTTTCAGCGAGGAAAAGCCGATGCAGAACAGGGGCGACCAGCGACTCGTGGAACACGAATGGTGCTCAACAAAGGCGCAGATCAACGGTTCGCTCTGCCACATCACCGCCACTTTCGGCATGGCAATCGCAGGAATGGTCATCAATCACATCATCGATTGATGGCTTGCATCAACAGAAGAAATAAACATTAGCACAAGAAAAAAGATATGATTACAGTTGATGGATTGACCGTAGAATTTGGCGGCACCACCCTATTCAAAGACATTTCCTTCCAGATCAATGAGAAGGACCGTATAGCCCTGATGGGAAAGAATGGCGCAGGAAAGAGTACACTGCTCAAGATCATCGCAGGCGTGAGAACTGCCACACGTGGCTCGGTCTCGGCTCCGAAAGATTGCGTCATCGCCTATCTGCCACAGCACCTCATGACCGAAGACGGACGCACCGTATTCGAGGAAACTTGCCAGGCGTTCGCCCATCTGCACGAAATGCAGGCGGAAATCGACCGCATCAACAACGAACTCACCACACGTACCGACTACGACAGCGATGACTACATGCAGCTCATCGAAAAGGTATCTTCTCTGTCAGAAAAATTCTATGCCATCGATATGACCCATTTCGAGGAAGACGTGGAGAAGACGCTGCTCGGACTGGGCTTCGAACGCTCCGACTTCAACCGCCCTACCAGCGAGTTCTCCGGTGGATGGCGCATGCGTATAGAACTGGCTAAGCTGCTCCTGAAATCGCCAGACGTACTGCTCCTCGATGAGCCGACCAACCACCTCGACATCGAATCTATCGGATGGCTGGAAGACTTCATCATCAACAGTTCGAAGGCGGTGGTTGTCATCAGCCACGACCGCAAATTCGTTGACGATATCACGACTAGAACCATCGAGGTGACCATGGGCAGAATCTACGACTACAAGGCTACCTACAGCCAGTATCTGGAACTCAGAAAGGAGCGCCGCGAGCAGCAGATGAAGAAATATGAGGAACAGCAGAAGATGATTGCCGAGACCAAGGACTTCATCGAACGCTTCAAGGGAACCTATTCCAAGACCTTCCAGGTACAGAGCCGCGTGAAGATGCTGGAGAAACTGGAACTCATCGAGGTGGATGAGGAGGACACCAGCCGTCTGCGTCTCAAGTTCCCGCCTAGTCCACGCAGCGGCAACTATCCGGTGCAGATGAGCGATGTGGCGATGTCGTTCGACGGCAAGCAGATTTTCAGCGGCGTGAACCTCACCGTGGAGCGAGGCGACAAGATTGCCTTCGTGGGAAGAAACGGAGAGGGTAAGTCTACGCTCGTGAAATGCATCATGGGTCAGCTTCAGAACGAAGGCAGACTGGAGCTGGGACATAATGTCCAGATTGGCTATTTCGCTCAGAATCAGGCTTCTCTACTCGATGGCGAGCTTACGGTATTCCAGACCATCGACGATGTTGCAAAGGGCGAAATCCGCAACAAGATTCGTGATCTGCTCGGTGCCTTCATGTTTGGCGGCGAGGATTCTACCAAGAAGGTGAAGGTGTTGTCGGGTGGCGAGCGCACCCGTCTTGCCATCCTCAAGCTGCTGCTGGAGCCGGTGAACCTGCTGATTCTCGATGAGCCTACCAACCATCTCGACCTGAAGACGAAGGATGTATTGAAGCAGGCGCTTCTGGATTTCGACGGTACACTCATCGTGGTGAGCCACGACCGTGATTTCCTTGATGGCCTTGTCAGCAAGGTCTACGAATTCGGACACGGCCGAGTCCGTGAGCATCTCTGCGGCATCTACGAGTTCCTGGAATCCAAGAAAATGGAAAGCCTTCAGGAGCTGGAAAAGAAATAATATTCAAGGAGGGTGTGTCATAAAGTCAGTCCTTTACATTTTTTAGGCACGGATTACACGGATTTCGTACTTAAACCCCATGCGAAAGTTCAGTTATATTAGCACTATAAATCCGTGTAATCCGTGTAATCCGTGCCTTATCTATATCCTAAGAAGCTTATGACACACCCTCTTTTTCTTATGATTTTGTTCCCAAAAAGGCAACATTCTTGACAAATAATACTAAATCCCCCCCCCCCCTTATAATTTTTTGACTATTAAAATTTGGTAATATTACAAACTCTTCTTATCTTTGCAGCCGAAAATGAATAAAATTAGCAGAAAATATACAATTCTCAGATAACATGATGAATGGAATAACCAATTATATTCTCCTCATCACATTACTAATATATGGCAGCAGAGCGCCAGCACAGAATGTTAAGCATGAGAACGACTCCGTGAAGATGAACAAACCATTCAATATGGATATACGGACGAACATCATATATGACGCATTACTGATACCCAACGTAGGAATGGAATTCGACCTCGGCAAGAGATGGACGGTTGCCGCCAACGCCATGTATGGCTGGTGGAACAACGACCGCAGCCATTGGTACTGGCGAGCCTACGGTGGTGATGTAGCCTTGCGCAAATGGCTGGGAAAGGCAGCCCGAAGGAAAGCCCTCACGGGGCATCATGTCGGGGTGTACGGCCAGATTTTCACCTACGATTTCGAAACCGGTGGAAGGGGCTACATGGGCGGCAAGCCCGGTGGCACGCTCTGGGACAAGATGAACTACGTGTTGGGAGCCGAATATGGCTACTCCCTCCCCATCGCCCGAAGATGGAACATCGATTTCACCATCGGAGCCGGATACTGGGGCGGAATCTACCACGAATATCTCCCACAGGACGGTGAATACGTATGGCAAGCCACGAAGAAGCGGCAATGGATAGGCCCTACAAAGGCTGAAATATCCCTCGTCTGGATCCTGGGCAAAGGGAACAGTAATCAGGGAAAATCCAGAAAGAAAAAATCTTTTCTGATGGATTCCACAGACAGGAAAGGAGGTGGCGATGATTAGAAGAATCCTTACATTTTTCATCGCCCTGCTCACCCTTATCCTGACTTCCTGCGAGCATAAGGAACTCAAATTCCCCGGAACCGTCAAGTTCCGCTCCCTCAGAGTGGTGCTGAAATGGGAACAGCTGGCAGACTTCGAGAAGCCGGAAGGAATGCGAGTCATCTTCTTCCCTCTCCAAGGCAAAGGTGATCCCTGGATATTCGACTTCCCGTATGGCGAAGACCGGACGATAGAGTTGCCAGTCAACGACTATGCCGTGGCGAGCTACAACTATGATGCCGACGGCATTCTGTGGAAGAATACTGACAGTTTCTGGCAATTTACCGCCTATACCCGCTCCGTCCAGACGCCTGATGGCGAGCAAGCCTGCATCACTCCTCCGTGGATGTGCGGCTACCATCTGGAAACGGTTTCGGTCAAGGACAATGGCAAGGAAGACGAGCTGGTCATCACGCTCTATCCCGAGAACAAGGTGAGCCGATACACCTACGAGGTGCATGGCATCCGCCATCTTGAGAGAGTGGCTGACATCAGGGCGAGTCTTTCAGGAATGTCGGGTTCGCTGCTGTTGGCAAATGATGAGTTGCCCGATAATGTTCCATCCGAGCGCCTGCTGTTTGGCGGCGAGGTAAAGGACGGTCAGATCAGGGGCGGCTTCTACACCTTCGGCTATCGTCAGAAGAGCACCGAGCCCCATGTGTTCAAGCTCTACATCAAGAGTCGCACGGGCAAGTTGCATGTTCTGGAGCAGGACGTAACCCAGCAGGTCCGTTCCTTCCCCGTAAAGGGCCATATAGGCAATGTTCATCTGGTATTGAACTTTGATTTCGACATTCCGGAGGATCCCGGAGGCAGCAAGGACGATGCCGGATTTGACGTCGGAGCCGATGACTGGGCAGACGTAAACACGGATATTCTGTGTTAAAAATATGCGATCCAGCAGAAAAGGGTCGTTCTCTATGCTGGAGGCGCTTCAGAGAAAAAATAAACCAATAATATATTTAATGTTAAGCAAAATTAATTTTCTTATGAATAAAATTTATTTATTTACCGCAGCCTTTGCCGTAATGGCATCGCTGTCAGGATGCTCGGACACCGAGCTCGCAAGCATTGATACCGCTCAGGAAAAGACCCCAATCGGCTTCCATACCGTTGGCAGCCAGATGGGATCTAGAGCAACAAGTATTAATTCTAGTAATTTGAAAGAGTACAGTTTTAATGTGTATGCATTTAAAAACGATAATGGTACTGATGGAGAGCGGTTCATGGGCAACGACAACGAAACTCTAACTGGTGGAGTCAAAATTTCATATAATGGAACAAAATGGGATTATGCTAACGTCAAGTATTGGCCTACTGGCTCTTTGAATTTTTATGCTGTCAGCCCAGTGCCAAAATCGGATGATGATCCAATTTTCTATACTTGGCAGATTTCACAAACTACGAAGAAAATAAACTATTTTAGCTCTGATGAGTATGGAACTCAATCTCAACCTTATGTTGATGTAATGTATGCTATCGCCACAAATAAAAGCAAAGCTGACGGAACAGTACAGTTGCAGTTCAAGCATATCACCTCTCAGATAGTATTTATGGCAAAGAAGCAGCCTATTGAAAATTTGAACGTGGAGATTAAGAGTATCAAATTGCATAATTTCGAGACTAATGGTGTTTTCACAATACCAACGAATAGACCTGATCTTCAACCTGTTCAATCAGATTGGAAATACCAGTCCCACAGTTATACTTGTGGATTAACTGTTATAAATAAAGGCGATAAAGAACCAAAAATAACTATTGGTACTGAGGCAACAGATATTTCAACAAGAACACCTATGTTCCTTATCCCTCAGCCATTGAAAGCATGGGATACATCGCATGATATAGTAACAGCTGATGCTAATAAAGAAAGTTACTTGTCAATAGAATGCAAGATATCAATTGATGGTTTCTACAATTTAGGCTCTGAATCAGGCTATGGTACACTATATGTACCATTCTGGGCTAACTGGCAACCAGGCAAGCGTTATGTCTACACGCTGGTATTTGGTGGTGGTTATGATGCAGATGGTCACACTATTTTGCAGCCAATTGATTTTGATGCATCAGTAGGAGATTGGGGAAATGATGATGGCACTACTACAACAGACAAGGACATTCCATTGTATCAATAACAGTCAATTAGGCAAAAGCTTCAAAAGTAAGCCCAATTAATAGATAAAATCCCCTGCAAGAGAACAGCAACAAGCTACCTCTTGCAGGGCTTTTTTATATCCCTACCCATTTTACCCATAGTTTAAGAAGCCCGTTTTCCCCATACGCCCTGAAAGGGCAGAAGCTCCTAGCCCAGGGCATCGCCCTGGGTTTTTATTGCCGCAAACTTGTCGCCCTGTAAGGGCAAAAGCTTTAAAACTAGGTGATTAGTAAAGCTTTTGCCCTTACAGGGCGCCTTGCTGAAAATGTTATTATACCCAGGGCGCTGCCCTGGGCTAGGAGCTTTTGGGCCTTCAGCCCGTTCTTGAACCACATGAGAAAATACTGTATTTTCATATCCCACGGAGATATTATCATATTCCACGGAGATATTATTTTATCTCTCAGAAATAATATTATATTCCACGGAGATATTTTTTTATCTCTCAGAGATATTTTCATATTTCACAGAGATATTAGCCCCGTCCTTTTAGAAATAAAGATAAACCAGGGAACTGTAGAGCTGGACGGAGAGAACGTAGAGGAGATAGAGCGGAGCAAAGACGCGGATGCCGAAATACGACGCCTCATAAGCTTCCGTGAGCGAACGGAAGCGGTTGCTCGCCACACCAAAGGTGAGACTCATCACCATGACCGCAAAACAAATGTACGGAAGGAGACTCTTCGTAAAACTACTGCCCCAGATGCCACCCATCACGTTCAGCAATATAGCATGGGGAACCATCGTGAGACAAACCATCACGAAGACGAACAGCAGAAACTCGAAAAACACCACTCGCATGGCTACCCGCTGGCGATATTCCCTGCCGTTGAAATGAAGCAGTCCGCTCCTGTAGAGTGCCCCCAGCGAGATGCAGAGCAGCAGGAGCCAGACCAGCATCGGCTGCATCAGATTCTCCGTAAAGCGTCCGAAGAACCATCGGATGCCCTCGGCATTGAGCAACGTGCGCGGGAAGGTTTCCGGCATCGCAGCCGTCTGCAGCCACGATACCAGCACCAGGACGCACTGGCCAACCAGCAATCCGCTAGCTAGCCATGCCCCCAAACGGGTCAACTTCCGACAAATCGATATTCTATTCCTCATAGTCCTATTCCCCATGACTTATCTCCCTATGACCTACTCCTCGTCAGCCACGAGATTATCTATATCCAGAATGCGCAGTTCGCACGCCCTTACCACCAGTCGGGTGGCATTCACGCTATTGCCGTTGTTGCCGTCAGGAAACAGCTTCTGCACCAGCTCGTTCTGTCGCTTCTCCAGACTCTTCACACCGAAAGGCATTCCTCGCAGACCGGTAATCTGCTCCTTGGTGTAGCCCAGGGCAAGATGGCGCAGAAAACGCTCGTCATATTCATCAATCTCGTAATTGATGAGAGCCTCCTGGCGCATCAGCTCGCTGTTCACGCTCTTCTTGAATCGCTCGATAATCTTCTTCAGGATAGGCTGGTTGAAGACCATCTTCTTGCCGCCCATGCAGCTCGCCACATCACCACGGGTGAGCAGTTCGCCGCTCTTCAGGATGATTCCGTCGCATCCGGCATCCAGCGCATCCACCCACAGCTTCTCGTTGAGAATCTCGCCCGTAAAGATGAGCACCTTCACGTCAGGATACTGCTGCTTGGTGCTGCGGCAGATTTCCACGCCAATGGTGGTAGAACCGCCCAATCCCAGATCGAGCAGGACGAGGTCGGGCTTCTGCGCCTTGATAAGTCGCCAGTAAGCCGGTTCGTTTTCGGCAGTTCCAATGATTTCTGCCTCAGGAATGTCGGTCTTGAAGATGCCCTCGGTACCTTTCAGCTCCAACGGCACATCTTCTACTATAATCACTTTAAAATTCTCCATATCTCAATTCTATTTTTAGTATTTCTATTCAACTCCAGCTTGAGGTTTCTCATGCTGAACTTCTGTTATTTCTAATTCAACCTTATGTTTCCATCTTTCCTTCAAGCCCTCGAAGTCGATTCTCTTAACGACTGCTACAGGCAGGACAGCCTTGATGATTGCACTGCCGTCAGATCCGCCAGTGGAACTCAGACCGCAGCCGCGCAAGTTGGTAATATCACCTACCTCTCTGGCTATCTGTCTCGCCACGAGATAATTGACATCCACGGTAGTTGAAGAAAAGAAATCGGTAATCTGGCGGGAAACGTAAGCCGACTCATGCTGCTTCACATACACCTCGGCATAAGGATTTCCGTCCGTAGTCTCGATTCTGATGTCGCACTTCTTCGTATTGGCTATCAGGATTTCGAAAAGAAGCTCCAGCAGGTGGTAATCCAGCCTTACCATGCCCTTCGCCTGCTCCATCGCCTGCGTACTCAGCATGGTATATACCGATTTGTAATACTCTATCAGCTCGCGCAGCGATTCCACATCATCGGGATTGGTTTCGATGAGCTGTCGGATGCGCGACGGATAATACATCGTTTCGTGTTTCAGGGCAGAGAGACAGTTGTCGAGCACCTGATTGGCAACATACAGCTTGTCGCCCTCGTATTCCGTTCGATGGATTTCATCTTCCAGCAGTTCCAGTCTGCTGTAGTCCTTCCGGACATCTGCAATGCCGTCGTTCAGCGCTTTCTCGATGCGCACCACCACCTCGTTGAGCTGTTCGCTGTTGGCTCTACGGCTGGTTTTCTCATCCCATATCTCGCTGATTCGCTGTAGCTTTTCCTTGTCAGAGCTGCTGCTGAGCAGAATCTGGTTGATGGTATTCACCTTGTCTACGGCGAAGCGATAGCGCAGGATGTGGCGATAATACAGCAGATAGTAAGCCAGCGGCAGCTGCAGCAGGAGGAGTATCAGGAGAACTACCGCCACATTTTTGGAGTTCTTGGAAACCTCCATCGTGCGCACGTATTCATCGAGCGTATTGTCGGCGCTCATCTCCCTGAAGAGCTGGGTGTAGACCTTGTTGTTGCTGGCATACAGGTCCCACTGGTGGAGCGCCAGGGCTGCCACAGCACTCTCGTTGCGGATATCGAGAATCACGTTGTAGTCGGTTGGCAGACTGTCTCTGAGCCACTGCAGTTCGGCTATGGCTCCCGACTTCGGATACTTCACCATCAGGAAGGTTCCCTTAGGTCGGAGCGAGAGATAATGGCGGTTGAGACACTCTCTTGCGGAATCGGCGAAGGCAAGCGTGCGCTCGTAATGACCGTTGACATTGCTGAAATAGGCGCTGTCGGCATACTGGTCGGCTCGCTGCAGATTGAGCGGCTTCTGAACTGCTGTACGCTTGTGCTGATGATGAGAGCCATGAGATTTCTGCATCTTCGCCCAGGCGCTGCCTGAAGGAAGACATGAGAACAGGGCTATCAGCAACGACAGCAGGAGCATACGACCCGCAGGAAGGCGGAAGGCAAAACGGCTCCCCTTGCCCACCTCGCTCTGTACAGAAATATCGCACTTGTCAAACATGCGGCTCGTCTTCTTGTATTTCTCGATGATGCCCTTGCAGTTGATCAGTCCGAAACCATGTCCGCCGGTATAGGCGCGGTCGAAGACATGAGCCAGCTGTTCCTCGTCCATACCCTTTCCGTTGTCCGTGATGGAAATCTCCACATACTTATCCTCTGCCTTGACCTGAGCCTCGACGACCACCTCGCCACCGGCAGGAGTAAACTTCCTGGCGTTGTCGGCTATCGTATTGATCATGAAGAGCGTCAGGGCACGGTCGGCTTTCAGAACAGCATCCGTCGGCTTCACCACGAGCCTGATGCCCTTCATCTGGAAGCTCGTCTTTCCCTTCTCCACAATGTCGAAGAGCTGCTGCAGGGAGAAGCTCTCGATGCGGAGATTCAGCATTCCCTGCTTCATCTGAATCCAGCGTGTCAGGGTACTGTTATAATCTTCAATGACATCTACCAGTTCCAATATATACTGGTAGCGCTGTTTTCTTACCTCCTCAGTTTCACCACCCTTGCAGAGTCGGGTCACCTCGTTCAGCATACGGTTTATATACGAAAGATTTGAGTTGGCAAACTCCACTTTGGTGCGCTGCTCCACGTTGCGTTCCTTGTTGGCAGATACTCTCATCGTCAATTCCATACGGCGTTCTGTTTCCTCTTCAAACTTCTCAAGGAATTCTTTATGTTTCTGAGCATTAAGTTCCATTCGTTCATGCAGAGGTTTAAGCAGTTCTTCCGTGGATTCCTCCTTGGCTTTCTTGCGCTTCATATAGTCGAAGACATAGAGCAGGATGACGGCAATGACAATCATGGCTATCACGGCGATGATCATGACATTGAGAATCGTGGCGATATCGTCGAGCTGGGCTGCACGGGCTTCGAGCTGGCGGTCCTGTCGGGAAGACTCCTGCAGGTCGAGATAGGCGTTGCGGTTGTAGTCGCTCTTCACCTTGTCGTCGAGTGCGGAATAAGCCAGACTCATCTGCTCGCGGATGGAAGCCACGAGGTCGGGCGCCTGGAAGATAGCCTTGTTGTCATAGAGCGCATGGTTCAGACAGTCGAGCGACGACTGGTAATCCCTGATTTGCCAATAGCACTCGGCAAGAGTGCGATGGGCTCCTGCCGTCTGATAAACATCGCCATAGCTGCTGAAGAGATTGAGCGCCCGCTGGGCAAAGTTGCCGGCAAGCAGGTTGGCAGGCATCTGCTCGATGTTGAGATACTGGAAGGCAGGCAGGTTGTTCCTGATGAGGAACTCACGGTTGTCTTCATCCTGGATATGTTCGCTGATAGCTTGAAGGGCATTCGCCTGCCAGTAAGGATAAGGATTAGGGCCGCTCGCCAGCATGTAGCATCTGATGAGCATATCGAATTCTGCCTGCAGAATCTCGTGCTGAGTACCGTGGGTAATCGCTCCACCCGAACCGTAATTGTAAAGATAGTTCATATATTGGGCTGTGTCCTGCTCCAAGGCGTCAGGGTCTATCTGGTTCAGGGCTTGCATCATCGGCTTCTCCAACTGCACATAATAGAAATAGGTGGAAGCCACAACCGCAAACTCTGACTGGGCATAGACCGCACGCTGATATTCACGAGGAGGAAGTTTATCTGTCTCCTCGCCTATTCGGCGCAGTCGGCGCATCGCTTTCTCACGATAGGCGTAGAAATCCTTGTTGCGGGCTTCCCGCTGACAGAGTCGCATATTCTGGACGTCGGCAATAAGGAGTTCTATCTGGTTGTCGCTGCGTTCTTCCACCAGGTTGAGCCACTGTTTGGCAAGCTTGTAATCCATCTTGGCAATAGCCACGAAGGCAAGGTTGTTGCAAGCCTCTGCATAACCGGTAGGATAATCGCCGGAAAGAGCTAAGGCTCTCTTTGCCAGCACTTTGGTAGAGTCGAGGTTGCGATAGTGAAGCGCATAGGATTGGCTGTTCAACTTATCCACCTCATACTGATGGGCAGGGGAACAAGCTGAAAAGAAAAGCGCCGCCACCACCACAAGGTTGATGACGACGCTATAAAGATGACATTTTTTTTTATGCATAAGCATAAAAACCAAACAACTTTTTTTAAAAACGATTTTCAAAATTAAGCGCGAGCCTTGGCAATATAGCCAAGAGCTTCCTGGCACTTAGCTGTGATAGCAGCCCAGTCGCCAGCAGCAACAGTCTCCTTAGGGAAGAGCTTAGAGCCCATACCTACACAGAGAACGCCAGCCTTGATCCAAGGAGTAAGATTCTCCTCTGTTGGCTCTACGGCACCTGTTACCATGATGTTGCTCCAACGCAATGGTGCCATCACATTCTTGACGAATGAAGGACCACCTACGTTACCAGCAGGGAACACCTTAGTTACATCGCAACCTGCTGCCTGAGCATTGTTGATTTCTGTAACAGAACCACAACCTGGTGAATATGGAACCAGGCGACGGTTGCAGACTGGTGCAATGTCTGGGTTGAAGTTAGGACCTACGATGAAGTTGGCACCCAACTGGAGATAGAGAGAAGCTGTACCAGCGTCAACAACTGTACCAGCACCCAAGATCATCTCAGGGCAAGCCTTGTCAGCCCACTTTACCAACTCACCGAAAATCTCGTGAGCGAAGTCACCACGGTTAGTAAACTCGAAAACGCGAACGCCACCCTCATAGCAAGCCTTGATTACGTTCTTGCAGATTTCAACGTCCTTATTGAAGAATACAGGAACCATACCAGTCTCTTTCATGGCTGCCATGACCTGCATTTTGCTAAATTTTGCCA
>ERZ1034691.1950-NODE-1950-length-12224-cov-11.853727_pt1 | contig 12224 bp, 10 predicted proteins | sample MGYA00520638_ERZ1034691 | MGnify/ENA primary metagenome ERZ1034691 (study PRJEB33766, sample SAMN09781763) | gut metagenome | biome: gut microbiome | host: Homo sapiens | place: Madagascar | study: EMG produced TPA metagenomics assembly of the PRJNA485056 data...
GCGTACGTGTTTTCGAGTTTACTAACCGTGGTGACTTCGCTCACGAGATTTTCGGAGAGTTGGTAAAGTGGGCCGACAAGGTTTGCCCTGAGATGATTCTGGGTGCAGGTACAGTTGTTGATGCCGGTACAGCTTCTCTGTATCTCCAGCTCGGCGCTAACTTCATCGTAGGTCCTAACTTCAATCCAGATATTGCTCCAGTTTGCAACCGTCGTCTGGTTCCTTATTCACCAGGTTGCGGTTCTGTAACTGAAATCAATAATGCTCAGGCTGCCGGTTGCGACGTAACCAAGGTATTCCCAGCAGGTAACGTAGGCGGTCCTTCATTCGTCAAGAACGTAATGGCACCTTTGCGTTGGAGCAACATCATGGTAACAGGTGCCGTAGAGCCAACAGAGGAGAATCTTACTCCTTGGATCAAGGCTGGCGTTCTCTGCGTAGGTATGGGCTCTAAGCTCTTCCCTAAGGAGACAGTTGCTGCTGGCGACTGGGCTGCCATCACAGCCAAGTGTCAGGAGGCTCTCGGTTACATCGCGAAGGCTCGCGCTTAATTTAGAGACTATTTTTCATCGAGATGCAAATTTCAGCATCCTTTTTTTCCATGTCGCCATCATCAGTTCTGGTGGTGGCGACACTTTTTCTTTCAGCTTGTTCTCCTGCGAATAAGGCTAGGGTAGATGAGCTGAACGAGCAATCCTATGCTTATCATTATCGCAACCTCGATTCTACTAAAGTGCTGGCTGAGAGGGCTTTGAAACTTTCAGAAGATTATTCCTCAGGCCGTGCCGAAGCCTATAATAACCTTGCCTTCGTCTGTATAGCCAAGATGGATTACAAGGGTGCCAAGGGATGGCTGAGGAAAGTTGAAGAGGAGAGCGATAATCAGATAGAACTCGCCATTGCCGATGTTCAGAACATGCGACTCTGCCAGAGAGAATCGCACAACAAAGATTTTTATGCTTATCGCGAAAAGGCGATGAGGCGTTTGCGCAGAATTCGCGAAGAGGTGAATTCCATGCCCCCTAGGGAAAGCAAACGCGTGATTTATGCGAAATCTGAATTCAGTATTGTGGCTGCCACCTATTTTTATTATGTGGGCTTAGACGAGCCGATGCTTCAGGAGCTTAACCGTCTGGACCCAGATGAGCTGGAACAGGATTCGGCACAATATCTCAACTATCTTTATAATATAGGTTCGGGCGGAGCTATCGTCAAGGGAACCGAAAACGAAATCAATCAGGCGGAATTCGACCGGCTGATCAGCTGCTACATGCTGGCTAGCGACCCTGCCCATCCTTATCCTTACTGGCAGGCTAACGCCCTGCAGTCAATTAGCGAGCACCTCAGAAAAGGAGAGGTGAGCGATTTCCTCATACGCAACAACCTGCCTGCCTTCCAGTATCTCAACATCGAGCAGATGCCAAACAATCTGCTGGCAGGCAACTTTGCCCAGCGTGCCCTCAACATCTTTTCGAGCTACGGAGATGTTTATCAGACTGCCGGAGCCAACCGTACGCTGGCTGAATGTTTCTGGGATATCCATGATTATTCTTCGGCGCTCGACTGCCTGAATCATGCCCTGAACGACAACAAGGCCATCGAGCAGGCACCCGACCTCGTAGCGTCGATACGTGAAAGACTCTGCCTGGTTTATTCGGCTATAGATGATAAGCAGCAGAGCGATTACAACCGCAATATCTATCTGGATTTGCAGGACCGTTCGCGTCAGGACCGCCAGCTGGAGGCACGTGCCGCGGCACTCGACGAGAACGCCCAGCAGCTCAACCTGATGATTGCTGCCGTGGTGGCGATGATTGTGCTCGTGGTGGTTCTGCTCTACGTTTTCGACCACATGAAGCGCAAGAAGATGAAGAACCAGTCGATGGATGAACTGCTTGCACCTTTGCGTGAGTGGAGCGAGAATAACACTAAGAAAATCAACGAATTAAAAGATGAGCAGGAGGAGGTTCAGGATGAACTGAACGTAACCCGACTGCATATCGAAGAAAACAAGAAACGCAATCTGGAACAACGGGCTAAGATTTCGCTCGTAAACAGCATTACGCCTTTCATCGACCGCATGATTCACGAGGTAAACCGACTCGCCGAAGGAGGCGAAAGCGATGAGGTGCGGCAGGAACGTTACCAGTATATCGCCGAACTTACGGATAAGATTAACCAATATAACAACGTGCTTACGGAGTGGATTCAGATGCGCCAGGGCTCACTCAGCCTGCGTATCGAAAGTTTCCCGCTCCAGCAGCTTTTCGATATTGTAAGCAAGGGCAAGATGAGCTTCCAGATGCAGGGCGTGAAACTCGATGTAGAACCTACAGATGCCGTGGTCAAGGCCGACCGCATCCTTACGCTCTTCATGATCAATACCATCGCCGATAATGCCCGCAAGTTTACACCCGAAGGCGGAAAGGTAACCATTAGCGCCAAGGTTTCTGACTTCGTGGAAATCAGCATCTCAGATACAGGAAAGGGTATGGACGAGGAGCAGCTGGCGCATGTCTTCGACCGGACCTATACGGGCGGTCACGGCTTCGGACTGCTCAACTGCAAGGGCATCATAGAGAAATATAAGAAGGTGAGTTCGCTCTTTGCCGGCTGTCAGATTAAGGCAGAAAGCAAGTTGGGCGAGGGGAGCCGCTTCAGTTTCCGTCTGCCTAAAGGCATCGCCCGCCGAACCCATCAGCTGCTGGGCATCTTCATCATGCTCTTCGTGCTGCTGTCGGCTTCGGTCCAGCCTTGCGAGGCTAAGAAGGCCAACGGCATCCGCCAACGCCACAATCATCACAAGACGAACGTAGATGCCAATCTCCAGCGTGCCGACGATTTTGCAGATAGCGCCTACTTCAGCAATATCAACCGTACCTACCAGCGTACCCTGGCCTTTGCCGATTCTTCGCGCCATTATCTCAACGCGTTCTATCTGTCGAAATATCCCGACGGCAAGTATCTCATGGTGGCTCATCCGGAGGTGGGAATGGCGGCAGAACTCTCCTGGATACGCTCCGGACTGCCAACCAATTATCACGTCATCCTGGACCTGAGAAACGAGTGTGCCGTGGCTGCCCTGGCGTTGCACCAATGGTCGCTCTACCAGAGCAACAACAAGGTTTATACCCAGCTGTTCCGCGAGATAAGTGCCGATAATACGCTCGATAATTACGTGCACACGATGCAGCAGAGCGAGAACTCGAAGACCGTGGCCGTGGTGCTGCTCATCCTGTTGCTGCTGCAGTTGCCGCTGGCTTATTATCTGCTCTATTACCGCCACGTGCTGAGCTACCGGTTTGCCATGATTGAGCAGACCAAGGCTAAGCGGACTGACGAGGCAGAGCAGGAATCCCTGAAACTGGAGCTGATGACCGATGAGCTGCATAGGGCTGAATATGAGAACGATAAGCTTCATATCTCCAATTCCGTGCTCGACAACTGTCTGTCTACGCTCAAGCACGAAACGATGTATTATCCGTCGCGCATCCGCCAGCTTATCGATTCGCAGCCCGATGATGTAGATTCGCTCAAGGAACTGGTAGATTATTATAAATCGCTCTATTCTCTGCTCAGCGCCCAGGCGATGGAGCAGGTAGAAGGCAACATCAAGGCAGATGATTTCCTGAACCGCTATCTTGTTTCTCTGATGCGCGGCAATTCCAAGGATTACCATACCGGAGTGGCTGAGATTCCGGGTTCTGCCTACGTGAGATATTGGATTGACCAGCAGGATGTGGCCTATGATGCTGCGCTCCATGCCCAGTTCTTCACCCCTCTGACGGGCGATTTGCGCTATCTCCTGTGCCGGCAGATTGTGAGGGAACTGGGCGAGATTACCAATCTGCGCGGCTGCGGCATCAAGGCTTGCCAGGGCGATAAGGGTTGCCTCAGGATAGAGGCCGTGCTGCCGGCACGCATCAAATGGAAAAGTTTAAAATCATAAGAAAATAAAAATATCAGAAAATGGAAAATTTTAAAGTCATCATAGTAGAAGACGTGCCCCTGGAACTGAAGGGCACAGAGGGTATCTTCAAGAATGATATTCCAGAGGCTGAAATCATCGGTACTGCCGAGAGCGAAATAGCCTATTGGAAACTTATCAAGCAGCAGTTGCCTGATCTGGTACTGCTCGACCTCGGACTGGGCGGTTCCACCACGGTAGGCGTAGAAATCTGCCGCCAGACCAAGGAGCAGTATCCTGACGTGAAGGTGCTCATCTTTACAGGAGAAATTCTGAACGAAAAACTCTGGGTAGATGTGCTCGATGCGGGCTGCGACGGCATCATTCTGAAGAGTGGCGAACTCCTAACGCGTGGCGATGTGGCGAGCTGCATGGGAGGTAAGAAACTGGTGTTCAACCAGCCTATTCTTCAGAAGATAGTAGACCGTTTCAAGCGGAGCGTAAACAGCCAGCTGATGCGTCAGGAGGCTCTGGTGAATTATGAGATTGATGAGTATGACGAGCGTTTCCTGCGCCATCTTGCGCTGGGTTACACCAAGGAGCAGATTACCAACCTGCGCGGAATGCCTTTCGGCGTAAAGAGTCTGGAGAAGCGACAGGCAGAACTGGTTCAGAAACTCTTCCCTGACGGCAACCACGGCATGGGCATCAACGCCACCCGCCTGGTGGTAAAAGCCTGCGAGCTCCGCATCTTGGATATCGACCATCTGCAGGCTGATGAAGAATAACTCGTTTCAATAAGCGCTTTTTAAAGAATGTATAAGAAAGTATTGGCCTATCTGGTATTATCGTTGGGAATAGCCGAAGTAGTGGTGATTCTGGTTTCGTGGCTGCTTACAGCTGCGATGCCCGAGTCGTTCGCCCATTCGCTTACCAGCCCCGAGGGCATCCGCTGGTTTACGGGCCATTTTGTAGACCATCTCACCTCTGTATGGCTCGTATGGCTGGTGCTCATCAGCATCACCATCGGGGTGGTAAAGCAGAGTAGGGTGCTCCATTTCGACCATACCCAGTATCGCCAGCGCACGGCCTTGCGCCTGATGGTCATCGAGTTGTGTATCTCTACAGGTATCATGCTGGCGCTCACACTCTTGCCCCATGCCATTCTGCTGAATGCCGTAGGAACCCTCTTTCCGGGTCCGTTCACGCATAGTCTCATTCCGTACATCTGTTTCTCGGTCATGGTGATGAGCATGAGTTACGGCATCATGAGCGAGAGCATCAAGGGCATCAGTCAGGTTTATGATGCGATGAATCAAGGCATCCGCCTCCTCTCGCCCTGCTTTCTTTTCTACATTCTCGTGATGCAGCTCTATACATCCATCCTCTATGTAATGGAGTAAAATAAGAGCCCCCGATGCTCGTTTCCTTGCATCAGGGGCTCTTTTCTTATTGTAGTAAAATCAGGGATTCCTGTTCGGTTTTTCGGGGAGTTCGCTTACTCCAAGCCGTCTCCCTCATTACCGCCGGTGGTTCCGCCGCCTTCAGTATTTCCGCCGCCCTGGGTGTTATCCGAACCGCCGCCACCACCTGGGGTATTGTCTGGGTCTTCCACATCGCCCTTATCGTCGGAGGTAACGTTTTTCACCACCTTGCCGTTGCGGTCGTAACAGGTAATCTGGATGGAGGTTTCCTGCAGCTCGCGCTTGATGTCAACGCTTGGGGTGAAGATGACACGGCGGTTGGTAATCAGACTGGTAGCCACTTCGCCTACGGTAGGCACACTCTTGGCTCTTACGCCGAATCGCATGGTTCCCAATCCCGGAACGGCTACGGAATGGCCTTCGGTACACCACGCCTTGATAACCTCGCCTGCTGCATCCCAGCAAACCTGCATCACGCCCACGCTAACGCCGCTTCTGATAGCAGCCTCCTTGATAACCTTGCTCTCTGAGAGCTTGTTGTAAAGTTCGGTACCGAGGATGAATCTGTACTGACCCTTCATTTCGCCTACCTGGATAAGGGTCTCCTTTGCTTTCAAATTAATTGCCATAATCTTTTGAATTTTAAATTGTTATAAACTGTTTACTCTAAACTACCTGATGGTAATGGTTGGCACGTAGTAGGTAGAATCTACTTTGGTGGAGATGTTGTTCTCCTGATGTTGCCGCTGGTTCTTTCCGATTACGAGTCCTGCCGTGCAGGAGCTGGATAGGAAGGTGACGATGGCTGAGCAAATCGCCACGATGAGATACCGGATGAATGCCTTCATGTTCTGGTTCATGATTTTTTTCTGCCCCCTATTAAGTTTCGCTTTTTCCTCTTTCCTCAGATTTCTCTTAGAAGAAGTACTTTGCGAAACGACTCGTTTCGAGGCTTGGAGTCTTGGTTTCATTTTCATTTTTTATTTTCCCAATTAGGGAGATATTTTTCTCCAACTGGGCAAGTGATTTTGCGCGCTTTCTGAATCACGATGCAAAGATACGAAATCCCGATTTATCAGGTGTGCGATAACATGCGATACCATGCGATAGCGAAACATTTTCTTCAAAACACTCAACACTTAACATTCAACATTGAAAAAGCCTCCGTTCCCAGCGATTCTATCGCTGGTCCGTCACCCGCCAAGTAAACATTAAACACTAAACATTAAGAACTCCCCCTTATCCCGGTTCCCCGAGGTTATCGAAAATAGCCTTCACCTGCTTGGGCGTGAACGACTTGCAAGTCTTTTCATACCCCATCTCCTGCAATTCATCCCAGAGCGGTTGGCAACGCCGAATCCAACTCATGAGATGATTCACGGCCGTGCGTGGCATACTCTCGGGAAAATACATCAGTCCCAGTTCCTTCTTCGTATACGTGCGGTTTATAAAATCTTCCATAATCTCAATTTTTAATCATTTGTTTATCGGCTCCTTGCTCCCGGAAGTTGCAGCAGCCCCTAAAAGATAGTATTCGCTGAAATCCTTGCAGCTCGGTGGCAACTGGTGGTGAACCAGCTGGGGGAGCATCTCCCTGAGTTGCATGAAGAGGCTTTCGCCCGGCACATCCTGATCGGGAAACATATGGAATTCCACCTGATACAGTCTTCCGATATCCGTCAGCAGCTGCTTATCCTCGGGTTTGAGGAGCGTGGCAGAAGGGATGGCTATCGCCTTATGTCCGGCAGAAAGCATCGCCCAGCAGTCGCTACATCCCTCCGTAATAAACAGCCTCTCGCCCGGTTTCAGTCTCTTCACAACCGGCAGGTTATAGATGCTGCATCTTGCGCCGTAAGGGAACCGGAAGCGGGGAGCATCCTGCTCCTTTTCTTCGCACGGACTTTTTTCTTCAGAAGAACCACCTCCCGATGAAGAAAGATTTCCAGCCGAAGAAACATTCCCCTCAGAAGAACCACCTCCCGATGAAGATTTTTTCTTCGTGTAATCCAGATTTCTGTTCTGGATTCCGATAAGCCGCCCATCGGTATCGAAGTAAGGAATCTGCAGCCAGTTGATGCCCTTCTTATCTGTCCATGAAGTCAGTCGGCACCAGTTCACCACTCTCCAGTCAATCTTCCTCTCCTCGAAGAGAAATCTCCGAGCTGCCTGATTGAGCCAGGGATGCTCAAAGAATCTCGCATACCTGCTTGCATCGAAGGAAGATTTCCCCGAATTATTACCCGAAGAAGAATCACCGGATGAAGAGCCCGAAGAAAAACCATCGGATGAAGAGCCCGAAGAAGCCCCTCTGCCCGAAGAGCCCCCTAAGGAAGAGCTTTTCTCCGAAGAAGAATCCTCCTCCAGCTGAATCTGATGTTCCTCGGCGAGCCATCGGCAAGCCGCTGGGAAATCCTTCCCCAGGTATCGCATCGCCAGGTCGATGGTGCCGATAGAACTCCGCATGCATACATAGCATCTGCAGCTGTTCTTGGTCTTGCTGAACATAAGGCTGGCGTGGTGGTCGTCATGGAAGGGGCAGAGCGCCTTATGGTGCTCCACCTTCATCCCCATCTCTTTCGCAACCTTCTCTATCGGAAGTTCGCGCAGTTTCTGAATCTCATATTTCTCCATCATATCCCTTTCCCTTTCTTTTTCTTGGCATCAGCAGCCATCTCCTTCTGCCCGTCATCAGCAGTCTCTTTCTGCCCGCCATCATCAGCCTCTTTCTTTTTTCTTCCAGAGCCGCTACTCTTGCCCCCGTTCCGAGCGATTCCATCGCTCGTCCCGCTTCCAGTCAAGTACTCCTCAGTCTTAGTATAAAGCCCCGTTTCTGCCGAAAAGGTGATAAACTTGCGGAACACCCATTTCCTGATTTGCCCCTTCGTGCCATCTTTCGATTTCCCCAGCTGCAAGCGGAGCGATTCCAGCTGCGCCTCGTTGAAAGGGTTTGGCAGGTCGTCAAGCAGGTTCTTAGGTCCTCTTCGCTGCGCCTCGCTTACCGAGTCAGCATCCTGGTTCAGCAGGTCGGCGAATAGCTGCATCTTGCTCCAGATATCATGATAAACCAGCCACTCCACAAGCTCACCCATCGCCTTCGTCCAAGTCTGGTCGTTCAGCACCCAGAGCAGGCAGCCCGCCTTCCATGCCGACACGATGGAGCGCTTCGAGATATCCCACAGCACATCATCATCCGTCAAGTCAGCAAGCGTAGCCATATCTGCCGCCAGACGGTCGGTAAGCAAGTTCAGAGGCTTGATAATAAACCGTCCCTTACAGATGCTGAGTTTCACCAGATACTCATCCAGCTTTTCAAAGAAACCGGCATCATATTCACCCTGTCTTGGAATCTTTCCCACTCGCGCCTGACGCGCCTTATAAGAGAATACCATTCGGCCGAAAGTACCATTGAAGAGCTCGTTCTTGTAAAACTTGCGGGCTGCAAATGGGGTAGAAGAGAGCGTGAGATTGGCGCGCAGAACCGGATTACCTGTTATGCCGTCTGCCGTTGCTCTCAGAGCTCCGGCTCGCTGGCGGTCGTAGATATTGCGCAGCATCTGAGATATCTGCTTATGTCCGCCACACATCCGGTCCGCCATCTCCACCTCGGGCAGATTGAGGTATTGCGTTCTCTCGCCCAACTTCTCGCATCCCATGGCATTCTGGATGAAGGCGGCGTTGGTGACATCTGAGGGTGGAAACCAGAAACTCACATCCGGGCGTGCCGGTTTCTCCTTGTTGGCAGACTTCGTTTTCATCTGTCTTTGCCATTCCACAAGCTTATCAAGTTCCTTCTCATCATGTTCACGGAAGTTGTGACAGATAGCTTCCACGATGTTGGACAGTTGTCCCTTATTACAGCCCGAATCGGCCACGAGATTGGCCATCATGCCACATAATTCCTTCCAACTGAGGTCGGGATATTGAAATTTCGCCTCACTTACCTGCGCTCCGAGTATCGGAAAGAGCATCGGAACTAAGGGCTCATGCATGTCTTTTGATACCTGAGAGAGCAAAAGTTGCACACATTCGGTGCCTTTTCCCAGCTTTGGCATCGTCGGAGCGGTTGAAATTGTGATATTATACTTCAAATTTTTTGTCTTCATTTCTTCTTAATTTATTGATTATGAGCTTTTTAGAGAGAAGTGGAGTTGGGAGGAGCGTTCCAGTTCCAGTTGTTCCAATTAATTTTTTGAGCGTTCCATTCCACCTTCTTATATATATAACTATCTATATATTAAGTAGTTATAGAGTCTCTATAAAGGGATATTGTCCTATGAAAACCTATTTGGAACAATTGGAACAACTGGAACAACTGGAACGCTTGCCCGAAAATCACTTCAGTTTTAATCCTGTTACCAGCCTCCCCGAAGTCCCCATTTCCGCTAGAAAGCCTCAACTCTGTTTATCTGTCATCACTCTTGCCGCTAATGATGCGCAGCTCGTTGGCGGCTCCCTGGCAGAAGTCCTGGAAGGTGAAGCTCTCCGTGAACTGCGGGCGGTTGAAGGTAGGGTAGAGCGTACCGTCTTTCTTGCGGTTCACGTTGATGTACTTTCCTTCATACACGTGCGGATTTCTCTGCACCACCTTCTGCAGTTTCTTCTCCTGGTCATTCTGCACAAAGGTGAAGTGGTCTTCTCCATCGTGCGTAATAGCTCCATCCAGATACTCGCCAACAGCCATGCGCCCTGGCTCCTTAGTCATCAACTTGAGGTCGATACCCAATTCTGTGTTTGGGTAGAATCCCTTTCCTGCCTTACCTGAACTTTCGTTCATATTGCCATTTAATACTATATTCATTTTTACTTGAGTATTAAATAAGCCTCTCTGGTACGATGACGTTCGAAGAGGTTTCCCTGCCATCTTTTCTAGTACCATCATTCCCCATTTTGTGATTTGCAACTCGCCTGATGGGTAGTCATCTTGTTATCAGATGACGGGTGCAAAAGTAAGAAGAAAAAGCCTGGCACAGATGCTTTTCCAAAGTGCCGTCTCCAAAGTTCTCTGAATTTCTCCGATTTTCTCTGTTTTTCTCTGATATCCTCTCTACGTATAGTCGCATTTTTGACTTAGGGGTACAAAAAAGCGACCGATACCTGAACAAAAATCAAGTATCGGTCGCTATCAGAAGATATAAATCTCTATCAGGGAAGCACCAGTCGCTATCGTCTTCTAGTCCTTATTATAATATTTACAGAAAGTCTTGTATCCGAACCCTCCTTTCTCAATCGGCATACCCATTCGTATCAATTCTTCATGGGCATTTTTTGTGTTTTGTGGCAGCAGCACCTTGCCCTCCTTTTTCAGTATGTTCAGTCTCTTGCAGATTTCCTGTACGTCAAATTGCTTTACCAGTCTCTCCACCTCTTTATGCACTTTCCATCCTTCGTCTTCATCGAGTGCAGGATGCACAAAATGGAAGAGTTCCTTCTGAAAACCTTCTCCTGCAACTTCATTGGTTTCACTAGCTTTTTCTGTCACCTCTGCCTCGTAATTCTCCTCCGTCACCTTTGTTTCTTCAGCAAAAAAATCCTTTGCAATCTTCCTCATCTGCTGTGCAGACAGATTGCCCTGGATAGTCAGTTCTTTGTGCTGGTTGTTGTAAATAACATTGCCTGCATAATAATTATTACTCATATTTCTTCCTTTTTTTTATATTCTTGTAATATTTTTGTATGTCTATAATTCTGATGGCAGCAGAGCAGAATTCCCTTCTTCCTGGTGGTCAAGATGCAGATGCTTACTATGAACATCAAATGTAGAATCTCCTGCATGATAGTGCTCTGCCTGAATCGTAGGCTTCTTTGCCACCTCTTTTAAAGCCTTCGTCTGTTCCTTGATGGCATTAATCTGTATACCTTCTCTTGCCTCTTCAGAAAGGAAACGCTCAGTCATATTGTCAACCCGAAGTTTATACTCTGGGGGTAAATATGAAATCTCGTGGTAGATGAATCTCTGCAAAACCTCAACATCTTCTCGTCTGACTAGAGTTTGGCTGTACTTGATGATTTTATCAATAAGGTAGTCTTCCTTCTGGCTTGTTAGAGATGGGGTAGGAGCAAAGCTGTTTGTTGGCAGCCCCAAACGCATGCGCAGACGGTCTCTAATCACGAAAGCGGTAAGCAATTGGCGATACTTATCTAATGGAATGCGTGTGTAGTGAGCGCGTATGAGCATGGCTATCTTATCATCATTGGAATAAGGAGCCAATGCCGGAATATTGGAAAGTTCTGTCTCTATATCTTCCAACCATGACATCATTTTCAAATTATCTGGTTTATGACAGTCGGCACCTTTTAAGTGCAACCAGTCATGCCATGCCCTTTCTGCTTCATGGGTGGATAGTAGATGGGGGAGCCAGCTTTTGCGGAGCTTCTTCTGGCGACCCTCATTGCATAAACCGCTCAATAAGTGTTCTAGCTCATTCGCCATATAGCGCATCTTGTCGCCCTTTTTTGCTTCCATAGCTTTTATGACATTCTCTATTCCCTCCTTCGCTTCGTACCATAGAGCGTATTTTCCCATTGTTATTAAAGTCTCTGTGTATTCCTGAAGCTCCTCTTCTTCATCAGAAGTTAACGTCTCATGTCTAAGAATATCTATCATCATCATCGTAGCATCTTCTACGCATAAAAACTCCTCTGTCATAGGAAATAAAGGCAGGAGCGGCTCCCATTCTTTCCAATGGTCTTTATGTAAGATGGGCACAATTGGAGTAGAATCAGTTTCTGCTTCAACAAAAAAATAGCCCTCTGCAGAAATTATAACCTCCTTAACCCGAGCGCGGAAATAACCCCGTCCGCTGGTTGTCAATGCAGCCTGAGCCAATGATTTGTATTCTTCTCTATTACGTACATAGCCTGCCTTCCGACTCGCAAAGCGCGCAACAAAAGCT
>ERZ1034691.1951-NODE-1951-length-12224-cov-6.227135_pt1 | contig 12224 bp, 13 predicted proteins | sample MGYA00520638_ERZ1034691 | MGnify/ENA primary metagenome ERZ1034691 (study PRJEB33766, sample SAMN09781763) | gut metagenome | biome: gut microbiome | host: Homo sapiens | place: Madagascar | study: EMG produced TPA metagenomics assembly of the PRJNA485056 data...
TTGGATAGGGGGCGGCGTGCGCTATAAAATCATCATACTGTCCCCAAACGAGTAGAAACGGTATTTCTTTTCCACCGCTTGCAGGTAGGCTTCGTAAATAAAGTCTTCCCCGGCAAAAGCGCTGGTCATGCACAGGGGGGTGGAATCCGGGAAGTGAAAGTTGGTAATCAGGCAATCAATGGCCTTGAATTTATACCCGGGATAAATAAACAAATCCGTCCATTTCTTGCCGGCGGACGTGTGGCGGTTTTCGTCGGTAAAACTTTCCAGCGTGCGGGTGCTGGTGGTGCCGACGGAAAAAACCCGCTTGCCTTGGGCGTGGGTGGCGTTTACCATCTCGGCCGTTTCGGGCGAAATTTCGCCCAGTTCCGCTAACATGTGGTGCTGTTGCGGCTCCCCGCGCAAAGGCTTAAACGTGCCCCAACCCACATGCAACGTAATGTAAGCGATATTTACGCCTTTATCTTTCAGCTTTTGCAACAGTTCCGGCGTAAAGTGGAAACCCGCCGTCGGCGCGGCAATAGAGCCGTTGTATTTGGCATAAACGGTTTGGTAGCGCTCTTTATCGGTAGCAATACTGGGGGAAAGGCCGCTGTGTTTGCGGGCTTTTTCTATGTATTGCGGCAAGGGCATTAGGCCGTGTGCGTTGCAAAAGGGCATTAGGTCATCCGTATTAAACTCCAAAACGGCCTCGTTATTTTCCGTTTTGCCCAGCACTTTAGCCAGTAAGCCGTCGCCAAAATCCAATGTAATCCCCTCTTTATAATCCCGCGTGAGTACCGCCCAGGTGCGGCTGTTGACCGTCGGGCGTACGAGCAATACTTCCACTTTTCCCCCGGTGGGTTTGTGTGCAAATAATTTGGCGGGGAACACTTTGGTATTGTTAATTACCAACGTATCGCCGGGGTTTAGGTATTCGTGCATATCGCGGAAAATGCGGTGTTCAATGGTGTGCGTATCACGGTGAAGCACCATTTGGCGCGCGGAATCCCGCGGGGTGGCGGGTTGTTTTGCAATAAGCGGGTCTAAATCTAATTTTTTGAAGCGTTCAAATGCCATGTTAATCTTCCTTTAGCGGGGTGAGTTGGGCCCCGGGGTAATATTTTTTCAAAATCTGTTTATAGTTTTTGCCGTCTTTGGCCATGCCGTAGGCGCCGTCTTGGCACATGCCCACGCCGTGCCCACTGCCGCGCCCCTTAAAAAGCACATCTTTTTTGCGTACGGCAATTTTGTTTATTTTGCAACTTTTTAGCCCGGTGGCGGCGCGGAATTTGCCGCACGCTACATTTTTGGAGCCTTTGGCCGTTTTAACGGTTAAATTGGTGGCGCGGCCGGTGCCTGTTTTGCGGGAAACGGACACCGCTTTTAATTTGCCCGCCAGGCCGATAGAGGCGGCGTACGCTTCCACCTTGGCGCGGGGAACCGTCATCTGCCAGGAATAGTTTTTGGAGTGCTTGTCATAACCGCATTTGGCGCCGGAAAGCGGCTTAATGGCGGCGGAGCCGGGGTTCCAACTGGTGACGCTGTCCGTCGCGCCGCCGCAGTTGCCGTGATAATAGGTGTAAAAAAGTTTATTTTGGTACGTTAAAATTTGGCCTTGGGTGGCCTGCACCGCTTTTTGTACGGACGGATATTTTTTGCCGGAGCCTTTATACATTTGACTGCGGACATCGCTATATAAATCAAAATAGCGTTTGCCGGTGGTTTCCATGCTTTTTAGGGTATAGGTGCGGGCGGCTACCGCTTGCGCTTTGAGGGCTTCCGGCGGCCAGGTGTGGCTCATTTCGTACGGTAAAACGCCGATTAAATATTCTTCCAGCGGCGCATATTCCACAACGTGAAAGACGTTGCCGTCCGGCACAATCCGCACGCGCCCCGTAAAAGAATTTCCGTTAAAAGTAAGCGGGCTCCCGGCGGCAGGCTCCAAAATAACGGCTTGCGCGCTTTGCAGGGTTCCGGCTTGAATTTTGCCCGCGCCTAACGCCTGTACCGCAAAACTGCCCGCGTGGGAAAGTTTGAATTTTTGCGTGCGGTCCTGCGTGTAAATATACACCCGCCCTGTATTTTTGAAAGTGGCTTTGCGTTGTTTTTCGGCCAGTAAAACGCGCACAACGGGGCCTTTTTGCGGTTCTTCGGCAACAGAGCCCAACGCCCCGCCCGCGTGCGTATAACGCATGGACGGCGCGGCACAGGCTCCCGCCAGTAAAGTGCTTGCTAGAATAAAGAATAACAACGCGCGGTTTTTCATATTAAAACAGTAAATCGCCCGACGGTTTACGCCCTAAATGCGCATAGGCTTTGGGGGTGGCAATCCGCCCGCGCGGGGTGCGCGCAATAAACCCGGCTTTAATTAAATAGGGCTCAATGGCATCCGTCAGCGTGTCAATGGATTCGGAAACGGCAATCGCCAAATTTTCCACCCCCACAGGCCCGCCGGAAAAGCGGTCTATCAGGGCTTCCAAAATGCGTTTATCCACGCTGTCTAACCCCTCGCAATCAATATCCAGGGAATCCATAGCCAGTTTGGCAATATCGTGCGTGATAACGCCTTGCCCTTTCACTTGGGCAAAGTCCCGCGCGCGGCGCAACAGGCGGTTGGCAATACGCGGGGTGCCGCGGGAGCGCTGGGCCAGTTCCGTTAGTCCCGCGCGGTCGGCCGCTATGTTTAACAGGCGGGCGGAGCGGGCCAGAATATCCGTAATTTCGGGGATTTCATAAAACCCCAAATTAAACACAATGCCAAAGCGGTCGCGCAGTGGGCCGGTAAGGAGCCCGGAGCGCGTGGTGGCCCCCACCAACGTAAATTTGGGTACGGCCAGTTTTAAGGTGGTGGAGCCGGCGCCTTTGCCGGTGTTAATAAAAAAGGTAAAGTCTTCCATGGCGGGGTAAAGGGCTTCTTCCACGGCCGGGTTTAGGCGGTGGATTTCGTCAATAAATAAAATATCGCCGTCGGAAAGTTCCGTGGTGAGCATGGCGGCTAAATCCCCGGGGCGGGCCAACACCGGGCCGGAAGTCACTTTGATATTAACGCCCATTTCTTTAGCTAAAATGTTGGCCAGCGTGGTTTTGCCCAGGCCGGGCGGCGCATAAAAAAGGCAGTGGTCCAGCGCCTCCCCGCGGGAGCGGGCGGCCTCTATAAAAACGCGCAGGTTGGATTTCAGTTTGTCCTGGCCGACGAACTCGTCCAAAGAGCCCGGGCGCAGGGCCGCTTCCAGCCCGCCGGATTCTTCGCTTAATTGTTTTACATCTAAAATATCGTTTTGGTTGCTCATTTTTTCAGTACGCGCAGGGCTTCTTTAATGATGTCTTCCACCTTGCCGTTGGGGTTAATGCCCGCGGTGTGGAGTTTTTCCATGGCGCGGCGGGATTCGGCGGCGGAATAGCCCAGCGCGGTTAAGGCTTCCAATACACCGCTTAAATAGGGGGCTTCGTCCACCACTTTAATTTTGCTTTCGCCTTGCACGGAAACTGCATCCATTTTATCTTTTAAGGAGGCAATTAATTTTTCGGCCGTTTTGGCGGTAAAGCCAAAAATGCCGGTTAAAATTTTAGGGTCGCGCGAGGTGATGGCACGGTGGAAATCGGCCACGCTGCGCAGGGCTTTGTTCAAAAATTCCAGGGCTTTTTTGGCCCCTGTATTGGGAATAGACGTTTTGAACAGGAGCCAGAGGGCTTTATCTTCTTTAGATAAAAAGCCGTATAAAACGGGGCCGTCAAATTGAGAGAAAGACTCCGCTATATATAAGGAAATCTCTTTCCCGGCTTCAATTTCCAACGCGGAAGAATGGGCCAGGTTTACTTCATACCCAATGCCGCCGCATAAAATCAGCACGCTGTCTTCGCGCACTTCCAACACTTCGCCTCTTAAATACCCTATCATAATTCCATTTTAGCATATTGGGGGGAGCGGCGTTGTTTGGCTGTTAAATCGGAAAGGGGTTGTTTTGTTTTTTTTTTTTGATAAATTTTGTTTATGAACAAAATTTATCAAAAAAAGCCGGACGTAAGTAAAAACCGCGTGAGCCGCCGATTAGGCGGGTTTACGCTGATTGAATTGCTGGTAGTGGTGCTGATTATTGGCATTTTGGCAGGGGTAGCTTTGCCCAAGTACCAAAATGCGGTAAATAAAAGCCGCGCTATCGGTTTGCTATCCAATATGAAAACCATTCGCCAAGCGGCGGAAGCCTATAAAATGGCTACGGGCAGTTATCCGATGGATTTTACCCAGGTGGATATTTCCTTTCCGGGGCAGGTGTTGGGTGCGTCCGAGGGGGTGGAAAATTCAACAATCACCTTGCCGGATGGGTCCATTTATGCGTTTGATATAGACGGATATATTCAGGGTGCAAATACGGCCGGTAATTTTAATTATTGGTATGACGTTTCTAAATGGGGCGTAAAGCAAGGATGTTTTTTGTTGCGTGCGAACAGTGAAAAAACAAACCGTTTAGGCAAAAGTATGGGAACTTTTACCCAAAAAAATTCTTTTAACGAAGATGTCTATGAGATTTGTTTTTAGGCGGCGTACAGGAAAAATTATTTCTTTTTGATTTGTGCTTCGCGGGCGGCTTTCAGTTTGGCCAGGAAGGCCGCCTTTACATTGAGCATATTGTTCAGCGGGGCGGTTTTTAAGTGGCAAATAGCAATCGCCACGGCGTCGGCGGTGTCGTCGGGCGACGGCGCTTTATCCAAATTTAGCGTCAGTTGTACCATACGCTGTACTTGTTTTTTGTCCGCGGTGCCGGTGCCGCAAATGAGCATTTTTACCCGCTTGGGGGGATAAAACGTAATGTTTTTCCCGGCCAGTTGGCAGGCTAGTATAATAACGCCGCGCGTCATAACCGTATGGGCCATGGTGGTGGCGCGTTTGAGAAAAAAATTCTGCTCCATAGCCACTTGGTCCGGCTGATAGGTTTGCAGAATTTTTTGTAATTCCCGGAAAATATATTCAAGCCGCTGGGGCAACTCCTGCTCCGCCCCCGTATGTATCAACCCGCACGCCTGTAAAGACAACGCGGACCGGGCGTTTCTTGTCAGAATCGCCCAGCCCGTTCTGTCTAAACCAGGGTCTATACCTAAAACGGTGGTCGTTAGAGGAGTCAAGCGGCCTCTATTTATCTTCCAGTTTGGCTAAAATAGCTTCGTCAATGCTGGAGTTATCGTATACGTTTTTGGTGTCGTCGTGGTCGTCCAAGGCTTCCAGCATTTTCATCAAGGTTTCGGCGGTGTGTTCGTCGGTAATGCTGACCTCGGTGTCCGGAATCATGGATAAATCGGCCGATTCGGGCGTAATGCCTTTGGCTTCAATGGCTTTTTTAACGGCATCAATGGCGGCCATATCGGGCGCGGTAAGCACTTCGTACACGTCACCCACGGTGCGCACGTCTTCGGCGCCGGCTTCCAGGGCTAAATTCATCAGGTCGTCTTCGCCGATGTCTTCTTTTTTAACCACAATTAAGCCTTTGCTCTTAAACATATAGGATACGCAACCGGCCGTACCCGTGTTGCCGCCGTGGCTGGTGAAAATTTTGCGGATTTCGGAAAACGTGCGGTTTTTATTGTCCGTGGTGCATTCCACAATAACCGCCACGGAACCGGGGCCGTAGCCTTCGTAAGTGATTTCTTCGTAAGAAACACCGGGCAGTTGGCCGGTACCTTTCATAATGGCGCGTTTGACGTTATCAAACGGCATGTTAGCGGCACGGGCATCATCCACCGCTTTGCGCAAGCGGGGGTTTTGGTCCGGGTTGCCGCCGCTCATTTTGGCGGCGATGGTGATTTCTCTTAAAATTTTAGTGAATACTTTGCCTTTTTTGGCGTCTACGAGGGCTTTTTTGTGTTTAATACCAGCCCAGTGTGAATGTCCACCCATAGGTATACTCCTTACTGCAAATTAAGATACCTTTATTCTAGCAAATTTTAGGAGCGCCGGAGTAGGGGGCCTTGTTAAGCCTGTGGGCGCGCTTAAAAATTGGTACAATAAAAAACACGCCCCGTTAGCTCAACTGGATAGAGTACCGGTCTTCGGAACCGGTGGTATGGGTTCAAATCCCATGCGGGGCAGAGTTTTTGCGGGCCGGGCGGCGTATTTGCCCGGCCTGTATTCTTACGACGGAGCCCCGGCACTTGCGGGTGCCTTTTTTGGGTTAGAAGCCGTTTTTATATTACAGAAGGAGTCCATTTTTGGTATAAAAGTGTTATGAAATCTATTAAAGCCGAAGGGCAGGCACGTTGCCCCAACCATTGTGAACAGTTTGATGTAGAATATTGGTCTTTTGTGCGCGCAGACCAAGACCCCGATTTGAAAACCGCCGCGTTGGGCGGAGAGTTGAATTTATTTTGCTGCCCGGAATGTAAAACATTCTTTCACCACGATTCCAACCTGATTTATTTGGATGCCCCCGCGGAACTGATGGTGTTTGTGTTCGCCCATGCGGACAAAGCCAAAGAAGATGCCCTGGTTGCTAAAATGAAGGAAGATTACGCCCTCATTAAAAAAACGCTTTCCAAAACCTTACAGTTAGACTATGAACCCGCGTATGTGTTTGGGTTGGAAGCCTTAAAAAGTGTGTTGGAACACGAAGAAGAACTGACGTTTGAATCCGAAGTGGTAGCGGCGGCGTGTGCGGCGGCCGGCTTGCAAGTGGCCCGCTTAAAACCCGCTTATGCGCGGAAAAATCACTTTCCGCTTTATGTGCCCGCCGCGGATAAACCCGGCGCCAACGCGTATGCGCTGGCCGCCCATAAAGTGCTTAAAACGGGGTTAAACAGCAAACTGTTGCAAAACTTTATGGACCGTATGAGTGAGGAGGGGGCAAGCGCGCCTTTACTGTTATGAAAGGTAAAAATCCGGTAAGTATTCCTAAAAAATATCAAGAAATTTTGTTTTCTATCGGCACTTATGCCGAAAAGCTGGGCACCAAAGCCTGGATTGTGGGCGGTGCCGTGCGTGATTTTTATTTGGGGCGCGATACATTGGATATAGACTTATCCTTTGAGGGAAATGTAGACCCTTTGGCCGGGTTTGCGGTCAAGCGTTGGGGGGGGAGCAAGCATAAATTTTCCCAATTCAGTACGTTTCGCGTAAATTTAACTACCGGGTTGAAATTAGATATGGTGCGCGCGCGGCGCGAAAGCTACCCCCGCGCTGGGGTATTGCCGGAAGTGACCCCCTCGTGCATTAAGGACGATATGTTCCGGCGCGATTTTACCGCTAATTCCTGGGCATTAAGCATTATGCCGGGTTCTTTCGGCGGTTCGTTTGACCCGTTCGGCGCGCAAAAGGATATTGATGCGGGGATTATCCGCATCCTGCACCCCAAAAGTTTTTTGGACGACCCGACCCGGATGTGCCGGGCGGTGCGTTTTGCCGGGCGGTTCGGCTGGAAATTGGCCCCCAAAACGGAAGAATTATTAAAAGAGGCGGTCAAACAGCAGTATCCGTTGCTCCTTTCGCGCGAACGGCTGACGCGGGAATTTTTGAAAATCAATAAAGAAAAAGAAATCAAACGCATTTTGGAAATGATGCGCGCGTACGGAATGTTGCAATTTGTGTACCCGGGGCTAGAATGGCACGACGGCCTGAACCGCGTAAAAACCGTGGACGAACGGTTGGGAGTGATGGTATGCAGTTTGGGCAAAAGCGGGGAAGAATTTTTGAAATCCATGCGCGTAAAAAAAGAGCTTGCCCAAGAAATTTTGGAAGCGTGGAAAGTGTCCGAATCGTGCCATGCCCCTTTGCGTGCGCTGACCCCTATGCAGCAGGCCGTTATCCGGGCCGTACACCCGGGGCTCAAAAAGTATGCGCTGGAGCCGTGCTTTTTGCGCGGGCGGGATTTGAAAGAACTGGGCCTGGCGGGGCGGCGTATTTCCTGCGCGTTGGAGCGGTGCCGCCGGATGCAGTGGGACGGCAAAGTGTCCAGCCGGGAAGACGCCCTAAAAATAGTGCAAGTCTGTTTCGGTTCGTCTAATTGTATGGGGGATGTGCCCTCAGCGTAAATTTTCCCATTAAAAACCGGCTTTTAGGGCCGGTTTTTTTGCGGATTTGCGGTAAAAGAACAAGCGCGTTAAGCGTGCCGGCGGATGAGTTGCCTAGCGGCGGTGGCACGGTCTTCGTGCGACGAGCCGGGCATATACCCCACGGAAAACGTAATTTTGTTGCCGCTGTATACGCGCAGTTGTTGGAGTTCCTGAAACGCCCGCACGGAAGAATGGACATCTTCGCTCGGGTGGACGGATAACAGCCGTTTGCTGTCGCCCTCTTGGCACCACAACGCACAAATGCCGGGTTGGCGGAGTGCCTGGTTGTAATGCTCTACGGTTTGTAAGGCCGGTTGTGTCATTTTTACCCCCTGTTATTTTCAGGTAATAATTACTATAAGTTAGTTGGCGGTAAAAGTCAAGCGTTTTTTGGGATAAGGGGTAAAACCCCCGTGCATAAGCGGGTATAAATTAGTAGAATAGCATATATGGAAATTATACTATACATACCCATTTTGTTTTTTTCTATCGTCTGGCACGAGTTCGCCCACGGTTTGGTGGCTTATAAACTGGGGGACGATACCGCCTATTTGAGCGGACGGCTGACGTTAAACCCTATGGCGCATATTGATTGGATAGGCACGCTGGCCGTTCCCGCATTTTGTTATATTTTTCATTTGCCGCTTTTCGGGTGGGCTAAACCCGTGCCGGTAAACCCCTTGCGGTTCCCTTCGCCCCGGGCCGATATGGGCAAAGTGGCGGCGGCGGGGCCGTGCGCTAATTTGTTGTTGGCGGCGGTGTTGGTGCTGGTGCTTAAAATTTTGTTGTTAATCCCCGCGTTTGCGCAGGCTCCGGCGGCTAAACTGCAAGCGGTTATGGTGGCTTTCCAATACGGTATTTTTATTAATATCCTACTAGCGGTGTTTAACTTAATGCCTATTCCGCCGCTGGACGGCGGCAACATTGTGGCCGCGTTCCTGCCTGTGCGCAGTGCCATGCGCTACCAAATGTTTTTCGGGCGCTACGGGATGTATATCGTGGTAATTTTGATTGTGACGGGATTATTAAAATATATTTTAATTCCCCCGGTCAGCCTGGCGTTGGGGCTCATTAACAAGTTTTTAGCGTTGGGGTTGTAATATGATAAATCCGGCTCCTATCAATGTGCATATTAACGTGTTTGAAGGCCCGATGGACCTGCTGTTGCACTTGATTAGAAAAGATAATTTGGACGTATGTGATATTAACATTGCCGAAATTACCAAGCAATACCTGGATTATTTGAACGTAATGAAGGAGCTGAATTTGGAGGTAGCGGGCGAATTTTTGGTAATGGCCAGTACGTTAATGCAAATTAAGGCCAAAACCCTTTTGCCCAGCCAGGCGCCCACCAGCGAGGACGAAGGCCCCAACCCGGCTAAAGAATTAATTGCCAAACTGGTGGAATACCAAAAATACAAAGAGGCCAGCCGCTTTTTGGAGCAAAAGCAAGAAAGCCTGAAAGACCAGTTTTACCGCTCCGCCCCTATTTTTGATGCGGGGGAAAAGGTAATTAATATCCAAATGTTTGACCTGTTGGCCGCCGTAAAGCGTGCGTTTGAGCGGCTGGACGAGCGCAAACGGGTGGAAATGCTTAAAATAGAGGAATTCCCCATTGAAAGCAAAATGGAAAAAGTGGTGGAATTACTTAAAACGCACGAATGGATTTTGCTAGAGGATATTTTTGTGGGAGAAACCAAAAAACGCGGTATTATCACTTGTTTTATGGCCGTGTTGGAGCTGATAAAAATAAAAAAATTATTGGCCCGGCAAGACTCCCGCGCCGGGGATATACGCATTTATTTGAACCCGGAAAATAAAGATAAAGATTTCAAAACCCTCATGCACGGGGAGGCCGCATAATGGATACGCCCGAAGTAAAACCGCAGCCGGAACTGGTGGATACCACCGCGGATGCTAAAAAAATTATAGAAACCCTTTTGTTTATAACGGACCGCCCCGTTAAGCCGGGCCGTTTGGCCGAGGTGGTGGAAACCGTCAGCGCCAAACAGGTGTTGGCTATTATAGAAGAACTCACCCGCGAATACGCCCAAACGGGCCGCGCCGTGCAGATTGTGGAAGTGGGGGGCGGTTTCCAAATGGCCACCAAGCCGGAATACGGCCGTTGGGTGCGCAAACTGTATAACGAAAAAATGACCACCAAACTTTCCAACGCCGCGTTGGAAACTTTGGCCATTATTGCCTACAAGCAACCCATTACGCGGGCGGAAATGGAATCCATCCGCGGGGTGGACGTGGCGGGGCCGCTGGAGCGGTTATTGGAACGCGGCCTGGTGCGCGTGGTGGGCAAGAAAGACACCATTGGCCGCCCCATGGTGTACGGCACCACAGACGAATTTTTGCGGATGTTCGGGCTCAATAAAGTATCCGAACTGCCCGATTTACAAGTGTTTGCGGAAAAAACATTGCATGAAAAACAGGCCGATTTGCCGTTTGATGAAGCCTTGCCGCCGGTGGGCGAACCGGCTATCATTCCGTTAGATGAATTGGAAGGCGCCGAAAAACTGGAAGCGTTGGATACCACCGTGGACCCGTTTTTCACGCGGACGTCCTATAACAAAACCGCGCTCGGGCAAGAAGCCCTGCCGGGATTAGAAATGCCGCAAACCCAAACCGCCACCGGGGAAACCCAGGCCGCCGCGGCTGAAACAACCGCCGCCGGGGAAGGAACTCCCGCTGAAACGCCGGAAAAACCGGCCCAAAATCTGCCGGAAAAACCGGCCCAAAATCTGCCGGGGCCCAGCGGAGAAACCGCCGCCCAAGACCCCGTAGCGGTTGCGGAGCGGCAGGAACGGCTCAATAACCAAATTTTAACAGTAGAAACCGAACAGGAAGAAGCCGCAGCCAAAGGCGCGGCCGGGGAGGAAAAATGAATATTGTAATGGCCGCCAGTGAGGCGTTCCCGTTTTGTAAGACCGGAGGTTTAGCCGACGTCGTCGGCGCGCTTAGCCAGCAGTTGGGTATGCGCAAAGGCAATAAAGTAATTTTATTCTTACCGCAATACCGCAATCTTTCGCGGGTGGCCTCGCTAAAAGTGGTGCCCGGCGTGTATTTAATCCCCATCGGCGGGCGGATTGAACAGGTGACCCTTTCCTATATTAACTGGGGCACGGTAATTGTGTTTTTTATCGGCAACCGGAAGTATTTTGACCGCCCGGATTTATACCGTACCAAAGCGGGCGAATACCCGGATAACGACGAACGGTTTATTTTATTCTGCCGTGCCGTATTGGAAGGGTGCAAATTTGTGGGGTTCCGCCCGGATATTATCCACTGCCACGATTGGCAGACGGGGTTAATTCCGGCGTACTTAAAAACCGTGTATAAACTGGATGCTTTTTATACCCGCACGCGCAGTTTGTTTACCATTCATAACATCGCTTACCAGGGGCACTTCCCGTATTCCGCTTACGAAAAAGCCGGTTTCCACCCGGTGGATTACACGCCGGATAAGTTTGAATATTACGGCGGTATCAGCTTTTTGAAAAGCGGCATTGTATTTGCCGATAACGTAAACACCGTCAGCCCCAACTATGCCCGCGAGGTTCAAAATGACCCCGCCAAAGGTTTTGGATTGGAAGGTTTATTACGCTTCCGCAGTAAAAACTTTTGCGGCATTGTAAACGGGATTGATACGGAAATTTGGGACCCGGAAACCGACCCGATTTTGCCCATGGGCTATGATGCGTTTGAATTTCAACGCGGTAAAACCGCCTGCAAAATGGCCCTGTTGGAAGAATGTGGCCTGGAGCAAAACCCGCAGAAACCTGTGGTGGGGGTGGTTTCCCGCCTGGACTATCAAAAAGGGTTGGATACGGCCGTGAATGTGATTGAACGCTATAAAGGCCGGGTGCTGTTTACTATTTTGGGCGCCGGGGACCCGAAGCTGGAAAAGGCTTACCAGGAGTTGGCGCGCAATAACCCCTCTTGCGTGGCGTACCGCGGCCGCTTGGACGAAGAATTGGCCCACAAAATTTACGCCGGGGCGGATTTATTTTTAATGCCGTCCCGCTTTGAGCCGTGCGGGCTCAGCCAACTGATTGCGATGAAATACGGCACCTTGCCGGTGGTTTCGCGCGTGGGCGGTTTGGCCGACACCGTAAAGGGCTATCCCGCCAGCGACGCAACCGGATTTTTTATAGACCCGCTGAGCGAAGACGGCATTTGCGCCGCGCTGGATACGG
>ERZ1034691.1954-NODE-1954-length-12216-cov-6.753310_pt1 | contig 12216 bp, 22 predicted proteins | sample MGYA00520638_ERZ1034691 | MGnify/ENA primary metagenome ERZ1034691 (study PRJEB33766, sample SAMN09781763) | gut metagenome | biome: gut microbiome | host: Homo sapiens | place: Madagascar | study: EMG produced TPA metagenomics assembly of the PRJNA485056 data...
CTTTTAAGGCGGTCAATTTCCACTTGCATTTTTTCAATGGCTTGTTTCTGTTTACAAATAAGACTATTTGCATTTGACAAATCCCTCAACAATCCTATTACGTCTTTCATTCTTTCACCTCACTAAACTGTATTTGTTCCGTATTTATATTTGCGGTACACATTATATTCAAAGATTTTTCCGGGTTTTCCTTATAGAATTTTTGAATATAATATTTTTCTCGTTCAAGGATATTTTCAGTTTTCGGAACAATCTCTATAACCTCAAACTTGTAATCTGTAATATTCTCGATAGGGAATCTTTCCGTTTTCAAGTGCTGACCCCAACGAAAGACAGGTGCATACATTGTTTGACCGATATAAAATTCACCTGTTGACTTTTTTGAAATCTTGTAGATATATCCTGCTATATCCTCTGTAAACATATCTTTTTGTATGTAAAATTCTTGTTCATCATCAGGCTTTAATTTTCGGCGTTCTCGTTCCTCATATACTTGTTTGCATTTGTTACAACAAAAACGCTTTTTCGCATATTTTTCTATACCATAAAATCTATTTCTGATTTCATAGTCGTTAAAATATATTGCACTACCGTAGTAAGTTTCTACGGTTGCACCGCAACAATCACAAGTGAAAGTGACTTTATTAAAATATCGTTCTGTGTTATAACAATGCTCGCCGATGATAACGCAATACAAATCACCTGCTTTTAATTTTTTTGAGTAACGAAAAGCAATCGCTTGCCCATACTGTTTTTTAATTATTTCTTTGAATTGCTCCCGGCTGTCACAGATTAGGCAGTCCATAAGGATTTCAATATTTTCCGCTTTACTTGTTGAAGAAAACAAACCAAAACCTAAATCGTTTTCACGATTTTTTGCAGCTGTTTTTTTATCTGCAACCTCATAAATTCTGTAAATTACTTCAAGCATCGTTAGTTACCTCAATCATTATGTATTTGCCGTTTATTATGTAGGGCTTGTTCAAAAAACTCTCTCGGAGACAATTACCAGTCGGACTAATAGGACAACAGTAACTGTCGCTGGCGATACTTTTGCAAAATAAATGATTTTTTCTCCACTTATCGCAAAACTCCGAATTAGTCATAGCCCTAAACTTATGAGTTTTTGTTTTTTTGCCCACATTCTTACAAATTTTAATGAAGTCAGGTTTTGCCTTTTCTTTTATTTCATCTTCCAACTCCTGTGCTTTTTGCATCCGTTTAAAAAGTTCAAGTGTTGCATTCGTAATTCGCTCGTCATATCTTTTATTTATAAATTCTTCGACTTCATCAAAATTTTCTTGTATTAATTGATTTTCTAACCATTCGCAAGCATTATTCGGCAACCCCATTCCGTCAAATGAAAACTGCAAATCTTTAGTAATCAATATAAAAAAATATCTTGCTAATTCTTTAGTCATTTTCTATCTCCTTTAGTTTTGCTTCTGCCTCTTCTTTGGTAAGAAATACAGTTTTGCCTATCGCACTACTCAGTACGAAAATATGATAACGAGAATCAAAATCACGCCTGTAAAGGGGTCTTAAATATATTAGTGATTTCATATTTTTGTCATATCGCACATTAACTACAGCACAACAAATGTAGTCTGATTTTCTTACTTCTTCTTTTAAGCAGTCCGTGCAAAACAAACGAGCATCTGCATAAACAAATCTTCCTACCTTGCAAGGCAATTCAACAAGCCTGTCGTTTTGCAACAGTTCAATAGTTTCTGCCAATGCTTGTTCGTAAACCCACAAGCCTTGATATTGGCTTTGTCCCATCGCTTCTTTAAGGTTTTCAAGCCATTTAATGCTATCTTCACGAGTCATTATTTCGCCTCCCTGATTCCAAATACCACATATCCGTTTTTAAGTCCCCAACCGTTAAGAACATAGGTTATTTCATAAACCTTTTCGCTTATAGGATGCTTTACAAACGGGTCGCTTGGACTGTACGGCTCAAAAACAACCCTGTCACCTTTTTGATAGCCTCGGTCATTTTCTCGGATTTCAAAGGTTTTATCTCCTGATAAAACATCATCGCAGAAATTCAAAAAAAGTTTGATTTTGTGTGTTTTCATTTTTCGTTCCCCCTCAAATGTTCCTGTTAGTGCAAGCCGAGCAAATTTATTCATCTGCAACGCAAATTTCACGAAATCGTCTTGTTCAATATGATATTTTTCTTTGAAATCTAAAATAAGTTTTTTCATATCTTCAAGTGATTGTTTAAATTCATTTTTCATTTGATTTTCCTCACTTTTATAATGATAATTGTTGTTCATTAAAACACGGCATTTCTTCAATAGCTTTGTTGTATATTTGTCGGTCAACTTCAAAGCCGTAACCTTTTCTGTCTAATTCCCAACACGCTTGAAGTGTAGAGCCGCTTCCTGCACAAGGGTCAATTACAACATCGCCCTTGTCTGTGAATACTTCAATTAACTTTTTTAACAATTTAACAGGCTTTTGCGTTGGATGAATTTTTGGTATTTCCTTACCGTCTCTTTCCCATTCAAAATGGTCAAATATCATCTTGCCTGTACCTCGAATGACTTTTCCGTTCTCATCATATCGTCTGCCGTTGTTAAATTTTGGTAATTTATCACGATATAGAACAACCGCAAATTCTGTTGCTCCGACTATTCGCATATTTGCTTTCAAAACTTGTGCCGAATAGTTTTTACAAAGAAAAATCGGGTAATAATTATTAAATCCGTATTTCTTGCCATACTCAACAACCGTTGGTATTTGGTCGAAAGCACAAAAAACAATCATTGCAGGGGCTTTGCCTTTTTCCTTTGGTTCAGGCTTTAACAATCTACTGCAAAAGTGCATATATTCAGCAATTTTAAAATAGCCGTCAGAATTAAAAAATGTAGCTTTGGCATATTTGCTTTCACCATTTTTGTTATCTCCGCCTTTATACCACATAGGATTACTACCGTATGCGTTTGCTCCAATATTATATGGAATGTCAGCAATGACAAGCTGTGCTTTAGGCACTCCGTATCTTTTATAATTTTGAAAATTGTCGTGCCATAATTGTGGCTGATATGTATTCATTTTTTCTTTTCTCCTTTATATTGCCTGATGTGCTGCAAGCCTTGCTCTTTACTGCTGACTTTTCGCCCTTTCACACACAAGTTACTCTGCCATTTTTAAACCAAGTTGCTTTTCCACACACAACAGTACAGTTTCGGTTTGGCTTGCAGCACATCACTTTTTTAAACTTCCTTAATTTTGATGCCGTGGATATACAGCATCAATTTCTTTTTAATTTTGTATTCTTCGGTTCTGAAACCTTTGACATCTTCCACAACGGTTTTTCCGTTCTCTCTATATACGAAGTCTGCCTTATATATACAGCTCCGTTCAAGACAACGCTTGCCGTCTTTTAAGCGGTTTCCGTTCTTGCCGTAACGCTCGTATAACTCGTACTGTGCAGGAATAAGCTCATATACCTTTTGCAGTTCAAGGTTGTTAATTGCTCCACATCGTTCAAGTAATTTTAGCTCGCTGTATCTTTCGGCTTCTTTCTTGCTGTCAAATGTGATGCCGTCAATTCTGATTTTCTTTGCTCTGTACTTGTTCATTTTTCCTCAATACTTTCTTTTCGTACGCTCGGATATACCGCTTGCAACGGTCACATTCTTTGCATTCACATATGCCTTTATCCTCAAGCCATTGTTGCCATTGTTTGAAGTCCTCAGTAGGCATTCTGCTTATTATTTCCTTTAGCGTTAAATCAAATGTCATAGTCGTCATTCAACATCGCTTTGCGATTAATTTCATCAATATTGTAAGTTTCGTCAATAGGCGGTTTTTTTGTTTCGTCCTCTTTGACCGCTTCAACAACCCAATTTTTAATGGCAATGTAATCACTGTTATACCGCTTGCCCGATTGTTCCTTGTATTCATCCAAGCGTTTAATCAGTTGTTCGGGATTTCCGAATTGCTCGATTAATAGGTTGTATTCATCGTCAGTAAGAAGAACATTTTTAAATTCACCATAAGAACTTTTAAAATTAGAATTTTGCGTGCGTGTGCGTGCGTATTGTATTCTTTCATTCTTTAAGTTCTTATCATTCTTTTCATTCTTGTTAGTTGTGATTTGTTCGTTATCGGTTTGTGAATTGTTTGTGATTTGTTCGTTATCGGTTTGTGAAGTTGTTTGATAACAATCGTAGTTAACCACGGTAATAAGCGTGTTTCGGCTTGTGCTTTGTTTGTGAATTTCGCCTGTTAACTCCAAGTGTTTAATTGCCGTTCTTAACTCATTTTCCGTTAAGCCTATTTCCTCGGCTAACTTTTTATTTGACACAAGTCGAGAACCTCTCTTGATTAATTTGCCCTCATACATTTTGTCTTTGTGATTGACTGTAAGCAGAAGATGAATGAATGTTATACGAGTGTTAACATCGTGATACCATCCCCACTCTGTCAACTTCCTATATAACTTAATCCAACCCTGCATTTGTATTCTCCATATAGTAAGTTCTTACGGTAGAAGTGCCGTATTGATTTTCGGTTTTCTTCCAACCTTTCTTGATGTGATAACCCTCTTTGATTAATTCACTTACTCTTGAACGAACAGCACCTACTCCGATTTGAACTCCGTTGTAGTCGGTTAAAACTCCACCGTCAAGCAAAAATTCAAGCACTCTTTCACGCTGATTTTTCTTGTTTTTTTCTTCCATTTTCTCACCTCGTCAGAACGGCAAATCGTCATCATCGTCAACAATTTCTTCAAAATCGGATGTGTCGGGATTGATGTCCATACCGCCTTGTGTATACTGCTCGTTCTGTGCCCCCTCTGTGCCCTGTGAGCCGTTTTCTGCCTTACCACCACAAAAAGACACATTGTTAGCCACAACCTCGGTTTGCTTCCTTTTATTGCCGTCCTTGTCGGTGTAGTTGCTTGTCTGAATAGTTCCCTCAACGGCAATCATTGAGCCTTTGTGAAAATATCTGCTGATAAATTCCGCCGTTTGTCGCCACGCAACACAATCGATAAAATCAGCCTGTCTATTTTGACTGTCTTTTTGATATGTTCTATCACACGCAACCTGAAAACGAAGTACAGCCAATCCGTTTGGTGTGCTTCTCAATTCAGGTTCGTATGTCAATCTGCCCATAAGGGCTACCATATTAATCATTTTTAAATCTCCTTATATATAATTTTTGCCGAAAACGGCTCTAAAATCGTCTTTTGACCATTGGTAATGTTCCATTGCCACCTGCTGTGCTAAAGTCTTTAAACGGACATCCTGTGTCCTGTTATTGTGAACTGCATTCGCACCGAAGATATGGCATTTTGTATGGCATATCCACACGAACAATCCGTATTTTTCGGATTTGTTCCTGTTCGATGCACCGAAAATGTGATGCTTATCAAGTGGGTCAATACTGCCGTTAGCACCGCAAATAAAACAACGACTGTTATCATCTTGAATTATGCTTTTGATTTATCATCACCCCACTTGTCAATCAATAGTTCTATCTCTTGCGGTGTCAATGTAGATATTCCGAGTGCTTCACAGTCTGCCACAACTGCTTTAATCAACCTTGACATCCGGCTGCTTGAATAACAAGAACTGCCATAATAGAATCTAACCACTTTGGTGTTTTCGACTGCTCCGTCATCGACAATCTCGCAGAACCAACCCAAACCGTAAGCAGTCCATACGGCTGTCATAGCCGTTACTGCTTCTTTGGGAATTTGATATTCTATCGACCTACCGTAATGCTTGATGTAATCCTTATAGATTAAATCCTTTGTGACCTTTTCATCATTTTTTGATAGTTCTTCTTCAAGTTTTCCGATAAGCACCCACATATAAGAATTTGCATCCTTTGAGCGTTTTTTCTTTTTCAAGCCGACTTTGATTGATAGAACTTTATTTTTGAGTTCATCAAACTTTTTCATCAGTTCGTTTTTTTCTTCAACTTCAAATGTGACTTTCAATTTTCCCGATAGGATGTCAACGGAGCAGTCAATTAATCTTCCTGTTAATTCAATCGTTCTCACCTACTTTTTTATTAATTCCACACAGGATATGTTCCTTTCATTAAACAGTCGGCAAGGTATTCGAGCTTTGGCAAATACTCATTATTGATAAAATTTTCATCATATTCCGTTTTTAACATCAGTATTTTGCTTTCATCAATATCACAAAAATAATTCTTGTATTCTTTTTCGCCAAGTGGATAAGCAACGAAATAATGAAGAGGTAATATACCCTTAACCTGCTCAAAACAATACATTTCAACTTGAGCTTGTCGCCAATAAGCCTTACTTACTTTAAAAGGTTTGTCCGCTTTGTGAGTTTTGACTTCATAAACTATGTCGTTTGTAGTTCCGTCATAGTTAACTCGCAATCGCAGATTTTCTATTTTGAGTTGTTCGTCCTTTTTACAATATAAGCAATCAAGAATAGCGTGCTCATACTCAGTGCCCAAACGCATTGCTTTTGTAGAAATTGTATTTTCAGCAAATCCGAGTTTTTCAGCCCACCATTTTTTGAATGTATTTGTTTTCCAATTCCCAACAACCATAGAAGTGTCACTTGCACCAAACCAGCCTGACCTGTCACTGTTGTGTATCATTTTTTCTTGCCCTCGCAACATCAATATTGTGTTCAACCGTCACAACAGTTTTGAGCACCGACAGATAATGTTTTAAATCGTCAGCGGTTGCTAAGCCGGCTTTAGTAGCGACTTCATCAATTGTGAGTTTTTGTTCTTCCATAAGAGCTGTAATCTTCTCTTGGATGCGTTCTCTGACTTTCATCGTGTCGTGATTTGCATTATTGTCAAAGAATAATTGTATATCTTGTTCCTCGGTCTCGTTTTTAACCCAAAGATTAAACCCCAATCCCGTATGAACGGCAACGCCTTTAACAAACGCTCTCGTCTGACAGTTCCACACTCTCTGTTGTGACATCGAATTATTTTTAACCGGATTAGAACCATTCATAAGCGGAACTCGATAATCAAAATCTTTATCGTCAATGTGAATGTGTACACCAACTTCATAGCAACGATTTACATTACCGTTTTTATCTTTAAACTCCTGTTCCGTCATAAACAAACTTGAGCCTGTTTTTTCATTTATCATTGGGCTGAACCATACTTCCTCAGCTCCGTTATCGTGAAGAAGTTTCACACACTTCGCCCAATTCAAATAATCCACTTTATCTCTTTTGTCACAATACGGAGTTACATCAATTTTTATTAAATCATCATATGGTTTTAACATTTTTTTATCTCCTTTTAAATATAATTTTTGTTGCTTATATACCACTCTTCAAAATTTTTAAAGTGGTTTCTTGCGTATTCTTTGTACCCCTCGTTTTTTGCTTCGGCATCCTCTTTTTGGAAGATAGTACGTAAATACACAAGAGGTAATCCTCGGTATTCTGTGAGTTCAAAATACCATTCAAGGAAGTCATCAAAGCCGTCATTGTCAATCCATTCTTCAAGTGCGTATGTATTGTTGTAGGCTTCTTCCGCACATTCTTCACATAACAAATGAGGATTGTCGGCATAGTTGACTTCGCATATCTTACACATCCCTGTTAAATAGTCAGTACCGTATATATCTTCTTCCCATTCATACATCCGCTTCGCCCCTGCCTATTCTGTAACAGCTTTCGCTGACTTCTTTAATTATTTTGTCTGCCTCTCTGTTAAACTCGTCTTTTTCTGCAATTTCGTAACACTCTTGCCAATCGGGAGAACGCCAATTTCTAAATTCTAAATGTCCTGTTGCTTCGCCGAACGCTTCAGGGTCCAAGTCAACTTTTGTTTTCTGAAGCATATCCATAATTTCTTCATCAGAAAAATTTACATTATCAGGTTCATCCTCGGTCATTACCTTAATTGCCTTTTTTGTTGTTGCAACATATGGAAATGTCAATCCGGTTGAAAGTAGAAACCACAAAGCACCAATCCAATAGTTCTCAACATCCCAAATGAATGTGAAGAATAGAATCCAATTTGTGAGGCAAATTCCCAAAAACACCTTGTTGATAAAGTCAATATTCTTTTTCATCGTTATTCTCCTCTATCTGCTCTTCTGTAAATCCTGTTATTTGACTGAATAACAGCCAATTAATGTAGCACCTTTTTCCAACCGTGAAACCACCGGGAAACTCTCCTGCCCGAATGTTCTTACGAACATTTTGCGGATTTTTTTGCAACAGCTTCGCAGCTTCCGAAACAGTAATCAGCTTTCTTTCTACTTTATTTGTCATGTGATAACCTTTCTATTGACAATCTGTTTGTATTCTTGTAAAATAAAGTTGAGTTATTTTTGTTGAGGCTTATAACTCACTTTTTATTCAGGTCGGTTATTCCTACATAGCCGACTTTTTTGTTTTATTCATCTTTTTTCTCTTGCAAATGCTGACACATAGGCTTGTAGAACTTGCAGTTTTCCGTTCTGCAATAAAGTCTATTAAGAGCATTAAATCCGTCATCAGAATCGTTAGCGAAAGCAAAACAATTCTTTCTTATTCCTGTTAACATTTACTCACCTCACTTTGCCACAGCTAACTTGCGTTTTCACAAGTTTATGCGTAAAAAAAATATTCTAATTTACTCAATGGCTCGCCAAGAGTGGTTAAAATATCACGCATTTCTGATTGTCGAAATTCACTATTGTTGTTCAATTTTTTATTGAATGTTGTTTCGGTGATTCCAATCTCTTTAGCCACTGTAGCTTGCGTGAATCCTTTTTCTTTGATTTTCCCAAGCAGTCTTGAATAGTCATGCATTTTCTCACATCCTTTGATTAATTTTTTAGTGACCTTTTCAAATCACAAATTCATTATAACACTTGTGAAAACACAAGTCAACAATAAATTTGAGATTTTCACAAGTTTTTTGAAAATTTCTTGCGTTTTCTTTAAGAAAATGCTATTATTGTATTAAAGTAACAATATAAGTAAGAAGGTGGTTAAATATGGCAACATTTGCAGAAAGACTTCAAGAAGCTCTAATTATAAAAGATATATCTGCTGCTGAATTGTCAAGAATAACAGGTATTGACGAGGGCACTATTTCTAATTATAAAAAAGGAAAATATGAGCCTAAACAAAAAAGAACTAAAGAAATCGCAAACGCCCTGGGAGTATCCGTATCATGGTTATTAGGTGCTGACGATGTTCCAATTAATCAAGAAAATCAATCCATCCGTACGGACAAATTGATTTCAGTTATTGATTCTATGTCTGATGACGAAATTCAGAATCTAATTGAGTATGCTGAATTTTTGAAGAGCAAAAGGCATAATTAAGCAATTCTTTCTGCTCTTCTTCAGTTAGTTCTGCAAATAATTTTAACAACTGTTCTCTTAATTCCATTTTGTTCATCCTTTCTCTAACTTCATCATACAGAACAAATGTTCAAAATGCAACAAGTAAACTTATAATAGTACAAAAATAATCCCAGGTAAATATTACCATTTGACATTTTGTGCTAATCCACAATATTATATAGGAGTAAACTATGAAGAAGCAATCAATAGTTTTAATAGTTTTATCTATTTTCTTATTTGTCTCAACAGTCACTCTAACATTTAAGTTGACTAATTTAAACAGAGAATATAAGCAAACACAAATTGAATATTCCCAAACAAACAAATCATTGAAGAAAAAATATAAGACTTTAAAAAAGAATAATGAAAATCTACAAAAGGAATATGACGAATTACAAGAAAAGGCTGCTGAAAAAGATATTGATTTTTATACCAAATGTGGTGAAAAAGAAAGCAAAAAATATGACAAATGGCTTAATTCATTATCTAACAGTCAAAAAAAGCTCTACAACGAAGCTTATGACAAAGGATATGAAGATGGCATTGATTCAGCAATAGAACAAGCTGAACAAGAAAATAATGACGGAAGTTATAATGATGGTTGGAATGATGGATATGAGCGCGGATATGAAAAAGGCAGTTTTCAATAAAAGAAACACTAAATATAATTTAAAAACGCTTTTAATATTTATCTTTTGTTTTATACTGTTCATTTCAATTTGCGGATTAGTTTTTGCGCATCCAGGCAGACTTGATGAAAACGGCGGTCATTGGGACCACAGCACAGGAACATATCATTATCACACAGGCGAGAATGCAGGTAAAAAACAAAGTTCATCCAATTCAGATAACGAATATGATTATTTCAATGATGAAAAAGCAATTAAATATCAGCAAGAAATAAACAATAAAGCAGCAGAAATAAGTGAAAAGAATGGCGAAATATTCAAATTAGACAAAGAGCTGACAAAAGTAAAAGAAAAACAAGCAAAACAAAAGAAAATTTATATTACAGTTATTGCTTTACTTGTTTTTCTCATTGTCGTTTTAATTTGTGTAATTCTGTATAATAAGAAAACCATAAAAGATTTAGCTTTTTCTAACAAATATTCTTCTGACATAATTGATGAAAACAAAAAGTTAAAGCATAAAGATACTCAAACGAGTGCTATTCTTAAGGACTTATATCAAAATTATAGGCTGAATAATCTTGCAGGCGTTCCCGGAAATATATATTTATCTGTGGAAAATAGCAAGTTATGTGTTTATGATGAAGTATACCCGTCTTTAGAATACGGCAGATACACAGGATATGTAACGCCGTTCGGTGAATGTTTTCACTCCACTAAAGGCTGTGCCGGAGCAGATTTAAAAGTATGTTTGTTAGATAAAGATTTAAGAAATCACAGAAGAACCTGTTCAATTTGTCAATACAAATATCTTGATGAAACATTACCGCAAATCCCGACTTGGGCAATAACATATCAAAATCTTGTTGAATATGCAAAGGAAAACAATATCAAATACAAGAATTAAATAAAAAATCCCCCTTGCCTGCGCCAACAGACAAAGGGGAAGAATAAGGTGTGAACACGCTTACTCCACAAAAAGCATTGTATCACACCTTGTTGTAATTTGCAACAAGGTATTTTTCTGCCCTGTTGTAAATTTAAACCCGTCGATTTCGACCGGTTTAAAACTATAATAAAGGAGTGTTACTATGGCAAAAAGAGTAAACGGCGAAGGAAGTTATTATGTTCGTAACGATACCGTTAAATTTATAATAACTATAAACGGCGAACGAAAACAATTTTACGGCAAAACAAAACAGTCTGCATATAACAAATATCTTGACTATATTAAAAATGCAGAGCACGAAAAGCCAAAATCAAAACAAACATTTGCCGAGACAATGAATAAATGGTGGAAAAGAAATTCAATCACCAAAAGCGGCGGAAATAAAAGAAACTATGAATTAAATATCGCAAAAATTGAAAATTCACTTTTAGGCACAACTCCTATTGATAAGATAAAGCCTGATGATATTAATTTGTTTTTTTCAAGTGCGGAAATAGCAAAATTAAAAAAGATAACCTATTTAAAAGCCATAATAAGAGCAACTTTTGAATATGCTATTGACGAAGAAATCATCACAAAAAATCCGATGAGACAAGTAAAAATTAAAGAGACTGCACCAGCCGAAAACCCTAAAATTTTTGATAATGACGATGCTGCCACAATCTCGAATTTTGCTCAAAATGACAAAGAATTTGGTACAATAATTTTAACGCTTTTGTACACAGGAATGAGACGAGGCGAACTCTGTGCATTATATTATAATGATATTAATTTTAAAGAAAAAACAATAAATATACACAGAGCAGTGTCAAAAGATGAAATCGGTGCTTATTACCTCAACAATACAACAAAAACAAAACACGCAAGAACGATTCCAATTAATGATTTGCTTGCGGATAAGCTGAGGGCGCTTAACAAAAAAGGTTGTATATGGAACGGCAAGGAGTTTTATTCACCTGCGACATTCGAAAACGCATATAAGAGATTTTTTACACGAATGAACGATTCTTTGCCGGAAGAACAAAAAGTACAATATTTAAGTCCTCATAAGTTTAGGCATACTTATGCAACAAAGGTTTTAAATAATAGCAACAATTTAAGAGCCGTGCAAGAGCTGTTAGGACATTCACGCTCAACAACCACCGAAATATATACCCACATTGACCTTGACAGCAAGCGTTCTGCCATTGCAGACCTTGATTTTTAATTGTGTCAGAATTGTGTCAAAAAGCCTTGAAAGCCTTATAAATAGGCAGTTTTAGTTAGACTGTAAATCTGTCGTCAATGACTTCGGTGGTTCGAATCCACCCTCTTCCACC
>ERZ1034691.1955-NODE-1955-length-12214-cov-8.198865_pt1 | contig 12214 bp, 8 predicted proteins | sample MGYA00520638_ERZ1034691 | MGnify/ENA primary metagenome ERZ1034691 (study PRJEB33766, sample SAMN09781763) | gut metagenome | biome: gut microbiome | host: Homo sapiens | place: Madagascar | study: EMG produced TPA metagenomics assembly of the PRJNA485056 data...
TTTTAATGGACAAAAATAAGATAAAATCAAGGAGAGAGAAAATATGGAGCATTTAACGAAAGTACTATTAGAAAAGAGAGAACAGTTATTACAGATAAAGCAATTTATTGCATCTGACAGGTCCGTTGAACAGAAGGGAATTTTGAGAACCAGCTATAGCTGTGGTAGTTGTCAATATTATTTGCGAACAGAAGAAAATGAAAGCAGGTATCCGAGAGGACAATACTTACATAAAAATGATATGGACATAGCAAGAAAAATTGCGCAAAGGGATTACAATCAAAAGATGCTTAAAGAGATAGAAAAGCAGCTAAAAATTGTCGAAAAGGCTATTTTACAACTACAGAACAATAAATTGGAAGAGATTTACAGGAAAGAGAGCGAGGCAAGACAAAAACTACTGTGCCCATTGGTTCTGCCAATAGAGGATTATGTGAAACAATGGGAGGCTATTACCTATGAGGGCAAAGCTTTTCCGGATGGGCAGGTAGAAATTTATACGGAGAAGGGAGAGCGGGTGAGGTCAAAGTCAGAAAAGATAATAGCGGACAAGCTGTATAAGAAGGGTGTTCCTTACCGTTATGAATTCCCACATAGACTGACAGGAATGGGAATGGTGTATTCGGACTTTACCTGCCTCAGAAAATGGGATAGAAAAGAAATTATCTGGGAACATTTTGGAATGATGACGGACAGTACATATGCGAAGAATGCTCTGAAGAAGATAGAGCTATATGGGAGAAATGGATATTATGCCGGAAAAAATATTATATATACGTTTGAGGCGGCAGAGTGTCCGCTGAATACGATAAGTACGGATAAAATAATAGAAGAAATGCTGCTGTAAGAGATTATAGTTTTTTAATAATTGTTGCGCTATTTTTTATTGACATTTCACCCTTGGCGTCCTATCATAATAAATAGTTCAAAAATGAAATATTCACATATGAAGCAAATGAAAGAGGTGCAGGAATGAACATAGGATTGGAGCTTATACGTAAGTTCGGACAGGCATACAGGATAGCCTGCAAGCCGGTCTGCAAAGAGTTTGGGCTTCCGCAGACGGCATTTGATATTCTGATGTTTTTGGGAAACAACCCGGAATACAAGACGGCATCCGACATTGTGGAAATCAGAAATATCAAGGCAAATCTGGTGTCCATGCATGTGGACAGGCTGGTAAAAGACGGCTTTCTTGTGAGAGAAGAGGCAAAGGACGACAGGCGGAAAACATTACTTATGTGCACGGAAAAAGCGGGACCGGTCGTGGAAAAAGGAAAAAAAGTACAGGAAAAATTTATGGGGACTTTGTTTGAAAATACCGATGAAGAGGGAAAAGAAAGCTTTATAAAAACTCTTAATATCATCAGTCATAATATGGACCTGGTTATAAAAGAGGAAAGGACGGATGGAGTATGAAATTACTGATAACAATTTTGGTAACATTTTTTGCGGGAATGGGTGCCGGTCTGGGAACCGGCTTTGCGGGTATGAGCGCAGCAGCCGTCATCAGCCCCATGCTGATTACTTTTTTGCATGTGGACCCGTATATGGCAGTGGGAATTGCCCTGTCATCGGATGTACTGGCAAGCGCCGTTTCGGCATATACTTACGGAAAAAACAAGAATCTGGATATTAAAAACGGACTTATCATGATGGGAAGTGTCCTGACATTTACCGTTGTGGGAAGCTATCTGGCAAGTCTTGTACCTTCGACAACCATGGGTAATTTTTCCGTGTTTATGACCTTTTTACTGGGAATTAAATTTATCGTGAAACCGGTTATGACGACAAAGGAAAGCATGCAGGGAGTATCTGCAAAAAAGAGAGCCATCCAGTCCCTTATCTGCGGTATAATGATTGGACTCATCTGCGGTTTTGTCGGTGCAGGCGGTGGCATGATGATGCTGCTTATCCTGACCAGTGTTTTAGGCTATGAACTGAAAACGGCGGTAGGAACCAGCGTATTTATCATGACATTTACTGCACTTACCGGTGCAGTCTCCCATTTTGCCATCGGCGGACAGCCCGACTGGCTGGTATTCGGGCTTTGCGTGGTATTTACCCTGCTTTGGGCAAGAATAGCTGCATTGTTTGCCAATAAGGCAACGCCTAAGACATTGAACCGTGCTACCGGTATTATCCTTGTCATTCTGGGAATTGTGGTGCTTTCGTTCTCCCTGTTTGTATGATAAGGACTGGGAAACTTAGCTGATAGAAAACAGAAAATCTGACATAGCAAATATATCAGAAACCATCCGTTTTAAAACCATAAAACGGGTGGTTTTTTCCTTGAATGTTAATCGGCGCTTCGGTATAATGAAAGACAGATTGAAGTTACATAAGAACAGAAAGGCAGATATGATGTATACAAGACAGAAGGGCAGACCGGCGGATGTGACCGGCAGACTGGAGAAAGAAATCCGAGTGTATGATTTACTGGACAGTTTAGGCGTGGAGTATGAAAGAATCGACCATGAGGCGGCATTTACCATGGAGGCCTGTGAAAAAATAGATGAGGCACTGGAGGCGGTTGTCTGCAAAAATTTATTTCTTTGCAACCGGCAGAAAACTATGTTTTACCTGCTGATGATGCCGGGAGATAAGCCTTTCAAGACAAAGGAGCTGTCAGCGCAGATCGGAAGCGCACGGTTATCCTTTGCGGAAGAAGCGTTTATGGAAGAATTTTTAGACATTACGCCGGGCTCCGTGAGTATTATGGGACTTATGAATGACAAAGAAAACAAAGTCAGACTGCTGGTGGATGAGGATGTGTTAAAGGGAGAATATTTAGGCTGTCATCCCTGCATCAACACTTCCAGCCTGCGGCTTAAAACTAAGGATGCCTTCGGACCGGTGCTGAAAGCCATGCATCATGACATGACGGTGGTGACCTTAAAGGGTGAAGAAGCATAAAATCAGAAACATGCACAGAAGTGACATATCCTGTCGGGACAGGATGATAAACTGGAAACAGAAAGGGGCGGCGTATGTACAGAGAGCATACCAAAGTTATAAAAATAGGCGACAGGGTTATCGGAGGGGGCAATCCTGTTTTGATACAGTCCATGACAAACACCCCCACGGAGGATGTGGAGAAAACGGTCACCCAGATTAAACGTCTGGAAAAAGCAGGCTGTGAGATTATACGCTGTACGGTACCGACCATGGAAGCAGCGAAAGCGGTAGTGGAAATTAAAAAGCAGATAACCATTCCGCTGGTGGCGGATATTCATTTTGATTACAGGATGGCAATCGCCGCCATGGAAAGCGGAGCGGATAAAATCCGTATCAACCCGGGAAATATCGGTAGCAGGGAAAAGGTACTCAGTGTGGTAAAAGAGGCAAAGGACAGAAATGTTCCCATCCGTATCGGGGTAAACAGCGGCTCTCTGGAAAAAGAATTAGTGGAGAAATACCACGGTGTGACGGCGGAAGGAATTGTGGAAAGCGCTCTTTCCAAAGTGCAGCTCATTGAGGACATGGGATATGACAATCTGGTGGTCAGCATTAAATCTTCGGATGTAATGATGTGCATCAAGGCACATGAAATTCTGGCAAAAAAAACAAACTATCCCCTGCATGTGGGCATTACGGAGTCCGGTACGGTATGGTCCGGCAATATCAAGTCCGGTATCGGGCTTGGCGTTATTTTATATGAAGGAATTGGTGACACCATCCGTGTATCCTTAAGCGGTGACCCGGTGGAAGAAGTGAAAACCGCAAAACTGCTGCTCAGAACCCTGGGACTGCGTAAAGGCGGCATTGAAGTGGTTTCCTGTCCGACCTGCGGCAGAACCAAGATTGACTTAATCGGTCTGGCAAACAAGGTGGAAGAAATGGTAGCCGATTATCCACTGGATATCAAGGTGGCGGTTATGGGCTGTGTGGTAAACGGTCCCGGGGAAGCAAAAGAGGCGGATTTGGGAATTGCCGGCGGAATCGGAGAGGGACTTCTCATAAAAAAGGGTGAAGTGGTGAAGAAAATCCCCGAGGCAGAGTTTATTTCCACACTGAAACAGGAGCTTGACCACTGGAACGAGTAATTTGATTTAAAATGCGGGATGCGCATGCACAAGGAACAGGGACGATAAGAATGAGTAAAGCGTTTTTGGAAGTTTTTGCGGGACTGAAGCTGCCCACGCAGGTAGGCAGACAGTTTGAGGATGTGGAAGTGCTGAAAATCACCAGCACCTCCAAAAAGGATTTTTTACGGATTTATATTTCCAGTGAACATCTGATTTCCAAGGAAATTGTATATAAAGCAGAAAATGAAATAAAGAACCAGCTGTTTAAGAACAACGACCTGACGGTAAAGATATACGAAAGGTTTCAGCTTTCCAGCCAGTATACGCCGCAAAATCTGATGGATGCGTACTGGGAGAGCATTCTTTTGGAATTCCGGCAGTACGACCATATTATGTATGTTGCGTTGCGGGGGGCGGAGGTTACCTATCCGGACAGTGCGAAGATTTTGCTTACCGTAGAGGAAAGCGTGCTCACCAAAAGCAAGGAAGAGGAAATGCTCCGCATCCTGAACAAGGTGTTCCAGGAGCGCTGCGGCGTGGATGTGGTGATTAAATTTGACTATAGAGAGCCGGTGGAAAGCAGGTTCGCCGAAGAAGAGGAAAAGAAGCTTTCCATGGAAGTAGCGGAAATTGCGGCGAGACTGCGTGCCTTAAACGGCAGGGACGATGACGGAAGCGGTCAGCAGAGTGCCGTACAGACTGCCACAGCGGATGAAAAAAATGCAAATGACTCAAATGGTCAAAATGGTGCAAAAGCGGGCAGGATGCAGGCAGGTCAGGCAGCCGGAAAAACAGGAAGCACTGCTCCCAAAGCAGGCGACGGCAGAGGAAGCGTTTCGGCGGGAGCCGGAAACCGAAATGCCGGCGGAAAAGGTTTTCCCCAGAAGGGCGGCTTCAAAGGCAAGGGCGACCGCTTTTACGGCGGCGATGGCAAAAAAGGAATCAGGCGCTCCGACAATCCGGATGTGGTGTACGGCAGGGACTTTGACAAAGAAGTTACGAAAATAGTGGATATTATCGGAGAAATCGGAGAAGTAACCATCCGCGGAAGAGTGACGTCACTGGAAGTCCGGGAGCTTAAGAACAACGAAAAATCCATTCTGATTTTTGCGGTGACAGACTTTACGGATACCATTTCCGCCAAGGTGTTCTGTCCCAATGAGTTTGCAAAAGAACTGGCGGGTGAACTTGCGGTGGGTAAATTTATCAAGGTGGACGGCATTGCCATGCTGGACAAGTTTGACCATGAATTATCCATCGGCTCCATTACGGGGATTAAAAAGATTCCTGATTTTACCACGACACGTTCCGATCACAGTGTGAAAAAGAGAGTGGAGCTGCACTGCCATACCAAGATGAGCGATATGGATGGTGTTTCCGAAGCCAAGGATATTGTAAAACGTGCTTACAAATGGGGACATCCCGCCATTGCCATTACCGACCACGGCGTGGTGCAGGGCTTCACGGATGCCAACCATGTGTGGGACGATTTATATAAGGCAGAGAAAAACGCACGAAAGGAAAAGGGTGAACCGGCGCCGGACAAGCAGGATTTCTTCAAGGTAATTTACGGTGTGGAAGCCTACATCGTGGACGACTTAAAGGAAATTACCAACAACGACAAGGGACAGGAGATTGCCGGCACGACCTTTGTGGTATTTGATATCGAAACCACGGGCTTTTCTCCCGTACATAATAAAATCATTGAAATCGGCGCCGTAAAAGTAAAGGACGGCAGGATTACAGACCGTTTTTCCACATTCATTAACCCGAAGGTTCCCATTCCTTTCGCCATTGAAAAGCTGACCGGCATAAATGACAGCATGGTGGCGGATGCACCGGAAATCGAAACGGTGCTGCCGCAGTTTCTAAGCTTCTGCGAGGATGCCGTGCTGGTAGCGCACAATGCTTCCTTCGATACGGGATTTATCCGGGAAAATGCCAGAAGACTTTTCCTGCCGGCGGATTTTACCTATCTGGATACCATGATCATGTCCAGAGTTCTTCTGCCGGAGCAGAACAAACATACCCTGGATGCTTTGTGCAAGGTGTTCAATGTTTCCTTGGAAAACCACCACAGGGCGGTGGACGATGCGGAAGCAACGGCGCATATTTTCCTGCATTTTATGAAGATGATGGAAGAGCAGGGCTTAAAGACGCTGGCGGAAATGAATACCTTTGCCAGGCCGTCCGATGAAAACATTGCCCGGCTGCATTCCTACCACTGCATTATTTTAGCGAAAAACGATTTGGGACGTATCAACATGTACCGGCTGATATCCATGTCCCACTTAAAATATTTCAGCCGCCAGCCCAAGATACCGAAGAGCGCCATCAACAAGTACAGGGACGGTCTTATCATCGGCAGCGCCTGCGAAGCGGGAGAACTGTACCGGGCGCTTTTGGAGGACAGGGGCGAAGAAGAAATAGCCGGTATTGTGGATTTTTACGACTATCTGGAAATCCAGCCCTGCGGCAACAATGCCTTTATGATTGACTCTCCCAAGCATCCGAATATCAATTCCGTTGAGGATATTCAGGACATCAACCGAAGGATTGTAAGACTGGGCGAGCAGTTCAACAAGCCGGTCGTGGCAACCTGCGATGTGCATTTCTTAGACCCGGAGGACGAAGTGTACCGCCGTATTATTATGGCGGGCAAGGGCTTTGACGATGCGGACAACCAGGCGCCGCTGTACCTGCGCACCACAGAGGAAATGTTAGAGGAGTTCCAGTATCTCGGCAGCGAAAAGGCGGAGGAGATTGTCATTACCAACACCAATATGATTGCGGATATGATAGAGACCATTGCGCCGGTGCGCCCGGATAAATGTCCTCCCGTCATTCCTGATTCCGACAAGACGCTGACCGCCATCTGCTACAACAGGGCTCACGAAATTTACGGGGATACTCTGCCCAAAATCGTAGAAGACCGTCTGGAAAAGGAACTGCATTCCATTATTACGAACGGATTTGCGGTTATGTATATCATTGCCCAGAAGTTAGTGTGGAAGTCCGTGGAGGACGGCTACTTAGTAGGCTCCCGTGGTTCCGTAGGTTCCTCCCTGGTGGCGTTTATGGCAGGTATTACGGAGGTTAACTCCCTGAGCGCCCATTACCGCTGCCCCAAGTGCCGCTATTACGATTTCGATTCCCCTGAGGTAAAGGCGTTTGCCGGCAATGCCGGATGCGACATGCCGGATAAGGTGTGCCCGGTCTGCGGAGAGCCGTTAATCAAGGACGGCTTTGACATTCCGTTTGAAACCTTCCTGGGATTTAAGGGTGATAAGGAGCCGGATATCGACTTAAACTTCTCAGGTGAATACCAGAGCAAGGCGCACAAATACACAGAAGTTATTTTCGGCGCCGGACAGACCTTCCGTGCCGGTACCATTGCGACCCTTGCGGACAAAACCGCATTCGGTTATGTAAAGAATTACTATGAGGAGAGAGGCATCCACAAGAGAACCTGCGAAATCAACCGGATTACCCAGGGCTGTACCGGCGTCCGGAGAAGTACCGGACAGCATCCCGGCGGTATCATCGTGCTTCCCATGGGACAGGACATCAACTCCTTTACCCCGGTGCAGCATCCGGCAAACGATATGACAACGGATACGGTAACGACCCATTTCGATTACCATTCCATTGACCACAACCTGTTAAAGCTTGACATACTCGGACACGATGATCCTACCATGATTCGTATGCTGCAGGATTTAACGGGCATCGACCCCACGAAAATCCCTCTGGACGACAAGGCGGTTATGTCCCTGTTCCAGAATACGGAAGCGCTTGGCATCACACCGTCCCAGATAAGCGGTACGCCGGTGGGCTCCTTAGGTATCCCGGAATTCGGTACGGATTTCGTTATCCAGATGCTTCTTGACACAAAGCCCAAACAGTTTTCCGACTTAATCCGTATTTCCGGTCTGGGTCACGGAACGGACGTATGGCTGGGCAATGCGCAGACCCTTATTTTAGAGGGAAAAGCCACCATTTCCACGGCTATCTGCTGTCGAGACGATATTATGATCTACCTGATCAACCAGGGCGTGGAAAGCTCCCTATCCTTTACCATTATGGAGAGCGTGCGTAAGGGAAAAGGTCTAAAGCCGGAGTGGGAAGCAGCCATGAAGGAAAAGAATGTTCCCGACTGGTACATCTGGTCCTGCAAAAAGATTAAATACATGTTCCCGAAGGCACACGCGGCGGCCTACGTTATGATGGCATGGCGAATTGCCTACTGTAAAATCAACTATCCGCTGGCGTATTATGCGGCCTATTTCAGTATCCGCGCCAAGGCATTTTCCTATGAGCTGATGTGTCAGGGGCAGCAGCACTTAGAGGCGATTATGAAGGATTACAAATCCCGTATGGACAGCCTTTCCAATAAGGAAAAGGATGCCTACGGCGATATGAAAATCGTACAGGAAATGTATGCCAGAGGCTTTGAATTTACGCCCATTGATATTTTCAGCGCCCAGTCAAGACTGTTCCAGATTGTGGACGGCAAGCTGATGCCTTCCTTAAACAGCATCGACGGTCTGGGGGAAAAAGCGGCGGATGCCATTGTGGAAGCTGCCAAGGACGGCCCGTTCCTAAGTAAGGACGATTTCAAGCAGAGAACCAAGGTGAGCGGCACCATCATCGAACTGATGGACAGTCTGCACCTGCTCGGCAGGCTGCCGGAGTCCAACCAGATAAGCCTGTTCGACTTTGTGTAAAAAATTTTATCATACTCTGTGTTGACAAACGGAAATCTTGTGGCTATAATGTGACTAATTCCTAACAAAACAGTAAATGCGATGAAGAGAAGAGTACCATCATTAAGACCTACAGAGAGTTGCCGGAGGCTGAGAGGCGCAGGAGAGATGAATGGGAAGTACATCTCGGAGCAGCAGACCGAAATGCCCTGCAAAGTAGACTCTGCCGGCCGGCACCGATAGCAGCCATGGTTGTAATAAGATGATAATCTTACGCATACCAAGAAAGCCGTAAATCGTGAGGTTTACGGGAACGAAGGTGGTACCACGGGCTTATACCTGTCCTTTCTTTACAGAGAGGACAGGTTTTTTTGTTATGGTAACAAGGCGGGCAGGTACTGTCTGCACAATAGAAAAAAGGAGAGCAAAAATGAAAATCTATGAAGAATTACAGGCAAGAGGCCTGCTGGCACAGGTAACAAATGAAGAAGAAATCCGTGAAATGATCAATAACGGCAAAGCCACCTTTTACATTGGTTTTGACTGTACGGCAGACAGTCTGACAGCCGGACATTTTATGGCACTTACTCTTATGAAAAGACTGCAGATGGCAGGAAACAAGCCCATAGCCTTAATCGGCGGCGGTACTACCATGATCGGTGACCCCTCCGGTCGGACCGATATGAGAAAAATGCTTACCAGAGAGGACATTGAACACAATGCGGCATGTTTTAAGCGTCAGATGGAGAGATTTATTGATTTCTCCGAAGGTAAGGCGCTTATGGTAAACAATGCCGACTGGCTGCTTAATTTAAACTATGTTGACCTGCTCCGTGAAGTAGGTCCCTGCTTTTCCGTAAACAATATGCTGCGTGCCGAATGCTATAAGCAGCGTATGGAGAAAGGCTTAAGCTTCCTTGAATTTAACTACATGATTATGCAGAGTTATGACTTCTACTACATGTTCCAGAAATACAATTGTAATATGGAATTCGGTGGAGACGACCAGTGGAGCAATATGTTAGGCGGTACCGAACTGATTCGAAAGAAACTGGGCAAAGATGCACATGCCATGACCATTACACTGTTAACCGACTCCCAGGGAAAGAAGATGGGAAAAACCGCAGGAAATGCCGTATGGTTAGACCCCAACAAGACCTCTCCCTTTGAGTTCTACCAGTACTGGAGAAACGTAGGCGATGCCGATGTCATGAAATGCTTACGGATGCTGACCTTCCTTCCGCTGGAGCAGATTGACGAAATGGACAAATGGGAAGGCAGCCAGTTAAATCAGGCAAAGGAAATTCTGGCATACGAGCTGACGAATCTGGTTCACGGCGAAGAAGAAGCTAAGAAAGCACAGGAAAGCGCAAGAGCACTGTTCTCCGGAAGCATTGCCGGGGAAATGCCGGAGGCAAAGCTTACCGAGGCAGATTTCCGGGACGGCTCCATTGATATCATGGGCGTGCTGGTAAAGGCAGGCTTATGTGCATCCCGTTCCGAAGCAAGACGTGCCGTAGAGCAGGGTGGTGTTACCGTAGCGGACGAAAAGGTAACAGACATCAAAACCACATATGCGCCGGAGCAGTTTGAGGGTGACGGACTTGTGGTAAAACGCGGCAAGAAAAACTTCAAACGTGTGAAGATGTAAGCATAATGAAAGCTCCCCTTTCATACAATTTATTAAGTATGGAAGGGGATTTTTTTATGGACCTGATGGTGAATAAAGAATATGACTTGTACAAGGACATACAGGAAAGATGCCGTGGGGAAATCTACATAGGGGTGGTAGGACCGGTGCGTACCGGCAAATCCACGTTTATTAAACGCTTCATGGATGTCTGTGTGCTTCCCTTTATGGAAGATGAGCATGAAAAGGAAAGGGCAAAGGACGAACTTCCGCAGAGTGCGGGAGGAAAAACCATTACGACCACGGAGCCGAAATTCATTCCGAAGGAAGCTGCCGCTGTGCATCTTGGCGGGGACGTGGAGGCAAAGGTAAGGCTCATTGACTGTGTGGGCTACATGGTGGAGGGCGCCACCGGCCACATGGAAGAAAATACGGAGCGTATGGTAAAAACGCCCTGGTCGGATACGGAAATTCCGTTTACGCAGGCAGCAGGCATCGGCACGGATAAGGTCATTCACGACCATTCCACCATAGGACTTGTGGTTACCACGGACGGCAGCTTCGGGGAACTCCCGAGAGCGGCGTATCTGGATGCGGAAGAAAAGACCATTCTGGCATTAAAGAAGCTGCGTAAGCCGTTTTTGGTGCTGCTTAATTCCGAGAAGCCCTATGCAGACGAAACAAAGGCGATGGCGGAAGAAATCGGAGAGAAATATAAGGTGGCGGTCCGTCCGGTCAACTGTGCCCAGTTAAAAATGGATGACATACATAGCATCATGGAACAGATACTTTATGAATTCCCGGTTTCCCGCATGGAGTTTTTTATGCCGAAGTGGGTGGAGATGTTAAGCCTCGACAATCCCATGAAGAAGGAAATGGTGGGAGCGGTAAAAAACATCATGAAGGCGGTAAATTCCGTCCGGGATATCCGCAGCATGCAGGTGGATGGCAGGGTGCCGGTGGAAAGCCGGTACATAAAACGGCTGAAAACAGAAAACATCAATCTTGCGGACGGCAGTGTGAAGCTGCAGATGGATGTGGACAACAGCTTTTATTATGAAATGCTGAGCGATTTGGTAGGGGACGAAATCAGCGGCGAATACCAGCTTATTACCAAATTAAAAGAACTCTCCGCCATGAAAAAAGAATATGCCAAGGTGCTGCAGGCGGTACAGTCCGTACGGCAGAAGGGTTACGGTGTGGTAACACCGGAAAGGGAGGAAATCAGTCTGGCAAAGCCGGAGTTAATCCGTCACGGCAACAAGTTTGGCGTCAAAATCAAGGCGGAAAGTCCGTCCATTCACATGATACGCGCCAACATCGAAACGGAAATTGCGCCCATTGTGGGAACGGAGGAGCAGGCACAGGATTTAATACGCTATATCAACGAAGCGGACAGCCGGGAGGAAGGCATCTGGGAAACCAACATCTTCGGCAAAACCGTGGAGCAGCTTGTGGATGACGGCATCACCGGTAAAATTTCCATGATAGGCGAAGAAAGCCAGGTGAAACTGCAGGATACCATGCAGAAAATCGTCAATGACATGAACGGCGGCATGGTGTGTATTATTATATAAGTAAGGCATGAAAGAGGCGGGATTTTTCCTACGCAGACGCGCTTACGCTTAGTAGTCACCGTAGCGGCACATAAGGTGTCAAAGTACGACACCTAAGTGCCGACGGCGACTAAAAGTCTGCTTTAGGAAAAATGCCCGCCTTCTTAATATGCCGGAGGGAGAAGCGCTAAGAGGTGTGTTTGGCGAAAAAGCCTGTTGATGAAGGAACACGCGCAAGCGAGTTCGCTCAAGTATTATAGGCATATGGAAGCAATTTTAATTCCATACAGAAAT
>ERZ1034691.1956-NODE-1956-length-12213-cov-17.222076_pt1 | contig 12213 bp, 8 predicted proteins | sample MGYA00520638_ERZ1034691 | MGnify/ENA primary metagenome ERZ1034691 (study PRJEB33766, sample SAMN09781763) | gut metagenome | biome: gut microbiome | host: Homo sapiens | place: Madagascar | study: EMG produced TPA metagenomics assembly of the PRJNA485056 data...
GCCGCCGCGAGCTTGCGGTACACGAGCACGCGCTGGTCCACCGCCGGCAGGTATTCCTCGGACAAGAAGTAGTCGGCCGGCAGGTTAATGCCCACGCTCGCCGCCTCCACGCCGGCATCGTCATCGCCGCGCGCCTCGGCCACCGCCTGCCCCAGCATCTGCGTAAACAGATCAAAGCCCACGCTCGACAGGTTGCCGTGCTGCTCGGCGCCCATGAGCGAGCCGGCACCACGAATCTCCAGGTCGCGCATGGCGATGCGCATGCCGCTGCCCAGGTCCTGAAACTCGGAAAGGGCAGTCAGGCGCGCCGTGGCCTCCTCGGTGAGCGGCAACTCGCCCGGGAACATAAAGTACGCATAGGCCTGCGTGGCCGAGCGGCCCACACGACCCTTGAGCTGGTAGAGCTGCGCCAGGCCCAGGCGCTGCGAGTCCTCGATGATGAGCGTGTTGGCGGTCGCGTTATCGATGCCACTCTCCACGATGGTCGTGGCGATGAGCACGTCGATCTTTTTGGTCGCGAACTCGATCATCACGTCCTCGACCTCGCGCGGGCTCATCTTGCCGTGCGCCACGCCCACGCGCGCCTCAGGCGCGGCCTCGTGCACGCGCGCCACGGCGTCGTCGATGGTCTTGACGCGGTTGGACACGTAGTACACCTGGCCGCCGCGGCCCACCTCCAGGCGAATCGCCGCGCTCACCACGTCGGGGTCGTACTCCCCCACGTGCACGATTACGGGACGGCGCCCGGTCGGCGGCGTGGTGATCAGACTCATGTCGCGCACGCCGCTCGTGGCCATCTGCATGGTTCGCGGAATCGGCGTTGCCGAAAGCGTGAGCACGTCAATCTGCTCGCGCAGGTTTTTGAGCTGCTCCTTGTGCTGTACGCCAAAGCGCTGCTCCTCGTCAATGATCACCAAGCCCAGGTTCTTGGGGTTCACGTCGGCCGAAAGCAGGCGGTGCGTGCCGATCAGCACGTCAATTGTGCCCTCGGCAAACGCCTTGAGTGCGCGCTTTTGCTGCGCCGGCGTACGGAAGCGGCTGAGCACCTCGACCTCAAGGCCAAACGGGGCAAAGCGCTCAAAGAACGTCTCGTAGTGCTGCTGGGCCAGAATGGTCGTGGGGCAGAGCACCATGACCTGGCGGCCGGAATCCACGCACTTAAACGCCGCGCGCAGGGCGACCTCGGTCTTGCCAAAGCCCACGTCGCCGCAGAGCAGGCGGTCCATGGGCTTGGGTGCCTCCATGTCGGCCTTAATGTCGGCGATGGCCTCCAGCTGGTCGCGCGTCTCCTCGTAGGGGAAGCTCTCCTCCATCTCGATTTGCTCGGGCGTATCGGGCGGACAGGCGATGCCCGTGATCGACGAGCGGCGTGTATACAGGTCGACCAGGTCAAACGCCAGCTTTTTGGCGTTCTTGCGCGCCTTATTGGTGGCGCGCGTCCAGTCTGCGGTGTTGAGCCTGGTCAGGCGCGGCTTATCGCCGTCGGGGCCAACGTAGCGCGTGATGCGGTCGACTTGCTCGAGCGGCACGTAGAGCTTGTCACCGTCGGCGTATTCCAGCAAAAAGTAGTCGCGCTCCTTGCCGCCCACTTCCTGGCGCGCGATCTCGCTAAAGAGCGCGATGCCGTGGGTAGCGTGCACCACGTAGTCACCCGGCTTAAACGGGAAGGTGATCTGCGTAATGTCCACCTTCCGGCGGCTGCGAGCGCGGTTGGCGTCCATGCGAGCGTTGAGGTCGGCGATCGAGAACACGGCCAAATTGGCGTCGGGCACCACCACGCCCTGCGGCAGGGCGGCATCGACAAAGGTCACGCGCCCGCGCGAGATGGTGGGCACGGCGGCTCCGGCGGCAGCCTGCGCGGCACCCGCCTCGAGCGAGCGGGCGTTGAGTGCATCGGCGCGGCGCTCGCGGATTGCAGCATGGGCATCCTGGCGGGCAGCACGATCGGCAGAATCTGCCGCTGCCACGCGTACGCGCTCGCCAATGACGCCGGCGTTTTCGGGCGCCGAGGTCAGCGACTCCTCAAAGGTAATGCCTTCGTCGCCAAAGGTGAGCTCCATCGACTCGCGCGCACCGCGGTCGGGAATGGCAAACACACAGGCATAACGTTTGCCCACGACCTCTTGAATGCGCGTCATAAAGCGGTTGTCCGAGCCTGCGATGGCCGGCTGCTCAATCTTGAGCTCGGCCGTCACCGCACCGCCGGCGCGAATCAGGCTCACATAGTTCAGGCGCTGCTGAGCACCAAAATCGAGCTGCTGGGCACGCACGTACAGGCCGTCCAGGCGGTCGACCCCCGCCTCGCCGGCACGGGCCTCGATATCCTCGTAGGCGCGCAGGCAATCGTCGAACAGTGAGCGCGGCTCGGACAGCACCACGAGCGCCTTGCCGCTCACGTGCGACAGCGGGCTCACGGTCTGGCCGTACATCACCGGCAAAAAGCGATCGAGCTCGGGCGTGACGATGCGCGCATCCACCATCTCGAGCAATGCGGCCAGCTTGCTGTCGTCCTGGCTGGCGCGATAGAGCGCCACATGCATGTTGTGGACGGCCTCGTCGGTAAGCGCCAGCTCGCGGCAGGGGAAGATCTCGATACTGTCCTCATTGCCGATGGTTTGGCCCGTTGAGCTCACCATGCGGCGGATGCGGTCGATCTCGTCACCGAAGAACTCGATGCGCACGGGCGCCTTTTCCTGCGCGGGAAACACCTCGACAGTGTCACCGTGCACGCGGAACAGGCCGGGCGCGTCGGCGGCACCGGCATTGGTATAGCCCATGCCCACCAGGCGCTGCGGAACCTCGTCAAAGGGAATCTCCTCGCCCACCGCAAAGGTGGTGGACTCCCAATAGCGACTCTCAACCGGCGGCACGCAACGCAGCAACGCGCGAGCCGATGCGACCATGATGCAGTTGTCGCCGCGCACGATGCGCCCCAGGGCCTCGCAGCGCTGGGCCACCACGGCGTCGTCGGGTGCCTGCTCGCGCCACGGATAGTCCTTGCGCTCGGGAAAACGGCACACATGCGCCAGGCCCACATACGCAGCCAAGCTGCGAGCGGCGCGGTCGGCGGCATCCTCGCCACTCACGATGTAGACCGTGGGGCGCGGACGGCGCGCAAACTGAGCGGCCGCCATAAGCGTACGGCCCGACTGCGACACGGCCAGCGTCACGTCCTCGCCGGCATCAAGCCCGGCCTCAACGGTCTGCAGAGCCTCGGCAGTGTAGAGCTGCGCGGCTATACGGTGAATGAGCATGCTGTTCCTCCGGCATCGCAACGCCAAAAGCCCGCCGGGGCAAGCTCGGCGGGTCGTACGTCAAAAATATTGATTGTCATGGTAACGCATAGGATGGACACGCCGGCGCACGCCGAACAGCTACCCCAAAACGCGCACGCTCGGGCAAAGGTCTGCCAGCGGGCACTCGTCGCATTTGGGCTTACGGGCGTCGCAGATTTCGCGGCCAAAGGTAATCCACTGGTGGTTGACCGATTCCCAATACTCATGCGGCAGAATCTTGAGTAGATCCTGCTCGGTCTTGAGCGGCTCCTTGGCATGCGTCTTGGGACTCAGCATCAGACGGTGCGCGATGCGGTTGACGTGCGTATCGACCGCAATGCCCTCCACGATGCCGAACCCGACGTTGAGGACGATGTTCGCCGTCTTGCGCCCCACGCCCGGCAGCTTGACGAGTTCCTTCATATCGGCCGGCACCTCACTGCCATAGTCGGCGACAATCATCTGTGCAGCCCCCACGGCATGCTTGGCCTTACTCTTATAAAAGCCGAGCGACTTGATGGTATCGGCCACATCGGCAACGCTCGCCTCCGCCATGGCCTCGGGCGTGGGCCACCGGGAAAACAGCTTCGGCGTCACCTTGTTGACCTGCGCATCGGTCGTTTGTGCCGAGAGTAACACGGCGATCAGCAGTCTAAACGGATTCTCGTGGTCCAAAAAGCACTCAACCGGGCCATAGCGACGATTGAGGCGCTCGCACACCTCGATGGCGCGCTCGCGTTTGACGACATTAGTTTCGCGCGGCATAGCGACTCCTCGTCTCAACGACACAACAAACTCATGGACACGATTGTCCCACGACCGGAGGGGCTATGCCTCCAAGAATGCGCCGGTCTGGCGACTCCACAGGCTCGCATACTCGCCACCCGCCTCGACGAGCTGCGCATGCGTGCCGTCCTCGACAATCTCGCCATCCGCCAGCACCACGATGCGGTCGAGCGCCGCCACGGTGGACAGGCGGTGCGCCACCACAATGGAGGTACGTCCACGCATCAAATTCTCGAGCGCCTCCTGCACCAGCGCCTCGGACTCGCTGTCGAGGGCAGAGGTCGCCTCGTCGAGCACCAGGATTGGCGCATTAGTGAGGATGGCACGGGCGATTGCCACGCGCTGACGCTGACCGCCCGAGAGTTTAACGCCGCGCTCGCCCACCATGGTGTCAAAGCCCTGGGGCAAGCGGTCGATAAACTCCAGGGCATTGGCCAAGCGCGCGGCGTCGCGGATCCGCTCGTCGGTGGCATCGGGGCGGCCGTAGGCGATGTTCTCGCGAATGGAGCGGTGAAACAGCAGCGCTTCCTGCGGCACGTAGGCAACCTGACGACGCAGACTCTGCTGGGTGCAACGCGACACGTCCTGACCGTCCACGAGCACACGGCCGCCCTGCACGTCGTCCAAGCGCAGCAACAGCTTGGTGAGTGTCGTCTTGCCCGAACCCGATTTGCCCACCAAGCCCACTCGCTGACCCGCTGCAACATGAAGCGTCAGGCCATCGAACACGCTCTCGCCCGCCGCGGCATCGCGATATGCAAAGCTCAGGTGCTCAAAATCGATCGCACCCTCGCCCACCTTGAGCTCGGTCGCATCCTCGTCGTCTGCCACCAGGCGCGGCTCGTCCAGCACGCGCGTCATCTCGGCCGCGTCGCCCAGCGCACGGTTAATGCGCTGCATCATGGAGCTTACGTAGTTCAGGCGCATGGTGAGGTTGTACGTATAGGTAAAGATCATGACGAGTGCGCCGGCCGAGATGCCAAACCACGCGTTGCCCCCCGCCACGAACACGCTCACCACGGCCATGGTAATGACGATGAGGCCCGAGGTCGTAAAGTTGCGCTGCATCATGGCGTGCATCGAAACCGTCTCGGCATCGCGCGCGGCGCGGTCGGCGGCATCGAACAGCTCGCGCTCAAAGTCCTCGCGCCCACAGGTCTTAACAGCCAAGATATTCGTGACCGCATCGGACAACACGCCCGACAGCTTGTTCTGTGCCGCGGACGTCGCGGCGGAAAGCGGCATGATGCGCTTGTACATAAGCCAGACAAACGCGATGTAGACGGCCATGATACCTACCAGGATCACGGTAAACGTGGGCACCACCGGAGCAAGCGCCGCCACCGTGCAGATGACCGAGGTGATGGTGGGAATGAGCGAATACACCGTCACGTCCACCAAGCCCGTATATCCGCTCATAAAACGGCTCGTCTGACTGACGAGCGATCCGCCAAATCGGCTGGTGTGAAACGTCATGGATTGGTTGGAGAGCGTGTCGAAGCACAGGCGCGCCAGGTGGTAGTTACCAGTGATCTCGAGCTTGTAGACGGTGTAGTCCTGCAATTTGGAGAGAATCTGGCCCACCAGGTTCACAAGCACGAGCGCCATGATGTAAGGGCCAAAGACCTCGAATACTTGATCGCCCGCCACGGGGCCCGCTTGGACGCGGTCGACGATGAGGGCCATCACGTAGGTATTGGCAAACGTGAGCAAAAAGATATAGCCCGCCGACGAGAACACCGAGAGAAAGACAATCAGCGGCTGCGTGCGCGTGACATCCCAAAAACGCCGTAGCGTACGGCGCACGGTCGAGCGCTTGAGCGGGCTGGTGCTTCTCTGAGACATGGGTTTCCTTTCGCATCTGGCAGGGCGAAACGCCATTGTTGCACATTGAAGCGCGCTCCAGACAAGCACGATACGAAAAGCGGCGGGGTGCCTGTGCTTACGCACGCGCCCCGCCGTCTTCTACGACTAGCCCTCGTCTTCTTGGCCCGAAAGCAGACCTGCGGAAGTGAGCCCCAGGATCTCGTCGGCTTCCCCGGCATCGTCCAGCGCGTCGATATCCTTGAGCTTGCGCTCCATGACGTTGGTACGCGTGGTGATAATGCCCTCAACCGTTTTACCCGCGGTCTCAATCTGCTGCTGAGCGCGGCGCAGCGCCGCCTGATAGCGCGGCAACTCGGCCTTGACGGCGGAGAGCACGCGCAGCACGTCGTCGGTACGCTTCTGCAGCTTAAACGTCTGATAGCTCATTTGCAGGCTGTTGAGGATGGCCGCCATGGTGCTGGGACCGGCAACGTTGACGTGATAGTCGCGGCCCAGGGTCTCGATAAGACCGGGGCGGCTGACGACCTCGGCATACAGGCCCTCAAACGGCACAAACATAATGCCAAAGTTGGTCGTCGCGGGCACGCTCAGGTACTTTTCGCAGATGTCTTTGGCCTCGCGCTTGACCATCATATCAAGCGTCTTGCGCGCGGCGGCAACGGCCTCCGCGTCGCCCGACTCCTGCGCGTCAAGCAGATGCTCATACGCATCGCCCGGAAACTTGGAGTCGATCGGCAAGAACACAGGAGCGCCCTCGTCCACCGGCAGCTTGACGGCAAACTCAACGCGCTCCGAGGCACCAGGCTTGGTGGCGATGTTTTCCAGATACTGGTCGGGCGTGAGGATGTCCGCCAGGATCGCGCCCAGCTGAACCTCGCCCAAAATGCCGCGCGCCTTGACGTTGCCCAGCACGCGCTTAAGGTCGCCCACGCCGGTGGCAATGGATTGCATGTCGCCCAGTCCCTTGTACACGGCCTCGAGCTGATCGCTCACCTGCTTAAACGACGCCGACAGACGATCATTGAGCGTACGGGAAAGCTTCTCGTCCACCGTAGCGCGCATCCGATCGAGCTGCACGCTGTTGTCCTTGCGGATAGCACCCAGCTGAACATCGACCGTCTCGCGCACTTTGTCCAGACGGTGTTCAATACCTTCGCGGTTGGCGCCCAGCTGCTGGGCCGTCTCGCGACGCAGGTCGTCCATGCGGTCGCCAGCCTGCGAGAACTCGCGTGCGATAGTCAGGTAACGCTGCTGTTCCACGGCACCATCGGTCGCCTGCTGCTGTGCAATGGCATTTGCCGTGCGCTGGGTTTCGGTCATTACGACGTTTAAGCCATCAAGTGCGCTATTGGCCCGCTCGAGTGCCGCCAGCGTCTCGGCGCCGCTATCGTTGCGCTCTCGCAGTTCGACACGAAGGCTCTTGAGCTGCACCGCGCAGGTGACGGCAACTCCCGCCGCAACCAAAGCAATTACAACAAGCGCAATATCCACCGCAGACATATGCTCCGCCCTACAAAGTCCGTATCGATCAACCGCGAATTATCTTACCCCGTCACACGCAAGAAGCGCTTGCCCCCATATAGAAGAATAGGCCCTACTTTATGGGAGTCGAAACGCTAGCTCCCCCAACTAGCACGTACAGCCGTCGCAACATCACCCAAACGCCGGCCAAGGGCCGCCAGATGCCGAAGCACCTCTTCGGGAGAGGCGCCGTTGAGGATGCACGTGAGGGCATACGAAGCCAAGAAAATCGCCACGAGCCCCAGCGGGATGACCACAATCATCGCCAGTGTGCGCAGGCGTTGGCCCAAACGACGTCGACGGGTACGGCGCTTGTCGAACGCAAGCTCCTGCGCATATGAATCTTGCTGTACGGAATAGCTCTCTGAGGCCACCCCACCCGCAGGCGAAACCGCAGGCGCGGCATTTTGCGCAGGAGCCTGGGTAGCCGCCCCTTGCATTTGCATCTCCATAAGCCGTTGCTGCTGGCGCAACATGCGTTCGGCTTGTTGCCGCGGGGTCTCAAGAAACAGGTCCATGCCGGCCTCCTCAATCGAAGCATTTGACGCTTACGCCCAGCATCCCGCACCGCCATGACCGCGACAACGCAAACCGCTGCAATAGCTACAAAGTTTCTTTTGACGGAAAACCGTCGAAAAGCCCGACAACTCCCCTACCAGCACTTTCTTTGAGCTTTTTTCGATTATGAGCTTTCGCCCTTCCGCCAGCCCACCAACTCACCAAAAGCTGGCCAAAACTTGACGGAAATTGTGGAGACAGGGACCACAAAAAAACGTGCCGCCCAAAAGGGAGGCACGCAAACTTAATTATCAGCTTTTCTGTAGTGAGCACGTGGCGACCCAACGCCGGAGCGCGGGGCGGGGAGATACCTTTGCATCGCGCGACTCTGCGAAGCCGTGAGCGAGAGGGAAAGGCATCTCCCCGCCCCGCGCTCCGCAATCGGTGAAGGCAGATTACATGCCCGCGAGACCTCGAGCGGCGGTAGCGCACATAAACGCCAGGGCCAGGATCACGAGCGAGCCAGCAATGTCGGCCAGCACGCCCGTAAGGCGCCGCTCGAACAGCCAGCTCTCGAAGTGCGGAGCGACATTGCGCCACACGCGCCACAGCAAGATGCCCATACCGATGACGCCCGAAATATTGAGCAGCAAGATCTCGGAGCACAAAAGACCGATTAGGTTGCCGGCGGCAAAACCAGCGTCGCCCTCGCAGTATTTGCGATAGACCATGTACAGCATGTATGCCACAAACGGCTGTAGGCACGCAGAGACAAACGTGACCACCATCGAGGGATCCTGCGAAAAGACCTCGGTGAGCTTATCGACGCTCGCGGCATCCTTCGAGGCCAAGAACAGGCCGATGACCACCACTGGCACCACGCCCAAGATAACCTCGACCATAGTGAACAGCTTGGCAGTCAAATCCTCACTGGCAGAATTCAGATGCGGCGCCCACTCAGGATGAGCATGCGCCCCAACCCTCTTCTCCTTATCGGCGCGCTCAGCCTTGCCGGCCTCGTCAACCACGCGATTAGGATCCCGACGAGTCCCCGCCGCAGCCACCTGAGCCCGAGACTTCTTACCCATACAAAAACACCCCATATCAGGTAGTAAACCAAAACACCGCTATCCAGTGTACCCCCTAAACAACGGCGCCGCCCCAACCAGTCCCCATACAAAAACGTGCCGCCCCGATAGGGGCGGCACACAAACTTCTTATCAGCTTTTCTGTAACGAGCACGCAACGACCCGAAGCCGGAGCGCAGGGCGGGGAAATACCTTTGCCTCGCGCGACCCTGCGGAGCCGTGAGCGAGAGGGAAAGGTATTTCCCCGCCCTGCGCTCCGCAGCGGCCAGCGCCACGCGCTAGTAGTTCACCACCTGCTCCTCAAAGTACGCCTTGGGGTGGTTGCAGACCGGGCACACCTCAGGCGCCTCGGCACCAACATGCAGGTGACCGCAGTTCAGGCACTTCCACACCTTTACGCCCTCGCGCTCAAATACCTCACCCGATTCGATGCGTTCAACGAGCTTGTTGTAGCGCTCCTCGTGAGCCTTCTCGACGGCGCCGACGCCACGGAACCTCTCGGCGATCTCGACAAAACCCTCCTCCTCGGCGGTCTTGGCAAACTCGTCATACATCGTGGTCCACTCGTAGTTCTCGCCGGCGGCGGCATCACGCAGATTATCCAGCGTATCCGGGACAGCGCCGTCGTGCAGATACTTAAACCACAGCTTGGCGTGCTCGGACTCATTGCCCGCCGTCTCGGCAAAGATGTTCGAGATCTGAACGTAACCGTCCTTCTTGGCCTTGGACGCATAGTAGCGATACTTGGTGTGCGCCTGGGACTCACCGGCAAAAGCAGTCTCGAGGTTCTTCTTGGTTTGGGAGTTCTCAAAATCCATAGGTGTACTTCCCTTCAACACACGCCGCCCATGGGCTTTGAGCGGCCTTGTATTTAGGATGCCCTCATGGCGAGAATCTAAACCTTACAATCCTGTTCTTCAAATTTGAGTAGACTTATATGCTCAGCCAACGATCGCCCTCGGAGCGACAAAAACCCTCGCGCTCCAAGTCGGCCAAAATATTCGCAATCAAGTCGCGCTCGACCGGCCCGCGACCGGCAGCCGCCTCCATCTCGTTAACGCCCGCAACAGCTTCATCGAGCGCAATGCCTTCTGGCTGCCCATCGCGCGCCGCCAGCAGCATGCGCACAATATGGGCGCGCTTTTGCCGGCGTGAGCCCTCAAACTTGGACTGACGGCTATAGCCCGCCGATCGCCTGGACGGATTGGGCAGCGTCTTTTTTAGATACGCACCGTAATCCAGCAACGCGTAATACCACGCGCGTGGCGTGTCAGCACCGTCTTGAGGCACGGCGAAGGGGGCAATCTCGTCCGTCACTGCGCCGGGGGCAGCCGGACAGGCGGCTTGAATCAGCGGCACCAGCTCGCGATCGGGAACGGCCGGCACATCGGGAAAGAAGTGATGCAAAAAGACCGTGCGCACGTTAGTCTCCAAATACACACCCGGAAGATCGAACGCAAACGAACGAATGCCCTGCGCCGTAGCCGGGCCAATGCCGGGCAGCGCAACTAGATCGCGCGTCTCGCGCGGAAACTCCCCGTCCCAGTCTTCCACAAGCTGTTGCGCGGCCCTGTGAAGCGCTAGGGCGCGGCGATTGTAGCCCATCCCCTGCCACGCATCCAAAACATCGGAAGGGGCGGCCTGGGCGAGCGCTTGGACGGTCGGAAAGCGACTGAGCCACGCCGGCATGCGCGTCTCCACGCGCGGCACCTGCGTCTGCTGCAGCATGACCTCAGAGAGCCAGATAATATACGGGTCGCGCGTGCGACGCCACGGAAGGTCGCGATAACGCAGAACCCCTTCCGAACGAATCATCGAACGAAAGGGGTCCTGAATCATAGCTATACTCCTTATGCGTCGCTATTCTTCCCGGCAAACGCACGCACAGCCGGCATACTCGGGAAACGCATCGCGATCGGCGAATTTGGGATTGACAGCCGGGAACTGGCGGAGAGCGACGACATCACCCAACGAAACAGAATCGAGGTAGTCTCGCATCAGCGCCTGGGCACCGGCCCACAGGGGATGATAACAGCACGAACCCATACGCGCACACTCTCCATTAGGCGCAGTGCAATCGTTCATAACCATAGGACCCTGAACGGCCTCGACGACCTGACGAATGGTGACGTCGTCCGGGCTGACCTTAAGACGCATGCCGCCATGGACGCCACGCAGGCTCTCCACGATGCCAGCCTGAACCAAGCCATGCTGAATCGAACGCGCGAACGAATAGGGCACGTTGACCTCTTCGGCGGCAGTGCGAACAGAAAGCAACCTCTCCGGCTCCTCGGCAAGCATCGCAAGCATGCGAAGGGCATAATCAGTCTTCCTCGATATGTCCATTACGCCCCTTTCAAGGAATAGAAACAGCTCGAACGAGCTCCGGGGCCGAGCTCACGTCGAGACGCCAAATGACCACCATGGCAACCGGACGCAAAATCGGTTACCCGCTGAAGGCCGAGATCCTAGAGGAATGCATCACCCCCCCCCGACCGACATTGGAATTTAGTATAACCTAACCCCCTACCTCATTAAACAAGTGTTGCGCAACAAACTCTCTGTTTACGCATGTATACTGGAAAGATTTCACGCACAAATTGGAAATACGGACTTATAGGACAAAATGTGTGTCCCGATAGAGCATCCGTTTCCATCCATTAATCCAGTCAGAACGGGTACGGGCCTCTGTGGTGGAGGTCCTCCCGCACGGCCCTGTCACCCCACTCCGGCCCTCCGTCCTCGTGTCCCCCGAGTGCGCGTGGCGCCACCGGAACACCGCCTTCACGCGCTTGGCCGACGTCAGCCCCCGGTGGTTGCGCAGGACGGCCCTCGGCTGCGAGTTCACCCCTCCCTCGACCATGTTGTTGGTCGACGGCAGCGGGCCGGCCTTGGCCAGGGCGGGGTCGAGGTGGGCGCGCTTGATCCGACCGCCGCGGCAGGGGCGATAAACGGCCTTCATGGGCACCTCTTTCCGAAAGGGCATTTAACGGTTCCGGAAAAGGTTATCTACCATCGGGAACGATAGGCAGCCGGACACACATTCTGTCCGAGCGGTAAAAGCGGGCACGGAATTTAAACGGCTGAAAAAGGGGCATCGACCTGCGCCGATGCCCCTAAAGTAGACACACATTTTGTCCTATAAACCTGAAAATACCCCATGAAACGCAAAAAGCCACGTCCGAAGACGTGGCTTTAATTGCGTTGGCGGGAAGTAC
>ERZ1034691.1964-NODE-1964-length-12170-cov-8.639125_pt1 | contig 12170 bp, 10 predicted proteins | sample MGYA00520638_ERZ1034691 | MGnify/ENA primary metagenome ERZ1034691 (study PRJEB33766, sample SAMN09781763) | gut metagenome | biome: gut microbiome | host: Homo sapiens | place: Madagascar | study: EMG produced TPA metagenomics assembly of the PRJNA485056 data...
CCTGAAATGCACGCTGAAGGAACCTATGCCAGCGCAGATTATGGTTCAGGGCTACACGGGAGGCTTCACATTCATAGCGGAACCCGGCCATGAATACACGGCTCTTCTCAAGAATGGCGGCGGAGCCTACATCCGTGGAGGCCGACTGAACGATGAGTGGCAGGCTTTCATTAGGCACCAGACAGACAGAAGAGCCGAGACCGACACGCTCCGCGCCCACTACGAGGCGGCGAAAGCGCAAGGGAAGTTCCGCAGCGCAAGCCGTGCAAACGACTCGCTGCAAGCCCGCCTTGACCTGCTGCAACACGAAACGGACTCCTTCTTCGCCTGCCATGATGACATCATAGCCTCTTTCACCGCATACAGCAACGCAACCATGCGCGGTTTGAACGCCGCGGAGTGCCAAGCTCTGTATGACCGGCTCGGCAACGGAGCCAAGAACACGGTCAGCGCACGCCTTCTGAAAGAGCGCATAGAACGCATGAGGAAGAGCGAGACGGGCGGCACAGCCCCCGACTTCACCCTACCCACGCTCACGGAGGGGCAGACACTGACCCTCAGCAAGGTGAAAGCCAAGATAAAGATCGTTGACTTTTGGGCATCGTGGTGTGGCCCATGCAGGCTGAACAACCCCTCGCTGCGCGCCATATACAACGATTTCCACCCCAAGGGGCTTGAGATTGTCAGCGTCTCGCTTGACACAAAACGCGCCGCTTGGGCGGCCGCCGTCGAAAAAGACCAGTTGCCATGGCTCCACGCTTCTTCGCTAAAAGGGTGGAAATGCGACGTTACGCGCCAGTACAACGTTACGGCTGTGCCCGCCATCTTCGTGCTTGACGAGCATGACAGGATAATAGCCACCAACCTGCGCGGCGACAAGCTACGCGCGTTCCTTGAGGAAAGGCTGAGGTAGGCGACAGGCGGCGCACCGCAAAGTGCCACACAAAGACTCGGAATGAACTATTGTTAAATATTAAATTTTACTGTATGAAAAGACAAACTTTGCTTCTGGCCATGCTCTCAGTGGCCATGCTGGCCTCAGCTCAGTCTGAAAGGCGGTATGTCATAACCGGAAGCATGACCACGGACTCACTCTACACCTCCGCGGGAACGGTTAAGAAGCTTTTTCTTACACGCTCCGTGAACGGCTCACAGGTTACGATAGACTCCGCAACGGTCAAGGACAAAAGCTTCGTCTTCAAGGGCGTTGCGCCAGAGACTGTAGACGTGGCCTTCATAACCGGCTTCGACAACGGCTCCATCCAGCTCTTCTTGGAGCCAGGGGAGATTACCGTCAAGCCCTTTGACGCACGCTTCCCTGTGGCGGCACGGGCGGAGGGAACTGCCAATAACGATGTCTTGGCCGGTTTCCAGAAGCTTAACGATGACTTCATAGCACGCATCAGGGCAGACAAGAGCCCACTTCTGACCGATGTTCCTGACGATGTGCGCAAAGATGAAAAGGCGTTTCTGCCTTACCGGGGTGCCGCTTTCTTCGGCAACCGCCTGTACTTTACGGGGGAGACTATGAAGTATGTGCGGCAGCATCTTGACGCTCCAGCCACGCTGTTCATCATAAAATACAACCTGTTCCACATGTTCTCGCCCCGCGTGGTGGAGCGACAGTTGCTCAGAGCCTTGTCTCCCGAGCTGCACGAGCACCCTCTCTACAAGGAGATGGAGAACCTGCTGGCAGCGGCGAAGCTTGCCGTAGGCGAGATGTCGCCATTGTTTGAGGGACAGACACCTGACGGTCAGACCGTGAAACTGACAGACTTGCGCGGCTCTTATGTGCTCGTTGACTTCTGGGCGAGCTGGTGTGGGCCTTGTCGAAGGGAGTTCCCCTACCTGAAACAGGCTCTTGAGGCCGCGAAACAGTTCGGACGGTTCAAGATTCTCAGCTATTCCATTGATGACAACAAGGACAAATGGCTGAAGAGCATAAAGGACAACCAACTTGAACACGCCAACTGGACGCACATATCCACGCTGAAAGGTTGGTCGTCAGACGTTGTATCGTTGTTCAACATAAAAGGTATTCCGCATACGGTGCTGCTCAATCCTGAGGGAAGAATCGTGACCTTCAACCTCAGAGGAGAAGAGCTTGTACAAAAAATCAAGGCTATTGCCGAGGGAAAGGAGAAGTATGAATAAGTCAAACAAAAGAAGAAAGAACGCCATGATACACAGAACACTGCTCGCCTTGGCTTTCATAGGTCTGTCGCTCGGTGTGGCTGATGCGCAGAAAGAGTGCGTGATAAAAGGCACAGTAATGAAAGACTCTATGCGTTACAGCCCGCAACAGGTCAACAAAGTCTACCTCTCAGCGTTGGATGAGTATGACAGGTTCATCGTTATTGACTCCACCACGCTTTCAAAGCCCGACAAACGCACGGCAGGAGCACGAACATTCACATTCAGACGCAAGCTCTCCGAGGGCGAACCTGTGCTTCTCTACTTCCTGACGGGCTTTGATAACGGCAACATTCAGGTCTTCATTGAGCCGGGGACGGTATCTGTCAACATCAAGGACGCAGCCTTCCCGGGCGGAGCCACTGTAAGCGGAACGCCAACCAACGACCTTTACGCCGAGTACAACGCCATTTCGGATCGTTGCATAAAAGAACAGGAAGACTCACTCCACGCCGCCAAGACGCAAGGAATAAGCTGGGGCGACGAGAAGCAGAGCATGGAGCACTGGATGAGGATAGGCGCGGCAGCCTTGGTCAATGGGAATGCCGAGCGGTTGATGTTCCTTTTAGAACACAACAACAGTCCACTAACGCCCTTGATGTTCGAGAAAGAGATTTACTTCATGTTTGACAAGTCATACGCCGAAATGCTTCTTAAATCCATTTCGCCTGACCTTCACCAGCACCCTTACTACAAATCGTTCAGCAATGTGGTGAAGTCGCTTGACTTGAAGACAGGCGGAGAGTTGCCCGACATCACCCTGAAACTCGCTGATGGCGGCCGCAAAACATTGTCAGACTACCGTGGCAAGTTCGTGTTGCTTGACTTCTGGGCCTCATGGTGCGGCCCGTGCAGAAAGGAGATTCCCAACCTTGTGCAGCTGTACAACGACCTTACGCCAGCCGAAAAGGAGAAGTTCGCAATCATAAGCTTCTCACTTGACAACAAAGACAAGGCTTGGCGTAATGCAATAAAACAGCTTGCAATGGACAAAGAAGGCTGGGTTCACGCCTCAGACCTGCTTGGATGGGGTTCGCCAGCCGTAAAACAGATGGGCGTTGACGCTGTTCCCAAGGCAATTCTCATTGACCCTGAGGGCAGGGCAATCTCTTTCACGCTCCGTGGGGAGGAGCTTGTGCGCCGCGTAAAACAAATTCTCGGCGGCGACCTCTACTATCAGGGTGAGCGAAACGACAACCCCGACAATGAAAAGATGGACGCGATACGCAACATCAACAAGTGAAACACACCGTAAAGCCTTTCTTATGACAATCAGAAATATTGCTGTCCGGTAAAACACAAAAGAGCATAAAAATCCTCCCCGAAGCCCCGTAAAATAGGACTTCGGGGTTTATTTTTTCAAAAGTAAGCCCCCTTAATCGAAAAGACTTGGTTCTGGTGGTGCTTTTTGCATCTCCTTTGCAAGGAAATCATTCCAGGTTTTCTCGGGATTTTCCATGAATGCGATAAAATCGACGTAGTACATGAGCATGAGTCGTACCATGGTAACAACTTGCGAGAATGCACAATGTCTCTTGATGCTTCTTGACAGAACTGTTATCAGCAGATTTGCAATCAAGACTACCCATGTCTGTATTTGTATGGCGTTGACGCTGTCCCCATAGAAGAAATGAAGCGGAAAATTTTGTTTTAGCTGTTTGTATAGCGACTCGATGGCCCATCTGAGGCGATAAATTTCAGAAATGTCCTCAAACGTGAACTCAAAGTTGTTGGTCAACAGCACAACCGGCTTCTTTGTCTCGTAAAATATCTCCACCCTACGTGCCTCATGGGTGAGTTCCCCTCTTGTAAAAAGCACTTTCTTGTCTATGTGCGTCACCAGTCCCTGCGGGTTGACGTAAGTAATGGATTCAAGTTCCTCGTACTTAAGGTTTTTCTTCATTTTGGTCACGTAGCACACGCCTTCTTCGGTAAGACGTTGGAATTGTGCGATGTCGACGTAACCACGATCCATCGCCAAAGTGGAGTCTTTTGGCAAATGCACCTCCTTCAGCAGGTAATGATCGTGTTTTGCGGCGGATGTGAGCTGCACCACCATCGGCACGCCGACATGATACTTCATTACCGTATGTACTTTCATGCCGCCTTTTTTCTTGCCTGATTTCGGGTGCCGCCCGACACCTTTGAGTATGTTGTCAAAGAGCGTTATTGTGGTGGAATCCATCATGTAAAGCAACTTCTCCCAGTCTTTAGGCTCGTGAGTCTGCCCCTTATAGCACTTGGAGGGGCGGCTGTCCACTAAAAATTTGGCATAATTCTCCAAAAGATACGCATAAACACTTGCAAAGAACTCCTGAGGACGGCGTATGTTGGCCTCCGCAAGCGTGGCTGAGGTCTACGACCAGATAACCGCCGACCTCGACGAGGCGGAGAATGACCTGAAAGACGTGACCGCGCCGCAGACGGTCTACCATGTGGGCATAGAGGCCGTCTACGTGTTTCGAAGCCGCGTGGAGCTGTTCATGCAAAACTGGCAGAAGGCGGCCGACTACGCCAAGCTGGCACTGGAGCAAGACAGCTACCTGCAGAACCTCGTGGGATGGAAGACCGGTTACCCCATCAGCTCCGACAACAAGGAGGTGGTCTATTCCAATGGCGCGTCGTGCTTCGGCAACATAGTGTTCCCTTATCCGGGATGGAAAAACAGTTACGGCAGAGTGTACAGTCCCGCCTTCGAGGTGAGCGACCACCTCGTGTCGCTCTTCGCAACCGACGATGGCCGCCGCTCGGCCTATATCACCAACCAAGACGACGTGAACAGCCATCTCTGGTCGTATCACAAGATAAACAACAGCACCGCCCATTTCAACGTCTACAACACCGCGAGCGACGTGTTCTGCATACGCACGGCTGAGGCTTACCTCAATCTCGCCGAGGCTTACGCACAGTTGGGGCAGGATGGCGAGGCGTGCCAGTGGCTCTCAAGGTTGCGCGCGGCGCGTGTGGCCTCCAATGCCACGGTGAGCCTGCAAGGCGAAGCCCTGGTGAGGTTCATACGCGAGGAGCGTGAGCGCGAGCTGTGCTTCGAGGGCCACAGGTGGTTCGACCTGCGACGCTACATGGTGGACGAGAAGTATCCGCAGACCACCACGATAGTGCATACCATGAGCGCGTACCACATCGTGGACTATAACGACGTGAGGCAATACACCAACTACTACCGCCTCGAGCCAAACGACAACGCCTACACGCTCAATATACCTAAAGACGTGCGCGACTTCCAGCCGTCTATCGGTAGCAACCCAAGGCCCGACCGCAAGTATTTCAAGCAGGAGCTGGCCTCGGAGGAAGGCGGCGACGATGATATGTGATGACAGGCAATGACCGACAATAACCAAGAAAATATTAGAAAGATGTCAAAAGGAATATATAAATATGTGTTCATGGCGGTCGTGGGCGTGCTGGCGCTCACGGCTTGCGGCGGGGAAGACGACCTCACGCCGAGCAACGCCGAGGTAAACGGCTTCGCGCCGGCGGCGGGCGACAACAGCGCCACGGCGCGGCTCCGCAACGAGTTTTATAAGGAGACGGGTGTCTTCCTGCTCTTCAACGACACGCTCTGCTCTACCGACACCAAGGGCAACCCCGAGCTTTTCGACGCGCCTTATGCCATGATAGGCTCCGGCAGCGACTCTTACGACTATAAGTACGGCTACATAACCGACGTGGCGGAGCAGCAGAAGTTTGCAGATGCCATGCGTAAATACCTCTTGAACAGGCTGGGCAAGGCCAAGCCGTTCTCCTTCCTGCTCGTCAACGACATCAGCTATACCAACTATTATGGCGGCACCAGTCACGTGGACTACCTTCTCGCCACGCGAGGCTTCGTCATCAGTTGCGACAACGGGGCCATGTATGATGACCCGGAGGGGTTCTTCTCAGACATGATGACCAACATCGTGATAGACAAGTTTGGAAGACAGGCAAGCTCCGTCACCGACAAGTTTTATGAATACAGCAAGGGGTTCTATGGCGACTATCTCTCCGAGCACGACATCGACGCCACGATAGACAACGTGGAGTGGCAGTATGGATTCATGGAGAAGTTTGACGACATCTGGGGAGGCGACGACTGCTATTTCCCCTACGAGAAGCGCGACCTGCAAGACTGGGTCAACGCCGTGCTCGCCATGTCGCGCGACGAGTTCGTGGCGAAATACGGCAGCTCGCAAGTCATGGTCAACAAGTACGACACCATAAAGGGCATAATAGAGCAGATGGGCTTCAACATATAAACGACAGAACACAATCAACATGGATAAGATAAAGACAATATTGCTTACGGCTTTCGCCCTCGTGGTTGCCATGTCGGTGGCTTCTTGCGGCGACGACGACAACCCCACTGTGGCACCGTCTGCCACGGGCACCTTTGAAGACACCGACGGCACCCTCTACCACTGGGTGCGCGTGGGCTCGCTCGACTGGATGGTGGAAAACTACCGCGGCGGCGAGGCTTGGTACAACCAGAGCTATGTGGCCAACGGCTTTGAAGACTATTTCAGCGTGGACGACGAGGATGCCGAAAACGCCCTTATAGCCCAGCAGGGCAACTATCTCACCTGGCAGCAGGCCAAGGACTGCGCGCCCGAAGGCTGGCGACTGCCCACCGACGACGACTTCAAGAACCTGGAGGCCGCGTTGGGCATGAAGGCCGGCGACATCGACAAGGAAGGCTGGCGAAGCGGTGCCGGCACGTTGATGATGCAGCAGGGCGAGGGCACGCAGCTCGCCTTCGTGCTGGCCGGAGAGCTTGGCAGCTTCTCCATGGCATATCCTGGCAGGTATCACGTGGGCGACTATGGCTGCTATTGGACGGCCACGCAAGACACCACCAAGAGCAACGAGTGCGCCATCATACGCGCGGTTGTGGCTGGCGGCAACATGGTGCAGCGTGTGGCATGCCCCACCGACCTCAGGTGGATGAGCGTGAAATATGTGCGCGACGACAAGTGAGGGCTTTGATGATAACGAACAAAAAACAATGATATTATGATGATGAAATCATTAAGATGGACCGTGACGCCATTGCTGTTGGCCGCGTCGCTTTCCATGACGGCGCAACGGCACACGCTTTCGGCTAAAATCAGCGGGCTGGGCAAAAACGTGACGGCATATCTCCTCGACGTTGACAATCCGCACCAGACGGAGCGGCTGGACAGCGCGAAGGTGGGCTCCGACGGCTCGTTCTCGCTCGCGCTCGATTTGCGCAAGCCACGAATGTGCAAACTGTCGTTCTGGCTCAGCGACAAGGCAAGTGGCAAGAGGTACAACCTGACCACGATGAGTTTGCTGCTCGATGGCTGCGCGGACGTGTCGCTCAGTGGCGACACGGCACGGCTCTTCGGCAGAGACCGTCTCGTGGCGATGCGCATCGACGGGGGCGGCGAGACCCTCAAGGGATGGCTCGACTACAATCGCTATATCAACAAACAGCAAACCATCTCGGACAGTGTCTCTTATGCCGAGGCCGAGGCTTATTTCGCCAACCATGGCGACGAGAGCAAATACGCAGACCTGACGGTGGCCAAGGAGCGTGAGGCCGCGCGCCTCGACTCCATGGTAACGGCGTGGATTGAGGGCCATCCGTCAACGGCCGCGGCCGCTTGCCTGCTGGCCGGGCGTTACTACAAGTCGTTCACCTATTCAGAGGGCGACATGGCGAAATGGATTGCCGAGGTGACTAAACCCAACGCCGACACGGCGCGCGTGGGCTTCCTCAACCGCAACCGCGACCTTGTGCTGAGCCGCTCGCTCGGCATCGGCTTCCCCGATTTCGAGGCGACGACAAAAGAAGGAAAAGCCGTGAGCTTCTCGTCGATGGTCGGCAAGGGCCAATACACGCTGCTCGACTTCTGGGCATCGTGGTGCGGTCCTTGCCGCGCGTCGATACCAAAAATAAAGAGCCTGCACGCCGCCAACCCGAAGATGAACATCGTGAGCATATCTTGCGACAGGAACCTTGCCGACTGGGCTAAGGCCATGAAAGAGGAGGACATGCCTTGGAAACAAGTGGCCTTGCCACAAGACAAGGCCCTGAACCGCGCGGCAAGCGAGGCCTACAAGGTGCAGTTCATTCCTTATCTTGTAGTCATAGACCCTCAAGGCGCGGTCATCATGGCAACCAGCGACGCCAAGGAGATAATGAGGATGTTGTGACGCCGTCGTGACAACGGCAGCGTTGCCCTATATCCAATTGAGAAACACCGTTATCACGCCCGTGCTCACTATCTTGTCTATGGGCAGCTTGTGGCCGTAGTGGGTCAGCTCCATGACGTTGCGGGTAATGGCCGCCATGACCAGCGCGCCAATGCCATATTTTGGCTGGCTCGGAAGAAAAAGGAGTGGTCAACCCAGGGCAAGGCGAAGGCAAGACTGAAGATGGTGACGAATACATAGTGCTCGGCAAGCAGCATAACGCCTGGAGTACTTGGGATGAAGAATAAAATTATTTCATAAATCATACATTTTTCTTGAAATCAGCATCCTAATGCAAAGTATTATTTGTACTTTTACATTCGGATGCTTTTTTTATGTAGTAATTTTAACATTATAGTAAATATGATAGAAAGACTTTTATCCTTTCTTGACGCCTCGCCAGTAAGCTTCTTGGCCGTCAGGAATATCGCTAACGAACTGGAGAAGAACGGCTTCCGCCGCGTCAATGCACAGGAGCCTTTGGGCAAGGTGGAGGCCGGCGACAGGTTCTTCGTCACCAAGAACGACTCCAGCGTCTATGCCTTCCATATAGGCAAGAAGCCATTGGCCGACGCGGGCTTCCACATGATTTGCGCCCACTGCGACTCGCCGACCTTCCGCGTCAAGCCCAATGCCGAGATGGACTGCGAGGGCGGCATCGTAAAGCTCAACACCGAGGTCTATGGCGGTCCCATCATGTCCACGTGGTTCGACCGTCCGCTGACACTTGCCGGCAGGGTCATCGTGAAGGGCGACGACGTGATGCGCCCGAAGACCTTGCTGCTGCACGTCAAGCGGCCCCTGCTACAGATAAGCAACCTCGCCATCCACTTCAACCGCCAGGTGAACGATGGAGTGAAGTTGAGCCGGCAGAAGGACGTGTTGCCAATCCTCGGCATCATCAACGATGAAATGGAAAAGGGCAACCTCTTGATGAACGTGATTACTGATGAGCTGAATGTCAAGAAGGAAGACATACTCGACTTCGACCTCTACCTTGCCGATGCCACGCCAGCTTGCACCTTCGGCGCGCACGGTGAGTTTATCTCCTCCGGCCGTCTCGACGACTTGTCGATGTGCTGGGCGGGAGTGGAGGCCATGCTCGCGGCTTCGTCGGAGGTTCCCGACACCACACGGGTGCTCGCCCTCTTCGACAACGAGGAGACAGGCTCGCAGACCAAGCAGGGAGCCGGCAGCCCGTTCCTCTCCTACATGCTGAAGCGCGTTGCCCTCGCCCAAGGCGGCACCGAGGAAGCATATTACCAGGCAGTGGAGAGGGCCTTCATGATCTCCGCCGACAACGCCCACGCTTGGCATCCCAACTATGGCGAGAAATACGACCCGACCAACCATCCCATGCTGGGTGGCGGACCGGTCATCAAGTTCAACGCGGCCCAGAAATACGCGAGCGACGCGGCCTCGGCAGCCATCTTCGCCGGCATCTGCGAGAAGGCAGGCGTGCCTTGCCAGCGATTCGTCAATCATAGCGACGTGGCAGGAGGCAGCACCCTTGGCAACATCCTCGCCTCTTCAGTGCCGTTGCAGGGAGTGGACATGGGCAATGCCATCCTCGCCATGCACAGTTGCCGTGAGACGGGCAGTGTCATAGACCACGAATATGCTGTCAAGGCATTCACCCAGTTATATCGTTTATCCTGAAAAGTAACCGTATTGCAGGGCGCGGCCACCATGGGCCGCGCCCTGCAATCTGTGTTTTTTGAAAACAAGAACACGTTTTTCCCAATGTAGCATAACTATTCTAAAAAACACGTAAAACGTTTGGCGGCAGTGGGGTGGAGGCATTACCTTTGCTAAATGACATTAGTAATCATTATTCTTCTATCCACGATAGTCTTGTTTGTTGTCGGCAAGCCCCGTGCCGACATCGTTGCCCTCTGTGCTCTCACGGGCTTGCTGCTTACCGGCGTGCTAACCCCTACGGAGGCGTTGTCTGGCTTTTCCAACCCCGTGCTTGTCATGATGGTTGGCCTCTTTGTGGTTGGCGGCGCCATCGTGCAGACGGGTCTTGCCAAGGCCGTTGGCGGTCGCATCCTCACGTTGGCCAAAGGCAACGACCGCTTGCTATTCCTCCTGATAATGGTCGTCACCGCCGTCATAGGCGCCTTTGTCAGCAACACGGGTACCGTGGCGCTCATGATGCCCATCGTGGTCTCCATGGCCTCGTCGAGCGGCAAGAACGCCTCGCGGCTGCTCATGCCCCTGGCTTTCGCCAGCAGTTTGGGTGGCATGCTCACGCTCATCGGCACGCCTCCCAACCTCGTCATCGACGAGACCCTTCGCGCCCACGGCCATGAGGGCCTCTCGTTCTTCTCCTTCCTTCCGGTCGGCATCATCTGCCTCTTGGTTGGCATTGCCGTCATGATGCCCCTCAGCGACCGCTTCCTCAATAAGGCCGCGTCGGATGGCGGGCGCAAGAAGGGCAAGAGCCTTGGCGAGCTGGTCAGCGAATACAGGATACAGGGCGACGTGCGAGCCTACCAGGTGGGCCCGTCCAGCCCGATAGTGGGCAGCACGGTGGCGCGGCTCGACCTCAGGGCGCGCTTTGGCGTGACCATATTCGAGATACGCCACAAGGCGTCGCGCCGCGGCGGCATAGTGCGCAACGTGAGCCAACGCTTGCCCTTGCCCGGCACCGTCATACAGTCGGGCGACGTGCTCTACCTGCAAGGCAAAGGGCAAGACGTGGAACGCTTTGCCAAGGAGGCAGGGTTGGAAAAGGCCAATAACCCGTCTTTCCGCTTCTACGACATCGGCATAGCCGAGATAGTGGTCATGCCGGAGTCGCGCCTGGTGGGCAGCCTGCTCCGCGACTCCTCCTTCCGCGAGAACTACAACATCAACGTCTTGGGCATCAAGCGCCGCGACGAGTATATCACGAAGAACCTGCCGTCGGCAAAGCTGCGTGCCGGCGACACCCTTCTCATACAAGGCTTGTGGGAGAACATCATGCGTCTTGACCGCGCCGAGGCCGACTGGCTGCTCCTCGGGCAGCCAAAGGAGATGGCGGAGAAGGTCACGCTCAACTACAAGGCTCCCCTGGCCGGCATGATAATGCTTGTCATGGTGCTGGTCATGGCTCTCGACATCATACCCGTGGCTCCGGTCACGGCCGTCATCGCCGCCGGCTTGCTCATGGTGGTGAGCGGCTGCTTCCGCTCAGTCGATGCTGCCTACAAGACCATCAACTGGGAGAGCGTGGTGCTCATAGCCGCCATGATGCCCATGGCCACCGCCTTGGAGAAGACGGGCGTGTCGGCCGCGGTGAGCCACACCCTCGTAGCCTCGCTTGGCCATGTGGGACCAGTGGCGTTGCTCTGCGGACTGTATTTCACCACCTCGCTTCTCACCATGTTCATCAGCAACACCGCCACCGCCGTGCTCATGGCGCCAATAGCCATGTCGGCCTCGCTGGAGCTGGGCGTCAGTCCGTTGCCCATGCTCTTCGCCGTGACCCTTGGCGCGAGCATGTGCTTTGCCTCGCCGTTCTCCACTCCGCCCAACGCCCTCGTGATGCACGCCGGAGGCTACTCCTTCGCCGACTACGTGAAGGTGGGCCTGCCGTTGCAGGTCGTCATGGGTGTCGTCATGACCGTCGTGCTGCCGCTGCTCTTCCCGTTCTGAGCCTTTCAAGGTTTTTATCTTGGTCTTCCGGGATGTCGAGTGCAAAGCAAATGATGTGTATCATAATATTTTACAAATGGTCGTCTGAGAATCGATTCTTTTCAACCAAGCAGTCTCTT
>ERZ1034691.1965-NODE-1965-length-12166-cov-8.669226_pt1 | contig 12166 bp, 8 predicted proteins | sample MGYA00520638_ERZ1034691 | MGnify/ENA primary metagenome ERZ1034691 (study PRJEB33766, sample SAMN09781763) | gut metagenome | biome: gut microbiome | host: Homo sapiens | place: Madagascar | study: EMG produced TPA metagenomics assembly of the PRJNA485056 data...
CGCCTGATTCCGGCGTATTCTGCCCCACAGCCGCGGGGTATACAGTGTCAGAATCTTATTTACCTGATTTACTACCTTTGGATGAACAAGCAGGTAGACCACGCAGATACTAAGACAAATCAAAACAAACAGCGCAAACCATCCCCAGTCTCCAAGATAGTCATAGATTCCTGCAAACATCAGGATATCCCGCAGGATCCGGTGCAGCATATATACCGGCATCGTATTCTGTCCAATCACTGACAGACAGGTTTTCCCACGCGGCACAAAAAACATAATCGCCCACGAAATCAGAAACGCGGCAATCATCAGTGCCAGACGAACAAACGGTCCTTCCCACACATCATCCAGTTCATAATAGGAAATGTTTTCATAGACCATGCCAAGCTCATCTTTTAACTTTGAGCCAAACGCCAGAATTCCCGCACAGATTGCCACAGCAGCCGGTACAACAACCCTCCGGTAAACCGGTCGCAATGCCCGTTCAAGCACCGGTTGTTCCATATAATATCCCAGATAAAAGAACGGACCAAATACCAGAATACGGGACATGCACAAAAAATCGCCGATATTTTTGAAATATCCGGCGATCAGGGCCAGCGCAACTGTCACGATTAATACCGGTATCTCTTTGTACTTCCGGATGACAGGAATGGTAAGATACCACACAATCATGGCAAACAGATACCACGGCGCCCCACTCTGCGAGAAAAAATTAATCTCTGAGAAATCCCGGAATCCACACAGTGCATATACTATCTGAATTGCAATAACAAATATGATGTACGCCTTGATCAGATACAATATTTTTTTAAAATTATACTGCCCGTTTTTATATATTTTCTTTGCAAAATAACCTGACACAAATACAAAAAGCGGCATATGAAATACATAGATCAGACGCTTTACCACCACAAGAACACTTTCTCCGTGGATAGGGAGCAAAAAATGTCCCAGCACGACTAAGAATATCAATACCGCTTTCAAATTATCAAAAAAATAATCTCTCTCTTTATTCATTCGACACATCCTCTATTACCGAGAATGTATTATAGAACTTTTGCCGAAAAAGTCAAGAACTATTGCGCTTTTTGTTGAAACATTCCGTAAAATACCGCATCGGTATGTTTACGGATTTCCCCAAAATCATGGTATGGCACTTTCATGTTCCAGAAACACAGATGAGTGGAATGATTAATTTCCTCCATCACAGACAAAACTCCCGGCTGATCGGATTTCGTGATATAAAAAATCACGGAATCGAGAATCTTTTTTTCACTGTAACTATATTCAATTTTCTTACGCGTATAGCGAAATTCCGGTGTACAATCGTATTGTCTGAGTTTCAACTCAATCAGTGCCCGGATTCCCTGCATGGTATAAATAGAATACGGGGCTTCAAATCCAAACCAGAAACCTTCTTTCTTGTAGAAACTCAGTTCCGTAACATCCGGCCGCATATATTCTTCCCGCGCAACAACACGGATTCCGTCTGTATAATAAAATGTTTCTTCCGTATACACCATGATCGACGGCATAAAATCACCTCATCTGTACAATGTGCCAGTCATCTGTTCGTATCTTATTTACGAAGAACAAAACCAGATACCATCTCATCCAGACTTTCAGCAGATGCAGAAAGTTCTTCACTGGTTGCAGATACTTCTTCAGAAGTAGCAGAATTAGACTGCACAACCCCGTTTACCTGCTCAACAGCATCAGAAATCTGCTTTACCGATTCTGCCTGCTGATCGGAAATCTGACGGATCTTAGCCACCTCCATGACAACTGCATCCAGCTGTTCGATCATTTCCGACATAAACTGGGAAGTCTCATCTGCAACAGAGCTTCCGACACTCACCTGATTCAAACTGTTCGTCAACATGACACGGGTTTCTTCTGCCGAAGAAGCACTCTCTTCCGCAAGGTTTTTAATCTGTTCTGCAACAACCGCAAATCCTTTTCCTGCTTCACCGGCACGCGCAGCCTCAATGGATGCATTTAAAGACAACAGGTTTGTCTGGCTGGCAATGCTTTCAATCTTTCCGATGACAACCTGGATATCATTGGTGGTCTCTGAAATATGCTGCATGGCTTCGACCAGTTCTTTCATCTTTGCACTTCCGCTGTCTGCTTTGATTGCAACCTGCTTTGCCTGGTCATGTACATTGTCTGTAGACTTTGTATTTTCTTCGATATGTGTAGCAACCTCGGCAACCGAAGATGTCAGCTGCTGTACTGCAGCTGCCTGATCGGTGGCACCCTCTGCCAATCCCTGTGCACTCTGTGCCAGCTGATCAGCTCCTGCAGATACCTGATCGGAAGATTCCTGTACATTTTTGATCGTCTGGCTCAGATTATTTTCTGTCGCTTCCAGTTTCTTTAAAATTTCACCGAAATTTCCCTGATAGGCTTCAATATCATGGGATCTCGCATCAAAGTTTCCTTTTGCAAACTCTGTAAGGAGCTGATTGATATCGTCCACAACCCCCCTTAAATAAAAGGATGTATTGCGGAAACTTTCTGCAAGCTTTCCAAGTTCGTCCTCCCCCTGAAAAGAAATATCAATTTCGAGATTTCCGTGTGCCATGTCATCTGCGGCCTTTTCAATCTGGTCTAACGGTTCAAGAATATTTTCTGTCAGTTCCTGAATGATCCTTTTGGAAAGCAATGGCATACCAACTACTGCAATGACAGGAATGATAATCCATACCGGATGTCCAAATACAAGCATTAAAATTGCAAACAGAATATTGTTCACCAATAAAATTGCAAAAATTGCTTTCATAATCATTTTCAGCTTATCCGCAATTTTCACATCTTGAAAGTAATTCTTACGCATACGTTTCCTCCTATGTATAGTATACTATTTGTCTATAATTCTACATCGAAATGTACATAATATCAAGCAGAATTATCCAAAAATTATACAAGTTTGTCCAAAACTGCTTGAGATCTGCAGTTCCACACACGGAGCATCCGGATCACTGCTGCCCTGACCTTTACATTCCACATTGCCAAATGCGGTATTCTGTCTGAATTCCACGCGCCAGGTTGACGGAAGATAAATGTTTGTACTGCCGAAAGAATTATCCGTACGGATAATTGCATTCGCTCCTTTTAATGCCGTATTATTGAAAAATATGTTACACTCTCCAAAACTGTTCGAAATTTTTGCCTCCCGAAAACAGTCAGAATTTACATATTTACTCAACGCTCCAAAAGAATTTTCCACATGTACATACTCACCATCCTGTCCATTCTCCACATGTCCGCCTGCACTGCTGTGTCCAAAATAAGTATTATCTTTTTGTTTTTTTAAATTTCTGAAAAGCAGATCCAGTGCCAGACCGACCAGACACGCTGCCAGAAGAAGTGTCCACGGAGTAATTGCCTGAATGCCAAGCACTTTATCGTACATACAGCCCAGTAATCCAACCGACAACATTCCTTCAAAGAAATGCAGCCGCACAAATCCATAAACAGCCGTATACACAAAGATCACGGTAAATAAGATTTTAAAGAACGGAATCGCAGGTATCATATGCATTTTGCTCGCCACCAGATATACTGCGATAAAAATAAGAATAACTGCCCAGAAAATATTTCTCTTTTTCATTTTTTTAACCTCTTTTCTTCCAATTTGTCCGTCAGGACTTTAAAATAACTGCGTGATACATATGCTTTTTTCACAGAATCCGTAAATTCCACTTCGCTGGCACCCGTAATATTTTTGCGGACCGAACGAATCATCCCTGTATTCATAATGCAGGATTTGGATACCCGCAGGAAACTGCCCGGAAGCATTTTTTCCAGCTCATATAACCGCAAATGTGTTTCGTAAATCTGTGTGGCCGTGTGAACCACCACAACCGAATCTGCCGTCTCAAAAAATAAAATTTCATTGAGAGGAAGAAAATACTCCAGATCTCCGCGTGTAACTGTCAGCCGCATGCCTGCATGAACAGCCTCCGCAATCCTTCTCTGCATTGCCACCACATCATCACTTAATTCCCGGCAGCGCACGATAATCTCCTCTTCCTGCAGATTTTCATCAATTTCCATTTTTATTTTCATACCTGACTCCTTTTTACAGAAATTATCATATCGAAAAAAAGAAACTCTGTAAACCGCTTCTCACTGACAGGTAAAAAAAAGCCCACAAGAGGTAAAAAAGGAGCCATCTGTTTCAGATGACTCCCAAAAATCATATGGTTTTACACCAGCCGTATCTCTCTATTTTACTGTACGGACAGATAAGAATATCCCATCAGACTTGTATCCACGTCATGTGCCACCTCGCGGCCCTCACGAATTGCCCAGACAACCAGTGACTGTCCTCTGTGCATATCTCCCGCAACAAATACGTTCTTTACATTTGTTGCATATGTTCCAGGCTCTGTAGCTACATTTGTTCTCTGGTTCAGCTCTACACCGAATGCCTTTGCAATGTATTCCTCTGTTCCAAGGAATCCTGCAGCGATCAGTACAAGTTCTGCCGGAATCTTCTTCTCGGAACCTGCAACTTCCACCATATTTCTGCGTCCGGTCTTCTCATCCACCTTGCTCTCAAGTCTGACGATTGTCAGACCATTCAACTTGCCGTTCTTATCCTTATGGAATTCCTTTACGGTTGTCTGATAGATTCGAGGATCTGTACCGAAACATGCAATCGCTTCTTCCTGGCCATAGTCGGTCTTTAACACCTTCGGCCACTCCGGCCATGGGTTATTTGCTGCCCGCTCTGCCGGTGGACATGGCATCATCTCCAGCTGGGTTACAGACTTTGCACCCTGACGGATAGCCGTTCCCACACAGTCATTTCCGGTATCACCGCCACCGATGATCACAACATTTTTTCCCTTTGCGGAAATAAATTTGTTGTCCTTAAAATTGGAATCCAAAAGGCTCTTTGTGTTGCGTGACAGATAATCGACTGCAAAATAGATTCCTTCTGCATCACGACCTGCTGCCTTGATATCACGCGCATGCTTTGCTCCACAGCAGAGGATGACTCTGTCATACTCTTTTAACAGCTCTGCACTCTTGACATCCACACCGACATTACAGCCTGTGATAAACTTCACGCCCTCTTCTTTCATAACATTGATCTTACGGTCAATGATCTGCTTTTCGAGCTTCATATTCGGAATGCCATACATCAGAAGTCCGCCGACACGGTCATCCCTCTCATATACCGTAACCTCATGTCCTCTCTGGTTCAGCTGATCTGCTGCTGCCAGTCCGGAAGGACCGGAACCGATGATGGCAACTTTCTTTCCGGTACGAACCTTTGGAATATGTGGTCCGGCATAACCTTCTTTGTATGCCGTCTCAATGATTCCATGCTCATTGTCCCGGACAGATACCGGATCTCCCCAGTGTCCACAGGTACATGCCTTCTCACACAGAGCCGGACATACACGGGAGGTAAACTCCGGGAAATTATTTGTCTTGTGCAGACGGTTATATGCCTGCTGATAATTTCCGGTATAAAGCAGATCGTTCCACTCCGGTACCAGATTGTGCAGCGGGCAGCCGGAAGTCATTCCGGCAACTGTCATACCCGACTGACAGAACGGGACACCGCAATCCATACAGCGCGCTGCCTGCTCTCTTTGTTTTTCTTTGGAAAGGAAGATGTGGAATTCATCAAAATTTTTGATTCGTTCCTTTGGTTCCACCGAACGCGCCTCACATCTGTCGTATTCCATAAATCCTGTTGGCTTTCCCATTGTTTCTTCCCTCCTTATGCTCTCGTGCTGGCATAAAATGCCTCAATCTGTGCCTGCTCTGCATTCAGACCTTTTTCTTCCATCTGAACGATTGCCATCTGCATACGGTTATAATCATATGGGATGACTTTCTTAAACTTCGGCAGATACTCACTGAAGTGATCGAGAATTTCCTTACCTTTTTCCGAATTGGTCAGGGTAACATGTTCTTTGATCATTTCTTTGAGCTCTAATACGTCATATTTATTGGTGACTTCCTCACTGAACACCATAGACTTGTTGGTTCGCATGTACAGATCGTTGTCCTCATCCAGTACATAAGCGATACCACCGCTCATACCTGCGGCAAAGTTCTTTCCGGTTTTACCAAGGATAACGACACGACCACCCGTCATATACTCACATCCATGATCGCCGACACCCTCAACAACAGCAGTAGCTCCGGAATTTCTGACACAGAAACGTTCTCCTGCCACACCATTGATGAATGCCTTACCGCTTGTCGCACCGTACAGTGCTACGTTACCGATAATGATGTTCTCATCCTTTTTGAAGTTTACTCCTGCCGGTGGATAAACGATCAGCTTTCCGCCGGAAAGTCCCTTTCCGAAATAATCGTTGGAATCTCCCACCAGTTCGAGTGTCAGTCCCTTTGGAATAAAGGCACCAAAACTCTGTCCGCCGGCTCCGCTGCATTTAATAATGAACGTATCCTCATCGAGTGTATCGTCGTACTTCTTTGTAATCTCTGATCCGAAGATTGTTCCAAGCGAACGGTTTACGTTTGTTACTTCGGTATCGATCATACGCTTCTGCTTCTTATCAAGTGCCGGCTTTAACTGTTTTAAGAACTCCGTGATATCTTTGGTCTTATCCAGTTCGAAATCATATACCTGCTTCGGATCAAAAATAACCTTCTGCTTTGTTCCTGCAAACGGATTATTTAAGATATTGCTCAGGTCAAGCTTTGCTTCACGCTCGGACAGATCTCCGCGAACCTTTAAGAAATCGCTTCGTCCGACAAGTTCGTCTACGGTGCGGACACCAAGTTTTGCCATGTACTCCCGAAGTTCTTCTGCGATAAAGCGCATGAAGTTCTCAACATACTCCGGTTTTCCTGCGAAACGCTTACGAAGCTCCGGATTCTGGGTTGCAATACCTGCCGGACAGGTATCCAGATTACATACACGCATCATGACACAGCCCATGGTTACCAGCGGAGCGGTTGCAAAACCAAACTCTTCCGCGCCAAGACATGCAGCAATGGCCACGTCTTTACCACTCATCAGCTTTCCGTCTGTCTCAATTCTTACTTTATTACGCAGTCCGTTCATAATCAATGTCTGATGTGTCTCTGCCAGACCAAGTTCCCACGGAAGACCTGCGTTGTGGATGGAACTGCTTGGCGCAGCACCTGTACCACCGTCATATCCGGAGATCAGGACAACCTGTGCACCGGCTTTTGCAACACCGGCTGCTACGGTACCGACACCTGCCTCGGAAACCAGTTTTACGGAAATTCTTGCATCGCGGTTTGCATTCTTTAAGTCAAAGATCAGCTGTTCAAGATCCTCGATGGAATAAATATCGTGGTGTGGTGGCGGGGAGATCAAAGATACACCCGGTGTGGAAAGTCTTGTCTTGGCAATCCATGGATATACTTTCTTTCCCGGAAGGTGTCCACCTTCTCCAGGTTTTGCTCCCTGTGCCATCTTGATCTGGATCTCCTGCGCGCTCGTTAAGTAACGGCTGGTAACACCAAAACGCCCGGATGCTACCTGTTTGATAGCCGAACAACGGTTCTTTCCGTCCGGTCCGACCGTCAGACGATCTTTATCCTCTCCACCCTCACCGGTGTTGGACTTACCATGTAAATGATTCATGGCAATGGCAAGTGTCTCATGTGCTTCCTTGGAAATGGAACCGTAAGACATTGCTCCGGTCTTGAAACGTGTGACGATAGAATCCACGCTCTCGACTTCCTCTAACTTTACGCCCTTCTTCGGATACTCAAAATCCATCAGTCCGCGAAGATTGGTGTGCTTTTCTTCTTCGTCCACAAGACTTGTGTACTGCTTAAACATCTCGTAATCTCCGCGCTGGGTAGACTGCTGCAGCAGATGAATCGTAGCAGGATTATACAGATGCGCATCTGCTCCGCTTCTCATCTTATGACGGCCCTTGCTGTCAAGGGTTACATCGGTCTCAAGTCCCAGTGGATCATACGCTGCGGAATGAAGCGTATTCACATCGTTTTCGATATCCTTGATGGAAATTCCACCGATGCGGCTGACCGTATTGGTGAAATACTTGTCAATGACATCTTTATCAATACCAAGTGCCTCAAAAATCTTGGAACCCTGATACGACTGGATCGTAGAAATACCCATCTTGGCTGCAATCTTTACAATACCGGTGATAATTGCATGGTTATAATCATCAACTGCGGCATAATAATCTTTGTCTAACATGTGCTCGTCGATCAGCTGTTTTACGGTATCCAGTGCCAGGTATGGGTTAATTGCACTCGCACCAAAACCAAGCAGTGTTGCAAAATGATGTACCTCACGCGGCTCTCCGGATTCGAGAATCAGGGAAAGGGAAGTACGTTTCTTTGTCTTTACCAGATACTGCTGCAATGCAGATACGGCAAGCAGGGAAGGAATTGCCACATGGTTATCATCCACGCCTCTGTCGGAAAGGATCAGGATATTGGCTCCGTCTCTGTATGCACGATCCGCCTCAATAAAGAGACGGTCTACGGCTTTCTCAAGACTGGTATTCTTATAATAAATAATCGGAATGGTTTCTACCTTAAATCCGTCTACTTTCATATTGCGGATTTTCATCAGGTCTGTGTTGGTCAGAATCGGATTGTTGATCCGAAGTACTTTACAGTTCTCCGGCTTTTCCTCTAAGAGGTTTCCGGCAGATCCGATATACACCGTCGTAGAAGTAACAACCTCCTCACGGATGGAATCGATTGGCGGGTTGGTTACCTGTGCAAACAGCTGCTTGAAATAGTTAAACAGCGGCTCACGGTTTCCGGACAGCGCCGCAAGCGGTGTATCTGTACCCATCGCAGCGGTACCCTCAATGCCGTTCTTTGCCATCGGCAGGATGGAATCCTTTAAGGACTCATACGTGTAACCGAATGCCCTTTGCATTCTCTGACGTTCTTCCTGTGTGTATTCCGGCACACGCTCATTCGGGATTTTTAAATCCTTTAACATGACGATGTTGCTGTCAAGCCACTCACCATACGGACGCTTATCCGCATATCTTTCTTTTAACTCATCGTCATCAATCACTCGCCCCTGCACGGTATCTACAAGGAGCATTTTACCAGGACGCAGACGGTCTTTTGTCACGATATGGGTCGGATCAATATCAAGAACTCCGACCTCGGAAGAAAGAATCAGATAGTCATCGTCTGTAATGTAATAACGGGATGGACGCAGACCGTTACGGTCAAGAACTGCTCCCATCATATCTCCATCGGAAAACAGGATGGATGCAGGTCCGTCCCAAGGCTCCATCATGGTTGCATAATACTGATAGAAATCTTTCTTTTTCTGTGTCATCACGGCGTTGTTTGCCCATGGCTCCGGAATCATGATCATGACTGCCAGTGGCAGATCCATGCCACTCATCACCAGAAACTCCAACGTATTGTCCAGCATTGCGGAGTCAGATCCTTCGGTGTTGACGACCGGAAGTACCTTCTGGAATTCCCCGCGCAGCTTGCCGGATGCCATCGTCTCTTCCCGGGCAAGCATCTTGTCTGCATTACCGCGGATGGTGTTGATCTCACCGTTATGTACAATAAAACGGTTTGGATGTGCTCTCTCCCAGCTTGGATTTGTGTTGGTAGAGAAACGGGAATGTACGGTTGCAATTGCAGACTCATAATCCTTATCCTGCAGATCGGAGAAGAACTGACGCAGCTGCTCTACAAGGAACATTCCTTTATATACGATCGTTCTGCTCGAAAGGGAAGCAACGTAGCTGTCATCGTTGGACTGCTCGAATACACGGCGTGCCACATACAGCTTGCGGTCAAAATCAAGTCCCTTCTCCACATCTTCCGGTCTTTTGATGAACGCCTGCATGATGCATGGCATGCATCCTCTGGCCTTGTCGGAAAGCTTGTCCGGATGAATCGGTACCTGTCTCCATCCGAGGAATTCCATTCCTTCCTTCTCGACAATTACCTCAAACATCTTCTTTGCCTGATTGGTCTTTAACTCATCCTGTGGGAAGAAAAACATTCCGACGCCGTAATCTCTCTCTTCTCCCAGCTTGATTCCAAGCGGCTCTGTCGCTTTCTTAAAGAACTTATGGGAAATCTGAAGAAGAATACCAACACCATCTCCGGTCTTTCCGTCGGCATCTTTTCCGGCTCTATGCTTTAAGTTTTCAACAATTTTCAAGGCATTTTCCACGGTCTGGTGGGTCTTGATCCCTTTGATGTTTACCACAGCACCAATTCCGCAGTTATCATGTTCGAAACTCGGATCATATAATCCTTTGGCGGTTGCTGTGCTCTCATTCCATTGCTCTTTCATAGAACTATCCTTTCGTTGTAAATCATTCATGAGTTGCTTTTTCTTAACTGATTCTCATTTTACTCCTATAACCGCCGCTTGTAAATCATTTTTTTCGTTCTTTTGTCTGATAATTTGTCTATTATTTATCTATCGCAGTATTGTCAGATAATATCTTGTTTTTTCTTTTATATTAACCGTTTTTCAAACAATAAAGCGGTCATATTCATGAAATATTTTTTCATAAATATGACCGCATTTTCTGTTTTTATTAAGTTGTTTTTATTTTACAAACAATTTATATCTGAAATTCATTCACCGTCTGCTGCAATGTTCCGATGCTGTCCAAAACCTTTTCTGTCTTCCTTTCCCCATAACTTTTCCTCCTTGGTATTTTTATATTTTAATGCTGCTATACTTTAACGCAATAAACAAGTAAAAAGAAAAAAGCATCTGATTCTTTCCAAATCAGATGCCTTTGAAACGCTCTATGCCTGCTGGTCAATCGCCTGTCCTGTCCGGTAATAGGTAAAATCAGCAGTAACCAGAACTCTTTGATTTTCATCCATAAGTTTCACAGTATATACGCCGATCCGTCCTCCCTGTCTTTGTACTTCCGCCTCACCGTACACATAGCCGGTATCTTTCACAGCCTCCAGATAATTCATTTTCCCGTCAATCGTTGTAACATAATTGCCATAGGTGGATGCCGCCACACCGGCAAGTGTATCGGCAAGTGCATACGAACATCCGCCATGCATTCCACCGTAAATATTCGTAAAATGCTCATCCATGCGCATTCTTCCGTAAGCATAGCCTTCCCGCACTTCCAGCAGTTCCATTCCCAGAAGCTGTGCAAACGGATTTTTCTCCAAAAGCCGGTTCAGCTTCTGTGGTGTCAGTTCCTGTGGCTGCTGTGACTGTTGTACTGCCTTTTGTTCTGTTGTTTTCGTGGCAGAAATATGTTTGTGTTTCTTACTCATGTTTTCTCCTTTATTACCGTTTTTGTCAAATTTTGCAAGATAGGGTTTATGAACTTTATTGTCACGCGTCAAATTATAGTTCCTGCCTACGGCAAATATACCGCAGAATAAATTCGGTATCCCCTTCATAGTATAATACAAAGTCAGTGTGACAAACGGATTTTGATTCACAGTGTCTAACAAAAATTTTCCATTCTGCGAAAGATTTTTTAAAGAGGTCGCCGTCAGCAATACCATAAGCCCTGATTGCTCCCTTTACTCTCAACTACAAGTTCATTGTCAGAGAAAAGCCGATTAACTAATTTCCAGAAGTGAAGTCCTGCACCAGTATCCTCTGTCCATAAATATCTCATATCACAACTCCTCTTCTAGTGTTATCCTATTATTATCAAACTTCAACACCTTAAAGCTCTTATCAGATACATTAAGTCCGTCACAATTTCGCAAGAAGAGCATATACTGATTTGATAACTCAAAATTAATAAATCTCCTAACATCATCATTAATCAAACAATCTGCATTGTCTATCACAATAAAACTATCTCTGCACTGTTTGATTGCCACTAAAAAATCATCTGATTTATAATTAAACAGCTTGATAGCCTTGTATTCGTCTGTCAATCTTATATCTTCAAGCATTTCATAAAGTACTGTTTTCCCGGTACCACTGTCTCCACCAACAAGTGTAATTCTATCATCAAATTCCAAATCGTATGAAAATGGATCAGCTTTGAATCTAACATTTTTATAAATCATCTGCCTCTCTCCTTTCATATTCATTACTCCACCATGCATTATAACCTCTGCCACCGGTAACTATATCAGAATCATTAAATCTGATTTTAGCATCATCCGGAATATCAAAAAGCGTTGGTCTTGACATATAAATCTTAATATTATC
>ERZ1034691.1966-NODE-1966-length-12160-cov-16.233127_pt1 | contig 12160 bp, 13 predicted proteins | sample MGYA00520638_ERZ1034691 | MGnify/ENA primary metagenome ERZ1034691 (study PRJEB33766, sample SAMN09781763) | gut metagenome | biome: gut microbiome | host: Homo sapiens | place: Madagascar | study: EMG produced TPA metagenomics assembly of the PRJNA485056 data...
GTCAGCAGGGCCGGGCTTGGCGGCCTCCTCTACGGTGACAACGCAGTAGGGGGCGATGGTGGGACAGTCGATGTCCTCATCATCTTCAAAAACGTCGTTATAGCGCAGACCAGACAGAACGCCCTTGGCGGTGACAAGGTAAGTACCGGCCTTGTCGAAGCTCAGGGTCACATTGCCGTCCTTATCAGTCTTGGCGTTTTCCAGGGCGGTGAAGACGCCGTCCTCCCAAGTGCCTACGGAGATGTTAGCGGCACCGGACTTGGCATAGTCGCCGGACTTACCGGTCAGAGTCAGCTTGAAGGACTCACCGGCCTTGACCGTGACCTCGGTCCTGTCGAACCAGGTGAAGCAGTCGGCCCGGTCCGTCTTGTCCGTCATGACAACGGCATACAGCTGATCGTTGTCTGCTACGGTGCTGGTCTTGTAGGCGACCATTTTGGTGAGCTCTTCCCCGTTCTTGAAGAAGCTGGTGGCGTAGGTCTCAACGCCCCAGAGCTTGGTAACGGTAACGCCCCGCTGAAGGGTGTAGCCGTCCACGCGGTAGGCCTCATGCAAAGCAACCAGCGCGTCGTGGAAGGTCAGGATGCCGTCGGCATCCGCGTCCTTGACGGTGACAGGCAGCTCCACGGCAACCCTGCCGTCGTCGGTCTTGCCAAGGACTCCCTCCACGCTGACGGTAAAGAGGACATTGGCCGTTCCGGCATCTGCCTGGAGGTCCTCGATCTCCTCCACCGTCTCTTCGGTGGGTTCCTCGTCAGCCGCCTCGGTTTGATCCGTGGCTTCCGTTTCCTCGGAGGGTTCCGTGGGTTCCTCTGTGGGAGCCTCCGTCTCTTCCTCCGTGGGGGCTTCCGTTTCTTCCTCGGGAGCCTCTGTCTCGACTGCGGAATCCTCGACTTCCACTGCGGAAACCGAAGATTCCGGGCTTGCCGCGTCAGCGAACACACTGGTCGGCACCATACCGATCAGCATTACGATGACCAGCAGCAAGGCCAGCATACGTCTTTTCATAGTATCCTTCCCTTCTTCCGGAAAGTTTCCGGAAAATTTATCGCCACGGCATTGCACCGATGACTACAGAGCAAATAGGGACGGACGCAAAAAAGCGGCGATGTCCCTAAGACAGAACATCACCGCAACCATTCCACGAAGCAACATTCTAACGATACAGTAGGTCTCCCGACTCGCGCCTCAGACAAGTCTCCGGTCCTGCCTTCTCAGGTTGCCCCAATGACTGGCTTTCGCCAACGGACCGGGCTCTCGACGCCCACGGTATTGGTCAATGCGGGGCCTCGAACCCCATTCCCTTGTTAAGCTTTACGCCTGACGGCAGAGCCGCCTTTGCGCACGCAAAGCCTCTGTAACGTATTTTTTATAATCATTATATTAATACCGAAATAAGGAAAAGTCAATAGGCGTTTTTTGAAAAATGCCCTAGCCCTCTTCCTCCTCCTCCCGCTCCATTTCTTTCAGGAGCTTCTGGTCTTTTTTGGAGCTCAGGTCCAGCTTTTCATACATATCCGGACGGCGGTCCCGGGTCCTTCTGAGGGACTGCTTCCTTCTCCACTGGTTTACCTTCTCGTGATTGCCGGAGAGGAGGATCTCCGGTACGGCTCTGCCGTGCCAGAGGGCGGGGCGGCTGTACTGAGGGTATTCCAGCATCCCCGAGAAGTGGCTCTCGTCCTCGAAGCACTCCGGGTCTGCCAGGACACCGGGCACCATGCGGCACACGGCATCGGTGACGGCCATGGCGGCGATCTCGCCGCCGGTGAGGACGAAATCCCCGATGGAAATCTCCTCGTCCACGCACTCATCAATGAAGCGCTGATCGATGCCCTCGTAGTGGCCGCAGACCAGGATCAGATTGTCCAGCTTACTCAGGCGGATGGCATCCGCCTGGGTGAAGGTATGGCCGCAGGGGGACATATACACGGTATGGACCGGCCCTCCGGCCTCGTCGCACACCGCCTCCCAGCAGCGGTAGATGGGGTCCGCCTGCATAATGGCCCCCCGGCCGCCCCCGTAGGGGTAGTCATCCACCTGGTTCTGCTTATTGGAGGTGTAGTCCCGGATCTGGTGGGTGCCGATATGGATGAACCCCCGCTCCTGGGCCCGGCCCAGGATACTCTCGGAGAGCACATCCCCCAGGGTATCGGGGAAGAGGGTGAGAATATCAATCCGCATCGGTTTCCATGCCCTCCAGCAGCTTCACTTCCATCCGGTTGGCCTCCAGGTCTGTGGACAGGATGAATTCCTTCACGGCGGGGAGCATATACTCCCTCTCCCCTTTCACCACATACACCTGGTTGCCGGGGTAATCCAGCACCTGGGTCAGCTCCCCGATTCTTTCTGCCTGGGAGAAAACCTCCATGCCGATCAGGTCCCCGGCAAAGATCACATCCTCGTCCATGTCCTCCCGGTACAGGGTCACGGTCTTCCCCCGGAGGGCCTGGGCGGCCTCCATGGTATCCACGCCCTCCAGCTTCAGAAGGTCACAGGTATTCTGGACCCGGCAGGCGGTGATGGCATAGTCCTTGCCGCCGATGCGGCACCGGGTAAAGCCGCGCATATCTTCGGGGCTGTCCAGCCAGGGAAGCATTTTGATTTCCCCCCGGACGCCGTGGGTATTCACAATTTCACCGGCTTCGATAAACGGAAGTCTCATAGATTTCTCCTTCTATCCTAAAAACCCTGGGATCGCCGCACCAGTGCGCTCACCGGTGCGCAATGACGCCTCGTTTTTGGGTTCTGATTGATAAAAACGAAAATGCGTGACGAAATCGCCACGCATAGCCGTTTAATCCACAATTTCAACGGTGACCTTTTCGCCAGTGCGCTGGGCAACCGTCTTGATAATGGTACGGATCTCCTTGGCGATCCGCCCCTGGCGGCCGATCACCTTGCCCATGTCGCCTTCGGCCACATGGAGCTCCAGCACCTTGCCGTCTTCCTCGGTCTTTTCGACAACGGCAACGGAATCGGGATCGTCAACCAGGCTCTTTGCCATATACAGCAAAAGTTCCTTCATTGTGCCACTCCTTCAAAGGGGCTTACAGAACGCCAGCGTTCTTCAGCAGGCCCCGAACGGTATCGGTGGGCTGAGCGCCGTTCTTGATCCAGTTCTGAGCCTTCTCGGCGTCCACGGTAACAGTGGCGGGAGCGGTCAGGGGATTGTAGGTGCCGATCTCTTCGATGCAGCGGCCATCACGGGGAGAACGGGAATCGGCAACAACGATACGGTAGTAAGGAGCCTTCTTGGCACCCATTCTTCTCAGTCTGATCTTAACCATGAAAGTTTCACCTCCATAAAAAGTCTAAAAAATCTATATCGCAAAGCAAATTGCTTTCAGCGAACAAAAGAAGGTTACATGCCCGGGAAACGCATGCCGCCGAAGCCCCGCATCCGCTTGAGCTTCTTGGCCGCGCCGGGGGCAGAGAACTGCTTGATGAGCTTGCGCATCTGCTCGAAGGACTTGAGGAGCTTGTTGACATCCTCTACCCGAAGGCCGCATCCGGCGGCAATGCGCTTTTTGCGGCTGGCCCCGATGATACTGGGGTTCTCCCGCTCCTTGGGGGTCATGGAAAGGATGATGGCCTCGGTGTGGGCCATGGCCTTGGGATCCAGCTTTACGTCCTTGAGCCCTGCGCCGCCGGGCATCTGGGCCAGGATATCCTCCATGGAGCCCATGCTCTTCAGCTGCACCATCTGGTCGTAGAAGTCCTGGAGGGTGAAGCGGTTGGTTTTCAGCTTCTCCTCCATTTTGGCGGCCTGCTTGGCATCGTAGGCCTTCTCGGCCTTTTCGATGAGGGAAAGCACGTCGCCCATGCCCAGAATCCGGCTTGCCATCCGGTCCGGGTGGAAGACCTCAATGTCCTCCAGCTTTTCGCCTACACCGGCGAACTTGATGGGCTTGCCGGTAACTGCCCGGACAGACAGGGCCGCGCCGCCTCTGGCGTCGCCGTCCAGCTTGGAGAGCATGACGGAGTCGATGTCCAGCCACTCGTTAAAGGTCTGGGCGGCGTTTACCGCGTCCTGACCGGTCATGGCGTCCACCACCAGCATGATCTCGTTGGGCTTTACCGTTGCCTTGATGTTTTTCAGCTCTGTCATCAGGGCCTCGTCCACATGGAGGCGACCGGCGGTGTCCAGAAACACCATGTCGTAGCCTCTCTGGCGGGCGTAGAGCACCGCTTCCTTTGCGGTGATCACCGGGTCCTGGGTGCCTTTTTCAAAAACCGGGATCCCCAGCTTCTCGCCGCAGACCTTCAGCTGCTGGATCGCGGCGGGACGGTACACGTCGCAGGCCACAAGCAGCGGGTTTCTCCCCTGGCGCTTCATAAGCCCGGCCAGCTTACTGCCATTGGTGGTCTTACCGGCGCCCTGGAGGCCAACCAGCATGACCACGGTGGGGCCGTTGGGGTTGATATTGATGTGTTTTGTTTCCGCCCCCATGAGCCTGCACAGCTCTTCGTTGACGATCTTCACGATCATCTGGGCGGGAGTCAGAGATTCCAGCACATCGGTGCCTACGCACCGCTCCGTAACGGACTTGGTGAAATCCTTGACGACCTTATAGCTGACATCCGCCTCCAAAAGCGCCATCCGGATCTCCCGCATGGCCTCCTTCACGTCCGCTTCTTTCAGGCGGCCTTTGCCGCGAAGCTTTTTGAAGGTGGCGGATATTTTTTCGGTCAAGCCTTCAAATGCCATAGTTTACTCCTCTAATTCCCCGGCAAGGGAAAGGATGGTGTCTGCCAATGGGGCGCTGTCCGGGTCATCCAGTCGGGCGATCTTTTCCGCCGCCTCCCGGATGGACCGCAAGCAGCTGCGGACCTTCTCCTCCCGGCGGAGGAAGCCGGTCTTTTCCTCCATGTGTTTCAGCATGGCCTCCGCCCGGCTCAGGTTGTCGTGGACCCCCTGGCGGCTGATGCCCAGCTCCTGGGCAATCTCTCCCAGGGACAGATCCTGATTGTAACGCAGATCGAGGCAGGCACGCTGCTTGTCTGTCAGCAGCTCCCCATAGTAGTCGAACAGAAGCGTCATTTCCAGTGCGTCGTCCATCGGTGGGTCTCCTTGTGTGTCAAGGCTTTTCCCTTGACAGCCTGGATATGATACCACGGATTGGAGGGTTTGTCAAGTATTTTTCCTTGTCAGGGATATACCCGATACCACCGGGACAGCTCCTTTACCTTGATAAACCCGATTTTCTCATACAGGGCAATGGCCCGCTCATTTGTGGAGGCCACCTCCAGCCGCAGGGGTACCCCAGGACAGACCGAGGCCATGGTGTGCAGCACATACTTTCCTGCCCCGGGATAGGCGGAGGCAATGACCTCCAGGGTCTCGTCTCTCAGCCAGCCGATGCCCAGAAGCGCTCCTGCCCGATGGACAAAATAGGCCCCTCCTTCCAGGAGCTTTGCCTCGTCCCGCCCTTCCAGGGTCCCCACATTGGCGGTATGCTTCATGGCCTGATTGTGCAGCTCCCGCCACCGGGAGACGGTAGGCTCCGTCACCGGGAAGAGATTGGCGATGAAGGTCTCCTCCACCTGGGGCACCCCCCGCATCTCCAGCATGACGGTGTGCAAGGGCCGGTCTTCCAGGATCTCATGACCGGTGGCATAGACCTTCTCCGCCCCGCAGGCCCGGCAGAAGGCGGCGCACTCCTCCAAAAGGGCCTCCGGCGTCCGGGAATCCCGGAGAGTGATGTAAGCCTCCCGGCGGTAGGGAATTTCCTTTAATACCAGACTGGCGACACCGTTTTCCGTGGTGAAAACAGGGAAATCTTTCATGGTTTTTCTCCTCCTTTTGGACAGGACCGGGGAAATAAGTTTTTAGCAACTCAAAAAAACAAGGCTGTCATTGCGAGACAGTGCGCACACTGTCGTGGCAATCTCCGGAAGTTCTGAAAATGCCAAAATCGAGCAACCCCATGCCTTCTCCTGCTTGGAGAAGGTGGCCCCGCAGGGCCGGATGTGGAGGGGACCCCTTACGTATTAGGCCGGGCTAAGTTGGATGATTCTGGCTAAAAATTGGCTTTCTCCGTTTGAATAATAGGACAAATCTAATTTGTGGCGGGACCCCTCCACACCCGCCGCCTGCGGGCGGCACCCTCTCCAGGCAGGAGAGGGCAGGAGCTGCTCGTACTGGGCTGCCGGAAAATCTACGGGGTTGTGACCAAAGGAAATCCCCTTGTGGGACCACACCAGTCTACGGACTGGTTCGCAATGACAGGTCGTTTTTAGATTTGCTCCGCCAACTTCTTCTTTCCCCCCATTGCTTCAACCCCCGGAAGCGCAGCGCTTCCGGGGGACTGATCACTACATCTCCTGCCGGCCCTCCAGGGCACGGGACAGGGTGACTTCGTCGGCGTATTCCAGCTGGCTGCCCACAGGCACGCCGTAGGCCAGCCGGGTGACCTTGACCTCCATAGGCCGCAGGAGCCGGGAAATATACATGGCCGTGGCCTCGCCCTCGGTATCCGGGTTGGTGGCCATAATGACCTCCTTGATATCCTCCTGGCCGATGCGGTTCAGCAGCTCCCGGATCTTGATATCGTCCTGGGTGACCCGGTTCAGGGGGGAGATCACGCCGTGGAGCACGTGGTAAACCCCCCGGTACTCCCGGGAGCGCTCCAGGGCAATGACATCCTTGGGCTCTGCCACCACGCAGACGGTGGAGTGGTCCCGGGTGTCATCGGCACAGATGGGGCACAGGGGCTGGTCTGTCAGATTCTGGCAGCAGGGGCAGGTATGCACCGTCCGCTTGGCCTCCAGAATGGCATCGGCAAAGGTCTGGGCCTCCTCCATTGGCATTTCCAGCACATAGAAGGCAAGCCGCTGGGCGGTCTTCCCCCCTACGCCGGGGAGTCTGGCAAACTGATCTGCCAGGTTTTGCAAAGAGGCAGGAAAAAACTGCATGGCCGCTCCTTAGAACAGGCCGCCCAGATTCAGGCCGCCGGTGAGCTTGGACATATTGTTGGCAGCCTCGCTGTCGGCAGTGCGCATAGCCTCGTTGACGGCGGCGATGATCATATCCTGGAGCATCTCCACATCATCGGGGTCCACCGCCTCGGGGTTCACCTTCAGTTCTACCAGCTCGTGCTTGCCGTTGACCACGGCGGATACCATGCCGCCGCCGGACTGGGCGGAGAAGGTTCTGTTCTCCTGCTCCTCCTGCATCCGCAGCATCTCCTGCTGCATCTTCTGAGCCTGCTTGATCATAGCGGCCTGATTCATGCCGCCCATACCGCCGGGCATACCCCGGAATCCACCCTTTGCCATAAGAAAAAATCTCCTTTACTGATTTCGTATTTTCACAATATCCTGGTGGGCTCTGCCAAAATTCATCAGCTGCTCCATTTTGGGGGAGCCCGTCTTTTTGGTAATGTCTACGATCACCGCCGTGACGGTCCTCTGAAGCCTTGCCGAGGCCTTCAGGGAGATCACATCCAGTATCTCCGGCTTGCTTAGGGTCTCCGCGGCAAAGCTGTTGGCGCAGCGGATCTCCAGCCGGTCCCCTGCCAGTACGCCCCGAATGGGGGAGGCAGGTGTTGCCACAAAGAACCCGGAGGCCGGGGGCTTCAGCTCCGAACGGACATCCCCCACCAGCTCCACCCAGAAGCTGTCCGGTGCCTCCAGCTTTGGAGGCTCTTCCTCCTGGACCGGAGGCGCATCCTCATCGTCAGGGATGGGAGGCCGGTCCTCGTCCTCCGGCTCCTCCTGCCTGGGCTGCTGTCTGGAGGGCGCCGCTACGGCGATCCGGCCGCTTTTGATCTGGTCCTCCAGCCGGGTAAGCCGGGCGTTCATGGCCTTTGCGTCCAGGCTCAGCTCCGGGCGGCAGAGCTCTACAATGCACAGCTCCGCGTCCATCCGCCGTCCCGCACTGCGGTTAAAGGAGGCTACCGTCTCCTGAACCAAGCCCATCATCCGCACCAGTTCCCCGGTGGATAGAATTTTGTTCAGCTCCAGCACCTCGCTGTCCGGCGCCACCCCGGAGAGCATGGTCAGCCCCGCCTGGGGGGCGGTCTTCATCACCAGCAGATCCCGCAGCAGGCTCTCCAGCTCGTCCAGCAAAGCGCCAATGTCCTTGCCCTGGCTATAGAGCTGGTTAAAAAGGCTCAGGGCCTTGGCCGTATCCTGCTGGGCGCAATAGGAGAGCAGTGTGCCGCATTTCTGCTCCCCGGCTATCCCTAAGCACTCGTAAACCTTTTCCGCCGTCACCTCTCCGGTGGTGGCAGAGGCGCACTGGTCCAGGAGGCTCAGGCCGTCACGCATGGCCCCGTCCGCCAGCCGGGCCAGCACCCGGGCCGCCCCATCGTCCAGGTCGATGCTCTCCTGATAGGCCACATACTGGAGCCGGGCGGCAATGTCCTCCTGGCTGATGCGCCGGAAGGAAAACCGCTGGCACCGGGAGAGAATGGTGGCCGGGACCTTGTGAAGCTCGGTGGTTGCCAGAATAAAGAGCAAATGCTCCGGCGGCTCTTCGATGATCTTCAAAAGGGCATTGAAGGCGGAGAGGGACAGCATGTGCACCTCGTCCACGATATACACCCGCTTCCGGACCTGAGACGGGGTATACACCGCGTCATCCCGCAGGTCCCGGACGTTGTCCACGCCATTGTTGGAGGCGGCATCAATTTCCAGCACGTCCATACAGCTGCCGGAATCGATGGCCCGGCAGGCCTCGCACCGGTTGCAGGGGTTGCCCCCCTCCGGATGCAGGCAGTTCACAGCCTTGGCCAGGATCTTGGCGCAGCTGGTCTTGCCGGTGCCCCGGGAGCCGGTGAAGAGATAGGCGTGGCTCAGCTTCCCGGAGACGATCTGGGTCTTCAGGGTCTGGGTCACCGCCAGCTGGCCGGACACATCGTCAAAGGTCTGGGGGCGGTATTTCCGATATAGGGCCTGATAGGCTGACATGAAGCTGCCTCCTCTCTTCTCCGAATGCCGGAAGGTTTTCCGGCCAAAGATTAGAATCGGCCCATAACAAGATCGCACACCTACATTTGAATGAGTAATAGGCTCCGCCCACGGTCAGCCGGCTCAAAAGCGGCAACCCCGCGGCACACGAAACATTCCGCTTAATGCTGCTTGGTTCCCCACCTGACATGGTTCACGGGGTTTCGTTGCGCAAGACCGCTCTCTCAACACCGCGTTACCGGTGCGGAAAACATATATACTCACCCGGGTATAGGAATTCATCCCTGCTACAGCGGATTGCAGGTACAGGGCACCGCTAACTCCCCGACTAGTGCGACCTTGTTACAGACCGATTCCGTCAGAACAAGGTGTGGGCCGCCCCAAAAGGGGCACCCATGTAAAATTTTTACGTTAGTTCAGCTTGCTTTCGATGAAATCGGCCAGCTCCTGGAAGGTGGTGATCTTCTGATCCTCCATATCCAGCTCCACGCCCAGCTCGCTCTCCAGATCCATGATCATCTCTACAATGTCCAGAGAATCGATGCCCAGGCTCTCAAAGGTGCTGTCGGGCTTGATCTCGGAAGCGTCCAGCTCCAACTGTTTGGCAGCGTAATTGACAAGCTTATCGTACATGAGAATGCTCCCTTCGTGAAATCTCTTTTTCAAAGGTACCGGGGATATTCTAGTACAGAAGCTGCGTTTTGTCAATGCCTCTTTTTTTCCGACGCGCTTTTCCCGGCGGCCCAGGCCGTGGCCCAGGCGATCTGCAAATTGAAGCCGCCGGTATAGGCATCGCAGTCAATGACCTCTCCGGCGAAAAAAAGCCCGGAAAGAACCTTACTTTCCATGGTTTTCGGGTCAATTTCCGAAACCTTGACGCCGCCGGAGGTGACGATCGCCTCCGCCACAGGCCGCTTGCCGGTGATGTCGATGGGGAAGGCTTTCAGCAGCTCCACCAGCTGCCGCCTCTTTTGCTTCGGAAAGCTGTTGGCCTGGAGATCGTAGGAAATATCCAGCCGATCCAGTACCACCGGGATCATGGACCGGGGAAGCAGATCCGTCAGCGCGTTCTCCATGGTCCGGTTCTGGTACATGTCCAGATCCCGCAGGATCCTTGCGTCCAGCTTGCCCTCATCCAGGGCGGGCTTCAGGTCGATGAGAAGCCGACACCCCTCCCCTTTCAGGTGGCAGCTGGCAGAGAGCACCGTGGGGCCGGAAAGGCCGAAATGGGTAAACAGCAGCTCTCCGAAGTCCTTGTACAGGACCTTTCCCTTGGCATTCACCAGCTTTACCCCCACATTGCGCAGGGACAGCCCCTGCATCCGCTGGCAGTCCTGCCCGGCGGTCTCCAGGGGCACCAGGCTTCCCTGGGGCTCAATAACGGTGTGGCCCAGGGCCTTGGCGAAGGCGTAGCCGTCTCCTGTGGAGCCGGTGGCGGGATAGCTGGCTCCCCCGGTGGCCAGAATCACCGCTGGGGCCTGAAAAATGCCCTCGTCGGTCTTCACACCGGAGACACTGCCCTCCTGGGTCAGGATCTCCGTGACCCGGGCCGTCTTCACCACAGCCCCAGAGCTCCGGAGGGCCCTTTGGAGGCTATCCAATATGGACCGGGCGCTGTCGGACTGGGGAAACACCCGGTTCCCCCGCTCGGTTTTCAGGGGGCATCCGTTTTCTTCAAAGAAGGCCTTGGTTTTCTCCGGCGGAAAGGCCGTCAGGGCGCTGTAGAGGAAGCGGCCGTTCCGGGGGGTGTTTTGCAAGACCTCCTGGGCTGTGCAGTCATTGGTGACGTTGCAGCGGCCCTTGCCGGTGATGAGGAGCTTCTTCCCCAGCCGGTCATTTTTTTCCAGCAGCAGGACCTTTGCCCCCGCCTGGGCGGCGGTAATGGCGGCAAACATACCGGCGGGCCCGCCGCCGATCACGATCACGTCACTGGTCATTGCCGGGTACCTGCTTTTCGTAAACGTTGTATTCGTCCCAGATCCGCTCCAGGCTCTCAAAGGTCCGGGCGATCTCCTTTTCCTTCTTGGCGGCAATGGCCACAATGAGGGCGTTGATCATGCTCAAGGGGGCCACCAGACTGTCCACCAGGGACACCATGTCGCTCTTGGCTACCAGCACATGGTCGCAGCACTGGCCCAGGGGGGACAGCTTGCTGTCGGTGATGCCGATGACCGTGGCTCCGGCGGAGCAGCAGTACCGGGCCCCCTTGGTGGTAGAGGCGGAATACCGGGGGAAGCTGAAGGCAATGACCGCGTCGTTAGAGTTGACGCCTACGATCTTCTCAAACATCTCTCCCTCGCTGACGCCGGAGATCACATGTACATTGTTGAACATATAGTTCAGATAATAGCCCAAAAAGCTGGCCAAGGGGGCTACAGAGCGGACACCGATGATATACACCCGCTTGGCCTTCAGGATGGCCGCCACCGCGTCGCCGAACTCCTCCCGGCTTACCGTCTCCTCGGTCTGCCGGAGCTTCTCCATATCGGAGTGGAAGACCGTGGAGATCACATCCTGGTCCTTCATCCGGTCGTTGGCCACCTCGATCCGCTGGACGGAGGTCAGACGGTTCAGGACCATCTCCTGCATGGTCTTCTGCATACTGGGAAAGCCGTCAAAGCCCAGGTCCACGGCAAAGCGGACCACGGTAGACTCGGAGACCCCTACCATCTGGGCCAGCTTGTTGGCGGTCATAAAGGCCGCCTTGTCATAGGATTCCAGAATATACTGGGCGATCCGCTTCTGGCCCTTGGAGAAGCCTGACATATTTTCTTTTAATAATGAAAGAATATCACTCACGGTGATACCTCCCTGCAATATTTTTGAATTGGCCCGGGCCGCTGCCCGGAAGCTGCTCGGGGTAATCATAGCAAACCCCGCCGCATTTTGCAAGATGAAACAAAAAATTATTCACTTTGAAGTGCCCGGATCTCCTCCTCCGTCAGGTACCGCCAGGCTCCCGGAGGCAGCGTGCCCAGAGATAGGGTGCCTTCCCGGATCCGCTTCAAGCGGGTGACCTCCAGCCCCGCCTGCTGACACATCCGGCGGATCTGCCGGTTCCGGCCCTCATGGATGGTGATCTCCAGCCGGGCCTTGGTGCCCTGGACTCGCTGCAGCGTCACTTTGGGCGGGCGGATCTGATAGCCGTCCAGGGTGATGGGGCGGCCCAGAAGGGCTTCCTTTCCTGGCTCATATCCCGTCACCCATACCAGGTAGACCTTCTCTACCTCCCCTCTGGGGTGCATCA
>ERZ1034691.1969-NODE-1969-length-12151-cov-5.538277_pt1 | contig 12151 bp, 8 predicted proteins | sample MGYA00520638_ERZ1034691 | MGnify/ENA primary metagenome ERZ1034691 (study PRJEB33766, sample SAMN09781763) | gut metagenome | biome: gut microbiome | host: Homo sapiens | place: Madagascar | study: EMG produced TPA metagenomics assembly of the PRJNA485056 data...
TAAGACAGCGGCCTCTCACGCCGTTAACGTGGGTTCGATTCCCGCACGGGTCACTTGCTGAAAGCACCGAAATCTGACGATTATTCGTTTGGTTTTGGTGCTTTTCTTTTTGTCTGCATTGCGCATACCACACTTTTACCAAACTCGCGTAATTCTGTCGAGAGAGAAGCTCCAGGGGAGAGGGCGGTCTGTTGTTCCCGCATGCAGTATAAAAGCGAAGTGAACAACCAGTAAAGGGGCTTTCGCGGCATATCCGCGATCTTTTGATAATATGGGGCCGTGCGGTATTCCATGCCCCCTTGAAAGCCTGTTAATTCGCTTTTGGGTGCTAATCGCAGAACAAACAGAAAGCATATCCCGATGGGATAGATTTTTCAAATTGAAAAAAGAAATCTCCCCCTGCCCGGATGATGGGCAAGGGGAGATTGCGCGTTATAGGATTGTGTGGATTAGGAGAAAGTCACGCACCAGACGCATTTGCCGCCGTACTTAATCCAACAACCGACACCCATTTGAGCACGAGAAGGATTCATAAGGATTTCACTATAAATACAATATCATTATTGAAAGTGTAAGACTTGCTTATTTCGACAAAATTCGATACAATAAAATAAACTGTTTTTGTGGATCAGAGGTGACGTTTTGAAAAAGGCAGGTAAGAAAAATGCCTATATTCCGCGGGTGCTGATGATGGTGCTGACCACCGTTTTGATCGGCGTGATCGTGGCGATCATGCTGGTGGTGGGGCAGATCCAGGGCACGGCACGGGTGGTCAACTATGCGGGCCTGGTCCGCGGCGAGACACAGCGCATCGTCAAGCTGGAAAACGCCGGTCTGCCGCAGGACGGCATGATCGATGACGTGACCTCGTTCATCGCAGGTCTGCGCTTTGGCAGTAATGAGCTGCAGCTGGTGCGGTTGAACGACGTTAACTTCCAAAACAAAATGGCCGAGCTTTCCGACGAGTTTGAAACGCTGAAAAAGGAGATCCAGCTCGTGCGCACGGTCGGCTACCACCAAACCGATATTATCCAGCAGAGTGAGGACTTCTTTGCCATCTGCGACGAGGCAACTGGCCTGGCGGCGGCCTACTCCCAGCGCCGTGCCACAATTTTGAGTTACCTAGAAAATGTAGCCGTAGCGGACATCGTTGCCCTGGTGGCGCTGATTGCCCTGGAGCTTTTCCACGCGCTGCAGTTTGCGGCCCAGAACCGTGTGTTGCAAACCAAGGTTTACAAAGATGAAGCTACCGGCCTGCCCAACAAAAACAAGTGCGAGGAACTGCTGAACCGGAAGGACCCGATCCCGGCAGAGGAGCCGGTCGCCGTCTGCGTGTTTGACTTAAATAACCTGCGCACTATCAACAATACAATGGGCCACGAAAAGGGTGACGAGTATATCCGCAATTTTGCCCAAGAATTGCGCACCGCTGCGCCTGAGGACCAGTTTGTGGGCCGCGATGGCGGCGATGAATTCCTGATGATTCTGCGCGGGATGGACCATGCCGCCGTGCGCCATTGCCTGCAGCAAATTCGTCATCATATTCTGGACTACTCAGCCCACCACCCCGAAATGCCGCTGAGCTACGCGGTCGGCTACGGTCTTTCCACCGACCTGGAAGTGCCCACTATGCGGGAACTGTTCCGCGAGGCCGACAAAAACATGTACATCGACAAAAACCGCGCCAAGATGGAGGAGGCCGATGTACAGCACCGCACCAATCTGGCCATGCTCAACTTTGTCAAAAAGCAGGGCTACCATTTCTCGTTGTGCCTGTACTGCGACGCCCAGCAGGACCGCTACCGTGCCCTGCGCGCCGGGGCAGAGGCTTTTCTGGCGGCGGATGGCAACTACACCGGCGCTGCCGAGCAGATCGCCTGGCAGCTGTGCGAGGCAGGCCAGCGGCATGCCCTGCGCGACGCGCTGCAGCTGGCCAACTTGCAGCAGGTGTTAAAACCGGACGCGCCGCTGGTACTGGAGTTCCAGCGCAAAGACGAAGATACCATCCACCGCGGCCGTCTGACCGCGCTGTATGGCGATGCGGTCGACGGCAAGCTGCATCACTTTGTCCTGGGGGTAGAATATTTCCGTGACAGCGACGAAAAAATCGTCAACGAGCGCAAGCCCCTGACCCAATACTACGAGCAGGTCAAGCAATCCATCCTGGAAAGCGGCGACTACGTGGACGCCCTGATGCAGACGGCCGAGGCCGTCTACACCGTGGACCTGACCCACGACAGTGTGGAGAACATCTTCTGCCGTGAGGGCGCGCGGGAGCGCATCAACGCCAAGGTGGAGTTGCCATGCTCCTACGACGAATACTGCCGCATCCGCAGCGATCTGGTCAGCCCGGACACACGGGAGAACTTCCGCATTATGGACTCCTCAGCCAAGATGCTGGAACGCTACCGCAACGGCGAGCGGCAGGTGACCGTCGAATACCAGGAGACTACCGCTGACGGCGGGCATATTTGGCTGCAGAAAACGATGCTGATGTCTGAGGACACCGTCTACGACCGCCAACTGGGCCACGAGCGGACGATCATCTACGGCGTCATACTGCTGAAAGACACCTCGGCCTTCCACGAAAAGGATGAGCAGGAGAACCGCCGCCTGGAGGCCGCCTATCAGGCGGCTGACTTCGAGAGCAAGGCCAAGACCGAATTCCTGAACCGCATGAGCCATGATGTGCGCACGCCCATCAACGGCATTATGGGCATGCTGGACATCATCCGCAGCCACCGGGACGATGAAGCCCGTGTGGACGATTGCCTGCAAAAGATCCAGCTTTCCGCCAGCCACTTGCAAGCGCTGGTCAACGACGTGCTGGACATGAGCAAGCTGAAATCCAAGGAGACTACGCTGGAAAAGGTGCCCTTTGAGCTGACCGTGCTGCTAAAAGAGGCTGCGGACCTTGTGGACGCCCAGCTGATCGAGACCGGCATCACCCACACCCGCCATAAACCGGAGTGCAGTCACACCCATCTGATCGGCTGCCCCGTGCAGCTGCGGCAGATCATGGTGAACCTGCTCAGCAATGCCATCAAGTACAACCGCCCCGACGGCCGCATCGACACCTATACCGAAGAACTTTCCTGCGAGAACGGCACCGTCTGGTACGAGTTTACCATCACCGATACCGGCGTGGGCATGAGCGAGGCGTTTGTAAAGAACGAATTGTTCCGCCCCTTTACGCAGGAAAAATCCGATGCCCGCACCCAGTACAAGGGCACCGGCCTGGGGATGTCTATCGTCAAGGAGCTGCTGAACAAACTGGGCGGTTCCATCCAGGTAAGCAGCACCCTGGGGCAGGGCACGACCTTTGCGTTCCGCCTGCCCTTTGCGGTGGACACACAGGATGAAGAAACGCAGGCGCTTATCAGCACGGACAAATCCTGCAAGCTGGCCGGTGTGCAGGTGCTTCTGGTCGAGGACAATGAGATCAATATGGAGATCGCTGAATTCTATCTGACCGAGCGCGGTGCGGCCGTGGCCAAGGCCTGGAACGGCCGGGAAGCTGTAGAAAAAGTCAAAGCCGAACCCCGGCGCTTTGACGTTGTGCTGATGGATGTGATGATGCCGGTGCTGGACGGCCTGGCAGCTACGCGGGAGATCCGCGCCCTGCCGTACCCGGCAGCTGGGGTGCCCATCCTGGCTATGACGGCCCAGGATACCAGGGAGGCTGAGCAGGAGTGCAAAGACGCTGGTATGAACGACTACCTGGCCAAGCCCGTGGACCCGGACCGCATGGCGGAGAAGATACTGCACTGGACCCGTCAGCAGGCAGAAACTTCCAGCCCGGCACAACCTGCCGCTACTTGACAAAAATACATGGTTATGTTACACTAACCATGCTTCACAGCTAACCAGATTCCCTACACCTTGCGTGCGGGGAATTTTTATGTGCCAAAGGTTAGCTAATTCTAACTTTTTATAGAGAGGGTACTTATGCAATCCAACAACAAACTTACCATCCCGGATCTGATCTCCATCGGCGTGTTTACGGCTATCTACTTTGTGCTGGTCACCATGGCCACCTTTGCCAGCGCGTTGCTGCTGCCTGGTGTGTCCAACATCTTTTTGCCTGCCATCGCGGCGCTGATCTCTGGCAGCGTCTACATGCTGCTGGCGGCCAAACTGCAAAAGTTCGGCGGCATCACCATCATGGGTCTGGTCATGGGGCTGTTTTTCTTCGTCTCCGGCCACTTTGTGTTGTCCTTTGCTGCCAACATCCTGTTCGGCGTCCTGGCCGATTGGGTGGCCTCGCTGGGCAAGTATCATGACCGCAAGCTGCTGTTCGTCAGCTACATCCTGTTCTCCTACGGCCTTACCGGTCCCATCCTGCCGCTGTGGTTCATGAAGGATGCCTACGTGGTCGCCCTGCAGGCCCGCGGCAAGAACGCCGCCTATATCGACGCCCTGTTTGCGCCCATCAACACGGGCACTTTCATCGTCTGCCTGGTGTCCATTCTGGTGTGCGCGGTCATTGGCGGGCTGTTTGGCCAAAAGATGATCAAAAAACACTTCGCAAAAGCAGGTATCGTCTGATGCGGTTCCGCATGGACCCGCGTGCCAAGCTGTATTTGCTGCTGCTGGCGAACCTGATGCTCTTTTTCCACGTCAGCCTGGCGGCGGAGGCTATCATGGCGGTGCTGTTTCTGCTGTTGTTTTTCCTCTCCGGGCGCTGTGCGGCCGGGCTACGGCTGACAGCCATCTACGGTGTGCTGCTGGCGCTGGACCTATGGGCCGTGCCCCGGGCCGAGAACAGCCCGTTTCTCAATGTGGTGGCCCTCTTCTCGATAGGCATCCGCATGATGCTGCCCTGCATCATCACCGGTGCGTATGCGTTTTCCACTACCACGGCGGGGGAACTGGTCTGTGCGCTGCGCAGCATGCACATGCCGGAAAGCGTCATCATCCCCTGCGCGGTGGTCATCCGCTTTTTCCCCACGGTGGGCGAGGACTACCGCCAGATCCGCGCGGCCATGGCGCTGCGCGGCATCGCTGAGGGCAAAGCGGCGCTGCTGCTCCACCCGGCACAGTCGCTGGAGTACATCCTAATGCCGCTGCTGATGAACGGTAACAACGTGGCGCAGGACCTCTCGGTCGCGGCGCTGACGAAGGGAATCGGCCTGCCGGGGCGGCACACCAGCATGATCGAACTGTGCCCCAAGGCGGCGGACATTCTCTACTCGCTGCTCTGCACGCTGCCGATGCTGCTTTTCTGGGGAGGTGTGCTGTGATGGCAGATAATAATAACGCCCCACTGATTGAGACCAGTGCCGTCGGCTTTACCTACCAGGGAAGCGAGACCCAGGCTCTGCAGGACGTGACCCTGTCCATTGGGGCAGGGGAGTGCGTGCTGCTGTGCGGCAAAAGCGGCTGCGGAAAAACCACCTTCACCCGTCTGCTCAACGGCTTGGCTCCGGCGTTTTTCCCCGGCCGGATGCTGGGCAGCTGCCGCGTAGGCGACCTGTTGGCAGGCACCGCCGCCATCGAGGAATACGTGCCGCTGGTGGGCAGCGTGTTCCAAAACCCCAAGACCCAATATTTTAATGTGGACACCACCGCCGAGCTGGCCTTCCCCTGCGAGAATGTGGGGATGCCCTCGGCCGAGATCCGCAGCCGCGTGCAGGATTGCGCCCGGCGGTTCGGCCTGACGGGGCTGATGGACCGCAGTATCTTCCGCCTGTCTGGCGGCGAGAAGCAGCGCATCGCCTTTGCCGCCGCCAGCATGCTGGGCCCGCGCCTGTTGGTGCTGGACGAACCCACCAGCAACCTGGACGCCGGAGCCATCGTACAGCTGCACGATATGATCGCCGCAATGAAAGAGGCGGGCGTCACCATCGTACTGGCAGAGCACCGCCTGGCCTGGATCACCGACCTGGCGGACCGCTATTTCTTCTTTGAGGAGGGCCGCCTGGCTGCCCAGTGGACGGCTGCCGCGTTTGCCGCCCTCACGGCGAAGGCCCTTACCGCCCGCGGTCTGCGTGCCCGGAAACTGGCACCCTGCCGCGCCCGATTGAGGGAAAAGTCGGCGGCCTCCAATGGCCCAGCCCCGGCGCAGGCGGCTATTCAAAGCAAAGGGCTGACCTTGGGCTACAGCAAGCGCAGCCCCATCCGCGCACTGCCTGACTTCTCGCTGGCCTATGGTGAGATCGTGGGCCTGATGGGCCACAACGGCATTGGCAAAAGTACGCTGGCACGCACCCTTTGCGGGCTGCTCAAACCTCTGGGCGGGCAGATCCTCTGGGACGGCGCACCGGCCAAGCCACGCAGCTGCACCCGCCGCAGCTTTTTGGTTATGCAGGATGTCAACTATCAGCTATTCAGCGACAGCGTGCGGGAGGAAGTGCTGCTGGGCGCTGCTCAACCGGAACGCTGTGACGAGATATTGGCCGCCCTGGGCCTGACAACGCTGGCCGACCGCCACCCCATGAGCCTGAGCGGCGGGCAGAAGCAGCGCGTTGTGGTGGCCGCGGCCATGCTCTCCGGCAAGGATCTGATCGTGCTGGACGAGCCCACCAGCGGCCTGGACCATGCCCACATGCAGCAGGTCGGCCAGCTGTTGCAGCAGTTAAAACAGGCAGGCAAAATCGTGCTGGTCATCACCCACGATGAAGAACTGGCCGCCGATTGGTGCGACCGCGTGATCCAGTGGAACGACAAGGAGGAAAGAGGACGATGAACTACCAACAAAAAGATTGGCTGGGCAGCTGGCAGAATTTTGAGAGCTATCTGGTCAGCACCGCCCCCGCCATGCAGGCATGTTGGACGCAGGCCGAAGAAGCCGCCAAAGCCCTGCCGATGTTTCAGGCGGGCGTAAAAACGTTCTGGCAGCGGGCGTGCGGCACGGCACTGGCAGGCCCCGTACTGGGTGGCTGGCAGATCGAAGCTGCCAACGCCCAAGACCTGCGCATCACCTGGCTGGATGCTGCCGGTCAGCCGCTGGACAGCGCCGTTTACCACTTTACCGGCGCACTGGAAAAAGGGCTGGAGGGAAAAGTCTGTGCCAAGTTTGAGACCGCCGGTGCCCTGCAGCACCCGCAGTTCCGCTGCCTGCTGGCCATGCCGCCGATGCCAGAGCGCACCGCCCGTGCCCATGGCGGCTTGCTGAGCCACCTGCATTTCCAGTATGCAGCCGGCTGGACCGCCCTTGTTGGTACAGACGGCAAGCTCAGCCACCCCATGTGGTACCCCACCATGTGCGATGGTGCAGGCACCCTGCTGGAGCAGTGCAACATTGTGCGAGCCATGCACCATCTGACCTGCTGGACCGAGCTGCCTGTGTGAATCCTGTCGAATCGCTGAAAAGTCCCCCTTCTTTTTTGGCGTAAAAGTCAATTGTATGTGCCGCAGTCCTGTGCTATCATACAACTAAGAATGGTTTGTTTAATTGCAACCAAGTGCAGGAGGAGTCAATATGAAAACCAAACAGGAACTGGCCGGCATCTACGTAGCCAGCATTACTGCGTATGACCAGGCGGGCAATGTGGACGCTGCCGCGCTGCAAAAACTGATGCAGCGCAACATCAACGAGGGCGCTGCAGGCTTCTTTGTGGGCGGCAGCAGCGGCGAGTGCTTTATGTTGACCGAAGCCGAGCGCGTGCAGGTGTTTGAAGCTGCCGCAGCCTACGCCGGTAAAACTAATCTGATCGCCCACGTGGGCGCCATCGGCACCGCCGAGGCCGTCCGCTACGCCAAGGCCGCTATGGGCATGGGCTACGATGTGGTTGCCGCCACCGCCCCGTTCTACTACGGCTTCTCTCCCAAAGAGGTCTGCCGCTACTACTACGACATTGCTGAAGCTTCCGGAAGCCCGGTGCTGATCTACAACTTCCCCGGCAATACCCACCGCGAATTTGACGTTGCCAACCCGGATTACATCCAGCTGTTCAAGAGCGGTGCCATCCTGGGCGTCAAGCAGACCAACTACAACCTGTTCCAGATGGAGCGCATCCTCAACCTGAACCCAGACCTCATCGCCTTTGACGGTTACGATGAAACGATGGTTGCTGGCCAGGCCCTGGGCAGCAGCGGTTCCATCGGCAGCACCTTCAACATGATGCTGCCCCACTACAAGAAGATCTTCGACCTGTTCGACGCAGGCAAACGGGAGGAAGCCCTCGCCCTGCAGCACAAAGCCAACAACTGCATGGAGGCTATGTGCCGTGTGGGCCTGATCCCCGCCATCAAGTACGAGCTGGCCCGTCAGGGTTACCCCGTCGGCGAGGCCCGCCGTCCCTTCAGCCCCCTGACCGATGAGCAGAAAGCTTATGTGGACGGCGTGCTGGATGAGTACCTCGTTAAATAACTCCAATACACAATAAAAAATCCGCTGGGCGTTGCAGCCCAGCGGATTTTTGTATATTACAGGAAATTACAGCTTGCGCACCTTAAAGCGGATGCGCACGTAGTCTACGTACCACACGCCGTCGTGCAGCAGCACGGGGCGCAGATCCTCTACGGTCTCGTCGATGATCTGTGCCGCCAGCGCGGGATCGACCCCGGAAAAGGGAGCCGTATCAAACATACGGATCCAATCGGCCAGTCCGTCCGGGCCGTTTTGCTTGGTGGGGCGGTCAAACAGCGTAGCAAACTCCACACGGAAACCGGCCTTCTCAAGCAGCGGCGCGTATTCGCCTATGGTAGGAAAGTAGAAGGTGCGGCGGTAATGCAGCCCGTGGGCGGCAAATCGTTTTTCCAGCGCAGCATGCACCGTCTCGGCGCAGCCCTTGCCGCCAAACTCGCAGACCAGCAGGCCGCCAGGTTTGATCTGGCTGGCAATGTGGTCCAGCATGGCCTGCTGCTTGTCGGCATCGATCCAGTGCAGCACGGCATTGGAAAACACCGCATCCACCGGCTCGTCCAGCGTAAAGTCCAGCGCGTTGCCGGGCAGGAACTTCAGGTCCGGGTGACCCTCGCGAGCAAGCTCCAGCATCTCTGCCGAGGCATCCACGCCGGTTACATCATAGCCGCGGGCAGCCAGCTGCTCTGTCAGTGCACCGTTGCCGCAGCCCAGGTCTATCACGCGGGACCCGGGGGCGGCATCCAGCAGATCCATCACGGCTTCGCCGTACTGCGGCACGAACGAAAAATCTTTTTTGTACTTTTCAGCATCCCAGAAAATGTTCATGGGGCAAATCCGCACCTTTCGGTAAGCATTATTCCGGCAAAGCCTCGGGGGCTGCGTCCGTATCAACAGCCTCCGGCAGGCGGGGCGTGCGGCCGGTTTTTTCCATCATTTCCTCATACAGGCCGCTGGCGGCTTCGGGCGAGTAGCCGTACACCAAAAAAGCGTCCATTACGTAGGGGGAGTAGGAAATACCTGTCAGGGTCTTGGCAAAGGACATGGCCGCGATCTCGCCCAGCACCGACACGCCGGAACGGTTATGCAGCGGCTTGGGTGCCCACAGCTCGATCTTGTAGGTGCGGGTCCAGATCTCCTTCTTATACTTCTCCTCCACAAAGTGGAAAAGCTCATGTCCCAGCAGCAGCTTGGCAATATCCAGCTGGCCGGTCAGCGCATGGGAGACACCCGGCTCGCTTAACAAAGCGCGGCCTTTGCGGACGCCGTCCATATAGATGTGGATGTTGTTCGGCTCGCGAAACTCTGCAAACAGGACACGCTCCGCGTTCTGCGGCATATCAGGATAATCCACATTTAAGCCCAGCTGCTTGGCCAGCTTTTCAGGGTCACGCATGCCGTACTGCTTCGCCAGCTTCTCAGCGTACTCACGCCCGCAGGCAATGGCCTGACGGGTAAGGTCAAGGCGCTGTTCATCATTGAACTTACCATTCAGCGGCTCGCGAGAGAAAGCATATTTGGCCCACTCGTCCTCGGGGATGCGGCAGAGATCTTCTACGATCATGCCTACCGGGCGTACCGTGTAATGGGGCATCTCGCCATAACGGGTGCGCTGCTTGCCAAACAGGCCGTCGGCAATGGGTTTGAGTAATTCCTGAAACCGTTCCTTTGTCATGTTCGTTCACTTTCCAAAAACGGCTCCGCAGAGCGCGGAGCCGTCTTTTGTGTTATTTGGGTTGAATCAGCGGACGTCGTTCACGGAAGCAACAACGATGATCTCCTCATCGGGCTCACGATCCATGATGTCCAGATCCATCAGCAGCATGACCTGATCGAGGTCAACAGCAGAGTAGTCGCAGACACGGGGGCCAACGCAGACGAAGTAGTCGGGACGCAGAACCGTATCGGTCTTGAACACGGCCATATCCTTCCACAGCTCTTCAACCTTCTCCTTGTACTCGCCAGCCTTGACCTTAGCGGCAATGCCGTCAGAGCACTGGACCTTGATGAAGCCCTTCTTATCGACGATGCGGATGGGATGACGATCACCCATGTCGCCGGTGTAGACGTAGAACTTATCGGTCTTCTCAGCCAGATGGATGTTGGAGACCTTGGCACCAAAGTCTTCCTTAGCCAGCTGCTCAGCCTCAGCCTCGTCGCACTCCTTCAGCAGGTCAGTGGTCTTGACCTCGGTAGAACCGGTGGCGATAGCGGTGACCTTACCGGTCTGGCTGTCGATCTCGATATGAACTTCAACAGTGTCGGGAGAAGCACCGGAACCGATGGCGGCGTCGGTAGCTTCCTTCTTCAGCTCCTTGATGTCTTCCTGGGTCGGGTTCGGGATAACACGTTCGACAACGTCACGAACCATGGACAGGGCAACACCGATGGAGGAGATGACCTCGGCGTTCTCGGGGATGGAGTACTGCAGGCCCATCTTCTTGGCGCAGTAGGGGACCAGAGAGGCAGCACCGCCGCCGCAGCCAACCAGCTTCATGGCGTCGTGGTCCAGCTGATACTTGTCAGCCAGGGCATTGATGCAGGCGTTGACCTTCTCGAAGTCCTTGTCCAGGATCTGGGTAGCCAGTTCCTCAACGGTGATGCCCAGCTTGTCAGCAACGGGCTGCATGCACTTGCGGGCAGCGCTGGCGTTGCCGTGTGCGAAGTACTTCTCGTCAATCAGGCCCAGCACGTTGGCAGCATCGGTGTTGGTGAAGCAGATACGCTTGCCGCTTGCCAGCTTGACGGCAACGTAGTCAGAGGGGTCACCCGGCTTCGGGCTCAGCATCTCGATGGTCAGCGGGCCGGCGTCGATCTCCTCCTCAGGAGTGAAGCAGGCGTACTCGCAGCCAGCGATGTGGGCGGAGCGGGGGCCGACGTCCTCAACGCCATGGTCGTTGATACGGACCATGGAACCACCGGCGCAGCCCAGGATGCGGACATCCAGAGAGTTGATGTAGGTATCGTGGCCGCCGATCTGGGCGTAGTCAACGCCGGGACGGCCGTTCTTGATAACACCGATGTTGGTGGTGGTGCCGCCGACCTCAAAGTAGATGGCGTTGGAAGCACGCAGATACATCAGGGAGCCCATGACGGAAGCAGCAGGGCCGGACAGAGCAGTCAGGATGGGACGCTTACGCATCTCGCTGATCTCCATAACGCCGCCGTCGCCGCGCATGATCATCAGGGGAACGGTAACGCCAGCGTTGCGGACAGAGCTCTCGGTGGCGTTTGCGGTAGCCATCATCTTGGGCAGAATGGAAGCGTTGATGGCGGCAGTGCGGGTACGGCGGGTCAGGCCGTACAGCTTGGTGATGTCAGAAGCCATGGAAACCGGCAGGCCCTGGGCCTCGGCCAGGTCATGGATCTTGACCTCTTCGTCCATGTTGTCAACGCCGAAAGCCATGGAGGCAACGATAACCTGGCTGCCTTCACCGCACAGCTCTTTGATGGCGGCATTGATCTTCTCGTCGGTCATTTCCTTCTTCTTCAGGAACCTGTTATGCACAGGGATCTTACGGCCGACCTTCTCGTCCAGGACGATGTCCTTCAGGTTCAGCTGGCGTTTTGCCAAGAAGCCTTCCAGGCCGCCGCCTGCAACACCGATGACACCGACAGAAGCAACGTCGCCCTCGATGAAGGCGTTGGTTGCCTGGGTGGTGGAGTGCGCAACGAAGACGACGTCCTCAGGGGCAATGTTGTTCTCGGCCATGCAGTTTTTGAAGGACTGCACAACGCCGGCGGCAACGCCGTCCTTGTCGTCGTGGGTGGTCTTAACTTCGTTCTTGCCAATGATCTCATGGGTCAGGTTGTCCATGGCGACACACTTGGTGTAAGTACCGC
>ERZ1034691.1970-NODE-1970-length-12149-cov-28.858111_pt1 | contig 12149 bp, 18 predicted proteins | sample MGYA00520638_ERZ1034691 | MGnify/ENA primary metagenome ERZ1034691 (study PRJEB33766, sample SAMN09781763) | gut metagenome | biome: gut microbiome | host: Homo sapiens | place: Madagascar | study: EMG produced TPA metagenomics assembly of the PRJNA485056 data...
CTCGTGATTCGAGGGGTACCCTCCCCCCATATGCCGCCAAAAATCCGGCAAAAATCACAAAAAATCGCGTAAAATTCGTGCGTTTTGACGAATGTTTGACGAATGTCGGGTAAAGTGTTCAGCGTTCGCGCCGCCGAGCCGTCAGAATGTTTTCCAGTCGCAAGTCTGCGGCAGTATGCGGTTGGAGAGGAGTTCGACCGACCGGTCAAACACCTGCTTTTCGACGAGTTTATCCGACTTCTGCCGATTACAGCACCAGTGAGCAAGCTGCAAATTGCTGATGTCCGACGGGTGCCCGCCCTTGGCTATCGGGATAATGTGGTCTATGCAGGCGGACAGCGGGTGCGGATATTTGAGCGAGAAATCAACGGGTCTGCCGCATATGCCGCACACGGTCTGCGTGGCGTATATCCTTTTCTTGTTCGCGCGGAACTGCTGTTGATGAGCGCCGCTGCGGTCGGGTCTTTCGATAGGCAAAGGGGTTCACTCCTTCGGGGTCAAAATTTTGGAGAGGGTGCAAAAAGACACCCCGCCCGAAAGCAGAGTGTCCATCGCAAAATTATAGGAGGTTCGGAAGCAAATGGCGCGGCGCACAAGGTCATGCCCTCGCTCGCACCGCACGGGACTTGCGCCCCGTTACTTTTTTGTGAAAGGAGATTCATCAAATGAAGTGCAAGTCAGTTTTCCTACTGTCCCCAGTTTAAATTATAACACGTCAAAATCGGAAAAATCGGAAAGCTGAAAAATTTTCTTGATCTTTTTGCGTACAGTGCCCTCGTCGCGATACCCCAGCCGCATTGCTATCCAGAGGTTCGACCGCCCGTGAAAAAATTTCTCGCGGAGCATGAAGCGCGTGCGCTCGTCGGGAAAGCTTGCGACGAAGCGTTCAGCGGCGGCTGTGCGCTCCCTCAGAGTCGCCTGCTCGGCGAGCAATGCCCGTACCCTATCGTCGGGCGGCAGACCGCACATCGTGGCGCTGTGTTTGCTGTACGGCGGCGTGGCGGCTGACTGAACGCATATGCGCGATTCGAGCTTCGCAAGCTCCGTTTCTATCTCTTCCAGCCGCGAGCGCGCCGCGCGGTAGTCCTGCATTTGTGAGCGGGTCATTCGCTGTCACCGTCCATTCTAGCACCGCAGCAAGGGCAGTACTTCGTTGCGATGAACGCCCCAATGTAATGAAAATCATCATCACACACGGAACAGTGATAGCATTGTATTCTATTATTTTCGTCTGGATCTCTTTCAGGTATCCAATGTCCGTGCTTGACTTCCTGCACGTCGGCGGCAGGCTCATCATCTACCAGCTCGAGGAAATCGTCCTCGATCTCCCCTGTGGTCATTTCATAGCTAAACATACAGCTTGTCAATTCTTTGATCGATTCCTTAAACTTTTCACCTTCAATGTACTTTGCCATCGTCATCGTCCTCCTCATTCTCAAAATCTCCGTCAGTCCCCGCTATGCAAAGACACCACATCACCGCCGCTATCGCCGAGATGGTCGTTGTTATCAGTATCGCTGTCATGCTCCCTCGCTCCTTTCAACGTTCTCCAGCGGGGCGTACACCAGGCTGTGCGCGCACTTTACGTCCCTCAGCTCCGCTTGATAGTAGAACCCCTGTTCTCCGCGGCGTATCACCGCGCCGCTCAGTATGTACTCCGCACCTGCGATGTGCAGCTTCGGGTCGGTAAGGCGTACACGCTTCCCAAGCGCCCGCTTTATGTCACGCTCGGTCATGCGCTCAGCTCCTCTATCCGCACATATATCCCCGCCGTGCCTGCCCAGAACTTCTCGCAGATCTCGCTGGCGACCAGCGCGTCGTCCGCCCAGAAGCCGCATAGGGTCATGCAGTCTTTTAGCAGCTTTTGCAGATTGTCCGTGTCGGGCTTTGTGGTGCGGTACTCGCCGTCGCGGTGCCTGCCTCGCGGGAACAGCCACTTCACCGTCAGCCGCACGCCATCGCGGTACGGCTCGTCCGGTCGGTGCTCGTAAAGATTTGCCACAAGCTTCTCTTTCGCCGCCTTTACTTCGGGCGGGTCGTAGAATATCGGCTTGCCGCTTCTCACCGTCACCTTGTGCTCCTGCGCCGTGACGGTCGGCGGTATCATCGGCATGAAAAATTCAGTCATTCAAAAAACTCCTCCTCTCGTCGTTTCGTCGGGGTCAGCCGCCTCATTATTTCAGAATAGATTTTCGGGCGGCTGAAAGCCCGAAAATATATATTATGTAATAATATACTTTTCCTTCCCTCTGTAAAAGTCGGTGTTTTTCCCGAGATTTTCTTCCCGAGGGAAAGCGTTTCCCTTTCGATGTTTTCCCTGTAATTTCCCGACTTTTTCTTTCCCTCGGGAATGTGAAAACTACCGACTTTTTCTTTCTTCCTTTAACCCGCATTCACCGTCGTCCACCCAGAAGCCGCCGTGCTCTTTGAGCCGTGAACGCACTGTTTTTTCGGTGACGGCGAGGTACTCCGCCAGCTCTGCGATGCGGCACTTGCCGCCCTCCTGCACGCCGCTGAAAGCCGTTTCTATGCTCTCTTTGCGCTCCTTGCTGCGCTCTTTCGGGGTGCGCTTTTTGCCGAAATTCTTCTGCCACGAGGGGGCGGCTTCGTCTACCGCGAGGTCTGCCAGCACGCCCTCGCTGTCGGCGCGGTGCACGGGGAAATCGAACCACATATTAAGCGGCTTGAACTTCGGGAACTCGCGCAGAGTGCCCTCTATGCGCCACGCGGTGCGGTTCGCCGCCTGCTGTTTCGCCCGCTCCAGCTCGCCGCACATCAGCGCGTAAGACTTCGCCGTGAGGAACTTGTGCGTTATCTCCATCATCGCCGAGGGGGTCACTAGGTCGTCCTGCGTGCAGAGCTCGTCGGTGTTGCGGTAAAAGCGCCGCATCCAGCTCTCGCAAACGCGGCAGACGGCGGCGTTTTGCTGCTGAGTTATCAGCGTTTCGGGCAATGTCAGCTCGCTGAGGTCGAGAAGCGCGTCGGGGTCGCGGGCGAATACTCCGCTGCCGCTGGCTCTGTCCATACTGCGCTTGCCGCCCTGCGCGCCCTTGCTGTGGTGGTGGCAGTAGATGACGGCGCAGCCCAGCTCGGTGCATATCTTATCGAACTGGTTGCAGAAGTGCGCCATCTGGTCGGCTGAGTTCTCGTCGCCCGTGATGACTTTGTAAATGGGGTCGATGACTACGGCGATGTACCCGCGCTTTGCGGCACGGCGTATCAGCTTCGGCGCAAGCTTGTCCATAGGCACGCTGTGTCCGCGCAGGTTCCAGATGTCTATACTGCCGAGGTTCGCGGGCGGCAGACCCAGCGCCGTGTACACGTCCTTAAAGCGGTGCAGGCAGCTTGCGCGGTCAAGCTCGAGGTTGACGTACAGTATCTTGCCTTTGGTGCACCGCCAGCCGAACCACTCGCCGCCCTCGGCTATCGCCACGCAAAGCTCTATCAGCGCGTAAGATTTGCCCGCCTTTGAGGGGCCCGCTATCAGCATTTTGTGTCCCTGCCGCAGAACGCCGTCTATCAGCGGCGGCGCAAGCTCGGGCAAGTTATCCCACTCGGCGCTGAGGCTCTCGGGGTCGGGCAGGTCGTCGTTGATACTCTCAATGTAGTCGCGCCATTCCTCAAAGCTCTCTTTGCCGAGCGATTTGTCAACGATAAACTGCTTCCTGCCGCCACGGGTAACGCCGGGCATACGGCTCAGGCGCGAGGGATTGCGGTTGTTCGGGTCGATGGCAAGACCGTTCTTCTTGCAGACCTTGTAAAGGTAGTCCACGCGCTTGCGGTACTCCTCGTAATTCGGCGCGTCTATCTTGACTATCGCGTGCAGGCTCTTGCCGCCGCTGTACACCAGCAGGGCTATCGGCAGCTCCAGCTCGCGCATTACGGCGTTTTGCTGCTCTATCGGCATACTGTCGCTCTCCACAAGCGCGTAGCGGAAGTCGGTGACGTTCTCGTTTTTTACGCCTTTGCCGTCAAGCGGGTTGAAGCGTATCCAAGCGCCCGCTTCCTCTTTGCAGTCGCCGATGACTGCGCCGATGTCGCCGCCGCAGTTATTGAGCAGGGCTATCAGCTCGCCCGCAGTCCTGTCCCAGCAGCCGCGGGTAGGCAGGTAGCGGCGCTTGCCCTCTTCGTCGCTCTCGTATGTTTCCGTGACGTAGCCGACGTTCTCGCCCGCCTCGAAGAGCGCAGAGAGGTACGTTACAAGCTCCTGCACCGGCTGCCAGTCGGCAGGCTCGCGGATAGGTATGCCCTCGCAGGCGCACTCAGCGCCCTCGTAGTTTATCTCGTCGTTCCAGTCGAAAACGCCGTCGGTATCGGCCGTGAGCAAGCCCCTTTCGCGCGCCATCTGCACTATGCTGCCGCCCGTTACGGGGTTGGCGTTTCCAGCGAAGCTTTCCCACTTGCGCTCGCACTCGCCCGCGCGGTAGCGGCTGTCGGCGCGCGACCAGTTATCCCAGTCAGCCGCCGAATAGCCCTCTTCTTTCAGCGCCATGCCCACCGCGAGCCACTCCTGATAATCGCAGTCGGCGGGGGGTATCTTGCTTAAAATTTCAAGTATCTCCATTCATATCTCCTTTCTCGTACCCTCACGCGGGAACGTACTCGGCTGCGCACACGCCGCGCGGCACTCGCCAGCCGTTAGCCGAAATGCGCGCTATCATGCCGCTTGCCTGCTCGAAGCTCCACTTGCCGACGTGCTGAAAGCCGTAGTTTTCCAGCAGGCGTATCTGCTTCGGGGTCGTAAGCCCTGCGGCGCGGCGTTTTTCTAAACGGTCGAGGATAAGGCTCGCCTTGCCTGCGTTTTCGATGGCGTCGGGCAGTATGCCGAGCTTTTCGAGCCGCTCGCGCTGCTTATCGGTAGCGGGCGCGCACTCCCAGCCGAACGCGGGAACGTATGAGGACAAGTCCTCAGCCTGTATCGACATCTCGTACTGCAAGGGGTCTACGAGCTTGCGCTTGCGCGTTTTCATGGCTTTCAGCTGCTTTGCGAGGGCTTCCTCGCGCTGCGCCACCACGTCCTCGCTCGCCTGCTTTTCGGCTTCCTCTATATCCACCGCGCAGCCCGCTTCGTCGGCGAGATTAGCGGTCATTTTCTGCGCTACCTCTTCGTTTTGGCATATCAGATGTGCGGGGCGGCAAAGCTCGTGGCGCTCGGTGTGCCACAAAAAATCCAGCAAGAGAAGCTCAGTCTTGCCCTCGCAGAGCCTTGTGCCTCTGCCTACCATTTGACAGTAAAGCCCTCGCACCTTTGTTGGTCTTAGCACGATAACACAGTCAACTGACGGACAGTCCCAGCCCTCTGTAAGCAGCATACTGTTGCAGAGCACGTTGTACTCGCCCTTATCAAAAGCTTCCAGTATCTCAGCCCTCTCCTCGCTCTCGCCGTTTACCTCAGCCGCCCTAAAGCCGCGCTCGTTGAGTATATCGCGGAACTTCTGCGAGGTCTTGACCAGCGGCAGGAATACCACCGTCTTGCGCTCGGCGCAGTATTTGAGCATCTCGTCGGCTATCTGATACAGATAGGGGTCTAGCGCCGTGTCAATATCGCTTGCCTTAAAGTCGCCCGCCTGCGTCGCCACGCCCGAGATGTCGAGCGTGAGCGGGATAGTTACCGCCTTTATCGGCGAGAGGTAGCCCTCTTTTATCGCCTGCGGCAGGGTGTATTCGTAAGCCAGGCTCTCAAAGACCGAGCCTAGGTCTTTCATATCGCCGCGGTCGGGCGTAGCGGTAACGCCCAGCACCTTAGCCGCGGGAAAGTGCCGAAGCACGTTTTGGTAGCTTTCGGAAATGGCGTGGTGCGCCTCGTCAATGATGATGGTATCGAAGTAGTTTGCCGAGAAGCCTTTGAGCCGCTTTTCGCGCATGAGGGTCTGCACCGAGCCGACGGTCACGCGGTAGAACGAGCCCAAGCAGCTCTGCTCGGCTTTCTCGACCGCGCTTTTCAGCCCCGTAGTCTTGTACAGCTTATCCGCCGCCTGCGCGAGCAGCTCGCCCCTGTGCGCGAGGATAAGCACGCGCTTGCCCTGCCGCACGCACTCTTCCGTTACCGCCGAGAAAACTATCGTCTTGCCCGTGCCCGTCGGCAGCACGAGGAGCGTTTTGTCAACGCTCTCCCACTGCTCCAGTACCGCCGCTTTTGCCGCTAATTGATATGGACGCAGGTTCATCTGCCGCCACCTCCGAAGCCGCCGAAGCCGCCGTACTGACCGCCGCCAAAGCTGCCGAAGCCTGCGTTATTCGCAAAGCCCTGCGCCGACTGAGGGGGCTGCTGATAGGTCTGCGCGGGCTGAGATGTCTGCACATTAGTATACCCCTGCGGCGCGGCTGCTGGCTTTACGGTATCAACGTTCTCGTCGTAGGCGTAAAGCTTTTTTATCTTGTTCGACTGACCCGCAGTGCCGTCCTTTTTGGTGTAATTATCTATGTAAACGCGGCATTTTCCGCGCGTGCCCGCGAGCGCGCCCCAGTTCATGCGCAGCGGCTCGCCGTGCTTTTTCAAGCCGACGGCGAGGAAGAGCTGCGAGAGCTTCCACTCAAACTTTTTGCACAAAAAGTAGTTTTCCGTTATCTCGACGCTGTCCTCTGCGCCCCAGACAGTGAAAGTCACCTTAGCCATATTGCAGGGCGGCACTTTCGCCGAACCTGCGTGGCGGGCGCGCTCAAACTTTGCGACCGTGAAGTCGTAATCGCCCTCGGGCAGCAGGGTGTATGAAAAGCCCTCGCCCTCGTCGTTTATTTCGTCGTCCCAGCCCAATTCTTTAAAATCGTCCATTAAAATTCCTCCTTACTTATCCTCAAAACGGCACGCCGCTGATGTCCATTTCCTTTATCTTTTCAAGCACCGTCTGCCAGTCGGCAACAAGGCAGCCGCTTATAAAGTCGGGCGGGTAAGCCGCCACCGGCATATCTACGGGGCAGTAGCCCTCCTGCGCGACCACCTCGCGTATCTCCTCTTCCGTTACGCCGTCGGCTATCATGAGGTCGCGCAGAGCCTGCGGTATATCGGCGGGCGGGTCGGGCAGCGCTGTCGGCTCGGGCTGAGGCATAGGCGCTTGCTGTACCGTCTGCACGTTCTGAACGCTCTGCGCGGCAGGCTCGGGCTGCTGTACTGTCTGCGGCGGCGGGGTCTGCATTGTCTGAACGGTCTGCGCTGTCTGAGCCGTCTGAACAGTCTGCTGAACCGCGAAAAGGTGCGCTATCTGCGAATAATCGAAGGGCAGCTCGGGCGCTAAGCCGTCGCGGTTTTTAGCGTCCCAGCAGGGGTGATGGCTCGTGTACATCACGCGCTCGCCGCCCTGCGCCTTGAACTTCTTGCCGTCCTTATCCACGGCTACGGCATAGGTCTTGTAGTTGGCGAAGAGCACCATATCAGCCCATTCCTTGACTTTTGGCGATATGAGCGAGCCTGTTTTCTGCCCCAGTTTCATCTCCCAGCGGTCGTAGCTGCCCAGCTCGTCGGGCTGCTCAAACTTTACTATCTTCGCGTGCGCCGTCAGCACTACGTTTATGCCGCTGTCCACCACGTCCTGCAAGAGGTTCAGGAATTTCGCAAACCCCTCGCACTCATAAACATAGCCCTTGCCGTAGCCGAAGTCCTCTATGCCCGACTTGCCGTGCGCGGCGCAAATGCTTGATATGCAGAGCTGCTCCGCCCAGTCTATCGTGTCTATCACTATCGTCTTGCAAAGGCGCAGCGAAGCGGCTTCCTGCACCTCGCCCTTTATCATCTCCCAGCTTGTCGGCTTAGGCATACGGCGCACGTTCATGCGGCGTGTGCTGCCCTCGGTGTCGATGAAGAGCGGGTCGGGGAACTGCGCCGCGAAGCTTGATTTGCCTATGCCCTCGGGGCCGTAGACCACAACTTTCATCGCGCCCCCCTGCGCGCCCGACGTTATCTCATATGCTGCCATCAGAATTTACCTCCGTTCCATTTAAAGCCTGTTTCTCTCGGTGTGTTCGTCTGCTCTGGTGTGAACGATGTGCCGTCCTCGATGATAACGCTGCACTCGCCGCCGGTAGATACCCTTGTCGCTATCGCCTGCAAGCCCTGCTCCTCGAGCCATTTGCCGAACTCTGCAAGAGTGTCCGCGTCCATCTGCTCCAGCTTGTCAAGCAGCACAAAGCCGCACTCGGGGCTGAGCTTGCGCACTATGGACGTTGCGACTATGAGCTGTTCCGCACCGCTCATGCCGTCCCACTTGCAGCCCTTGTACGTCAGCTCGCCGTCCTCTGTCGAAAGTCCCGCGAGGGGCATTTCAGCGCCGCCGAGCAGCGCCCGCTTATCGTCGCGCACCTGCAATATTTTCTGCGAGAGGTAGGCGTACTGCGAGCGGTAGTCCTCCGCGTCGATCTCGGCGTGTTCGCGGTCGAGGTTAGCGCGTATCTTAGCGTTCAGCTCGTCTATCTCGGCGATGTTGCGTTCAAGCTCCGCCGTGCTCTCGTCCTCCAAGTCCTGCGCTTCGAGGTTGGCGAGCTTGAAGTTATTTTCGGCGGCTTCAAAGCGCATTTTCGCCTGCTCGTAAGCCGACTTTGCAAGCTCGAGCTGCTGTGCGTAATATTCACGCTGATCGCGCTTGCGCTGATTTTCGCCGTTGCGCGCGAGTATCTCCTGCTGCTGTTTTATCAGCTCGCCCGCGCTGACGGGTTCGGCGGGCACGCCTGCGTACACGGGCATTTCCTTAGCGTACTTTTCCTTTTGGTCGGCTATCCTGCCGATAGCCGTGCGGCGGTCGTAGAGCTCTTTTTCGGTGCGTTCCAACTCACCGAGCTTATCGCCCACGCCGATAATGCGCAGCAGCGTAGCCGCCTTTTCCTTAGCCGACTGGTTCATGAAGCGCGGCAGGTCGAGGGCGAACTGCTCGACGAAGCTGTTGAGAAGCTGCTGACCGCCTTTTTTGCCGGTGCTGTCGGTGACCTTTAGCGAGCCGTTTTTGCCCGAGCGCTCGACTACGATACCGTTATCAAGGGTTATCTTCAAATGCGGGTCGGCGAAAGAACCTTCGCGGCGCGGAGCAGAGGGCTTGAACCTATCGCCGCCCAGTCCCCACGCTATGCAGTCGAGCACAGAGGTCTTGCCCTGCGCGTTCTTGCCGCCGATAACGGTCAGCCCGTCCTTAGCGGGCGAAAGCTGCACCGCCTTTATGCGTTTTACGTTTTCTATCTCGAGTGTGTTTATCTTCACTGACATTTACTTTTCCTCCGTTTCATGCAAAGCTTTCATCATCATGTACGACTTTCCGCCGCCCGAGCTCATGCTCAGACCGCCGGCTTGACAAGCGCAGTTGTTTGTGGTATCATTATTGGTGATAACGGCTTCTGTGTTATCATTTTCGCTCGTTCCTGCTGCAACAGGGGCGGGCGTTTTTGTTGTGTCTGCTGAATGCCCGCGCTTCTCGTGCATTTTGTCCAACCATTCGTCAAACTCTTTCATTTCCTCTTCGGTCGGTTCGTCTTCCGGTCTGCCCTTATCAAATCCGAGGTTGCAGCCGCTTTCAAAGCAACAGCCTATCGTATCTGCATATGTTTCTACGCCATCGTCATATTTAATGTATCCCCAAGGGCAGTCCTGACAGCTCTTAAAAATTGGGTCAATACAACGGGTCGGTAAATCTTTCATACCTTTACTCTCCTTTCGGCTCAGCTTTTGCACCACGTTTCTTCATCGGCACGCCGAGCACTCTCTGATTTTCCATGTAATTCCTTATTTCCTTTCGCTTCGGGTTCTCCTGCCGTCCCTGCTTGACGGTGTATGTCGGGGTCAGCCCCGCCGTCAGCAGGTAGTCCTCCACCTCGTCCGCCGAGAGGTCGACCGCCTCCGCTATCTGCCGCAGCGACTTGCCCTCAGCGTTGAGCAGGCGTATTTTCAGCGCTGTTTTAGTCCGCATTTTCCTCGCCCCTCGTTACGTCCATCATGAACGTTATAGCTTCAAGTCTCCCTATTAAACGGACGTACTTCGCGTGCTGGTCTTCGTCCATGACCTTTTCAAGGGTTTCCGCCAGCGCACGCATAGCAGTGCAGTACAGCCAAAGGTCACACGGGTTAAGTTCCAAACCGTTAAGTACCTCTTCTTCGCACTTTTCGACGGTGCGCATTATCAGCGGCATAAGGTCGCCGCCGGACGGTTTATTAAACTGCCGCGCTATATCTGCGGTCTTGCTCTCAGCACCGCTTCCGCTTACTTTAAACTCCATTTTGATTACCTCCTTAAAATTAAAAACCAAACATCGCCCAGCGGCTGAACATCGCCGCCGCGTAGATCACGAATGCTACTCCCGCGCCGCCCAAGAACACCGCCAGCCCGATGAACAGCGTGTCCATCTGTTTGACCTTGCGGTCGTTGCGCAGGCGCTCTATGTGGCGCTTGTATACCTCGTCCTTGCGGGCGCTTTCGGCTCGCAAGTCTGCCATTTTGGCTAGGTCTCGTTGGGTCATTGCTGAGCACCTCCCAGCAGTTTTTCCAGCGAACGCAGCTTTTTTAGCCGCCGCTCGTAATCGTCGATGTCGATACCCCACGCTTCGTAAGCTATCTTCGTGTTGACGGCATACGGCAGCCACGACTTTACGCCGCGCTTCGCCATCTCGATTTTTGCCATCTTCTTTATCTTGATCGTCTGGCTTTCGCCCGTGCCGAACAGCTCGGCGACGTCGGCGTTCGTCAGCTCGCTCTTGGTGTAGTACAGCCTTACGGCCGTTTCAACGTCCGGTGTTCTCATTCGTCACACCTCCTTCACCGACATTATGTACTCTCCCGCGCGCTTCTCGTCGCGCGCTGTGCGTATCGCGGTTATCACCGATTCGGCTTTCACCGACACTATTCGCGGTTCGCCGTAGTCGGTCGTGAACTCTATTAGGTAGGTTTTCTTCATGTTCATTCACCTCTCAAATCATCAAAAGTTACTTGTCTGAAATCTTCTTCCATCCACCAGCGAAACACGTCAACGCCCGTTTCCCAATCCTTAGCGGGTTTGCCGAGCTCACGCCGATGTTGGAGCATACGGTCAAAGGCTCGTATGTAATTTTCTTTATATTTTGGGTAGCGGGCGAACTCGAGGTAGCGGTGCTTGCTCGCCATAGGGCAGCCGATACACCCGATACGTTTGAATCCGCACTCGTAAAGCGGGTTGCCTTTGCAGCCGTAATGTCCGAGAAACTCCCACACGTCCTCGTCTGTCCAGTCGTAAATGGGGTTGATCATCACTTTGTTCCGCATAACACAATGCTCAACAAGTTCGCGCGTTTCGGTGTTATCATTGTTGAGTATCAGCCCGCCTTGCTTTGTCACGCGATACTCCGTGCCAAGCTCTTCGGCTTTTCGCCGTGTAGTTTTCGGCTTGCCTAAGATCTTTGCAAGTCCTACGCTCTCGCGACGCCGCACACTTTCGGCACGTCTAACGCCTGTAACAACGCGCCGACCCTCGCCGCCGTGTTCTTTAAGTTCATCGCAGCAGTATCTTGATATGCGCGTTGGCGGCATCAGCTTTTTCACGATAAGCCGCCACATCGACAAAGCAGGATAGTTTATCCTCACGTTCGGCTTGCTTCTCACATAGTACACCGTTTCGGGCGCGTCAACGGTCGTGTGATTATGTACTGCTTCATAGCGCACGCCCGCCAATTCCGCAAGGATCAGTATAGCGTCGCTGTCCTTGCCACCGCTGTATGCGAGATAATACGGCTCCTCTTCTGCCTTAGGCTCGAATAGCTGTAGACGCTTTATAGCCTGCTGCTCTTTTTCGGTGTTCACTGCTTCGTTTCCTCCGCCTGTTCCAGTGCCCAAGCTATATTCAGCGGTTCTCTATCGCTCCAGTTTACTAGTGGGGAAAATGCGTTGAAAACTTCCGCCCTAAGATGTTTCAGACCTAAACATTCGCCATTGTACTCCCACACTTCAAGCCCTCTTCTGGGACGGCTTGTGTAAACGAACATCTTGCCGTCGCTATCCTTTGCGATGTATCTGAACCCTATCAAGTCAAGCGCTTTGAGTATCTCACACTGCTTGTCGGTCAGCGTGATCTCGGGGTGAGCGTCCGACCATGCCTGCACACGTCTGATGTGCTCGACAGTGACAACCTCGAATGAGTCACATGGTTCTAGTTGTGACAGAGGACATTCGTTGCAGTTAGGACGTATCTGCTTACACATACGGCTT
>ERZ1034691.1972-NODE-1972-length-12135-cov-4.585596_pt1 | contig 12135 bp, 10 predicted proteins | sample MGYA00520638_ERZ1034691 | MGnify/ENA primary metagenome ERZ1034691 (study PRJEB33766, sample SAMN09781763) | gut metagenome | biome: gut microbiome | host: Homo sapiens | place: Madagascar | study: EMG produced TPA metagenomics assembly of the PRJNA485056 data...
GGAGAAATATATTTAAAGAAAAAGTCTGTCCACTAAAATCATAACTATTTCCCATACCCTCTGAAAAAGACCACCCCTTTATGCCGTCTCCTATATGATTTAGCCAGTTCACCAGGCTTGAATATTGTTGGATAGCCATATCTTCTGATACTAAAAAAAACTCTTTTCCAATAATAAATTTCCAATAAAAAAGCAGATTAAGAATTGTCATCAAGACAACCAACCAAATCCAACTGTATTTTTCTTTTAAAATGCTACCCTTCATATCCCACCTCAAATAAATCATTTCTGCCACTTTATATAAAACTAATCACAAAAATACACTATCGCAATCTAGCCTATCATTTAATCTGTTTTCTATATTCTATTCTTCAATTAAGTCAATCCACTGTTTAATTATATTCTGTGGTTCATACTGTTCTACACATAGATGCGCATTTTTTTTGTACATATCCCTCAGTTCCTTATTATTAATGATTTCCGTCATAGCCCTGTACATTATCATTTCATTTTTTGTTAACTTTTCTTCTGCTCCAAAATATTTTCCCTCGCATACTGGAACCAAAATTCCATATTTCGCATATTCAATTTCATCCATAACATGAGAATCTATATTTGTTCCTGGTGCAAGAATTTCCCTTGCGCCCGACTTAAAATCAGAAGAAATAACCGGCAAATCACATGCTAATGCTTCAATCAATGCATTCCCAAAACCTTCAAATAAAGATGGAAATACGAAACATGTTGCCTTTTTCAGATATACAAATGGATTATCCGCAAATCCAACTATATCAACTGATTTTTCTATATTATATTCTTCAACCAATTTCTCATAATATTCCTTTAACTCCCCCGTTCCCAGAAGAACTAGCTTACATTTATAACCATCGTGGACTAATTTGGCAAATGCTCTTATTAGGTGCCAGCCTCCTTTTTGGTATGTGAATCTCCCCATTGATATAAAACATACCGCATTCTCTCCCAAATCATTTAACACATTATCTTCACTATTTGCCAACATTTTCATTTTTTGCAAGTTGTAACAGTTATATATAGTACAATTTTTCTGTGGTTCCAAGCCAAAATTGCTAACTAAATCTTTTTCCACTCCCTTTGATAACGAAACCACCTTATCCGCTTTATTGTATAAATGTTTTACCATTGGAGTTAATATATATCTATATGAAAATGAGTTATCCTGTGACAGCTCGCACCTTACAGACACTATTGTTTTGGTTTTCGCCGTTTTAGTTAAAATATTTACAATATTTGCACTATCTAAAAAACTTATACATGCATCATATTTTCTTTTCCGTTTCAGACTTTTTATTCTACGAAATCTTTTTAAAAAAACCTTTAATTGATATAATACACTTTTCCGATTCTTTGGTTCTTTTATTTTTAAATCAATAATATTCCCCTTATATGGATATTTAATTATTGTTGCATTATTTAAAATAATATCTATTTCCCAATTATCCGGCCAATTTGTCACTATATTAGAAACCGCCCTTTGCGCTCCTCCAGTATCTAGTGATGAAACTATAAATGCTATTTTCCTCATCTAATTTTTCCTTCCTAATTTTTAACCCTCACTATTATCAGTAATATATCTCTGTTAATGTGTCTTCATTCGTATTATATATCCCCATATTAGGTTGTAAAACAGCCCCATCAAAATACGGTTCAGCAAGTTTTAACTTATAACAAACTACCTCACCAGGTCTTACATCATCCGGAATATCTAATTGCCACATTTTCTTTTCACCATTTGAATTCAAGAACTGTATTAATAGTAAATCAGCATTAATGTCTTCTCTAATTCTTATTCCAAGAAAAACAGTATTGGCATCTATTACTTCCGCCTTATAGTTCTCTGTGTCATTTAGATTTACTTCTACAGATTTATCCTCTTCTTCAAAACGATATCGATAAATATTAACATTAGTATCATCAATATTCTGACCGCTAATCTGTTCCAGCCATGTATCTCGAAAGTCCGCATAAACTGGTGTTACCATATGCGCTTTATCAGCTTCAAATACTATAACTCCATCATTATACTCCTTTCCCATCCTAATAAAGTCTTTCATGCCACTATCCTGTAAGTAATCTGAATCCAGCATTTTTATATAATTACTCTCTGAATAATCAGTCAGGTATTCGCTATGATAGTGAAAAGAGCAAAAAGCAAATGGTTTACTTGTATCAATAGTACTATCTATTTTTGAATATGCTTCTTGTAATTTTGTTCTACTTAAATCCGGATTATATTCTGACACTGCAATTGTCAATAAACTTAAAGCCAACCCCATCACCAAGAAAGCTCTTAAGACTTTTTTGCCAAATCGCTCCATTATTTCAAATAATTGTTTAAACGAAACAGCTAAAATACAAGCTAATAATGGCTCTACAAAAAGGAGATATCTTATTCTGAACATATGGCTTGTACAGAATACAAATATAAATGTACATGATAAATAGCAAAATACAATTGCAATTAATTGTTCGTTTTCATGCCATTTTCTACATAATATATATATAAATGATACCATCAAAACGCTTCCCATAATTATTCCAAATGGATGACTGATAAAACTTGTTATGTAACTCATTTCTGGATAATTAAAATGAAAAGTCAAATGTAATTTCAATGCTTCAATAACTTCTTTATAGTACCCCCATGTTATGTTTTCAAAATTCCAGCCAATTACAACAAGGAATATTAATATTCCCCCTACACTAAATAATATAAAATGCTTCTTCTCCCCCTTAATTATCATCAAAAAAATCAAATATAAAAAAAGTCCAATACAAAAAAACCAAGGATTTTGAAATACCAAATAATATGTGTTAATTACCAATAGCACAAAAAACAAAGCTACATATTTCAAATTATAGTCAAAGTACTTTTTTATAAAAAGTGTAAATCTATTTTCCTTCTTAAAATTATTTTTGCAATCAATAACCTTTAATCCAAAATAAAACAACCAAATTCCGGCTAATGGTGACAACGTATGCATCCTTATCAATCTCGCCTGTTCAACAAATCCTGGAAATAACAGCATGATTACAGAAGCCAAAAATGCCGTTTCCGTAGATTTCAATAAATTCAGCCCTATGTAATACAATGATATAATAACAAGTATTGCAAAAATCACTGATAACATTCTACCACTGACCACTGATAATCCTGTTATTTTATACACCATTGCTAAGCACAAATTATATAACATAGCCCCATGATATTTTTCCATTGTTGTGTTGTGTACAAAATCCCACAAAGCAAACTGATGTTCATTAATCAAACCATATGCCGTTTTTATCATATAATGTTCATCATTGTAAAATTCTGGGTTTACAGCTATTTTATATGAATAAATCAACCAGGCAGAAACTATAAGTATTGCCACATTCACTAAATGAATATAATTTGATGTATTAAGTCGTACAGTGTCACCTTGTTTTGATGCATGAACAGCAATTATAGTTAATGCCAATACTATAATTGTTACTCCTACAGAAATAATAATGCTCAAAACATTTCTGTAGATCAAATTTCTAAATCTTAAGAAAAGAATCATATATGAACACAATAATAGAAAGCCTTGCAACAAAAACAGCAAACCAGCCGATTGTTCATTCTTTTCAAATACATTTTCTGTTTTACTTCTTTTCCAATATAAATCAAAAATTAATAAAATTAATGTAATAAATCCTATCAATTCCAGTATATGATTGGTTGATATAAATGAAAACACTGATGTCATTTTTTGACCCATTAAGCACTTATCTCCTATGTATCTAATTATCTGTTCCAAGTAATTTTATCTAAATATCTATTCTTTTTCCTTAAATACCTTATAGCTTAAAAAAATCAGCCCCACCAAATATGGCAACAGACTAAAATCGGTTGCGATTGCAGCTCCAATAGCCCCATAACGAGGAATAAATAACATGTTTAATATAAAATTCAACAATATCATAGCAAAATAAATTGGTACTCTTTGCTTTGCTTTTTCTTGGTAATCCAATAAAGCAGACATAAATATTGTAATAGCATAACCACAATAGTAAGGTATCAGATAAATTATCACAATTCCAGATTTGCTATATTCTACCCCATATAATATTCTAACCACATAAGGGCCAAATAAGAGTACTGCTACGCAAATTAGCAACATAACCGCAACATTTCCAAGCATAATTTTATGAAATGTTTTCCTCATCCTATTTACATTTTCTTTGGTTAAAACAGCAAAGACAGTCATTGTACTTGTACATATTGCCAGATTAACATGTGTTAGTTTTCCCATTAAGCTTTTTGCAATAGAATATGCCCCTATTTCTCCGGTTTCACTCATCACTCCCAACATCAATGAATCCATTTCTGTCAAAAGAAGTGAGCCAATACTAACAACAAAAATTGGCATAGCATATTTAAAAATACTCCACCTTATAGCTTTCTCATATTCACTATCCGCGTATTTGCATTTCGATTCTCTTAAATATTTTTTTAACAAAATGCTTCCTATTAAAGCAGCATTCCAAATAGCAATTACATATCCGATTCCTAATCCAATTATATTTTTTGATATAACCAGACATCCTACACCAAAGATAAAATAACCACCAAATTCCGCCAATGTCAATATGAAAATATTCTTGAATTTAACAAGACCTATAAAAACAGCCTTAAAATACTCTAACAAAGAATTAGCAAAGCACAAAAGGCTTCCGCATACAAACAGTTCTTTTAAATGCGGATATCTTAAATTTTTACTAGGCTCTGCAAAGATAAATACTATGCTTGCAATAGTAAATAATAATAAAAATAATCCACTGATTAGTAAACGTAATTTCATTCCTATACGAATATTGCTATTCTGTCTTTTGATATTTTTTCTTTCTTTGGCGACAAAAACTCTGACTGACTCATTTATTCCAAACCAGACTAACCAATAACACATAGTAATAATCGCATAAAAGAAACTCCATTCATCATAAGATTCAGTCGAAAGAAACCTCGCAATCATTATATCCGTTGCCATAAAGAGAATCATTCCTACCGCTTTTGATCCTAAACTCAATATGGTGTCATTCAATATATTGATTTGTTTTTTCATATATTCCTCCACTACTACAATATATTTATGGTTTGTTGTTTAAGCTGTATAATATATTTGAAAATTACGTAATCAGTTTAAGGACATAAATCATCAGTTTAATTCTTTCAAGTTAGCCCCAGCTTTCTATTTACAGACTTTTATCAATCATATTTGGCAAATGGTATAAATTCGTTTTCCCGATTTCGATACTGGAATGTCATCAACAATCTTGAAGTCTACTTTTGTTCCTTCTCCCATGGCTTTTTTTATTTCCTTTTCTTTTTCAAAATAAAAACCTTTATTATCAACATCTTTATCGAAAAAAACCAATTTTACCAAAATGTGATCTATTGCATCCTGAATAACTTGAAATTGTTTTACATTAGTGCAGGGATAAAAAAGATGTGTAAAATAATCTCCATATACTATACGCCCATCCATAGTTTTAAAAAAGTCAATTATTCTTCCAGTAACACATTTCAGCATAGGCAATCCCCTACCACACGTACAAGTCTTTGAGCTTAATGCTCCTCTGTCTCCTATTGCATAACGAATTATAGGCATTGAATAATCGCTCAACAATGATACTATCAGTTGTCCTTCCTCATCTAAATTACATGATTCATAATTACCATCCAGTACCTCTATATAAGAAACAAACGTATTTATATGCAGACCTTCATTCTTATTACAACTACATGCCATGTCTCCCATTTCCCTTGAGCCATAACGATTGAAGACAGGACACTTAAATACTTTTTGAATTTCCTCTAGCATCTGTTCGTCCAATGTTCCAGCAGATGTCATAATTCCTCGAGGTGAATACATTTCAATATGGTTTAAGTTTGCATATTTCACAATTTCCATAATGGACTGTACATACGCTAAAATCATTTTGGGCTTTGTCTCATTTATCACATTTATGTATTTTTTTATTACATCTTCAGACATTACAAAAGTATTTAAAAAGACTTCATTTCTCATCCAACGATAAATTTTGTTCATCCAGTCTTTTTTCCCTGATACAATATCTCTTTCACTTCCCCATAAGCGAATTTGATAATCACCTATTTTTCGTCCAGACCATTCATCAAACAACAATTTTGCTCCTTGATCGGTTTCAAAAAATTTCCCACTATGCCTAAATTTAACCGGCTCTCCTGTTGTTCCTCCTGAAACATTTTCGAATGTCCAATCCCTTATTGGTATATCAGGATACATTTTTTTTCCTTCGCGTCGAATTATATCTTTTGTCAGTATAGGAAATTTCTTTATATCGTCAAATATTGTCACCTTCGAAAAATCTTCTTTTTTGAATCCTAGTTCTCTATAATACGGAACATGTTCTATGGAGAATATCACAATATCATATAATTTTCTTTTCTGTATATTGATATTCTCCTCCATTACATTCCATTGCATTTTTTTTAAGTAATTATATGTTTTTAATTGACCCGAATATCTAAGTCCTTTCGCTCCTCTATTTCCTGTAAAATGTAAAACAAACCAACTTAATACCTTATGCAACATTTAATTAATCTCGCTTTCCTTGATAAGTATTATGTTTTAAAAATTATCTTTCCAACCACAAGACAGCATAAAATTCTCTGCCATATGCCCTATTTTTATCTCAAATAAACATTTCCGTCCAGCCTTTAGTCGGAACAAATTTCCATTTCAACTCATTTGATACACTTTTTATATCCTTGTTGTTCAGTTTTTCATCATTTGAAACATATATCAACTCATCATCTTGATAATTACACAATGGAAGACTTTCATTTGCATTTTTGCAATCCTCTGCAAATGGAAAATTTGTTGCATCTGCCCCCATCATAATGCCCACACCCATATCAAAAATATAGGCATTCAATGCAATTATAATTGCTCCAATCTGCTTTGGACTAGGTGCTACAGGGCCTTCCTTCTCGCCACTAATAATCATATCTCCAATATTCAATGTTTTTCTTTGAATCTCATCATGTATATGTCCATTTTTGTCTGCATAAAAGAGTATTTTATTCAAATCAACTATTGTTTTGCTTATAGTTTTGTTTCCATACCAATTTCCCTCTGCCTCGTCATGATGTACCTTGTTTCCGAGAACCTTTAAACCACCCGCAATATACCAGACAACTTTAGCTGCTTTATAACGTTCTTTTCCTTCTAATGTATTCTTTATGTCATATAACTTATCATCTATATTTCGTAATAGACTCTTCTTTTTATATTCATCTCCTCCTTCTGCCACACTTCCAATCGTATGATGTGGTAAATACTCTTTTCTAACATTCATCCCTACCATATTCTTCATCGCCGCCGTATAGCCAGCTTTTCTATGAGTCTTCGGCTTTGGCATATTAATCACAACATCCGCATTCAAAATATAATTGGACACAAAATATTCATGTCTGCCAGGACAATGATGTTCTTTCAAACGGTCTGGAGAATAGTTTGTAATTCGCATCTTTTCTAAATGTTCTTTATCATATTTGGCAAACTGGCTCATGTCTGCTAAATCAATAACTGTTCCATCCTGATTGTCGCTAATTGTCTGTTTGCGCACGCCTATTCTTTTTTTACTATCAATCTGTGTTGTCAAGCCACGAAAATCTACAATCTTTATTTCTACGCCAACGTTTCTATACCACTCCATCATTTCATTATATCCGCTTTCTTCAAGCAGTTTTTCTAAGTTGCATTCCTGCATAGGTGCATCCCCAATTATGATTCCACCTTCTCCCTTTAAGGCAATTAAAATATAATCAATAATTGGTGCAACAACTTCTGGCTGTGTAAAAAGACACTCTGTTCCTTCATTTGACTGATTATAATCCATAACTAAATTAGGCTTAATAATAACATTATCTCCTGGTTTAATTAATTCGCCTAACGGATTCCATCTATCGGTTCCATAATTGTCATTATCCATCTGATATATATGTAGTGCCTCCCTAACTGCTTCATACACTTGATTGTGTTCTGAGCAAGCATCAAACATCATTTCAGGATATTGTGTATCTGGACGAAACCAATTTTTTTTCTTTCTATCTGTATATTTTTTTTCAGTACTATATGCAATTCCAACATAATTACTATTTAACATCAATCCAATCTCCCATTATCTTTTCAAATTCTTGTGGTGTAAACTTTTCACATCCATCTCCGTGATAAAATGTCATTTCTCCAAAATAGAGTTTATTTCCAATAATATAAAAATCCACCCTGACATGTCTCATTCCATCTGACAATATTCTAGCGCACCTTAACAGTTCATCTAAAATAACAGGCTTTTCTATTTGATATGATGGATTTGTTGGATATTTTATCTGAGCTGGAATATACTCCCATTCTGGTGTGTATAAATTTCTCTCATGCTTCTCATATCTTCCAAAGTCTACCTGTATTACTTTTGGTTCTCCATTAAAGCAGAAGACCTTATAATCTTTTAATTCTTTCTGAGACTCATCTACCATATATTTTTCAGCAATAATTCTTGGTTTTACCCCATTATAATGCCACTGTCTTCCATGCCAGTAATAATTACGCTTCATATGCCATTCGAAGAACTTTTTTTCTTTTTCATAATTTAGCATTGCTTTATCTTTACAGACCAGCACTCCGCCGGAATCATGAGTGCATTTCAAAACGAATTGTTCTGGCAACTTATCAAAATTTATGTCATCAAATTTATCCCATATACCAAGTGTAGGGAACACATACTCTGCTCCTAATTTCTCGCTTACCCACTCTTTAGCAGCCTGCTTGTCTACCAGTTTAGAATATGCTGGGTTTCTATCATAAATTTTTAGCCACTGTATTTTTTCATTATATAAAGTAGGATTGTTCCAATGTAATATTTTTCTTGTCCGCAAAAAATAGCTCAGCCAAATAAATATTCTATCAGGAATACAGCGAACGATATACGACTGTTCTATATAAACTAACATTTTATACACAATATTCTTCATTTTAATAACCCATCTAAAGTTTCCAAATACTCGTTTACAACATGTTCCCAACTAAAAATTTTTTTAACTCTTTTATTACTGTTTATGGACATTTCTTTTCTCATCTCATTATCTTCAATTAATTTAATGATATCATCAGCAAATTTCTTTGTTTCTATCCTATATCCATTTTCACAAATCAGTTCAGCGCTCCCCTCACACGGAGTCATAATAATTGGCAATCCACATGCCATAGCCTCCAGCACAACATTTGGCATTCCTTCTTTTGATGATGGCAATATAAATAAATCAGCATTTTGATAATATGGAACAATCTCACTTTTATCTTTTTGTCCCACAAACTCTATCATATCATAAACCTGATTATCTTTTGCAATTTGTTCCAAAGTCTCACGATATGGACCATCTCCAACTACAATCAACTTGATTTTTTTGTCTGTGCCGCTCTGAATCTCTTTTAACTGTGGAATAACAAACTGTAATCCTTTTCGTTCAATCAATCTTGAAACAAAAAGGATTCTAAATTCTTCTCCTGCTTCTCTCTCAACAGGGAAAAATACATCTGTATCTACACCATTTGGAATAATATCAAAGGGCTTCTTATCATAAAAATCAAGTGCCATATCCTTTAGCCCCTGGCTATTTGCAATTAATGCGTCTGCTTTTTTCCAGATAAGTTTTATCGCCGGTGCAATTATCTTATATACTTTCGTGAAACGTTCCTGAAATCCCGGAACATCCCCCCCACCAAACCGTATCACGTATGGAAGTTTATACTTCTTTTTTAGCATATACCCTATTGGTCCACTTGGTATTCCAAAGAATACCAGACACACATCAAAATTTTCTCTTTTTTGCAATTTATTCGCAACAGGGTATGCCTTCAGCAGATAACTCAACATTTCTTTGAAGCTGCAATGTTCCTTATGTGCCCTCTTCGAATTCACTCGAATAACACGCACACCATTTACAATTTCACTCTCAGGCATTCCCTGATAATTTGCAGTTACAAGTGTTACGTCATGACCTTTTTCCACAAATCCCTTTGTCAAAAAATAGCATGCATTGGCGCCTCCGCCTCCAATAGGCGGGAACTCATGGGATATAGCAAGTATTTTCATTTTTATTCTTCCGTTTCCTTATTTTCTATTGTTTCTTTTATACTATATGATTTATCAATTCCAGAACCATAGTATGTCTTACTCATCATGTCGCTCATCAATCCAAAAATAAACATTAGTAATCCAACTATAATAAAGAATACTGTTAATAATGGTGGCATAATATTATTAGACATCTTATAACCAAGTGCAAATAATACGATTGACCATATTGCGCATACTACTCCAAGGAATATAGATACCATACCGCCTGCTCCCAATATATGTAATGGCCTTACAGCATACTTACTCCAGAACCATAATGAAATCATATCTACAAACCCCTTGATAGTTCTCTTCCAATTATATTTTGTCACACCGGCTGTCCGAGGTCTGTGATTTACCACAACTTCTCCAACTTCAAAGCCTTTAATTCTTAAAAGTGCTGGAATAAAACGGTGCATTTCACCATATAAATTAATATGGTCAAAGCACTCCTTCTTATAGATTTTTAGTGAACAGCCACTATCATGAATATTATCTTTGACAATAATTCCTCTTAAAAAATTTGCAACTCTGGATGTAAATTTTTTCATTACTGTATCTTTTCGGTTCTTTCTCCATCCTGATACAATATCAAGGTCATTCTCTTCCAAATAATTTACAAGCTTTGGAATGTCGGCAGGGTCATTCTGTCTATCACCATCCATTGTCACAATATAGTCATACTGAGCTGCTTTGATTCCTGCATCCATTGCCGCTGTCTGCCCAAAGTTTTTACGCATACGAATATATTTTAAAGGCTTTAATTCTTTACAAATCTCCGGTGTCTTATCCTTTGAGCCATCATCTACAAAGATGATTTCAAAGTTATAATTTTCTTTTTTACATGCTTCAAGTATTTCCTTGTGTAACTCTCTTACGTTTCCTTCTTCATTAAATACTGGTACTACTACCGATATACCTTGCATTCTCATTTGCCTCCTGCTATTTTATAAAATATCTTCTCATTTGCTCATATATTTCAATATCATTCTAACCAAAATAGGTCCTGATACACCTACTAATGCGATGTCAAAAAAGCTGTTTAAGAAAAACTCTTTCCCTACATAAAAGAAACCTACGACAGAACATAACGTACAACATACAACATACAAAGCTAAAAATACATTCGCCTGGCTCACTTAACCTTAGCTTCTATATTGCCAAATATATTACACCATATAACAAGGTTGTCCAAAAGAATGGGAACATAAACCATAATGCACCTGCAAATGGTTCTGCGTTTAACTTCAAATAATTTACTAGAGCATCCATCCCTGTACATATGTCATACGGCTGATATACATCTTGAAGAATCCCCATTTTATGAAACACATTACGCATCAAACCAAGTAATACCATGTCTCCGTATGTTTCTTCATGCTTTCTTCCTTATTATTCTATTTTTCATTTTTCTTAATTTAGTTATTATTCTCCAACTACGACTATTTTTTATCTGTGTAAGTTCTAATTCTAGTTTTTCTTTTTTTTCAAGTTCATTTGCTATTCTAAGCTCTAATTCTATCTTTTCTTCTTCCAGTTGTTTCCTTTCATATATTAAATCTTTTTCCCGTTTTTGAGCACTCATCTCTAGTTTTCCATATGCATTTGTTAAATGCTGCACGGCTTTAACCAGTTCTTCTTTCTCTTCAAATATACGATCCATATCTTCTTTCAGTCCATTTTCAGACCAAAAAATAGATAGATTTTCTACCCTTATTTCTAATTCTTTTATATCAGAAAAGTCACCGCTTAATATATACTGTGGATCTTTTGTTAAGAATAAATCTTCATTTCCAAAATGAATTCCATTCAAATTATTAACTTCAATATGTGTGTCATTAACAGATATTCCAGAACACACACACATAAATTTCTCACATGGATCAAAGCGAATATATTTTATATTTTGAG
>ERZ1034691.1978-NODE-1978-length-12092-cov-13.682313_pt1 | contig 12092 bp, 10 predicted proteins | sample MGYA00520638_ERZ1034691 | MGnify/ENA primary metagenome ERZ1034691 (study PRJEB33766, sample SAMN09781763) | gut metagenome | biome: gut microbiome | host: Homo sapiens | place: Madagascar | study: EMG produced TPA metagenomics assembly of the PRJNA485056 data...
GGCGCAGACAAAGTTTTGTCCAAGAGAAACTTCCCTCCTGGACAGCATGGCAACAGCCGTCGTAGAAAGATGTCTGAGTATGGTGTCATGTTGGCAGAGAAGCAGAAAGCTAAATATACTTATGGTGTATTAGAGCGTCAGTTCCGTAATATGTTTGATAAAGCAGCTAAGGCTGATGGTATTACTGGTGAGGTTCTTCTCCAAAACCTTGAGAGCCGTCTTGACAACGTTGTTTTCCGTTTGGGTATCGCTCCAACTCGTGCTGCTGCTCGTCAGTTGGTTGGTCACAAGCACATCGTTGTTGATGGTAAGGTAGTTAACATTCCTTCTTTCGCTGTTAAGCCAGGTATGGTTGTTGGTGTTCGTGAGAAGTCTAAGTCTCTCGAAGTTATCGAGGCAGCACTTGCTGGTTTCAATCATAGCAAATATCCTTGGATTGAGTGGGACGATAATTCTAAGAGTGGTAAGTTCTTGCACAAGCCAGAGCGTGCCGACATCCCTGAGAATATTAAGGAGCAGTTAATCGTTGAGTTGTACTCTAAATAAATCATTACATTAATGGCGATATTAGCATTTCAAAAACCTGATAAAGTAGTAATGCTGGAGGCTGATGATAAGTTCGGAAAGTTCGAATTCCGTCCTTTGGAGCCTGGCTTTGGTGTTACCGTTGGTAACGCTTTGCGCCGCATTCTCCTTTCATCACTGGAGGGCTATGCCATCAATACTATCCGCATCGGTGGTGTTGAGCATGAGTTCTCTTCAGTTCCTGGTGTAAAGGAAGATGTTACCAACATTATCTTGAATCTCAAGCAAGTTCGATTCAAGCAAGTAGTAGAAGAATTCGAGAATGAGAAAGTTAGTATCACCGTTGAGAATTCTACAGAATTCAAGGCTGGTGATATAGGCAAGTATCTGACTGGATTTGAAGTGTTAAACCCTGATTTGGTGATTTGTCATTTAGATGCCAAAGCTTCGATGCAGATTGATTTGACTATTAACAAGGGTCGTGGTTACGTTCCTGCTGATGAGAATCGTCAATTCTGCACAGACGTTAACGTTCTCCCAATCGATTCCATCTACACCCCTATACGTAACGTAAAGTATTCAGTTGAACCTTATCGTGTTGAGCAAAAGACCGATTATGACAAGCTGACTCTTGAAGTTACAACAGATGGTTCCATTAGTCCAAAGGATGCCTTGAAGGAGGCTGCGAAGATATTGATTTATCATTTCATGCTCTTCTCTGATGAGAAGATTACCCTTGAAAGTCCAGACCAAGAGGGTAACCAAGAATTTGATGAGGAAGTTCTTCATATGCGTCAGTTGCTCAAGACTCGTCTCGTAGATATGAACCTTAGTGTTCGTGCGCTCAACTGCTTGAAGGCAGCTGATGTTGAGACTCTTGGTGATTTGGTTCAGTTTAACAAGACTGACCTCTTGAAGTTCCGCAACTTCGGTAAGAAATCGCTCTCAGAGCTTGATGATTTGCTCGAGAGTCTGAATCTGTCTTTTGGAACTGATATTTCAAAGTATAAATTAGACAAGGATGCGTAATGCATCCTTTGTCCAAAAAGAACAAAAATTAAAATGAGACACAATAAGAAATTCAACCATTTAGGTCGTACTGCTTCTCATCGTAATGCGATGTTGGCTAACATGGCTATTTCGTTGATCATGAGTGAGCACAAAAGAATCACTACGACCCTCGCAAAGGCTAAGGCTCTTAAGAAGTTCGTTGAGCCATTGATCACTCGTGCTAAGAATGATACAACAACTTCACGTCGTGTAGTTTTCCGTTATCTTCAGAACAAGTACGCTGTCAAGGAACTCTTCGGTGCTGTTGCAGAGAAGGTAGGTAATCGTCCTGGTGGTTATACTCGTATCATCAAGTTGGGTACACGTCAGGGTGATGCTGCTGAAATCGCATTCATCGAGCTTGTTGACTTTGATGAGAACATGGCTAAGACTTCTAAGGCTGCTGCCAAGAAGACTCGTCGTAGCCGCAAGGCTAAGGCTGAGGAGACTCCAGCAGAGGCATCTCCAGCTACAGAGGCTCCAGCAGAAGAAGCTCCAAAGGCTGAATAAATTACACTATCTCAATACAAAAGCACTTTCATCTTCATGGTGGAAGTGCTTTTTCGCTTTTTAGGGATTTCCCCTTGCCTTTTAGGGATTTTTTTCTTTTGCTTTTGCAGAAAAATATCTATCTTTGCACAGTTTTAGAATTTAAATAGCATAGATATGAAAAAGTCTTTTATGATATTGCTTAGTTCTGCTTTGCTTTTGAGTAGTTGTGGAACATATACTGGTTCTGGTGCATACGTAGGTGGTTCATTTGGTTCCATCTTAGGCTCAGCTATCGGTGGAATAGCTGGTGGACCTCGAGGCTCTGACATAGGAACGATTATTGGTATGGCTGGTGGTGCCGCTGTCGGAGCGACGATTGGAAGCCAAGCTGACCAGCAACAAGAGAAACGCCGTGAACAGCGTAGAGAGCGAATTTACAATCAAACTCAAAATCGACAAAGTTCTTATCAGGATGATGCTTATCAGCAGTCACCTTATCTAAATGATTCAAATGTAGGTAGTGGATTTGATTCTTCTAATAGCGGGGATGATAGACTCTATGACTTCAATGGTCCTGACTATACAGGCAATTATACGGCGCAGCAACCGACATCTCAACTTCCAAGCAAGAGTTCTACTGTAGATGAAATTAGTTCTTCACAGTTAGAATATTCTCCTCAGTTAGAGATTGTAAATGCTCGTTTTGTAGATGAAAATCTTGACGGTAAGTTGAATCGTAACGAGACATGTAAGGTGATCTTTGAAATCATAAACCGAGGCACTCGTCCGGTTTATGATGTTGTTCCTACTGTTTTGGAAGTTACTGGTAACAAACATATTTACATTTCACCTAATATTCATGTGGAGAAGATTGATGCAGGTAAAGGTATTCGTTATACTGCAGTTGTTAAGTCTGATTCACGTTTGAAGGAAGGAAATGCCAAATTCTGTGTTTCTGTTATTCATGGTGACCGAGCTATTTCCAAAGTGAATGAGTTTAATATTCCAACCACAAAATAGAAAAATAGGCTTCACCCTTCACCTTTTTGACTGAAAAGCCCATGAACTCTTGGGCTCCAAGGGTGAAGGGCGACCATTTAGGGTTCACCTAGGCTTCACCCAAGCTTCACCCTGATATAATTGATTTGTAAGCGCCTCCGCATTAATGTCTTTGTAAGCGGCTTTGCATCTATCATCTCTCGAATACACATTTTTTTGTCATTCGAAGACTCTGCGTTTCTCGTGCGAATTTTTGCTTTGCGACTTATGCGAGCTTTTGCTTTGCGACTCATGCGAGCTTTTGTTTTGGAATTCATGCTTCGTATGTTTTTGCTGACTTTTGTTTACTTCCGTATTTTCCAATTTCCCCTTTGTGTTTTTTGTTTGATTAGGCTCTTTGGTAGATTTCGGCTCTTTTGTCGCAATTTCCTGTTCTTTCGTATGTTTCCATGTTGGCTTGAATTCGTAATCCGACTCAGCCACCTCAAAATCAACGTGAGGTAGTTTGTTTTCTTCAGGACGATAAGGGATAGGATTCTCTACCGTCTCAATTTTGACCGATGCGACTCCTTGCGCTATCATGCCGATAGCTTTTGCGGCAGCCCACGAAAGGTCGATGATTCTGCCTCTTCCGAAAGGACCTCTGTCGATGACCTTTACGATGACGCTCTTGTTGTTGCTCAAGTTGGTTACCTTCAATCTAGTGCCGAATGGATAATAACGATGGGCGCACGTCAAACTATCATGGTGCAGTCTTTGTCCACTTGCAGTTCTAGCTCCAGTTGATCTCTTGGAATAGAAGGAAGCCTTGCCATGTTGCTTCTTTTGGGCAGAACAAGGCAATACGCACAATGCCGACATGATAGACATAGCGCAAGTGATAAGTTTGGAGACATAAGAATTCTTCATCATCTTCCAAGGCCTTTTTGTATAGGAATTGTCCATAAATAGATTCATTTATATTACTTATCTCTTTTGCCATGCGGCAAAAGAGGCAACATCTATGAAAGATATGGCTGCAAAAATAATAATTTTTGTTGAAAAATGCAAGTAATTATCAGAAAATCAGTATCTTTGCATCACTAAAAACTACAATTATGGAGAAAAACATACCACAGGAGTGGAATCAGTTTTACTTGAAAGACGTATCATTTGTCAATTTGATGATGCGTCGCATTTATAATGTCCTGATAGTTGCTAATCCTTATGATGCCTTTATGTTGGAGGACGATGGGCGTATTGAGGAGAAAATCTATAATGAATATGTCGAACTGGGACTTCGTTATCCGCCTACCTTTACCCAGGTTTCTACTACCGAGGAGGCAGCCGAGGTGTTGCGTTCCACGAATATCGACTTGGTCATCTGTATGCCGGGCAATGCCGACAATGATGCCTTTGATGTGGCTCGTGATGTGAAGTCCAAGTTCCCTGATATTCATTGCGTGGTGCTGACCCCATTTTCCCATGGCATCACCAAGCGAATGGAAAATGAGGACTTGAGTATCTTCGATTACGTGTTCTGCTGGTTGGGCAACACCAATCTCATCCTCTCCATCATCAAGTTGATAGAGGACAAGATGAATTTGGAGCATGACATCCAGGAGGCAGGTGTGCAGATGATACTCTTGGTGGAAGACTCCATCCGATTCTATAGTTCGATATTGCCGAACCTTTATAATTACATCCTCGAACAGAGCAAGAACTTCTCCAAGGAAGCCTTGAATCGCCATGCCGCCACGATGCGAATGCGAGGTCGTCCAAAGGTGGTTTTGGCTCGAACATACGAGGAGGCCTTGAAACTCTATCGTAAGTATTCTGACAATACCCTGGGCGTCATCAGCGATGCCCGTTTCCCTTTGCAGAATGCAGCCAAAGCTTTTTGTAATCGTTTTGGAAATGCAGAAAGTGAGGGCTTGAATGATGATTTGGCTCAAGAGTTGCGTGAGGCTTTGCAGGAAACAGTCCTGGAGAATGACAAAGCAGGATTAAAGGGAAAGACCGATACGTTTGGACGTGAGAAATGTCCAGATGCAGGTTTGCGCCTTTTCCGTTATATCCGCCGTCATGACCCATTTGTACCATTGATTCTCGAAAGTTCCGAGAGCGAGAACAGAGCCAAGGCAGAGGCGGAAGGTTTTCGATTTGTCGATAAGAACTCCAAGAAGATGAGTGTCGATCTCCGCCAGTTGATGGAGGAGCACATGGGATTCGGCGACTTCATCTTCCGTGACCCAAAGACGCACCAGGAAATCATGCGCATCCGCAGTTTGAAGGAGTTGCAAGATCATATCTTTGCGATTCCCAACGATTCGATGCTCTACCATATCAGTCGCAACCACATGAGCCGTTGGCTTTGCGCCCGTGCCATCTTCCCAGTCTCGGCATTCTTGAAGCATGTCACTTGGCAGAAGTTGCAGGATGTGGATGCCCATCGCCAGATTATCTTCGATGCCATCGTGCAGTATCGTCACATGAAGAACTTGGGTATCGTGGCAGTCTTCGACCGAATGAAGTTTGACAAGTATGCCCACTTTGCCCGTATCGGCGAAGGCTCCTTGGGTGGAAAGGGCAGAGGCTTGGCTTTCCTCGACAATGTCATCAAGCGTCATCCAGAGTTCAATCAGTATGACAATGCCACGGTGCAGATTCCGAAGACCGTCGTGCTGTGTACCGACATCTTCGATGAGTTTATGATGACCAACAATCTTTATCCGATAGCCCTGAGCGATGCCAGCGATGATGAAATCTTGAAGCACTTTTTGCGGGCGCAGTTGCCCGATTCGTTGATAGCCGACTTCTTCACTTTCTTTGAGGCGACGAAGAGTCCTATCGCCGTGCGTTCCAGCTCGCTCTTGGAGGATGCTCATTATCAGCCTTTCGCCGGCATCTATTCCACCTATATGATACCTTATCTGGAGGACAAGTATCAGATGCTCCAGATGTTGGCTTGTGCCATCAAGGGTGTGTATGCCTCGGTGTTCTATCGTGATTCCAAGGCGTATATGGCTGCTACCAGCAATGTCATCGACCAGGAGAAGATGGCGGTCATCTTGCAGCAGGTGGTAGGAAAGGATCATGGTGACAGATTCTATCCGAACATGAGTGGCGTGCTTCGCTCCCTCAACTATTATCCTATAGGGGATGAGACGGCGGAGGAGGGTATCGCCAGCTTGGCGCTCGGACTGGGCAAGTATATCGTGGATGGTGGTCAAACCTTGAGAGTTTGCCCTTACCATCCTACACAGGTCTTGCAAACCTCCGAGTTGGAGAAGGCTTTGAGCGAAACCCAGACTCAGTTCTATGCTCTGGACATGAAGCATGTGGGGGAGGACTTCAAGGTGGATGATGGCTTCAATATTCTCAAACTGAAGGTAAAGGAAGCTGTGGAAGACCAGTCGCTCAACTATATCGCCTCTACTTTCGACCCATACGACCAGGTTCTCAATGATGGCGTCTATGAGACGGGACGTAAGGTCATCACCTTCGCAGGTGTACTTCAGCATGAGGTGATTCCATTGCCGGAGATATTGCAGATGTCGATGAAATATGGTTCGGAGGCGATGCGCCGCCCTGTGGAAATCGAGTTCGCTTGCAATGTCAATGCCGACAAGACTTGTGATTTCTATCTCTTACAGATTCGACCTATCGTGGATGCCAAGGAGATGTTGGATGAGGATGTGAAGGCGATACCGGATGCCGACTGCCTGTTGCGCTCCCACAACTCGTTGGGACATGGCATCAGCGAGGATGTCACCGACGTGGTGTATGTGAAGTACGACGATCATTTCTCGGCGATGAACAATTACTATGTGGCTGACGACATCGAGCGCATCAATCGCCAGTTCCTCGCCGAAGGCAAGAATTACGTCTTGATAGGTCCTGGCCGTTGGGGCTCCAGCGACCATTACCTCGGCGTGCCAGTGAAGTGGCCGCATATCAGTGCCGCTCGTGTCATCGTTGAGGTGGCGTTGAAGAATTACAACATCGATCCAAGCCAAGGCACTCATTTTTTCCAAAACCTCACTTCCTTTGGTGTGGGTTACTTCACGGTAGATACCAATGTTGAGAATGGAGGCTTTGTCAATAAGGAGATGCTGGATGCGATGCCTGCCGTCGAGGAGACCAAGTACGTTCGTCATGTTCGCTTCGAGCATCCGCTGAGAATTCTGATGGATGGGAAAAAACAAGAGGGAGCAGTGTTAAAGTAGCTCCTATAAATGAGTGTGATATATGCACTCGCTCTAACGGACATTATATGAGTTCCATCAAGTAATAATTATAATCATGAAGGATAGTAGCAAGGAATTTTTCCTTGCTATTTCCTTTTTGTAGGCTAGCCTTCAGACGTTCTTCAATACCTAGGAATTTTGCAACCTTTCGAGCCAAGGCATCCACTTGCTCCTCGTGCTTGTCATTGCCAGAATAAACGGTTTTCTCGATAACCTCGACTTGCGCTTGTGAAAGATTCTTGGCTTCTTCATACGTTGGATGATAATCTTTCTTGGCATAATAAAACTCATCGAGCGATACGTGGATGTCTTCGATGTTCACCTCCTTGATGACGATAGTTCCTGCTGCCAAGTCGCCCAATCGTTGCGAGTCTTTCGTGAGTAAGATAAAAAGAATACCCACGCAACTGCACCCGATGTCGATGTTGCCCAAGAGCCATCTCATAAAGAAGGAGCCTAGGTTGGGACGAGAACCATCTTTATTGACGACCCTGATTTTCATGATCATTTTCCCCGGTGTCTTGCCATCGTTGAATGTCTCCCAGAGAAAATCCCACAGCCAAATGCCTATGCCGAATATCCACATCAACCACCATGCGCCATCGTATTCTAAGAAATTGGCGCACGCATAAAAGACGGATATGCAGATGACAAATATCCAAATGCCGTCTATGATGCGTGCAGAGATGCGCTCAGCGATGCTCGCTGGGGTCTGGGCGATTCTTACAAATTGATTGGTTATGATGTCGGTATGAGTCATGATTTCATCTATTTCCTTAGTTATTTGAACTTTTGTCTGCAAACTTAACTAAAAAATAGCAAATATTCAAAGAAAAAGCATGTTTTTTGACGAAAAACGTGAATAATCGCACCAATAATTTGCTGATGCAAGAATAAATCCTTATTTTTGCATCGAATAAATCGAATCATTAACTGTTAAGACAGAGTAAAAGTGAAAGAGTTTAACTTCATACGAAGCAATATCGATAAGTGGCAGAAAGCTGAAATCGTCATTAGCGATGCAGCCTCTCAGTCACCAGATCGCTTAGCGGAGGTATATACCGACCTGACATCCGACCTGGCTTTTGCGCAAACTCACTATCCTCAGTCACGCATTACGATTTACCTCAACAAACTCTGTTCGGCTCTCCACAATTCTATTTATCGCAACAAGCGAGAGAAATGGTCACGTCTCATCACCTATTGGACTCGCGAGGTACCGCTTGTGATGTATGAAGAGCGCAAGTTGCTGTTGGTATCTTTCATCATTTTCTTGGTCAGTGTCTTCATCGGCATTTTGTCGCAATGTCTCGACGAAAGTTTCTGTCGCATCATATTGGGAGATTACTATGTGGATATGACGCTCGACAATATCGCCAAGGGAAAGCCGATGGCTGTGTATGATGGCGGCAATGAGATGGAGATGTTCTTGGGTATTACCTTGAATAACATCCGAGTGTCGTTCATGGAATTCGTATCGGGCATATTCACCAGCATCGCCACAGGTCTTATGATATTCGAGAACAGTGTGATGCTGGGATGCTTTGAGACCTTCTTTGCCCAGCATGGTTTACTGTATGAGTCCTTCTTGGCAGTTTTCTTGCATGGCACGCTGGAGATTTCGGCTCTCATCATTGCGGGTGCGGCAGGATTGGCGATAGGCAATGGCTGGCTGTTCCCCGGCACCTACGCTCGGATGGTTTCGTTCCGAAGAGGAGCTAAGAGGGGAATGAAAATCATTGTCGGCACGATACCTATTTTTATAATGGCTGGTTTCATCGAGGGATTTGTCACTCGACATACCGAAATACTGAATGCCGTCCGACTCTTGATTATCTTGTTGTCGCTGGCGTTTGTGATTGGCTATTTTATCGTTTTGCCAAGAATCAGGCATCGGCAGCAAATGGCAAATGATAAATAATAAATGATAATGAATCAATCATACTAGAAAGTTTAAAACTTATCATAACAATGATGAACAATAAAATACCTTTTTATGCAGAAAGAAGCTTCGGCGAGAAGTTTAATGTGGTCTTCTCATTTCTGAAGCAGAACTGGAGATATATGCTCAGATATATCTTGTATGGCGTGCTGCCTCTTAGTTTGTTGGCGGCATTGTCGGTTGACAACCTGATGTCTAGCACGATGAATGCTGTGGGGGACGGACCTGTCAATACTGGACTTCAATTGTTCGGCAACTATATCTTCTTGTCGGTAGTTTGTGTGCTAGTCGGTCTGTGGGTCGGCTCCGTCGTGTTCGCTTGTATGCAGTTGTACAATGAACGAGCCAATGGTTTGGAGGACGTCACCTTTGCAGACCTCAAACCATACGCCAAGCGAAATGCCGGACGCATCTTCAAGTGTGGATTGGCAGGCATACCCGTAGCTTTTGCAGTGATAGCGATTCTTGTGGGTTGTGCCATGGTCGATGTAACTTTTTACATAGTGGCATTCATTGTGGTCTTGGCATTGTGCATCCCGCTCTTGATGGTGCTTCCTACCTATATATATGAGGACATTTCAGTATGGAAAGCCTACGCTCGTGGACTTCGCTTGGGCTGGAAAACTTGGGTAGGCATCTTTGCCTTGGGCTTTGTGCTGACTTTCATCAGCAATGCCTTGTCTTTTGTCTTTGCGATTCCTTGGTATGTGGTGTTCCTCATCAAGGCAGTGTTTGGTTATAGCGATCCATATAATCCAAACATCATAAACATCATCGTGGACTTATTGCAGTACGTCTTCGGTGTCATCATGTGGATTGGGCAGTTTACCCTTTCTACCATCTTCCTCGTGAGCATCAGTTATCTGTATAGCCATGCGGCAGAAAAACTTGATGATATGTCGGTGGCAAAAGGCATTGACGATTTCGAGGGGATGGCTGACAGCAACCCAGATGACGATGACCTCTTCAAGCAATCAGAACCATTAGTGTAATTATCTGACAAGATGTTTACGTCTCCTTCCGATACATTAGTCATTGATTCCGCCAAACTTTCTGCTTGGCGGCAGGATAGCGATTATGATTACGGTAGGGAGTTGGTGCCTCACCAAAACACTTTCGGGGAATGGTTGCAGGATAGGTTGAGCGACTTTACGGATGAGATATTTAGGAATGTCTTTGCTCAAAATCGAGAGTGGATGTGGACGGTCTTGGGTATCATTGTCATCTTGGCAATTCTTTGGATTGTCTTTGTGGTGCGCCCTTCGGTGTTTATGCGCTCAGGCAAGAAAGACGATGCTCTGGATTATGATGTGACGGAAGATACCATCTATGGCATTGACTTCCCATCAGAGATAGAGAAGGCTCTCGATCGCCACGACTATCGGGAGGCGTTGCGACTGATGTATCTGCAAACATTGAAATGGTTGAGTGATAACCATCAGATAGACTGGCAGTCTTTCAAGACTCCTACACAATATACGAACGAATGGCGCAATGCGGATTTCCAAAAGATAACTCTTATCTTTGTCAAGGTGAGATATGGAGGATTTGAGGCAACGGAAAAGATGATTGCTGAGATGCGTGTCTGCCAAGAGGCTGTCAGACGTGCGATTCTGCAAGGAGAGAAAGGAGGCGACCATGAAGAGTAGTCATAAGTTTATTTTGGCGATGGTGGTTCTCTTTGCGCTGATGTTCTCTTTGCAGATGCAGTTGCCGAAGAAGTTCGAGTGGCAGTCCACTTATCACCATGCCGATCGCCAGCCATTCGGATGCTATGTGTTTGATAGCGTCTTGGCGGAGTCTATGCCGAAAGGTTATCAAGTTACGTCCAAGACATTCCTGCAATTGGATAGTGCGTACTCGTCTCGGAGAATTGGTGTGCTGATGGTTGTGGATGAGCAAGACTTAATGAAACTTGATATCGAGCATTTGTGCAATATTGCCAAGCGAGGGGGAAAGGTGATGATTGCGGCAAGCCATTCGGAAGAACAGCCAGCATGTGATACTGCGCCTTATAATGAACTGGAGCGTAAGTTTGGGGTGAGGATAGAAACAGAATATTATTTCTCTTATTATCGAATCTATAATCGGGCTACAGGAAATGAGTCTGAATATAAAGATACGATTACTTGGAGTGGAAAGCCAAAGGTGTATCCTAACCATGATTATATCGTTTGGCAGGGATTGGTAGGTGGACATCTTGATTTTGATTCTTTGCAAACCAATTCTTCTTTGGCGTTCGAAGCAGATACGATGCTCGTTGCAGCCTCAGTCCCTTATGGTAAGGGCGAGGTCATCTTTGTCACGTCACCTCTTCTTTTTACTAATTATGGAATGTTGGAGGGAAACACGTCGGAGTATATCTTCCGCTTGATGTCGATGATGGCAGATGTGCCGGTTTATCGTACCGAGGCGTATATGAAAACGGATGCCACGATGGATGTCAACTATTCTCCATTCCGTGAACTTATCAAGCGACCTCCTTTGCGTTGGGCACTTTATCTGTTGATGCTAGGTGTCGTTCTCTTGATGGTCACTACCGCCCGACGCAGGCAGCGAGTCATTCCTATCATCGCTCCTCCGCTCAACAAGTCGCTGGAGTTCGTTCGTCTCATCGGTACGCTTTATTATCAGCGATGCACCCATGCGGAGTTGGTTCGCAAGAAGTTCACCTTCTTCGCCGAAGAACTACGGCGGAGGTGTGGTATAGATGTCCGGGATGTGAACACCGATGATGGCGAGGTGAGATTTCTTGCTGAGAAAACAGGTCTTGGCGAAGCTTATATCCAAAAGACCTTACCCTAAAATCCGCAAGCCATATCAATGGCAATCTCAATGGCAGTAAAGAGCTTGAA
>ERZ1034691.1981-NODE-1981-length-12084-cov-16.353396_pt1 | contig 12084 bp, 9 predicted proteins | sample MGYA00520638_ERZ1034691 | MGnify/ENA primary metagenome ERZ1034691 (study PRJEB33766, sample SAMN09781763) | gut metagenome | biome: gut microbiome | host: Homo sapiens | place: Madagascar | study: EMG produced TPA metagenomics assembly of the PRJNA485056 data...
ATGCCCTGTTTAAAATACTGTGTCCGTCTATAAGTACAAGCTTTTCACTCATTTTATACTTTCCTTATTACTTAATATTGTTGTAATCGCTGCCGGTCACACTGCAGTGCAGGCAGTAACGTTAAATAGCTCTTGTATATTTCTTGAGCCACTGAGCCTCCTCATCATTCAAAAAAGGTGAAACAAGCTCATAAACTCTGGCATGGTAAGCGTTCAGGTATCCCTTTTCCCTGTCTGTCATCTGATTTGGATCAATCGCATCGAGATCTATCGGTACATAGGTCAGATTCTCAAAATACATAAACTGGCCATACTCATTTTTCTCACCCTTTCGGCAGATAAGCTCATTCTCTGTACGAATACCGAATTTGCCCTCTAAATAGATGCCCGGCTCGTCTGTAGTAACCATGCCCTCTTCTATCACACGCTCTGCAGTCCTGCCCGGGTACTGCTTCCAGTGAAAGCTGTTTGGTCCCTCATGAACATTGAGCACATAGCCCACACCGTGTCCGGTACCGTGATTGTAGTCCATGCCAATCTCCCAGAAAGGCTCTCTTGCCAGAATATCAAAATTAAGTCCCGAGCAGCCCTCCTTAAACCTTGCATTTGCCAGGTTCATATTTGAGCGGCACACTCTCGTAAACATATCCTTCATCTCGTCAGTCACAGGGCCTAGTGCAAAGGTCCTCGTGATATCTGTGGTTCCCTCCAGATAATGTCCTCCTGAATCAACCAAAAGAAGACTCTCAGGCTTAAGCTGCCTGTCAGACTCCTCTGTTGCAGAGTAATGCACAATAGCACCATGATCAGCATATCCGCATATTGTGGCAAAGCTCAAATCAAGAAAGCCCTCCTGCTGTGCTCTAAGCGATGCAAGATAATCTGAAGCCGAAATCTCTGTCATAGGTATCTTACCTATATTTGTCTTAAGCCAGTACATGAACCTGCACATCGCAACTGCATCCTTTAAATGCGCCTTGCGCAGATTTTCAAGCTGTACTTCATTCTTTACGGCCTTCATGACAACTGTAGGATCCTCCGCATCAATCACCTTAACACCCTTTGACAGGCTGTCGCAGATGCGGTAATTTACAATCGATGTATTTAAAAGCACTGTCTCTTTTTCATCAATATGCTTCACATATTCATAAAAATCATCGTAAGGTCTTGTCTGTATACCATTCTTATCGAGGTATGCCTTAAGAGTCTCTGTCACAACCTCTTCCTGCAAAAACCATATGCAGCTGTCCTGTGACAGTGCCAGGTATGAAAGCACTACAGGCACATAGCTTATGTCGCCTCCCCTGACATTTAAAAGCCAGGCGATATCGTAAAGTGATGACATCAGATGAAGTGTTGCACCCTTTTGTGCCATCTGCTCTCTGACTCTTTTAAGCTTTGAGCTTATATCCTCACCGGTATATTTATTGTCAAAAATCATGACAGCTTCCTTTGACATAGGTGGTCTGTCAGTCCATATAAGGTCAATCAGATCCTCATTTACATACATGCTGCCATGCTTTTCTTTTGCGATTTCAGAAAGCCTTTTGCCCCATGCGGCATTTACCACTCTGCCGTCAAAGCCTATTACACCGCCATCCGAAAGAGTATCCTTTATATACTCATCAACTGTCGGTACGCCCTCCTCGCCAATCTTAAACAGCTTTACAGTGGTATCCTTAAGCTGCGCAGCCGCCTGCACAAAATACCTGCCGTCTGTCCATAGTCCGGCCTCATCCATAGTGATGACTGCGGTTCCTGCTGAGCCTGTGAAGCCTGTAATATATTTGCGTGCCTTAAAATGCTCTCCTACATACTCTGACTCATGAAAATCAGCAGTAGGTACCACATACAGCGAGATGCCCCTTTTTGCCATCTCGCTTCTCAATGCTTTTAATCTATCCTGTATCATTTTATTATGCCTCTTTAAATTCAAAAAATTTTGTATCTAATTCCGGATACATTCTCTTTAATGAGATTGGTTTGCCGGATTTGTTCAAAAAGCAATGGCTGCTTTTTGCAGTGGTGCGAAGCTCGCCTGTCTCTTTGTCCTTCATGACATACTCAAGCTCCATCTTGATTCCGTTATACTTAAGCAGCTTTGTGTAGATGACGACCGTGTCATCGAAATGTACCATACTGTGATACTCTACCGATATCGACAGCACCGGACTTATGATTTCCATATCCTCCATCTGCCTGTAGTTGAGTCCTATCTGATCCATCAAATCAAGTCTTGCTTCTTCCATCCACTTGACATAGTTTGAATGGTGGATTATACCCATCTGATCTGTTTCATAATACTTTGCGTGGTGCTCGTAAGGACGGATTCTAAGCTCCCCTTGTGAGCCGGCAATCTGTAACTCATTGTTTGCCATAAAAACTTCCTCCATTCATATTTTGGTCTTATTTCTATTATGCCACATTGGACAGCTAAATTCAACGACTTGACCGTAAAATATAAACCGGCTGCTACCTGCGTATCATGCTGTAGCAGTCTCTGCATATATTGCGTGAATTTCCAATCGGAAGTATTCTGCCGCAATACCGGCATCTGATAATATACTCATCCTTGCTCTTTGATAGAAGCTGCATAATCTTTGCCTGTGTTTTGTCGCGCTCGTTTTCAAGCCAGTCCTCATCCACAATTTTGCCCATGCGGACTGAAAACTGATAGTACAAATCAAGCTTTTTGTAATAGGATTCGTATTTCATGAGCCCCTGATATTTTGAATGCTTATCAGGCTTGTCGAGAGAGATATCAGATGTATACGACATGCAGTAGCGCAGCCATTGTCTGACAAGCTCCCTGTCCTTTATATCTATAGGACATGTAATCATCTTATAAAGCAGATATTTGTCATCAAAATCTGCGATAAAGTATCGCTCCTTATACGCATATCCATACAAAAACAATATCTCATCGACATTGATTTTCCTAAACGGTGCTGATGGCTCTGCCTCATGCCAGAGCTTAATTATCGCATCAAGCGGCGCATCCATTGTAAGGAGCACCTGTGGGAAGCCAAGACTTACTATATCAATATCCTGCTCCGGTATATTTAGCGTATTCTTCAGATAGTTCAGATTCTTTTGTCCCAAAGCTGTCACATAGCCTGTATCATACAGACCAAATCTGCCTGCACGGCCCGCTATCTGTTTTATCTCAGAGATGACAAGCGGACGTCTTGATACTCCATCAAACTTTTCCACCTCCAGAAATACAATTCTTCTGACCGGCAGATTGAGTCCCATTCCTATCGCATCTGTTGACACGACAACCTGTGTCTTTTTCTCATTAAAAAGCGTCATCTGCCTGCGCCTTATTTCCGGTGGCAGACTTCCGTATATGACACTTGGCTTTATGCCGTTTTCCTCCAGACGCCCTGCTATATTGAGTACCGACTTCTTTGAAAATACGATAAAGGCATCGCCCTCTCTCACATCCTGTGGAAATGAAAACGGCTTATCCTCCAGCTTTAGCGCAGTCTTTCTCTCATACTCCCTTATCTCATACTCGTCATGGCACAGATTAATCAGATGGACGACAACATCCTTTGCCACCGGGCTCATGCATATATGAATCTCTCCAGCAAGTGTACCAAGAATTGCCCTGGTCCACGAATGTCCCCTGTCATCATCTGCTACCATCTGTGCCTCATCAATCACTGCGATATCATATTCCTTATCACAGTCAAGCATCTCCACTGTCGATGCTGTAATTCTGCTGTCTGATACTTCAAGACACTCCTGGCCTGTAAGCATGGTGCATGGTATGCCTGCATCATTCATCTTCTCATATACCTCAAGTGCCAGAAGTCTAAGAGGTCCCAGATAAACTCCGTTTTGCGCCAGCTTAAGCCTCTCAAGCGCCTGATATGTCTTACCGCTGTTAGTCGGGCCTACATGAAGTATGAAGCGCCTTTTCATGCTCTGTGCTTTTGGAAACTCAAGCTCCGGCCGTGCCGGAACCAGCGTGACAATCTCTCTTCTAAGCTCCTTGCTGCGGTACTCATTGTAAAGCTCCTTCATGCTCCTTGTACATATCGCACCTGTATACTCCTTGCGCAAAAGCTTTAGAAAATCCTCTGTGAGATACTCTGCCTCCTTCTCATCAAACTGCTCCATATCCACCCTGACGAGCTGCGGAAGGATTTCTCTATTTAAAATCTGCCTTGCATTCTTATTGTTGGAATAGTAGGTAATCAATGCAAGCCTTTTTATTTCCTGATGCAGCTTGTCAAGTGCCACAGTCTCATTTTTTGAAAATCGCGCATATTTAATTGATTTTGCTTTGCTATTGAGCCTGTGAATATAGTGTGCCAGCTTTACAGGCTTACCTGTACTTTTCTTCGCATTCTCCCTGTACTGATCAACATAAAACTGTACCAGTACCTCTTCAAACGATTTTTCCATATATGTGTGTTATCCTCTTTATTTATATACACCGTTAAGAGTCACCTCAAACGTAACATCCTTTCCGGCAAGTTCTGTATTTACCTTATAATCATCCGGGAATTTCAGGTTTAAATCAAAGGTTTCTCCCACCTTGTGACCTACAACTCCGTCCTCAAAGCCATCTATATAGCTGCCTGAGCCGAGCAACAGGTCTGTGCCCTGTCCATCAGTGCTTCCACCCTCGAATTTTTCACCGTCCATATATCCGGTGTAGTCAATATTTACCTTATCTCCGTTTTCCGCAACCGTGTCAGCCTCTGTATTAAGTGTTGCTGCCTTTGTCTGTGAATCACTGCTTTGTGTCTCGGATGCCTGAGATTCTGTAGTCTGTGATGCAGCTTGCGTACCGGCAGTGCCCTTTGACGATGAACCGCCCGATGTCGCAACTGCCCAGATTAGCACTATGACTACCACAACGACTGCCACTACCGGCACCCAGAATTTCAGCAGATTCATAACCTTTGCCTTCTTTTCTGCTTTTTCTCTCTCTATTCTTCTTTTTTCCTGTGCGATTTTTTTGTTTTGTTTGTTCATTTTGTTAATCTCCTGTTTTATTTTTATTATTGAATTATACTATTACAATTTGAACATTCTGTGTTTCGCATAAATGAACAGTATGCGTTGTCTGTCAGTGCATTCGCTATCTGTCACTGTTTGCTTTAAACTTTAAACGGCTGCGTCTCTTAACTATTTGACGCAACAATAAAAGCAGCAGAAAGACGCCCACACAGCCTGCGCTTATAGCTGCACCTGCCTTAAGCCCCGGTGTCTCATAATAAAGCTCTATCTCATGCTCTCCCTCATCCAGATGAATGCTCACAAAGGTATCTGAAAAATCCTCATACTCTGCATCCTTCCCATCCACCTTCATAGTCCATCCCTTTTCACTCGGAATAGAAAGTACAAGTCTGCCTGCCTCCTTCACATCTATGTGTCCGCTTATGTGTGTGTCTGAAAAATCATCCACCGAGAATGTCTGCTCATTGAGTGTATTGTAAGTACTCTCAACTGCAGCAATGGAAAGCTCGTATACATTAAATCGTACAGCATCGGCATCAGTGTTTGTGACGGAAACTGTCTCCCCTGCCTTCACGTATCCCAGGTCAAACAGATACCTGTGAGTGGTCTTCGAGTATGTGGTCCCATACTCTCCGTGGCTGAAGGTCAGACTGTCAGTGCTGCACGAATCGTATGCCGCATAATAATATCCGTCATGGTCAAAGGTGAGAGTCGTAGTTCCCGGATTTTCGTCCTGAGTGCACTCTGTCAGGGTCAGCATATCATCTGCTGCACCTAGAAGCCTGCCAAGAGAGTTAATCGAATAGATTTTCGATGACGATGATGGCTTCCACTCATCAATCACTCCCTCATCCATCATAAACCCAAGCGGAAGCGTGTAGTTATTCCGATACAGATAGTGATTTCCGCATTTTCCCACAAGTGTAGTCAGCTCATTCTGTGGCTGTATGGATTTTGTAACCATATATCTGACCGAAAGCATGGCTGACGTGACAGGTGTGGCACCGTTATAGCAGTAGAAATTCTTGCCTCCCTCCATATAAAGAGCCTGATAAAAATGGCTCACATTTATATTCATCAGGGAAGAAAACTGTGTTCCGGAAGCATAGCCGTATCGTGTGCCATCATTTTTAGTAAGTCGGCCTGTATCCTCAACCCTGTAAAATGGTACATCGTTGTCAGCTGCATCCTCTTTTGCCAGCTTAAGTGCCGTTTGCATATCGTCCACATTGGAATTGTAGCTGCTTCTGCCGGTACATCCAAGTCCTGTCACAGCCATATTGACAGCCAGTTCCACAATCGCAATACCGCATGTTATGACCATCAAAAGCTCCCTGTTTTTCCTTGCTGCAAGCTTTAAAAGTACTGTCATAATTCCGTACAGCGCAACAAACAATATGCTTATGATAACTGCATAATACTCTGTCACATCCTCACCGGCAAACATCGTGCTTACTGCCATAAGCGCCGATGCAAATACCACTGCCACACCAATATGCCACAGTCTTATGCCACGCCACTTTCTTACTGTAGCATAGCCTATGGTCAATACAAGAAATGCATACAGATACGACTGTCTTCCAGGCAGCGAATCCGGAAAATGCAGTCCGTGCCATATAAAGTCAAGCTGTTTATTGGCAAAGCTTGCCATGAAAAGCAACACAAACAATACGGGAGCTATTTTTTTCTTCCAATTAATCCTTTTGTTGAGCACAAACAGTATCAAAAGCATCACACTAAAGGCTCCGGCATACAGATTCGGCCAGTTCTCTGCACCCTCATAGACGCTTGCTGTCGTGCACATCCTGCCGACCTCCGATAAGAGATTAAAATACCACTCTATCTGCTTTGGGAACTCAATCCCCGACGAACCGCTGTAGCTTAAAATGATAAGCTCCGGGATGATCAGCACCATCGCAGTGCCTCCAGCCAAAAGCGAGTAAACGGCAAATCTCACAATTGCAGCCATTTTACCGCCCTTTTGCGTAAAGAAAAGCCATGCAAACCAGAATACCAAAAAGATGCAAAGCATGATGCTCAGATAATAGTTTGACAATATACAAAGTGCCAGTGATACATAGTAAAGCACCGGCTTTTTGTCCCGCACAAGCTTCTCAAGTCCTATTATCGCAAGCGGTGCAACCGCCACAACATCCATCCACATGACATCCCAGCTATACGCAGCTACAAAGCCGGAAAGTGCATATGCCGTAGAGAAAACAAATGCCGGCACAAATGTATTATCGTGATATCTGTTATCCTTTCCAAGAAGCACAAAGTGCTCCTTCAAAAAATAGAAAAATGTTGCTCCGCTTAACGAAATCTTAAAAATGATAAGCAGCTCAATAAACTCAATAATATGGCTCTTTGGAAAAAACACCACAAGCCAGTTTAACGGACTCGCCAGATAATAGGCAAATACCGATACAAAATCACTGCCAAGCCCGATATTCCATGTATACATGAAGCTCGCACCATTTCTTAGCTTTTCCCACAGCTCATTAAAGAAAGGCAGATACTGGTGATACAAATCCATATGCAAAAGGCAGTAATCGCCAAATGGATATACACCATTTCCTATACAGATGATTATACATATGAAAAACGGAATTAAAAACGCTGTCAAAAGTGGATGCTTTTTAACAAAATTCATCACTTATCCTCCCAGTCAAACAGTCTGTAATATTGCAAAAGCTTATAATCGTTTAGCATATCCGAATCGGCCTGCTTATTTTTGCTGCCGGTTGCCTTGTCTGATTTATTTGATGCTTTATCTAATGTCTTATCTGCAGTTTTATCCGTGCGTACCGCTGATATAATTGGATACTCCTCCTGCAGCTTTAGCAGAAAGCTCTGATAGTCATTTGTCGGCACACCTGCCGCTTTAAGTACGTTTGCAGCCAGATAATTAACGCTCGTGTCTTTTCCTGCAGCCTCATCAATATCATAATTTGCCCAGATAACATACGGCACCTGATAGCGCAGCTTAAGCTCTTCATTTGATAAATTATTATAGTCCATGCCGTTTGCTGCAAGAACAGAGCTTGCCACAGTATCATTTGGCTGATGATCACCGAAAAATACCACTATAGTTTTCTCATCCACATTTGAGAAATATTCAATGAGGTTCTTTAAATCCTCGTCTGTCAGCTTAATCAAAGAAAGATACTGGTCAAGTGCAGAATTATTGAGCTTATCCGCTGTCACCGTATTGTCAAAGCCGTAGTAGGTATCCGTGTATCCACCATGGTTTTGCATAGTGACATTGAATATAAATGCCGGCTGACCATCCGGTTTGTTCTCATAGGTCTCAATAATCCTGTCAAAGGATGTCTCATCACTTATATATTTGCGCACAAACCTCTGATCAGAATAATCCTGCATAAACGAAAGCTTGTCAAATCCCAAAAGAGGATAGACCGTATCCCGGTTCCATCCACTGCCATAGTACGGATGCTGTGCATACGTTGCATAGCCTATGCTTTTTAAATAGCTTGCAAGTGAAGGTGTCGTGCTCTTTATATACTGCTGATAAGGAATACTTCCTACCGGAAGAAAAGCCATCGTATTGCCTGTCAGAAACTCAAACTCGGTATCGGCGGTATTGCCACCGCATACAGACGTATTCAGATATCCTGTTATGGTGTTTTCATTGCCCTTTTCAAGACTGTGCACAAACGGCATATAGTCTGTATTTGTATCAAAACCACCGAGCACTGACAGGTCTGAAAATGCCTCATCCATCACAACTATAATATTCGGATAATCACTTTTATCTGTAATTGCAGTATTATCATCTGTACCGGCATAGCTGTCAAGCAGCTCCTTAGCCTTCTGTCTGCTATACCCATCAGGCTTATCAACCGCCACAAACTTAAGATCCATCGCAAAGGTCACCGCCATTCCATTCACCTTTGTCATATATGCAGGTGTAAAGAGAAACGGATACAGATAATTGTCCGTCTGGAAATCCTCATCCTGCAGGGCATTCACAAACAGACACAGCGCAAGTATTCCAAGCACAGTCGGAATTAGTCTGAACCTGAATTTCCACTTAATTCTGAAATCAACAAAATGCATCAGCATAATAAGAGCTATAAATATAACTGTAACAACAACTACTCCTGCAGTCGGTGCGAAATCATAATTGGATGCAACGCTTGTCGCCGTACCAATTGAAAAAATATCCCATGGAACAAAAGGAGTCGAGCGGAAAAGCATAACATAATGATTAATCAGTCCAAAAACCATGGCCACGATAAAAACTGCACGAAGTGCCCATTTCGCCCTGCCCGTAACAAAATAAAGAATCCAGGCAATCAGCTCAAACAAAATAATATTAAAAAATCCCGCCATAAATCTGACTTCTTCAAAAGGATTATGTTCATAGAACTCCATAAGATAAAAAGCCGCAATCGGGAAAATCGAGAATAATACAACATTGAATATAATTTCATATTTTTTATAAATCTTTTTTATCATCATAATGCTCCTGTTTACTATCTGGTATTACAGCCTATATGGCAGATTTTTGGGTACCTTTTTGGGTACAATTCTGGGCAAATATTTCTTAAAAGTACCCTAATTTCTTTAATTTTTTGAAAGATTGTAAGTAAAGAAAAACCCCGCAAACCCTTGATTTTACTGAAAATCTTGGATTTACGGGGTTTTGCAAATAGTGCCGGCAGTGGGACTTGAACCCACACGGGCTTGCGCCCAACAGATTTTGAGTCTGCATCGTCTGCCATTCCGACATGCCGGCATCTTACGAACAGACAATATTCTATCATAGTTATTGACTTCATGCAACTAAAATTTGTAATTTCATTATAAATATCTCAGCATACAACCTTATTCTTACCGGTGCATTTTCCGACATAAAGCTGTTTGTCAACAAAATTAATCCATTCCTTGTAATCCTGCCCCACTTTATATTTCCCTGCACCTATAGTCACTGTCATCCTTCCGCTGCCCTTAGATGTCCAGAAGGATTTTGAATTAATCTCCACACGAAGCTCATCAAGAAAATTCTTAGGCACCTCTCCGTCGACACATTTGCCAAGAAGTAAAAACTCCTCTCCTCCCCATCTGCAATAGCTAAGCTCAACACCTCGAGCCTTGCTTACGATAGTACGAGCGAGTATCTTAAGTGCATCATCTCCTACATTATGTCCGAATGAATCGTTAATTTTCTTAAAATCATCAATATCAATCATCGCAAGGAAATATTCCCCCTGCTTCTCAGCCTCAAAAAGATTCTTAAGCTTTGCCATCATATAGAAACGATTTGGAAGCTCCGTCAGCGCATCAAACTGTGCCTGCTTTTCCATTGCCCCCTCCTCGGAAGACATAAAATGCAAAAGGCACATCATACATATTATTATCAAGAAAACTACACAAGAAATCATAGCAATAGAAATACTCTTAATTACAACAGAATCCAACTTATATAAAGGTGTGTAAAAGTCATCAAGCATATAAAGAATAATCAGAGCAATAGCATATACACAGCAAATCAGAATGGCGACATGATTCTTTTTTTTCTTTCTGAGGACCACATAATCCATGGCAAAAAGAAAAAACATTGCATCAATCAAAAAAAGCTGGAAATTACATTGAATTCCGAGACAAACCACCGCAAGTATCATATGAAGCAATATCTCAACAGCCACACTATAAACATATATGCTCAGTTTTTCAGATTTTGTCAGACTGAATGCAAGGAAATAAAAGCATATGCTAATCAGACTGACTCCTGCCATCAAATCTACACCTAATGATGAAAACATAAATAGCATCAGCAGATGGATGACAAGAAATATTTTGTTTACATTAAATAGAAAGCTCTGCTCCTTAGCAGTACTATCATTGCTACCCATTGTCCAGTACCTTCATAAAAAATATCTAATATATTACTATAGAATAATAACACATTTTAGCTAATATAACAATATATTATTGTGCAAAAGTACTAGACTATTTTGCTCTTTTTTTTCTGATTATATATCCAATAAGAATAATAACAGCACTTATTATGACACTTCCATAAAACGTCATTCCTCTGCACAAAAGCTCCATATTCGCTGCATTTCTACCAACAAGCTGTTTAAACCCATCAATCATAATATAATCAGCCACGCCCATAGCACCGGGTATCGGCACACAATTGGAGCCCATCGCCACAAAACACTGTATCACACTCACATCAACTGCCTTATTTACGCCTTCGCCGACTGCCATAAAAATCATAAACGATACCAAAAGCTGTGAAACTCTCTGCATTATATTCCAAAAGAAAATCTCGATGAGAAGCCCGGTCTGCCCTGTGATACTGTTTGAACATTCCTGATATTCTTTCATAGTATTTTTAAGCTTTATTCGAAGCCTGTCACCATGCCGTATTATATGTATTTTCTCTAAAAGCCGGATAAAACTATCACAAATTGAGTATAGTATGCTTCCCTTCCTTAGCAGCATATAAAATACAAGAGCCAGAAAAATCAGCACTACAATCCCCAAACATATAAATATCCGCGAAATACCTGAGAAATTTTTCAGCAATGGATACTTAAAAATCATGCATAGTAAACCAATTGTTAAAAGTGAAAGTGTATACATAACAAGATTAATCAGCAGGGCCACTGTAGCAGCATAGCCCGGTATGCCATCCCTTATCATGAAATACGCACTGGCTGGCTGTCCTCCCGATGCCGATGGTGTAATAGCCGAAAAATACACATCGGCTCCACCATACACAGTACCATCAATCGCACTGGTTTTGTATCCAAAGTGTCTTGCCATGCGTACCAGAGCAAATCCTTCAAACCAAATAAACCCAAACGTACAAACAAAACTCATAAAAAGCCAGCCTTTATTTGCATTTCTGATAAAACTCATAAGAATCTCAAACGAAAAATGCTTGCTCTGCGAAACAACAGCCCATATGCTTAAGATAGCTATAAAAACAGAAGCTATCGCCCAAAATATCTTTTTTCTGTCCATTAAATCTAATCCCCTTAAAAAAACTGGTAAAGTGAATTATGAAAATACACCATACCAGTTTATTGTAGAGAATATATATAACTTTATCAAGTAAAATATTATTAA
>ERZ1034691.1991-NODE-1991-length-12019-cov-83.268556_pt1 | contig 12019 bp, 5 predicted proteins | sample MGYA00520638_ERZ1034691 | MGnify/ENA primary metagenome ERZ1034691 (study PRJEB33766, sample SAMN09781763) | gut metagenome | biome: gut microbiome | host: Homo sapiens | place: Madagascar | study: EMG produced TPA metagenomics assembly of the PRJNA485056 data...
AATTGACCCTGATGATGCTCTACAACACCGGCACCCGGCTGGGGCTTATCCACGAACTGCGGCTGATGCAGTGCTACCTGATGCCCGATGAAACCGCCCTGCGGGAACTGTCGGAGGGGGTTATCGAAAAGCTGAAACTGCTGACCGATGCCGAGTTTGCCGAACTGGAATTTCCCCCGGACTGATCTTTTGCCGCCTGCGGGCGGCGTACATACGCTCTTTTCAGAAGGTTTGCCCTGTGGTATAATAATCTCAACAAATCGGAATTGTGCGCCCAGAAAAGGGCGAGTAGTCTAACAGATGGAATGCCTGTCCCGTAAGGTCTAACCAACCGCCAGTAGCGAGTCTTGGGTGGCTGTCAGTAATGGAAGTCGCTAAGCGTGTTACTGAGAACGGAGTGAATAGTAACCGAAACATTGTACAACCTTTACAAATTCGTCCATTATCATTGCTATTTTTTGACAAAAAGAGTATACTTTAATGCACTAAACACCAGGAGTATAAAATTATGAACACACACTCATCCGGATATTACAGCATAGACAAAGACTATAATATCCTAAGCTATAACGACACTGCCAAACAACTGTACCCCAATCTCCAGCCGGGAGTGAAATGCTATAAGGCACTTATGGGGCTTGATTCCCCATGCCCGCCCTGCCCTGTAGCACTGGGGATACAGGGGCCAAAGACCTACCTGGATCCGATCCGTCATATTTATGAGACAGTTGATGCAGTAGAGACGGTACAGCCCGACGGTAGCAGAGGACATGCACTTGTATTCAGCACAGTAGCCGAAGGAGAAAGCCTGTCAAAGTCTATTCCCACAGGTGAGAACTCTCTCCGTCTGCTGGGTGCCATCAACCTGCTTGCTTCTGACTACATGTCTGTTTATGGCGTAAACCGGGAAACCGGGAAAATCTCCGTATATCGTTCCAGATTTACTGATGCTTTTGCGGATATTAAAGATAATGCAGACTATAAGCTGTCATTTAATTTTCTCATCCAGAAATATATTCATCCGGATGAGCGTTCCTATGTGTCCAGACACCTGAATTATGAAACCCTGCTGGAAAGACTTTCTCAGGAAGCCTCTTTCAAATTCCATTTCAGGGTTGTCACAGATGCTGTCCATTACTATTATCTGCTCATTGCCAGAAACGGAAACGCCGATGACTATCGGGATTTCGTAATTGCAGTGGCCTGTGAAGACAATGATGTGACAGCACGCAAAATCTATGAAAATCAGCTCCACTCTCTTCTGGCATCTATTACCCATGCTGCCGGCTACTTTCATCTCGACCTTACAGATGATAAGATTCTGAAGGTCGGAGGCACTTCTGCCCTGGCCTATAAGATAGATGCTGACGCTTCCATTGACCATTTTATTGCAGAGACTGCTGTTTTTATACCGGTATTAAAGGACAGAAACGATTTCATCAACGCATTTTGCCGCAGTTCCCTGATGAAAAGCTACGAGGACGGTCAGGTAGAGGTCACCAGAGTTTCCCGCTGTCTCTACGATGACAATATAACCAGGCTTTCTAAATATGTGACAAGACTGCTGCTCAATCCTTCCAATAACCATCTGGAAGCAATCCTCTACGGTGAGGATGTCACCAGAACACAGGAAGCCTATGAGACACAGGTAAGTATTGTCCAGACACTGAGTAGCAACTACCTGAACGTATACCTGATCAACCCCAGAGAAAAAACTCTCTCTGTGATCAAGCAGGAAGACCACGATGTCCCTGATCCGGACAAAAAACACAGCAATACATACCCCTATGATCTTTTCCTCTCAGACTATATCCGGCAGCGTGTATATCCGGATGATCGTACAATGCTGGAAGAATCACTGGAACTGGGTAATGTAATGAGTGTTTTGTCCGGTCAGTCCGAATACAAGGGAAATTACCGGATAAATGACAGGGATGGTATCCATTACTATCAGTTCCGCTTTATCAAAAACGAAGACTCCGGTATCATTGTTCTGGGATTTTTGAATGTGGACGATGTGGTGGAATCAGAAATCAGGCACCAAAAGCTTCTCAAAGAAGCTCTTGATACTGCCGAACGTGCTAATGCAGAGAAATCCAATTTCCTTTCCCGTATGTCCCACGATATGCGTACGCCGCTGAATGGAATTATTGGTCTGCTGGAAATTGATAAAAAGCACGAAAATGATATCGGATTCCTGAAAAGTAATCGTGAAAAAGCATTGATTTCAGCCAGCCATCTGCTCTCTCTTATCAATGATGTACTAGATATGTCCAAGATCGAGGAGGGCGGACTTGTACTCAGCCATGAACCTTTTGATCTGATCAGATATGAAAAAGAGACACAGATGCTGATTGATATGCAGGCACAGAAAAACGGCATTGATTTCACCGTTCATATCGCACCGGAGATATACGAACATCCCTTTGTATACGGCAGCCCTCTGCACCTCCGTCGTGCCATGATGAATATTTACAGTAACTGTATCAAATACAACAGAGAAAATGGGGCGATCCATACGGAGATCCATACTCTCCCTTCCCATGATCATAAGCTGGTCTGCAGATGGACGATCTCTGATACGGGAATCGGCATCAGCAAAGAATATCTGGAGAAGATCTTTGAACCCTTTACTCAGGAGAATATGGACGCCCGAAGTGTATATCATGGCACCGGACTGGGTATGAGCATTGCCAAAGCGCTATTTGAACAGATGGGTGGTACCATTGAGATTTCCAGTACTCCGGGTATCGGAAGTACTTTTGTGATCACTTTGCCATTTGAAGAGGCAGAAGAAACGGATATCTCTTCTGAGCCAGAATCTGAGCGAAACTCCATTCAGGGCATAAAGATCCTGCTGGCAGAGGATAATGAAATAAACAGAGAAGTGGCACAGGTACTCCTTGAAGAGGAAGGTGCTGTGGTAACTGCAGTATCCAATGGCAGGGAAGCTGTAAAACTTTTCTCCCTTCACCCCGAGGGGACATTTGATGTGATACTTATGGATATTATGATGCCTCTGATGGACGGATACGAGGCCACACGCCAGATCCGGAAGCTTGACAGGACGGATGCTTCTTCCATTCCCATCATCGCAATGACCGCTAATGCTTTTGCAGAGGATGTACGCCATGCACTGGACTGTGGTATGAACGCACATCTGGCCAAACCACTGGATGTAAAAAAAATGATCCATACGATTGCCTGTTACTGTTCAAGGGTATGCATAAGTCATTGTAAAAAGTGACGAATTTTTATTTTTTATATTGTGGATAATCATGTTCAGCAGAAAAAACTGTGTTTATAGTTTTTTCTGCTGTTCCTTTTCTGAAAGCTTATGCACAAAAGAGTTAAAGTCCTCACGTTTTTTTGTGTTGGTGCCGGAAATACCATCATCGGCGTAGATAACGGCAAATTCCAGTTTGTGGGGAAGGAACACCTATATGTCAAAACCCAAAATCGCCTTTATCTGTGTCCATAATTCCTGCCGCAGCCAGATTGACGAAGCCTTTGGCAAGGTACTGGCCGCAGATGTGTTTGAAAGCTACTCGGCTGGAACCGAAACCAAACCGCAGATCAATCAGGATGCTGTGCGCCTGATGAAAGAGCTATATGGCATCGACATGGAAAAGACACAGTATTCCAAGCTGATTTCTGCAATTCCAAAGCCGGATGTCGCTATTTCCATGGGCTGCAATGTCAGCTGCCCGTTCATTGGCAGACCTTTTGATGAGAATTGGGGTCTGGATGACCCTGCCGGGAAAAGCGATGATGAATTCAAGGTAGTCATGGAGCGGATTCGTCAGAATGTCCTTACGTTAAAATCGAAACTTTGCGACGATTCCAGTTTTTGAAACCCTCAAAAGTGAGGTCTTGATAGAACGCTTCGATTCATGCTATACTAAAACCAGTTTTAATTCCATAAGCGAGTGACCTTAAAAGGCCGCTCGCTTTTTTGTTTACAACGAGATTGAAGGGAGGAACGCTATGCCAAGCAAAACTGAAGAATATCTCGCCCTTGCCCAGCGCACGGCGAACGGCTTGACCCGCTACTGGGAAAGCTGGACGGACTACCTGACCACCGCATCCCGTCTGTACAAGTATCCCTTTGCAGACCAACTGATGATCTACGCCCAGCGGCCCGATGCTACAGCCTGCGCCGACTATGACATCTGGAACAACCGGATGAACCGCTATGTGCGCAGAGGTTCCAAAGGCATCGCTCTGCTGGATGAATCCAGTGGATATCCGCGTCTGCATTACGTTTTTGATGTGTCGGATACTGGTGTGCGCCGCAATTCTCGCGACCCTGACCTGTGGCAGTATAACGATGATCTGAAACAGCCTGTTTCGGATGCACTGACTGCCGCCTACGGCATCAGCCATGAAAGGTTCAGTCAACAGCTTGCCGATATTGCCGGGAAGCTGGTCGCAGATTATTGGGACAACAACAGCGAGGACATTCGCGCCATCGTTGACGGTTCGTTCCTGATGGACTATGATAGTACCGGGTTGGAAATGCAGTTCAAGTCCGCCGCCGCGATCAGCGTCACCTACACACTTCTGGAACGGTGCGGATTTGAACCGGATGGCTTTTTTGACAAAGACAGTTTTCAGGCTATCTATGATTTTTCCACCCCGGATACTGTCTATGCCCTCGGCGCAGCAGTCAGCGACATCAGCCGCGAAGTTCTGCGCACCGTGGAACGAGCAGTCAAAACGACCATCCGCCGCCGAAACAATGAAAGGAGCCAGCATGAATATGAGCAACAATCTGAGTTACACGCAGACCGGGGATTATCTTCTCCCGAACCTGACCCTGCATCAGCCGAAGACCCCGCTGGGCAAGTACGGCAGGATGCGCCTGAACTTCCTGAAGCAGCAGCACCCGGTGCTGTACCACACGATGCTCCTGAACGGGAGCCTGTACCCGACCCTGAACAAACTGGAGCAGACCGCAGCGGCAATGAAGGACCAGATGATGGCCGAACTGCTGGCGAAGAACCCGGCTCCGGACAAGGAGAAGAACCAGATGGCGTGGGTGCAGCACATGAACAGTCTGCGGGAGCAGGTCGAGGAAGTGATTCGGACGGAACTGATCTACAGTTAAGTTTTCTGGATGCAGTCATCCCCACCGAAACCCAGCAAATCGAACATATCGACCGAGCGGAGAGCGAAAAATCGCCCTCCGCTTTTGCTTTATCGCAGGCCGAGATTGAGAATGAACTGCGCGAGCATGGCTCCGGTGTGCAGGATGGCAAGTGGCGGATCATCGAACTGTATCAGACACAGCCTGACCGCAAACTCCGCGCCAAAGCACTGGCAAAAGAATACGGCATCGGCGGACATTCGCAGGACTTTCTGGATGGCAGCAGCGGTTTTGTAAATCATGATGGAAAAGGACTTGAATTTGACCGCTACCCGGATCATCAGAAATTCACGTTAAGCTGGACGCAGGTCGAGAAATACATCGACCTGATGATTCAATCTGACCGCTATCTGACCGATCAGGAAAAAGAACATCGTGCCGCCGTGCAGGAGGCGGAACGCCAACTTCCGATGCTGGAGGGTGATGCCGCTGCCGAATACAATGCTCTGAAAGAGCAGTACCCCAATACCCTGATCGGCTTTGAACTGGGTGGATATTTTCTGTTCTATGACAAGGATGCGTTTGCCGTAAAGGAAGTTCTGCGCTCTAATTTGTTGTCACAGGAAAACGCGCTGGGAAAAGTCAAAGTGACTGGCTTTTTGCGTGGAGAGTGGGTAGCAAAATCGCAAAAACTGTGGGCCGAGGGCAACAGCATCTATCTGGCCGGACAGAGTGAAGATGGCACCCACCATCAGACAAAACATCTGCGGGAGGAAGATTATCTGCCGATCGGCAGCATCATCAAGCTGGATGGCCGGGACTTCCGTGTAGACCACGTCAACTTTATGTTCAAATCCGTCAGCTTGCAGGATATGGACTTGACCAACAGCGGACAGCCCATCTTCCGGGTTGAGCGGTTGCCCCATATCCGGGAATTGTATGAACAGCAGCAGGATGAAATTGTTGACGTTCCTCCTGAAAAAGCTATTGATTACAAGGTCGGTGACGAAGTTGTTGTTGACCTCCCCACTCGAACCATTGAGGGCAAGATCGGCTATGTTGGTGAAACCGATGTACGCATCGACACCAGCGCACATGGGCAGTCGTGGGATAACGAGGTACTCAACAAGCGGCAATTCGAGGACGGTCTGCGGCGGGATGAACCTACACCTGATGAGGAACTGGACAAGTTGCCTATCTCTGTGGAGGTCAATGGCGAGTGGCAGACCTTTCCGAATGCTGCTGCCGCCAATGAAGCCCTGAACGCTGAACCTGTGCCAGAAGCCGCCGGAAATTTTCACATCACGGATGATAATTTGGGCATCGGAGGCCCCAAACAGAAATTCGCCCGCAATATTGAAGCAATCCAAACCCTGCGCACTCTGGAGCAGGAGCATCGCGGTGCCACCGCCGAGGAGCAGCAGGTGCTTTCGCAGTATGTAGGCTGGGGCGGTCTTGCAGATGTCTTTGACCCCAACAAGGAAAACTGGTCTACCGAGTACACCCAACTGAAAGGGTTGCTCACCGAAGAGGAGTATGCCGCCGCCCGCGCTTCCACTCTGAATGCCCACTATACCTCTCCGGTGGTAATTCGCGCCATCTATGATGCTGTGGAAAAGATGGGCTTCCAGTCTGGAAATATCTTGGAGCCTTCCTTGGGTATTGGCAACTTTTTCGGTATGCTGCCCTCTGGCATGGCTGACAGCCGTCTGTATGGTGTGGAACTGGATTCCATCACCGGACGCATCGCCCAAAAACTATATCCACAGGCCGACATTACGGTTGCTGGCTTTGAAACCACCGACCGCCGAGATTTTTACGACCTTGCCGTAGGTAATGTCCCTTTCGGTCAGTACAAAGTCAACGACAAGGCGTACAACAAACTGGGTTTTTCTATCCACAACTACTTTTTCGCCAAGACTATCGACCAGATCCGACCGGGCGGCGTGATTGCTTTCGTGACCAGCCGTTTCACGATGGACAGCAAAGACAGCAGTGCCCGCAAGTACATGGCGGAACGCGCTGATTTGCTGGGAGCCATCCGCTTACCCAACAACGCTTTTAAGGCAAATGCAAGCACCGAGGTTGTTTCGGATATCCTCTTTTTGCAGAAGCGTGACCGCCCTGCAGACATCGAACCTGCATGGGTGCAGCTGGGGCAGACCGAAGATGGCTTCAATATCAATCAGTATTTTGTAGACCATCCGGAAATGGTGCTGGGAAATTTGGAACTAGAAAGCACCCAGTACGGCCATGACCTGACCGTTGCACCAATCGAAGATGCAAACCTTGCAGACCAGCTTACCGAAGCGGTGCAGCACATCGAGGGCCAGTACACTGCGGTGGAGATTGCCGCTCCGGACGTTGCCGATGCGGAAGTGCAGCGCAAAACTCTGCCCGCAGACCCTACCGTGAAGAATTTCAGCTATACTGTGGTGGATGGTGAAATCTACTACCGCGAGAACTCCATCATGACACAGATTGAACTGTCCGACAACGCCAAAGGCCGTGTGGCTGGCATGGTGGAACTGCGGCAGATCGTCAACGAGTTGATCGACCAGCAGTTGAATGACTTCCCGGACGAGGATATCAAGGCATCGCAGGCAAAGCTGAATTATGCCTACGATGCGTTTACTGCAAAATACGGTCTGATCAACGACAAGAAAAATGCCCGCCTGTTCGATGATGACAGCTCCTATTATCTGCTCTGCTCGCTGGAGAATCTGGACGAGAATAAAAATCTCAAATCTAAGGCAGATATGTTCACCAAGCGGACGATTCGCCCAGAACGTATTGTCACCAGCGTGGATACCCCCAGCGAAGCACTGGCGGTATCCATTGGCGAGCATGGCAAGGTTGACCTGCCCTACATGGCCGACCTGCTGGGTACTCCCGGCAACTACGAGCGCATCACCACTGAACTGTCCGGTGTGATCTTCAAAGAGCCTGCCGCTGATGCAGACGACCCGGAAGCTGGTTGGCAGACTGCGGACGAATACCTTTCCGGCAATGTGCGCGATAAGCTTCGCATGGCACAGCTTGCTGCAGAAAGCCACCCGGAGTTCAAGGTCAATGTGGACGCACTTGAAAAAGCCCAGCCCAAAGATCTGGAAGCATCTGAAATTGATGTGCGGTTGGGTGCCACATGGCTTGACCCCTCTATCGTGCAGCAGTTCATGATGGAAACTTTTCAGCCGCCCTACCGCATCCGCTACAACAACGCCATCACCGTCCGCTACTCTCCTTATACTTCTGAATGGCGGATCAGCAATAAGTCCGCCACCGGCTACGGTGACATTATGGCTACCGAAACCTACGGCACCCGCCGGGCCAACGCCTATAAAATTCTGGAGGACACCCTGAACCTGCGCGACAGCCGCGTCTATGATACCATCGAGGAGGATGGCAAGGAAAAACGTGTGCTGAACCAGAACGAAACCACTCTCGCCCAGCAGAAACAGCAGGCCATCAAGGACGCTTTTGCTGGATGGGTCTGGAAAGATCCGCAGCGGCGCACTCTGCTGGTGAAAAAGTACAATGAGCTTTTTAACAGCACCCGGCCCCGCGAGTATGACGGTTCCCACATTCATTTCGTGGGCATGAACCCGGAGATCAGTCTGCGGGAACACCAGCGCAATGCCATTGCTCACGTTTTGTACGGCCACAACACTCTGCTGGCACACGAAGTTGGTGCCGGCAAGACTTTTGAAATGGCCGCTGCTGCGATGGAATCCAAACGCCTGGGTTTGTGCCAGAAAAGTCTTTTTGTTGTGCCCAACCACTTGACGGAACAATGGGCCTCGGAGTTTCTGCATCTCTATCCCAATGCAAAGCTGCTGGTCACCAGCAGGAAAGATTTTGAACCCGGCAACCGCAAGACTTTTTGCAGCCGCATCGCAACCGGCGACTATGATGCAATCATTATCGGTCACTCCCAGTTTGAGAAAATTCCATTGTCTGCAGAGCGGCAGGAACGGCTGATTCAAGAACAAATGGATGAAATCGAGGAAGCCATCGAGGAAGCAAAAGAGCAGGCCGGTGAGCATTTCACCGTAAAGCAGCTGGAAAAACTGCGCAAGACCCTGAAACAAAAATTGGAGAAGCTGCAGGCCGCCGAGCGCAAAGATGACGTGGTCACGTTTGAGCAATTGGGCGTAGACAGACTGTTTGTAGATGAGAGCCAAGCGTTCAAAAATCTCTACTTATACACAAAAATGCGTAATGTCGCTGGTTTGAGTACGAGCGAGGCTCAGAAGTCCAGCGATATGTTTGGTAAATGCCGCTACCTCGATGAAATCACCGGAGGCCGTGGCGTGATTTTTGCAACGGGTACACCCCTGAGCAACAGCATGACCGAGATGTACACCCTCATGCGCTATCTCCAGTACAACACCTTGCAGCAGAAAGGGCTGACCCATTTTGATGCGTGGGCATCTACCTTTGGAGAGACCACCACCGCCATCGAACTGGCCCCGGAGGGCACGGGCTACCGTGCACGCACTCGTTTTGCGAAGTTCTTCAACTTACCTGAACTGATGGCGATGTTCAAAGAAGCGGCGGATATCAAGACCAGCGACCAGTTGAACCTGCCAGTGCCCCAAGCTAAATTTGAAACCGTAGTGGTCAAGCCTTCGGAAATCCAGCAGGACATGGTGCAGGCGTTGAGCGAACGTGCAGCCGAAGTCCACAGCGGTTCTGTTGACCCTTCTGTGGATAATATGTTGAAAATTACGTCGGATGGCCGCAAAATCGGTCTTGACCAGCGGTTGATGAATTCCGCTCTGCCCGATGACCCCAACAGCAAGTTAAATGCCTGCGTCAACAACGTCCTGCGCATCTGGAACGACACCAAAGAGCAGAAGCTGACCCAGTTGATTTTCTGCGATATGTCTACTCCCAAGGGGGACGGTTCGTTCAACGTTTATGATGATATTCGCACCAAGCTGCTCAACGCCGGTGTGCCCGAACAGGAGATCGAGTTCATCCACAACGCAGATACGGAGAACAAGAAAGCAGAACTTTTCTCCAAGGTACGCAGCGGACAGGTGCGTGTGCTGCTGGGCAGCACTGCCAAAATGGGAGCCGGGACGAACGTCCAGACACTGCTTGTGGCGGTGCATCATCTGGATGTAGGCTGGCGTCCGTCTGATATGACCCAGCGCAACGGCAGAATCATCCGTCAAGGCAATCAAAACAAACAAGTCTACGTCTATAATTATGTCACCGAATCGACATTTGACGCCTACCTCTATCAGACCCTTGAGAATAAACAGAAGTTTATCTCGCAGATCATGACGAGCAAATCGCCTATGCGATCTTGCGATGATATTGACGAACAGTCTCTGTCCTATGCCGAGGTTAAAGCCCTGTGTGCAGGTGATCCTCGTATCCGGGAAAAGATGGATTTGGACGTGCAGGTGGCAAAATTGAAAGTTCTGCGCGGTGACTTCCAGAATCAGAAATATCGTCTGGAGGATAAGCTGCTCAAAACTTTCCCGGAGGAGATCCAGAAACAGAAAACCCGCATTGCTGCTTTACAACAGGATTCACAGATTGCAGCAGCACACCCGCAGGACAAAGAAAACTTCTGCGGTATGACCATCAAGGGCATGGTGTACGATGACAAAAAGGCTGCGGGCGAACGGCTGCTGCTGGCTCGGCAGGAGATGCCCAATGCTGATATGATGCTGCTGGGCACCTACCGTGGCTTTGAACTGAACATTCGATTCGACAGCTTCAAAAATGAGCATCAGGCCGTACTCCGGGCAGAGTTGAGTTACCCGGTGTCGCTGGGCGATGATGCGCGCGGCAATATCACTCGTCTGGACAATGCCATCGACAATTTCGCTGACCGTATTGCAGATGCCGAAAATGCTCTGCAAAACCTTGAACAGCAGAAGCAGGCCGCAGAGGTCGAAGTGGCAAAGCCCTTTGCACAGGAGGAGGAACTGGCCGAAAAGTCTGCCCGCCTTGCCGAACTGAATGCTCTGCTGAATATCGACCGTGACCGCAGTTCCTCGCAGGATACTCCCGAAGAATCCGAGGAAACCGAAACACCTGCAACTCGTCCGTCTGTGCTGGCTGCACTGGGGGAAAAGACCAATCAGCCGGAGCCTGTCAAACCGTTCCGCAGCTATTATGATAAGGATGGTGATGCACGATGAAAGAAAAGCGGGATGAAACCATCATCCTGCGCTTGAGCAAAACAGAAAAGAACCGTATCTATGAAAAGATGCTCAGCATGGGCATCCGAAGCCTGAGTGCCTATATCCGCAAGATGGCACTGGACGGCTATTGCCTGCACCTCGACTTGAAAGAACTGCAACGCATGGCATATCTCTTGCAGATGTGCAGCAACAATCTGAACCAGTACGCCAAGCGTGCCAACGAGTGCGGCAAGGTCTACGCCGCCGACATGGAGGACCTGCGGCAGCGGCTGGACGAGCTGATCGACATTGGCAAGCAAATTCTTTCCAAGCTGGCAGAGCTATAAAAATTCCCGCAGTTGGAGGACTGCGGGTGTACATATAACGCTTGACATCCTTGCAACGTAGTAGTCGATACCTTTATAATAAGGGCGAACAGAAAGGAAGTGCTTGATATGATGTCTATGCTGAAGAAAATTGTTCTTTTCCCGATTTCTCTCTTTGTGGCGTTTCTAGCTCTGATGGCAAGGTGGCTGCTAACCCTGTCCAGCTATGTAGTTGCTCCGCTGATGCTCTACATCTTCGGCTGCGGCATCTACACTGCTTACCGTCAGACTTGGAATCAGTTCTTTATCCTGCTGGTGGCCGAGTTCATCTGCTTCATCCTCTTTTTCGGTGCAACTGCCATCACCGAGGGCATCGGGCGTTTCAGTGAGTGGCTTGCAGAACTGTGAGACTAACTATTAAAAGTCAAGCCCCAAAATGAAAAAATCCGTCAACGATT
>ERZ1034691.2001-NODE-2001-length-11975-cov-3.777097_pt1 | contig 11975 bp, 7 predicted proteins | sample MGYA00520638_ERZ1034691 | MGnify/ENA primary metagenome ERZ1034691 (study PRJEB33766, sample SAMN09781763) | gut metagenome | biome: gut microbiome | host: Homo sapiens | place: Madagascar | study: EMG produced TPA metagenomics assembly of the PRJNA485056 data...
CGCTATCGACCGCATAGGCATGGGCAACAGGGGACTTTCCACCCATAAGCTCAGGCATACGGCGGCTACGCTTATGTATCAGAACGGTGTTGACGTCCGTGTGCTTAAAGAGGTCCTCGGACACGAAAACCTCAATACCACCCAGATCTATACCCATGTGGTAAATACTCAGCTCCGTGACGCTATAAATTCAAATCCGGTAATGGATATAAAAAACGATCTGCCCGAACCCGATTTAAAGCAGAATGAGGATAAGAATAACAAGTAATTTCGCTATAACTTAAATTTTACTATTCTATGATATTTATACTGTTATTTTTTAAAAGCACTTCTAACTCGAATTGGTTTGTAGATTTATTTTCAAATTCAATGTCAATTAAATGATTACTGGAATTTGGTTTATTTTTTATATTCACTACTATACCATTCCCACGATTGTTATGATTAACCTTCATACCTATTTTATATTTTTCAGCTTTTTGTGAAAGAATTTTACTCACTTCTATTTGGTTTAATTTGCATTTTCTTTCATACTCATCAATATCTTTAATCATTTTATCATAATCTTTTAATTTTAATAGCATCCAATTATTGTATTCATCATAAAATCCTTTTAATGTTAGTTCGTTATTATATAATTCTAAATCTTCGATATTGCTACTGAAATATAAATTATGAACGTCATAATTCACACGATTTTGTAGGTTCCTACCTTTGTATATATATTCAAACGTATCTTCTTTTGTAATAGAAATTTCATTTGCTTCTTCGTTGATAATAATAAGGGTGTTATTTTCGTTGTGATTGAATTGAAACCGCATAGCATGATAATTGTGTCGTTCAAACTGTTTTTCAGATATTTTTCCTATTGTTATAGATAACGGAATAAATTCGTTATTTCTACACGCTTCATCAAAATTGTAGGTTTCTTGAGCTTTTGTTTTTGAAGTAGTAATTTTAAGTAGATATGTTTTTAAATTAGATACAATCATTAAATCTGAATAGATACGAGTATTTGGAATTATAATTTCGCGTTTTACTGTATAACCTAAATTTGTGAAATGTGAATACAGTGATGACCAAACAAACCGTTTGATTGGAGTATCATTTTTTTCAAAAGCAGCATATGCACAGTTTGATTCTCCGATATGTGCAAAGTGAGGGCTGCGTTTAGGACCGTGCTTATAGCATATTGAACATTTACAAAATGGATCGGTGCATTTTAATTCATGATTTTCACTTGCACGTCTAACCAAAGATTCAGAATCCTCAGTTTTACTTATTTGCTCAGCCTCAATAAGTTTACCATTCCATATACAATTTAACACCTTAATCACCTCTGATTTTATTAATTTACAATCTCATTGAACAGCGCTTTACACCCAAGCAATACATCTCTGTAGGTATCGTCAAAGTTCCCCGTGTACCACGGATCCGCAATGCTTCCGCTTTTTCCTGCGTGTAACAACAGCAGACTTACCTTGTTTTCGGGATCGCTTCTGATGATACGCATTATATTGCGTATATTCATCTCATCCATTGCAATTATGTAATCATACTTGTCATAATCTGACTTTGTGAGCTGTACTGCCCTCTTTTTATCGCAGGATATTCCGACCTCCGCCAGCTTTCTTTTAGTGCCGTAATGCACAGGATTGCCGATTTCCTCGATACTTGTCGCACACGAAGCGATGACGAATTCATCGGACTTCCCTGCCTTTGTGACTATATCCTTCATTACAAATTCCGCCATAGGTGAACGGCAGATGTTGCCGTGGCAGACAAAGAGTATTTTATACCTAATTAAAACCTTCCTTCAATATTAGAACCACAGAATCGTTGTCGGCTATATCTGTTTGAAATATGTCAGTTTATCTTTGGCTGTATATGTGTTTGTGCTGTTGCAAAGCAAATATCCACACTTTTCGTATAATTTTCGTGCAGGATAATTATCCGTTGTAGTATGTATTTTAACGCATAGTTTTCCCTGCTTTTTAAAAAAACTTTCCGCATATGAAACGGCATATTTACCTATACCCTTTCTTTGAAATGCAGAAGCCACGGCAAGCATTGAAATCCATCCGTCATCGCCATTTTCAAGTCCGTTGATTTTCATATATCCGCACGGCACCGCACCCTTACGAATCAAAAAATGTTTTTCGTCAGTATCATTCGCAGAAATCAAACTGCACCATTCGCTATAAGGTATTATCTCGCTGTGAAGCAAATGAGCGTTTTCGTTAAAAATATCGGCTATATATCTTGCTCCGTTTTTTTCTGTAACTGCAACCGCATTGAATGTTACAATCGGTTTCTCAAACATTAATTGACCGCTGTTTATAAGATTATTAAAAGTCTTATATTCACATTCGGTAAATCCGTATTCTCTTTGTAAACGCAGTGATTCTTTATTATCAGGCTCTACATAACATCTCAATGTGTGACTCCATTTATCAGACAGTGCCTGTTCGGCGGTTTCAAGCAATCTTTTTGTTATACACCTGCCTGTGTAATCAGGCGCAACGAACAAATCGCCATAGTACCACAAACCTGCATCTTCGGCATTTTGTCTACAACATCACCTGTTTCATTCAGAGCGATAACATTGAAGCAATCGCTTTTGATCTTGTTATCATAATTGAATCTGACGATACTGTCAGCCAATTCAGGCTTGTTCCATAATGCTGTTGCGATTTTTTCAGCAAGCGTCGTTGTGATAAATTCTCTTACAGCGACAGTTATTTTTCCACTGTCTGTTGTGTTGCTACGATACGGTTTATCCGCTTTGATAAAATTCAATTTGTTCATAATAACTCCTTATAAAAAAAGTGTTCCCAATAACGAGAACACTTTGAATTTTATCATCGCACAATCGCTATATCAAAAGCATAAATGTGAATGACAGCTATTCCCGTTATCTCTGATAAATAATTTCATGTCATTCACCTGCCTTTCTTTGTTTTTTATTATATCAAAACAACATCTATATGTCAACATTACAGCCATATTACACCTGAACTCGTCTTGTATTTCGCAATAATTTAAATTTTACGCATTAAATTCTTCGCCACACCATACGATTGCTATGTCAGCCCAAGCCTTTCAATAATTTCGACACAAATCGCAGAATTTTTTTATGTTTTTCAAACTTAGTGCTTTAGTTTATTGACATTTAAATATAAAACATGATATTCTATTAAAAGATAAATGTAATTATTTTGTATCAGAGGTTTAAATTTCGGGGAGATGTTATTTTTGATAAGAAAGAATTTTGTATGCCTTATAATCGTCACGGCAACATTGATAGTTATGCTGTCCGCTTATATTTACAATGTCATTTCATCGAAGCTTATCTTCAAAGAAAGCACCACTCACCTTAACGAAATATATACTCAGGTCGGTAACTCGCTGAGCAATCTGTTAAGTGAAAACTGGAACGCTATGGATATGTGGATACCTTATCTTGAAGACACCGATGACGATAAGAAAATTAGGACTTACATTGAAAACATCAGACGTATCGGCGCATTCACGGATTTTTACTTTCTTGATAAGGACGGAAGCTATTGTACGGTTGACGGTAATACCGGCAGGATGGATCTCGGAAGAAATATGAGAATTCTTATGGAGGAGGGCAAAAACGTAGTATCCGATACCGCTCTTATTGATAGGTCAGAGCATATTGTGTTCGCTGTTCCCTGCCCCGAAAACAAGTACGGCGACTTTTCGTATTCCGCTATAGCAATCAGCTTTAACAACGATGACATCATATCCTTGCTAAGCTCAAACACATTCAATAATATGGCTACAAATTACATAGTTTATCCTAACGGAAGAGTTGTTGTAAATAATAAGGGCGAACACGGCGATGAATTAAGCAACTTCTGGCGGATGCTTGCAGACAGCTCGGATAATCTGTCGCAGGATAACATTCAGCCTTATATTGCCGAAATATGCTATAACGAATCAGGGGTAAACAGGCTTACACTCGGCGGTAAAGCATATTATCTGGCATATCACAGCATAGGCTTCAAGGACTGGATACTTATCGGTATTGTTCCGTGTTCTGTAGTAAACGAAAACATCAACCGTCTGCAGACTATAACTATGTCTGCAAGCGTCAGTGTGATAGCACTTATCTGTACTCTGTCCGTTTTGTATCTCATCCGTAAAAACTATCTCAACCTCAGAAAAAAGGACAGTGAGATAAAATACAGGGAAGAATTGTTTTCCGTGCTTTCAAATAACGTTGACGATATATTTTTAATGCTGAACACAGAGGATTTCTCTGTCGAATATGTCAGCCCCAACATAGAAAGAATACTCGGTATTTCTCAAAGCGAGGCTATGTCGGACAAAAGCCTGACGGAAAACTCGGCAGTGACGGATAAAGACGAGAATATCAGAGAGAATCTGAACAGTATGTCTGTCGGTGAGCGTAAAGAGTGGGAAAGAAATTATATGCACAGGAGCAGCGGAAATACCTGTCTGTTTCATATAACCGCACTCAGAAACAAAATCGACGGTGAGGATAGATATATTCTTGTGCTGTCTGACCGCACCAAAGAACGCAAGACAAACCTTGCACTGCATAGTGCAGTCAACGAAGCCAAAAAAGCAAACAATGCCAAAAGCTCGTTCATCTCAGGCATTTCTCACGATATACGCACTCCTCTCAGTGCGATAATCGGTTTTGCCTCCCTTGCCGCAAATGAAGAAGGAAATTCTGAGGCGACAAAGGAATATATCAATAAGATTATCACTTCGGGAAATCAGCTTCTCGGCCTTATAAGCGATATTCTCGATATAAGCGTAATAGAAAGCGGCAGACTGATATTCAATATCGCCAACGTGGATCTGTCCCGCCTGTTTTATGAGATAAGAACGGTAATAAGCAGCATTGCGGCTGAAAAGCAACAGAATCTGACAATAAGTATGCACAATGTGACCCACGAGATTGTGCGTTGCGATAAGCACAGATTTGAACAGCTTATAATGAACTTCCTTTCAAATGCGATAAAATTCACGCACAACGGCGGCAATATTTCTCTTACGCTTACCGAAACGGATGACGGCAAAAAGGGTGTTCCCGAATATGAGATAAGGGTCAGGGACAACGGCATAGGTATGAGCGAGGAGTTCACCAAAAAGATATTCGAGCCGTATGAACGTGAGATGACCGACAAAAATATAGGCGGAACGGGACTCGGTATGCCTATCTCAAAGAGAATAGTCGATGCCGCAGGCGGAAGCATAACGTTAAATACGAAAAAAGGCGAAGGCACGGAGTTTATTATAAAGCTGCAGATTGAAGCCGTAAAGGGAACGGAAAACCGTTATTCCGGCAACAAATGTCTGTCGGCACTTATTATAAACAACGACAGCAGTCATTCGGCTCAGATAGCAGAAGTGCTGGAAAAGCTGGGGATAACATCCTGTTCATACGGTAAACAGGATGACGGCTTTACAGCGGACAGGCATTTTGATATTATCGTTTCCGACACAGACTCGGTAAATAAAATCGCAGAATATATCAACAAAAGCGACAGCGATATAACATACATAGTCACAACGGAAAATCAATCGGACTTGTCGCTTTCAAAGTATCCCGATGCAGTAAAAGGCGTATGTCTTATACCGCTTCTCACCTTTGATTTAAAACGCATATTATCGGAGCATTGCAAAGGATTTACAGATAATTTCACCGATAAGGACTCCGTTCATTGTGATGAGCCTGACAATTCGTCAAGAACGCTTAGCGGAAAATACATTCTTCTTGCCGAAGATATAGAAGTCAACGTTCAGATAGTAAAAGCGATGCTTGCCAAATATAACGTAAACATCGAGGTCGCAGCGAACGGCAGAATGGCACTCGAAATGTTCTGCCGCAATCCCGACTATTACTATGATATTATCCTTATGGATCTGCAAATGCCGTTAATGGACGGCTTTGAGTGTGCGAAAGAAATAAGGAATATCCGCAGTGAATATGCAAAAACAGTACCGATAATCGCAATGACAGCAAGCGCATTCAGCGAAGATGTGAACAAGGCGAAACAGTGCGGAATGACCGCCTTTCTTACAAAACCGGTCAACAGTGATGAGCTTTCCCGCACACTGACGCAGGCAGTTTCGGAAGAAAACGTATAATTCACTCTTAACAAATCAGACGTATTTTCATATAATGTAATATTACAGCTGAAAGGCGGAAAATATGAAATACGAAAAAGAATTTACGGTTGCACTTGCCGGCAATCCCAATGTCGGCAAAAGCACGGTTTTCAACGCTCTGACAGGGCTTAAGCAACATACGGGAAACTGGGTCGGAAAAACTGTCGGCAATGCCGCAGGCAGTTATACTTACAACAATAACAAATATCTGATAACCGACCTTCCCGGCACATATTCACTATGCGCTCATTCTGCGGAGGAAATAATAGCCTGCAGGCATATATGCCTTGAAAAGCCCGATGTTACGGTTATCGTCTGCGATGCGTCTTGTCTTGAACGAAATCTGAATCTTGTATTGCAGATAACCGAAATCACATCTAAAGCGGTGCTGTGCGTGAATATGATGGATGAAGCGGGCAAGAAGAACATAAAAACAGATATAACTAAGCTGTCACAGCAGCTCGGGATACCTGTAGCGGCAACATCGGCACGGAGCAAAAAAGGGCTGGATAAACTGATGCAGGCAATAGAAAGCGTTGCACTTAGCAAGGAAAGCAACGATATAACGCTTGTTTACACAAGCCGTATAGAAAACGCAATATCAGAGCTTTTACCGCTTACCGAAAAAATAGAAACGGACAGCAGGACAAAGCGTTTTATATGCCTTAAGCTACTTCAGGGCGACAGTGATACGGTATACAGCCTGTGTAAAAAATACGGTACAGACGAAAATTATCTCAAAGCGCTTATATCCGCCGCAGACAGACTGACCGACCATAATTTTACCGATGAGATAATTTCCTGCATTTTTATAACCGCAGAAGGAATTGCGGCGGAATGCGTGAAGCGTAGTGCAGATAAAAAATGTGTCCGTGACAGGAAAATCGACAGGATACTTACCGGAAAACTGACGGGAATACCTATAATGCTGCTTATGCTGTTTATCATATTGTGGATAACAATAACAGGTGCGAATTACCCATCCGCCTTGCTTTCGGAGCTTTTTGGAAAGGCGGAATCACTGCTTTATAGCGCCTTATCGTCAATAGGTACTCCCGTAATGCTGAACAGTGTTCTCACCGAGGGGATATTCAGAGTACTTGCGTGGGTGGTATCGGTAATGCTTCCTCCTATGGCGATATTCTTTCCGCTGTTTACCATACTTGAAGATTACGGAATATTACCCAGAATAGCGTTCAATCTTGACAAAGCGTTCAAAAAGGCGGGAGCGTGCGGTAAACAGGCGTTATGTCTGTGTATGAGTCTTGGCTGTAATGCCTGCGGAATAACAGGTGCAAGGATAATCGACAGTAAACGTGAAAGGCTTATAGCGATCATAACTGCGTCAATTATGCCCTGTAACGGAAAATTTCCGACTATCATAAGCATTATCACAATGTTTGCTATCGGTGTACCGGCTGTCGCAGGCTCGGATTTTCTGGCGGCGCTCCTGCTGTGTGCCGCTATAGCCGCCTCGGTTGCCATTGTTATGCTTTCGTCACGCTTCCTGTCAAAGACATTACTGAAAGGAATGCCGTCATCATTCACGCTTGAACTTCCGCCATACAGAACACCGCAGTTTGCAAAGGTCCTTGTCAGAGCGTTTCTCGACAGGACGCTGTTCGTTCTCGGCAGAGCGGTAATTGTCGCTATCCCTGCAGGGCTTATTATATGGCTGATGGCGAATATAACCGCAGGAGATGCTTCGCTGTTGTCACACTGCACAGAGTTTCTTGACCCATTCGGCAGAATGATGGGACTTGACGGTGTTATATTGCTTGCATTCATACTCGGCTTTCCTGCAAATGAGATAGTAGTTCCGATAATAATAATGGCGTACTCAGAAGGTACTGCACTTACCGAAATATCGGAGTTGTCCGCATTAAAGGATCTGTTTATATCTAACGGCTGGACTGCTGTAACGGCAGTATGTATGGTGATATTTGTACTGTTCCACTTCCCTTGCTCGACGTCCTGCATTACGGTATATAAGGAAACAAAGAGCCTTAAATGGACAGCGGTTAGCTTTGCCCTGCCGACCGTTATCGGAATAGCGCTTTGCATAGCGGTAAACGGAATATGCACATTATCGGCAGTAGCGTAAAAACGAAATACCCACGCAGAATTTATCACTGCGTGGGTATTTTCTTTACGCTGCTTACGACACATTCTCCACATAATACTTCGCCTGAGCGTTGTACATTTCGGAATAAATACCGTTTTCGATTTTCACAAGTTCATCGTGCGTACCGTACTCCTTTATCGTATCATCGGCAAATACGGCTATTTCATCGCAGAATTTACAGCTTGAAAGCCTATGCGATATGTAGATAGCGGTCTTGCCGCCGACAAGCTTGTTGAAGTGCTTGTATATCTCATATTCTGCTACAGGGTCGAGTGCCGCTGTAGGCTCGTCAAGTATTACTATCGGGCTGTCACGGTATAAAGCACGGCAGATAGCGGTTTTCTGCTGCTGACCGCCCGAAAGTTCAGTGCCGTTTTCATCATAGCTTTTGAATATTGTCGTGTCTAACTTGTTTTCGAGTTTCATTGCATCTTCATATAAGCCTGCCATTTTGAGCGTCCTTATCAGCTTTTCTTCATCCTCCTGCTCGTCAAGTATTATATTCTCCTTAAGGCTGAAAGCAAACAGTTCAAAATCCTGAAATACCACCGAGAACAGCTTTCTGTACTCGCTGTCCGAGTAATCCTTGATATTGATATTATCTATCAGTATCTCGCCGTCTGTTACATCATACATACGGCAAAGCAGTTTTATAAACGTTGTCTTTCCCGCACCGTTAAGTCCGACTACCGACAGATGCTCGCCTTGTTTAATCGTGATATTGATATTTCTGAGGACATATTTTTCGCTTCTCGGATATTTGAAGCTGACATTTCTGAATTCGATAACGTGTTCGCCGTCCGAAACAGGCTTATCACCCTTTGTCATTCTGTCGGAAATTGCATCAAATTTCAGATATTCGTATGCGTAACCGCACGCCTTTACCGTAGCCGCAATGTTGTCTACAATGCTATACAGTCCCCAGTACAGCGAAGAAGCAGATGAAACGCACATTGTAAAATCACCTAATGTAATCGCTCCCGTCAGTGCCTTAAAGCCTATGTAGAAATATGAAAGTCCGTCACGCAGTCCGTTTGTGAGATTTGAATACTGCATATATTTATACTGCGCTTTGTACTGCTCCCTGAACGTGTCTATAGTTTTATAGCTGTAGTAATCCGCTTTATCGCACATCATATCCTTGCTGTCAAACAGCCTGACTTCCTTACCGTTTGACGGATCGGACAGCTGATAGAAGAAATATCCGAAAAGACGATTGATTTTAGACAGCTTCTTGAAATATTCTATATCAAGCTTTTTGCTCTTATTTGTGAATATCGTGATAAGAACAAGCGATATGATCTGTATCGGCAGAAGCAGCGGACAGGTAACTGCGATTATCGCTATAACGCCGAGTACGTTCACCCCGTTTGAAACGATATTGAAGAAACCGTTCAGTATTCCGACTACTCCGCCGCTGTACCACGACATACCCTCTTTCGCCTTGTTCATCTGATCGAGCGTGTCCGGGTCTTCGGTATGCTCAAAATCCATCTTCATTACCTTTTCGGACAGCCCTACTTCAAAATACTCGTTGAACCACTCGGAATAAACATTCTTTATCTCATTTACAAAATAGTTGATAAGTGCCGCAAGCAAGGTCACACCGACTATAAGCGCAATGCAGAATATCGCAGTAGGTATATGCTCCTCAGCTTTACCGCCGCCGATTATTGCGGCGATCTCATCTACAAGATATTTTGACGAGATGATATTAACCATTGTCTGCGAAAACGAAACCACCACTTGCAGCACATAAGCGATAAACAGCTGAGGCTTATTCTTTACTGCCGTTTTCAGCATAAATTTAAGCGTAGGCAGGGTCTTTTTCTCTTTTTCTTTACGCATTTACAGCCGCCTCGCTTTCGTTGTTGTCAATATAATACTGAGCCTGGACATTGAACATATCAGCGTATTCTCCGCCCTTGTCCATAAGCTCGCTGTGAGTTCCGTACTCGACTATACCGCCGTCCTTGAACATAGCGACCTTGTCGCAAAACTGTGTAGAACTTAATCTGTGGCTGATATATACCGCTGTCTTGTTACCGATGAGCTTGTCAAAGTCTCCGTACAGCTTGCTTTCCGCAAGTGCGTCAAGTGCCGCCGTAGGCTCGTCAAGGACTACTACAGGCGCATTTTTATATAACGCTCTGGCAAGCGCCAGCTTCTGCTTTTCGCCGCCCGACAGGTCAACACCGTCATCGTAAACGATCTTTAGTATCTCGGTATCCATGCCCTTTTCAAGCTCGGAAAGCTTATTTTCAAGTCCCGAATCAATAACGCACTGCCTTGCCTTCTCCTTATCCGATTTATCCGCACTGCTCATTGAAACGTTCATATACAGAGGAAATGCGAACAGCTCGACCTCCTGAAAAGCAGGCGAGAATATCTTATAATAGCTATGCTTTTTGTACTGCTTTATATTGACACCGTTCAGCAATATCTCGCCCTCCGTCACCTCATACAGCCTTAACAGCAGCTTTATAAAGGTAGATTTTCCTGCGCCGTTAAGCCCTACCACCGCAAGCCTCTCTCCTGCGTTAAGAGTGATATTGACGTTTTTAAGTGCATATTTTTCAGCCTTCGGATATTTGAACGAAACATTGCGGAATGTAAATTCATAGCTGTCGCACTGCGGAACATCAATTCCTTTGTCGTCCTTATCACCGCAGTCAGCGTCCATAAAGCTGCGGAAATCGTCATATTCCCTGCTCCTTGCAAGTAAGTCTGATACAGCGGTCAGAAGCTGATTTGCATAATCAAAGAATGTCATTGACGATGCAAGGTACAAGGTGAAATTGCCTATCGTCATACTTCCGTTTACAACGCTGTATAAGAGCCATGCGTAAACCGCCGCCTGCACTCCTGCCCATAGTACAGCATTTATGACAGCCGACACCGCCCATATCCTTGAATTTTTCTTCTGCGCCGCATAACGCTCTTTGTTCAGCATTCTGAACTTTTCTGTAAGCCAGTCGGCTATTCCGAACATTCTTATATCCTTAGCCGCCTCAAAGTCGCTCGTGGTATAAGAAAGATAATTATGTCTGCGCCACCACGGTGCAAGCGGATCCCACACCTTTTTCTTGCAGTAAGCGTTTGTCTTGTTGGTAACAACAAATTGCAGTACCGAGCAGATAAGAATAGCAATAACGATAAAAATATTCATTGTACCGAGAATGGCGATACCGACAACGATTATCGGTATAAGCGTGAGAAGCTGCACAATGCCTCTCATCATACCCTCTATACCGTTATTATTGCTGTTGCAGGCGTTTCCGGCTTTCTGATAGCAGTCCATAAAGTCCTTATCCTCAAGATAGCCGTAATCCACCGACATTATCTTGCGGTTCTTAAGTCCCATCTGCCTGAATCTTGCTCCGATATAAATGTGAAAGAATGAGTTGCCGTAAAGGTTCAGCATAGTAGCCGTAATCTGTATTACGGTAAATCCGCCCATAAGCAGTGCAAGCGCAGTAACGCTCTGACCTGAAGTTATCATATCAATAACGAACTTTGATATGAACGACCACAGATACTGCATTATCGGCGCACATACAATGCTGATCGTTATTACAAGTATGAACTTATGTGAATAACCAAGCATAGATTTGAGTGCGTGAATGCTGTTGCTGAAAACGCCGTATTCCTTATGATAAGGATTAGTGTTTTTCTCTTT
>ERZ1034691.2003-NODE-2003-length-11961-cov-18.380228_pt1 | contig 11961 bp, 9 predicted proteins | sample MGYA00520638_ERZ1034691 | MGnify/ENA primary metagenome ERZ1034691 (study PRJEB33766, sample SAMN09781763) | gut metagenome | biome: gut microbiome | host: Homo sapiens | place: Madagascar | study: EMG produced TPA metagenomics assembly of the PRJNA485056 data...
GGCTTTTGACAAGGAGTATCGATGCAGATTACCTCAGGCCTGCCTGAAGGCTTTAATGCCGGCGCATATGACATGATCGTCGTCGGTGCCGGGTACGCTGGTTCCGTTTGCGCCCGCCGTCTTGCCGAGACCATCGGCTATCGCGTTGCCGTTTTGGAGCGCCGCAGCCACATTGCGGGCAATGCCTACGACTGCGCTGACGAGGCCGGAATCCTGGTCCACGAGTACGGTCCGCATATCTACCATACCTTTAACGAGCGCGTCCACAATTTTCTGTCTCGCTTTACTAAGTGGACGGACTACCAGCACAAGGTGCTCGCCAATATCAACGGCACCCTCATGCCTGTGCCCTTTAACCACGAGAGCCTCAAGCTCGCCTTTGGTGATGAGCGCGGCGAGGAGTTGTATCAGAAGCTCGTGGAGACCTTTGGCAAGGATGTCAAGGTGCCCATCATGGAGCTGCGCAAGAAGAATGACCCTGACTTGGCCGAGGTTGCCGATTACGTCTACGAGAACGTCTTTTTGCATTACACCATGAAACAGTGGGGCCAGACTCCCGACCAGATCGATCCCTCGATTACCGGCCGCGTTCCCGTGTTTGTGGGCGACGATGACCGCTACTTCCCGCAGGCTCCCTTCCAGGGCATGCCGCAGGACGGCTACACCGCTCTGTTCGAGCACATGCTCGACCACGATCTGATTGATGTGTTCTGCGACGTGGATGCCCGCGACCTCTTTGAGATCGACGAGACCACCGTCAAGATCGACGGCAAGGTCTATGGCGGCGAGATCGTCTACACTGGTCCGCTCGACGAGTTGTTCAACCTCGACCTGGGCGCTCTGCCGTACCGTACGCTCGATATGAAGTTTGAGACGCTCGATATGGATCAGTTCCAGCCCGTGGGCACCGTCAACTACACCACGAGCGAGGACTACACCCGCATTACCGAGTTCAAGAACATGACCGGTCAGGTCCTGCCCGGCAAGACCACCATCATGAAGGAGTACTCCAAGGCCTATACTCCCGGTTCGGGCGAGACGCCCTACTACGCCATTCTTGAGCCCGAGAACCGTGAGCTCTACGAGCGCTATCTTGAGCGCGTCCAGAACCTGACGAACTTCCACCCGGTGGGTCGCCTGGCCGAGTATCGTTACTACGACATGGACGCTGTGACTAACTCCGCTCTCGACCTTTCGGATGAGATTATCGCCTGCCATGCATAAAGTCATAACATTCGGTATTCCCTCATATAACGCCGCCAAGGATATGGACCATTGCATCTCCTCCATTCTGGAGGGGAGTAATTACGCCACCGATATCGAGATTATCGTGGTGGATGACGGCTCCAAGGATGAGACGGCCGCCAAGGCCGACGAGTGGGAGGCGCGTTACCCCGGCATTATACGTGCGGTGCATCAGGAGAACGGTGGTCACGGTATCGCCGTTCTTTCGGGCTTGCGCGAGGCGCAGGGCACGTACTACAAGGTTGTCGATTCAGACGACTGGCTCGACACTGCGGCCCTTTCGACCATGTTGTCGATTCTTCGCGGCTTTGAGGAGCGCGACCAGCGCGTCGACCTGTTTATCTCGAACTACGTGTACGAGAAGGTTTACGAAGGCACGCATACTGCCATTGGCTATAAGTTTGCCTTGCCCCGCAAGAAGATTTTTACCTGGGACCAGATTGGTCATTTCCGCCTGGACCAGAATTTGCTCATGCACAGCCTGTGCTATCGCACGGATGTGCTGCGCGCGTCCAATCTGCCCATGCCGCCGCACACGTTCTATGTAGACAACATCTACGCCTACGTGCCGCTACCGCGTTGCAAGACCATGTACTACGCCGACATCGACCTCTATCGCTACTTTATCGGCCGTGAGGGCCAGAGCGTCAACGAGGCCACGATGGTCAAGCGTCTGGACCAGCAGTTCCGCGTGACGCGCATCATGATGGAGTCGTTCCACCTGTACAGTGATGTTGAGTCATCGCGCCTACGCTCGTACATGATGGGCTACTTTACCATGATGATGGCAATCTGCTCGGTACTCACTAAGCTTTCCGATGAGGATTGCGCTGACGAGCGCCTGAAGACGCTGTGGAATGATTTGAAGGCCTACGACGAGCGCATGTATCGTCGTGCACGCTACGGTGTGGTCGGCTTCTTCACCAACCTGCACGGGCGGGCTGGAGACAAAACCACACTCGGCCTATACCGCCTTGCCTCAAAGATATTCAAATTCAACTAGCTGCTGAGTAATCGCTGCTGATAGGTTGACTGGGCCCCTTGGCCTTTAGTTTGCTACTGCGAACAGTCCTGCTCGCACGGAAAACACATTTAGTGCTTTCCGGCTCGTGCGGAACTTGTATCAAACTAAAGGCCAAGGGGCCTCGGCTATAAGAATTGATTGTCAGACCGCCTGAATTTGAAGATCTTAGACGCGCGGTACAAAGGGGCCTGGACTGAAGAGAATCTGGTTGGTAGGTTGCCCGGCGGGTCTTGGTTATGTTTGTCGCGAGTTCCGAACGAGCCGAAGAGCACTTAATGTGCTCTTCGTGCGAGCCAGGACTGTAGAGCAGCAAACATAAGCAAGACCCACCGGGCAACCGGACGAGCTAGTTTACTTTGCGGCGCCGGGGATGCCGTGGGAGGTTTTGGCGGTTTTGGCTCCGTTTACGATGGCGGTTTGCAAAGCCCTTACGGCGAGCATGCCCAGCAGGTCTAGAGGAACGGCGGCACTTGCCTGGGCGCCCAGTTTGCCGCTGGCGAGGGTGTAGATGGTGTCGCCGTCGTTGGTAGTGTGTGTGGGGCGGATGGCGTGCGCATAGGCGTCTGCGGCCATCTGGGAGACCTTGGTGGCCTGAGCCTTGGTGAGCTCAACGTTGGTGACGATGCAGCTGATGGTGGTGTTGGTGCGGTCGAGTGGCATTTGCATGGAGCCGGCGGCGGCAAAGGCTGCGAGCTCCATGTCGACGATCTGGTCGCTATCGGCTGCGGCGCGCATGCCGGCGACCCACTCGCCAGTGGCCGGGTTGACGACGTTGCCGCAGGCGTTAACCGAGACCACGGCGCCCACCTTGACGGGGCCGAGTGCCACGGCGGCAGCTCCGAGGCCGGCCTTCATACAGGTGGCGGGGCCCATGAGCTTACCTACAGTGGCGCCGGTGCCGGCGCCCACGTTGCCCTGCTCGAGCGTGGTGGGGGTATTGTCGAGCGCCTCGCGCACGGCGGAGATGCCAGCCTCAATGTCGGGGCGTACGGTGGGGTCGCCAAAGGCAAGGTCGAAGATGCAGCTGGAGCACACGATGGGCACCTGCGTGGGGCCGACGGGGAGGCCGATGCCGCGGCTCTCGAGCTCGCGGGCGACGCCGCTTGCGGCCTCCAGACCAAAGGCCGATCCACCCGAAAGGCAGACACCGTGGACCTTGTCCACGGTGTTCTCGGGACGCAGCAGGTCGGTCTCGCGCGATGCCGGGGCACCGCCGCGAACGTCAACACCGCCGGTGGCGCCCTCGGGTGCCACGATTACGGTACAACCGGTGCCGGCCTCCTCGTCCGTATAGTTGCCAAAGCAAAAGCCATCGACATCGCAAACGTCAATGGCCTCAAGCAGTGTATCCATGTTTTACTCCTATCGGTTTTCCGCCGGGCCTTATGCCCGGTCGGGATCCGTGCGGTACGCCAAAATTGTAGGCGCTGGGGGATACCCGGCGCCAGATGCAATTACGATAGTTTTTGAATCGCGCGCGCGACGCGTGCGATGGGCAGGCCCACCACGTTGTAGAAGTCGCCAGAAATATCATGCACGAGCATGCGCCCGCCGACGCCCTGGATGCCGTAGGCGCCGGCTTTGTCCATGGGCTCGCCTGAGGCGACGTAGCGCTCAATCTGCTCGTCGGTGAGCTCATAGAACGTCACGTCGGTCACATCGACAAATGACAGGCTCTCGGCGGCGTGCGGGGCTGTGACGTCTCCGGCTCTAACGATGCAGACGCCGGTTGCGACCTGGTGCGTGCGCCCCGAGAGCTCGTGGAGCATGGTGCGGGCTTCGTCCTCGTTTGCCGGCTTACCCAAAATCTTGCCATCGAAGGTGACGATGGTGTCGGCCGCGATGGTCAGCTCATTGGGCTCGGCGTGCTCGGTGGCAACGGCGGCAGCCTTCGCGCGAGCTAAACGCTCGACAAGCGTAAGCGGGGCCTCGTCATCAAAAGGAGTCTCGTCGATGTCAGCGGGGATGACGCGGATGTCGTAGCCCGCCTCGCGCATCAGCTCAATGCGGCGCGGTGATTGCGAAGCCAAAATCATAGCTGAATGCCCTCGGCAACCTTCTCGACAGCCTTGTCGCCGGCGAGCGTACGCAGCAGCTCAAGCGCAAAGGGGAGCGACTGGGCCATGCCGCTGGCGGTGATGATGTTGCCGTCGTGCGTGACCTTGTCGCCGGTATAGGCGCCCTCGGGGAAGCTCTTCTCAAAGCCGGGGAAGCACGTGGCGCGGCGTCCCTCGAGCAGGTCAAGCTCGCCCAGGATAAACGGGGCGGCACAGATGGCGGCAACATGCTTGGTCGCGGCGAACTCGCAGACTACGTCACAGACGCGCTGGTCGGCGCGCAGGTTGGTGGCGCCGGGCAGACCGCCGGGCAGCACGACGCAGTCGTACTCGTCAAAGTTAATCTCGTCAAAGAGCGCATCGCAGGTTACGGGAATTTGCAGCGAGCTCACGACCTCGCGCGTGGGCATGATCGAGACGAGCGTGGCACGCACGCCGCCGCGACGCATGACATCGACCATGGTCAGGCATTCAATCGTTTCAAAGCCATCGGCGGCGAGAACGGCAACGCTGGGCATAGGGGTTCCTTTCATAGAGCGGCATACAATTAGCCGTCTTATACCCCGAAGACCCCCGCTTGCCACGCCCCATTTCCCAATGATTTTTCTGGGTAGCTAATTTGGGACGGGGCTTTTTTAGCTACCCCTATATGCCGGTCGGTATTTGTCCTAACCCAAATATGCGTCAACTGCCAAAGGGTAGCTAAAACAGCCCCGTCCCAAATTAGCTACCCCGTGAGACCCGCTCCAAAAAGATTGGTCGCGCATGGGTGTTGTGCACTAGGAGGGGCTTGCGGCGCGGCGATAAAATCTCGGCATCCGTCATCTTTTGCTACATGAGGAGCTGATTTGCGATGATAGGCCTTAGGGTATCCGATCTTCTCGTTTTGCTGGTTGTGTTTGGCGGCGTCGCGGCCGTCGCCTTCGCCGTCATCATGAAGAAGGAATCATCGAATAATCTCCAGCCTCCACAGCCCAATCCGTACCAGCAAATGCCTTCCGCACAGCAGGTACCTCCGGTGCAGCAGATGCCGGCCGCAATCGATGATGCTCAGCCAGTTGAGCCTACTTATTTCTGTGCCCAGTGCGGGTCAAAGCTGGAAGCAAATGCATCCTTCTGCCAAAACTGCGGCGCACCCGTCAGCCATCAGTAAGGAATGCGGGACGGGGTTCACCGACTTTTTTGCACGTTGAGAATTGTTGCGCAACACATTTGGTTTTTTCAGGCTTAGCGTAGCCTCAGGTCATATTCACTTCTCGATTGAAAGGGGAAACCATGCCAAATACGAGAAAAATGAAATGGGGGGGGGCTTCTAATAGCCAGCCTGGCGCTGGCAACTAGTCTTATTGTCGCGCCGCTGGGTGCCTATGCTGCTGACGTTCCCAAACCGAAATTCAAAGACACACATACGGTGGAAAGCGCTGAGAGGGCTGTGTGTCGATCTTTATCGGGGAAGTACATTGTCTTTAACGGGGATAATAATGGTGACCCCGGCGATTATGGAACGGTTTTAAACGTTGAAGACGGAACGCAGAAGCGTGTCAAAATGTCCCTCGAGAACAGCTGGGATGGCTACTGCTGCTTTTCTTCCGATGAAAAGACGTTATATGCGTACGACGAGGATAGCCTGTCGGTTACCGCCTATGATTTGAGCTCAAATAAATCAAAGACTTATAAGCTTGGAAGTTCCGTTATTGCAGATGGCAGGGCGAGTCGTTTTCAGCTGTCTGAAGACGGAAAATCATTTCTATTTATTTCGGGCTTTCAAACGATTCAGTTTTGCAAGTACAATTTCGAAAAAGATGAGATTGAGGAGCAATTTGCTATAGATGATGATACTCTTGGCGTTGAGCCCTCTTCTGAGGTAATACGAGACGACTACTGGCTGTCTTCGGATGGTATGTACGGATACATAGTGTTCGATGGGTCTGAAGATGGCAAAAGTTGCAATAAAATAGTTACCTATGACTTGGGCACAGCTTCGATTGCCAATATCGTTAGCGTTGAACTGGATACGGAAAGCAGTTATGGAGCCGTCTATCCTCTGGGCCTTTGTTTTTCCGGCATTCCAATTACTTCGGACAAAGGCACCTTCCTTAACAACGGCGCTCTGTTGTCGAAGAATGGCGAAATGACAAATGATGCTGTTTGCGGTCTTTCAGAGCCTGACTACCCGAATGAAGATGATGGCATCTGCTCGGTTAATTCGAGCGGTTCATTGGCTTTAATTGCGCAAGGTAATGATACTTCTTCTGACGAAGTCGCGGTATATGATTGTGCTTCGGGCAAGCAGGGGGAGAAAGTAAAGCCGTCTAGTCCGGTTGGCGCTTATGGTTCATTGTCCAATGATGGTCGATATGTGCTCGGAATTAAAACTAATTCTGATAACAATGACAAGATGGTATTGCTTGATTTAAATAAGAACGTTGCTTCTAAGACGCCTTTAAAGAGCGGAAGGAGTGTGGACGAGCTCTGGTTTGCTGATGACGATACGCTGGTTTGTTGTATGGGTCCTGCTGAAAAGGGCATTCGGGTTGATGTGTACAAGTCGAACATTGCACGAAGTCCTCTAAAAACAGCGTCATCTGGAAAGGCGGAAGAGTCCTTCTTGCTCAGTCCCGTTATTATCGTCGCAATTGTCGGTGCATTGGCTGTTGTTGTTATCGTCGTTGTTTTTGTTGTCCGAAGGAAGATGGCGTCTTGTGTAGCCACTGATTCTCAGTCGACCCCTCTGGAATCCGCTTCCGACTCGCATATTAACCCAACGCGCCAGCAGGACTCGCCTCGGTTTAGGGGCGAGCAGCAATTCCAGCAGGCTGCAACCTCTATGGATGGACCGCGATTCTGTGCTTCATGTGGCACTCCGCTTGTTTCCGATGAAAAGTTCTGTCCTCATTGCGGCGCCCCGATAAAACGTTAACTGCAATACCGTGCCAACGCGCATAGTTAAACAAAAAACCCAGCTGATTGCATTATGAAAATGTAATCAGCTGGGTCATTGTTTGGTGGTTTGTACCGCTTGCCAGTCTCGTCTGTTTCGACTTGCATGACAAAAAGGAGGCGGGGTTAAACCATTGAGCATCGAATGATTATCTAATCCACATTTCTCATAAAAATCATGCGGTTAGTTGCGCCTGAGGTGGACGACGGTTTCGCAGTGGAAGGTTTGCGGGAATAGGTCGACCGGCGTGATCTTGACGGGGGAGAAGGTACCCTCCTCGACAAAGCGTTTGAGGTCGCGCGCCAGGGTGGCCGGATCGCAGCTCACGTAGGCGACATCGCGAGCACTCGTGCTCGCGATGAGGTCGATGGCCTCGGGCGCTAAACCTGCACGCGGCGGGTCGACCACTAAGACATTGGCATCCTGGTCGGGGAACTCGCGCACGGCATCGCCGCCGATGACGTCGACGTTATCGAGTTTGTTAATCTCCAGGTTGCGGCGCAGGTCGCGCACGGCCGGACCGTAGGCCTCGACGGCGGCGACAAAATCGCAGCGGCGGGCGAGCGGCAGGGTAAAGGTGCCGGCACCGCAGTACAGGTCCACGGCCAGCTCGTCTTCATGCGGGTCGAGGGCGTCCATAACGAGCTCAATCAAAATCTCGGCGCCCTTGGTATTGACCTGGAAAAACGACGGGGCAGATAAGCGCATCTGGTCTTCGGCGATATTTTCGGTCCAGGAGCCCTCGCCGGCGAGCATCTCTACCTTGGAGACGCGGCGGGCCTTCTTCTCTCCCTTGCTCATGACGCGCACTACGCTCGTGGGGTGCGCGGCGTCTGCCAGCACGCGCGAGACCTGCGAGCGCGGGAAGGAACCCGTGGGCGTCCAGAGCGCGACCTCGAGCGCTTTGGTGCGGCGCGAAGCGCGAATGCCCACGCGTTCGAGGCCCAGGTTGTGGCTGCCACTCAGATAGTTGAGCGCGCCGACGACTGACTTGAGTGCTTTGGGGAAACGTTTATCGAACAGCGGGCATGAATCGACGGTCACGATCTTGCTGGGGTCGACGCCGTGCATGCCAAGGCGAACGCGGCCGTTAACGACGGTCGGTTCGAGCTCGATTTTATTGCGGTAGCCCCAGTCGTCCTTGGTGTGGCGGATGGGCTGTACCAACTCATCGACCTGCTCAGGAGCGAACTTGCCAATGCGCTCGAGCGTGGAGCGCAGGTTTTGCTCTTTGGCGGCAAGCTGAGCGGTGCGTGAGAGATTGCCCCACGAGCAGCCGCCGCAGATGCCCACGAAGGGGCAGGGAGGCTGAATGCGATCGGGGCTTGGCTCCAGAATCTCGGTCGTGTGGGCGCGCATGAACGACTTGCCGTCCTGCACGACCTCGGCCTCGACGGTGTCGCCTGCCACGGCGCCCTGCACAAAGACGGCCTTGCCGTTGTCGGCGTGCGCCAGCCCGTCGGCGCCGTAGGTCATCGATTCTATAGTGAGCTTCATATCCCTGCCTGTCATTCGCGTTGTTGTCCGCACCATGGTAGCAGGGAAAAGCGCCCCGCATCCGAGGCTTTCCTCAAATGCGGGGCGCTTCTACAAACTGCTTCTACAAACGTCTATTTCGTCTTGCCGGTAATGAGCGTCTTAAGGCCTAGGCCAATCAGGCCCAGTCCCATGCGCACACGACCGGGGCGATGGCGCTCGATGGCCTTGGTCTTGCCAGCGGGCTTCTCGCGGCGGGCGCTCGTCTCGGGTGCGGGCTTAGCCGCCTGCGGTTGGGGCCGAGGAGCAGACTCGGACTCAGGCTCTATGACGGTTGCCTGGACCTTCTGGACCTCGGGCGCTTTCTCCACGGCGGGCTCTGCGGCAGCCTCGGGTTCATTCACCGGGGGAGCGGTAACCGCTTCCGGTTTGGCAACTGCCCTATGTTCAACCTCGGCCTGAATAGCCTCCTCGGCTACACGTTCCTTCTCCTGTGCGCGCTGCTGCGCGGCGGACTCGGCGTTGCGATAAGCACGCTCCAGCAGAGCTTCCTGCGAGTTGAAGGGCTTCTCGCCCTCTCTGTGCTCCACGGGAACCCAGGTGCCGTCGCTCGTCAGGCTGCGTGCCTTCACGTTGTCGCGCAGCTGCATGTCCATGTACTCGTGCACTAGGGCGCGGCAGGTGGGGTCGAGCACGGGGTAGGCGATCTCCACGCGGTGCTCGGTGTTGCGCGTCATCATGTCGGCCGAGCTCAGATAGATCATGTCCGAGTCCACGCCAAAGGCATAGACGCGCGCATGCTCCAAAAAACGCCCGACGATGGAGCGCACGTGCACGTTCTCGGTCTTGCCCGGAACACCGGGCTTGAGGCACGAGATGCCGCGGATGATCATGTCCACGCGGACTCCTGCACACGATGCCTCGGCGATCTTGTCGATGACCTCGCGGTCAGTGAGCGAGTTGAGCTTAAAGAACACGCGGGCGGGCTCGCCAACGAGGGCGCGCTGGATCTCGCGATCCAGGCCGCGCATGATGAGCGGCTTGAGGCCCACGGGCGCCACGCCCAGGAAGCGGTAGTCGCCCCGCAGGTTGCCCAGCGACAGGTTGCGGAAGAACAGGTTGGCGTCCTCACCGATGCCGGGATGCGCAGTCATGAGCATAAAGTCGCTGTAGAGCTTGGCCGTCTTCTCGTTAAAGTTGCCGGTGCCCAAAAGCGTCAGACGGGTAAGCGCCATGCCCTCGCGATAGGTGAGCTGGCAGATCTTGGAGTGGCACTTAAAGCCCTCGGAGCCGTAGATGACGGTGCAGCCTGCCTCTTCCAGACGCTCGGCCCACTCGATGTTGTTCTGCTCGTCGAAGCGGGCGCGGAGCTCCATGAGCACCGTGACCTCTTTGCCGTTCTCGGCAGCATCGATCAGCGACTCGCACAGGCGGCTCTGCTTGGCCACGCGGTAGAGCGTGATGCGCAGCGAGATACACTCGGGGTCGTAGGCTGCTTCGTGCACCAGGTCCAAGAACGGGTTCATGGCCTCGTAAGGGTAAAAGAGCAGCTTGTCGTGCTGCAGCACCTGCTCGCGGATGGAGCGGGTCATATCGATGGTGGGATTGGGCTGCGGCTTAAACGGCGTAAAGAGCAGCTCGTTGCGTAGATGCTCGGGAATCTTGCCCTCGATGCCAAAGACATAGCCCAGGTCAAGGGGGATATCGCAGGTAAAGACCGAGCGGCGCGAAAGCTCGAGCGCCTTGCGGATGGTCTTGAGCGTTGGCTTTTCGAGCGAGCCCGATACGGCAAGTACCACCGGCTGCAGACGCAGGCGCTTCTTGAGGATGCGCTTCATGTGCTGGCGGTAATCCTCTTCCTCCTCGACGCCCTCGCCGTCCGGGTCGATATCGGCATTGCGAGTGACGCGGATCAGCGCGCGGTCGAGCGGCTTATAGGAGCCAAAGCAGCTATCCAGGCAGGCGAGGATGACGTCCTCGAGCAGAATGTAGGAGTAGGTGCCGGTGGGCGAGGGGATCTCGACCACGCGGTTCATCGAGGCGGGAATCTCGATCAGGCCCAGCAGACTTTCCTCGTCGGTGACGCCGTCCAGGCCGCAGGCCAGGTAGAGTGCGCCGTTGCGCAGGTTAGGGAAGGGGTGGCGCGGGTCAATCACCAGCGGTGAGATGACCGGCGACACGTAGGCCTGGAAGTAGCGGGTGACAAAGGTGCGCTCCTCGGGCGTAAGCGAATCGACACGCGCGCGGTGAACGCCCAGGGTGTCGAGCTTGCCCTCGATGTTCTTAAAAATGGACTCCCAACGGGTAAGGAGCCCGGGCAGCTCTGCCATGACGGCATCGACCTGTTCGGAGGCGGTCATATTGCTCTTGTTGTCGACAGGTTGCTTTTTGAGCTCGGCCAGGTCGGACAGGCCACCCACGCGCACCATGAGGAACTCATCGAGGTTTGACTCGAAGATCGAGACGAACTTAAGGCGCTCGAACAGCGGCACGGACTCATCAAAAGCCTCGTCGAGCACACGGTTGTCAAAGCGCAGCCAGCTGAGCTCTCGGTTCTGCGTGTACGAGAAATCGCGCGGCGGTTTGCGCAGCTTTGCGGCGGCTTGCTTTTTTTCGATTTTGCTCGGCATATTCATCTGTCCGTTCAGTCCCCGCAGGGGACGGTAGCCTAACACTATTCTCTATTGTCTCAATTTAGTCGACTTGCGGCACGGACGTATTGTGCGAACGGTATCTTTACCTACTTCTAACGCTGACGAGCCGAAGTACTAACGCCCGGTGCTTTGAGTAAGCGATCTATATCCTCACTCAACTGGTGAGAATGTATGAATAAGAATGATAGCAAGCTGAATATAATTGATTCCAAATCGAATCATGAACAAACGACATTTATATGCAGAAAACAGTTTTAGCTATGCAATTCCTAAACATGAAAATATTTGTGCAAACTGGCTTTATTCCTTAGAAAAAAGAACGATTACCTTTGAAAACTTGCTTTAGAGAACCGAAGTGCATCATGGGGGAATCATATGCGATATACCGTTCATCGCACTTTGCTGACCGTTCGGGGGCGAGGTGGAATTGCGGGTGGTTTTTGGATATAACTAGTGCTGTCAGCAAGCAGCGTCCCATACGGAGGGGCGCTGATACATTCGGCCAGTAAGGCCCGAAAGAAAGGTAGGAGGCCATGACGAAAGGTCTGCACGTGCCTTCCGAGA
>ERZ1034691.2008-NODE-2008-length-11944-cov-7.192363_pt1 | contig 11944 bp, 17 predicted proteins | sample MGYA00520638_ERZ1034691 | MGnify/ENA primary metagenome ERZ1034691 (study PRJEB33766, sample SAMN09781763) | gut metagenome | biome: gut microbiome | host: Homo sapiens | place: Madagascar | study: EMG produced TPA metagenomics assembly of the PRJNA485056 data...
TCGAGCATTTTGGCAACGCAGGTGCCGTGCCGCAGCCGCCGGAGCGGTGCTTAAGTCGTAAGGTGGGAATTGTGCGGTGTTGCCTTAAGTTTACGCACCTGTTTTCTCGTAAATGCAGTGGGTGCCCTGGTGCTGCTGCAGACCGCCCAGGCACTTTTTATTGCAGCGCACACAGCGGTGGATAGCCTGCACCTGCCCGGCAGCAGCCTTGCTGGGCCAAGCAGGGTCGGCCAGCAGTTGGCGGCTCATGGCGGCGCAGGTGATGCGGCCGCTGGCCAGCTGGGCTTCCACAAAATCAGGGTTGGTCAGGCCGCCCACGCCGGTGATAGGTTTGTCGGTATATTGGCGCACCTCATCGCAGAACTTCAGGAAGCAACCCTCCCCCTTAAAATAGGGATGATTGGCGGGCGGGATAGTATCCTTCAAGCTGGAATGGTTGGCCAGGGTAACGTGGAAGCTGGTCACACCGGCCTCCACCAGCAGCGGTACAAAGATACCCAGTTCGCTTTCCAGTACACCGGCATTGCCGTAGTGGGGGTCCTCCTGCCGGACAGCCAGTTTGTAGTCGATGGGCAGCTCCGGCAAACGGCTGCGCACGGCGCGCACAGCTTCAACGGCAAAGCGGGCGCGGTTTTCGGCGCTGCCGCCGTAGGCATCGGTGCGGTGGTTGAACACGCTGGAGCTGAAACTGCCGCACATACGGTCGCCGTGGATCTGCACCATGTCGAACCCGGCTTTTACCGCCAGCTCGGCGGCCTCGCCAAAGCCGTGGATGATCTTATCGATCTTGCGCTGCGGCAGATTGGTGATATAAGGGGCCACTTCCTCGTTGAGCAGGGTGCGCAGCTGCTGCATCGTGATTTTCTTCGTCAGAACGCCCGGCACATATTTGAGCATGGCTGCCATGTTGGAGTCTGACTGGTGCAGCTGGGCGCAGAGCTTGCAGCCGCAGCTATGGATGATCTCCGCCAGGCTCTGGTACCAGGCAAAGCCCTTTTTGTCAAACAGAGACTTTTCAAACCGGCTTTTGCCCACCGGCACATCCCCCACAATGATCATGGCGCAGCCGCCTGCTGCAATGGCGCGGATCTTGGCAAAGTATTCTTCGTCCGACAGGCCGAAGGTGGTGGGGGCAAAGATAATGCGGTTTTTCAGTTCCAGGCCACCGTAGTTCACGGGGCTAAAAATAGTTTCATACATGTTCGGGCATCCCTTCTGCTGCTTTTTGTAAAAGGGCCAGCAGCTGGCCTTTTTCGGTATCGTTCAGGTTGGCCAGGCGGGTATCGTCCCAGGTGAAAAACACTTGGTGGCTGACAACGAAAGCCTGCTGTCCCCTATCGGTCAGGGTCAGGGTATAACTGCGGCCGTGTTTTTCCTTGGAGAGAAAGCCATCCGCAGCCAGTTTGTTCAGGCTGCGCTGGCTGTAGCCCCAGTCCAGGTACAGGGCCTTAGTAAGCTCTGACGGTGAACAGCCCGGGTGCTTGCCTACGTAAATAACGAAGAACAGCAGCCCAAAGTTGAGCCCTACGGCTTGCAGCTGCTCGCCGGTAAACGCGGCAAAGCTGCGGTAAAAAATGGTGGAGTAATAGGATAAAGTTTTGTGGTACATGGGAACAACCTCCGTACTTGACGGTTTCAAGTATATACCTGTTACTTGATAAAGTCAAGTAAATAACGCAAATTTTAACAATTCTTGCCAAACTGTGCCGTACCTTTGTATAATAGAAACAATAGAAAAACCACAACAAAGGAGCAACGTAAATGAAAATCGCAGTCATTGGTCCCGGCGCGATGGGGCTGCTGTTCGGCAGCTACCTGTCCCAACACCATGATGTTACCCTGGTGGGCACCAACCCCGCCAAAATGCAGTCCATTACCGAAAATGGCGTTACTATCCGCGAGACGGACGGCAGCGAGCGCATCTACCGCCCCCATGCTACTGCCGACACCACCGGCCTCTCCCCTGTCGACCTGGTCATCGTGCAGGTCAAGGCCAGCGCCTCCGAGGCCGCGCTGACCAAAAACAAGGCCCTCATCGATCCCGACACCATCCTGATGACCCTGCAAAACGGTATGGGCCACGAAACCTTGCTGAGCCGTTTCGCCGCCCGTGAGCAGATCGTCATCGGCACCACCCAGCAGGGCAGTTATAAGTTGGGCGAGACCGCCGTCTGTCACAGCGGCCTGGGCAAAACGTTTTTGGGCGCCGTCACCGGCGACAGCAGCCGCTTTGCCCCGCTGGCCGAGATGTTCGCGGGCTGCGGGTTCCCCTGCGAAGTCTGCAGCCAGGTGCAGGGCATGATCTGGGATAAGCTGATGATCAACGCATCCTCCAGCGTGCTGTCCGGCATTTTGCAGGTGGCCCAGGGCTACGTCGAGCAGGACGCCCACGCCTGGACGCTGGCCGAGAAGCTCATCCGTGAGCTGTGCGCCACCGCCACCGCCGACGGCTACCCTTTCGACGCTGAGGAGCAGATCGCCCGCATCCGGCTGCACCTGCAAAAGGCGCCTGACGGCTTCACCAGCATCTACGCCGACCTGAAGACAGGCCGCCGCACCGAGGTGGACGTCATCAACGGCGCGGTTGTGGAGGCCGGGCACCGCCACAATATCCCCGTGCCCACCCATGAGTTTGTGGTGGAACTGGTCCACGCCATGGAAGGCAGAGCATAAAATCGAGAGCAATTAAACGGAGCAACGCAAATGAGCAGGAGGCAAACCTTATGAAAACCCGCAGATTGGGCAAGACAAACCTGCAGGTCAGCGAGATCGGCTTTGGCGGCGAGTGGCTGAAGCGCCACCCCGAAGAAGAAGGCATCGCGCTGATCGAGTACGCATCCGCCCAAGGCATCAACATCCTGGATTGCTGGATGGCTGACCCCAAGTCCCGCAACATCATCGGCAAGGGCATCCACAAAAACCGCGATAAGTGGTATATTCAGGGGCACATCGGTTCCACATGGAAAGACGGCCAGTATTACCGCACCCGTGATATGGCCTATGTCCGCCCCGCCTTTGAGGAACTGTTGGCCCGCCTGCAGACCGACTACATCGACCTGGGCATGATCCACTATGTCGACTCTGAGCAGGAGTGGGAGCAGATCCAGCACTCGGACTATTTGGCCTGCATCGACTGCCATGCCTGCGAGATTCGCTGCCCCTTTGGCGTAAAAATTGCCGAGAGGATGAAGAAGACGGCGGAGCTGTTTGGGTGCTAAGTGCGCTGCAAACCCTGTAGGGGCCGATGCTTGCATCGGCCCGCCAAAAGAGAGGTACTTACTATGAAACTGCAAAACGGCCGCCCAGCGGATACGACCGGACGTTTGGAGAAAGAACTGCGCTGTTACGACCTGCTGGACCGCCTGGGTGTGCCCTATGAGCGGGTCGACCACGCCCCTGCCATGACGATGGAAGTCTGCCAGGAGATCGACCGTGTGCTGAACGCGGTGATCTGCAAGAACCTGTTTCTCTGCAACCGGCAGGAGACCGCGTTTTACCTGCTGATGATCCCCGACACCAAGGTGTTCCACACCAAGGATCTGTCGGCGCAGATCGGCTCGGCGCGGCTGTCCTTTGCTAAGGCTGAGTACATGCAGCAGCTCCTGGACATCACACCGGGGTCTGTCAGCGTGTTGGGACTGATGAACGATACGGCCCACAAGGTGCAGCTGCTCATCGATGAGGATGTGCTGGCCAGCGAGTATGTGGGCTGCCACCCCTGCATCAACACCAGCAGCCTGCGCCTGCGCACCCGTGACCTGGTGGAGAAGATCTTGCCTGCGATAAAACATGAGTTTATTAAGGTGAGGTTGTAAGGTCCCCTGCCCCGGTGGGCGTGGTCACAAATTCTTCAAAAACTATTTTAAAATCGTTCAAAGCTCTTTTATATCCTGCACATAAGTTACCTGTATACTATGTATCGTAGTCGAAAGACAAATGCGGAAAGCATCCCGCAATCATACACACTGTGCCTTGGGCCATGCCAGAGCAATCGCTCGGTCCAGGCCAGACAACCAATAAGGCTACGATGCCATTACATATATACATGATTCTTCTCCTATCCTCTGAAATACCCCTTGGAGCGCCCCGCCTTACCCCTGCGGGACGCTCCTTCTTTTTAAAAATTACACGGTGCAGCGTACAAAGAAAACTTTTTTGAAAAAATCGCAAAAAAATTGAAAAAAAGGCTTGCATTTCCGGTTCCGCTTTGCTATAATAATCAAGCACTGAGCGACACGGAGTGCCGCGACGGAGCAAAAAAAGAATATGGGAGCTTTCCCGAGTGGCCAATGGGGACAGACTGTAAATCTGCTGCTTAATGCTTCGGTGGTTCGAATCCACCAGCTCCCACCAAGAAATATGACGCTAGAACGTAAGTTTTAGCGTCTTTTTCTTTTGTCTGACCACACTTTTGACCGCACTTGTAATTCAAGCGTTCAGCACCTTGTCAAAGGCTGCTGTCATTGCTGTGGCGGTTTCGTGGGCCTGTCCCTCGATGCGGTGCGCGTATGTCCCCCGCGTGTCCATGTTCTTGCTGTGGCCTACAAGTGCCTTTAGCTTGCCGTCTGGCAAGTCCTGCGCGATAGATACAAACGTGTGGCGCAGCTCATATAGAGAAATATGCGGTATTCCGTTGGTTTCCTGGTAATGCCGCCAATGGTTATAGAGGGATTGCTGATTCACCAACGGAAAAAGCGGCGTGTCTGGTGTTCTGGGTACGCGCCACGCCTGCAAAAGGTAAAGCTGCCCCATGTATGCGGCGTAGGCCTGCTCGTTCATCTCGATATATCGGACGGCGTTCTCGTTCTTCCCCTTCGTGGTTTCGTTGTAGCGATTGATAGAGCGGGAAATATCCACCCGGCGGCCCGTAAAGTCGCCCAGGCGCAGGCCCACAGCCTCACCGGGGCGCAGGCCGCTGGCGACGATGAAGCGATAGCAATAGATGTTATCATCAAAGACGGGCTTGCCGCGAAACAGACAAGTTTCGGTGGAGAACAAAACGCGCAGGGATTCGGGCTGGAGGATGTGCTTTTCTTTGGTGCGGGCCCCTTTGGGCACTTCCAAGTCAAGCATTTTCTCGTGTAACGCGGTGTAGCCCTGCTTGCGGGCCCATTTGATGAAGCCTGTTTCTGTGGAGCGGATGCCCTGCATGGTCTTTTTACTCAACGGTTCGGTGCTGCGCCGTTCTCCGTCTGGGTTGAGGTTGCCGTTTTTATAGGACAGGTTCAGCACGTCTTGCAGCTTGCCCTCGGTCAGCTTGCACATTTTCAAGTGCCCCACCACGGGGAGGATGTAGTTCTTGCCGTTCTTGTAAGTGCGGTCGTAGTTGCTGGTTCCTGTGGTGGCCCGGACGTCTTGCAGGTAAAGCTCCCACACAGCAGCTACCCTCATAGCTGTAGGCGCGACGCCAGTCTCTAGCCACTTGTCGGCCTTGGCGTTGGCCTCGCGCTGGCCGGTGCGGCCCGGTTTGGAGCTGTAGAAGCTTTTGCGGGTGCCATCCTTTTGCACATCGATGCGCCAGCGGGTACCCGTCCACTTGGCGCTGTTTGTTCTGGTCGTCATTGTGGTATACCTCCCTTGCGGCGGGCGCGGTCTTTCCGCTTCCCGCTGATCTCTCCCGCCAGAAATGCGGCGGTCATCATCTCCAGCAGAGCATAACGGCTGGCAGGGTCAAATGGCTGTGCGTGGTAGGTGGCCGTCAGCTCGTCGATGAAGTCATAAGTCTTGGGATCCAGGGGCACGGTGTTCAGGGCCCGCAAAGCCTCCGGCAGCGTTGCCCATGGTGCGTGATAGTTCATTGTTGTATAACCTCCATTTTGTCCTGCCATCGTCAGCACCGGGGAGGACGCCCCCGGTGTACCCTCCACAGGCGGGGAGGGTTTCGGCTTGCTGGGTCGGTATTGTTCCACAAGATGCCTGTTAGTTCGGGTGCTGCAACACCCGTTAGCCTGCCATCATCAGCGCCAGGCGGCCAGCCCTGGCGGACGCCCTCGCGGGCGTTTCGGCTCATTGCATCAGCTTGTGGTAAATCTCGCGGCTTTCGTCGTAGGTCTCGCGCTGTAGCTTTGCAATTGCCGGGGTGGTTTCTATCTGCATGTCGGTTTCCAGTCGTTGCGCCTCACCTAGCAGCAAGGACAAGAGATGTATGCGCTCGTTTATGGTCAGCTCCATGGTTTTGCGCCTCCTATGTGGGTTGGTTGTTTCGATGGTTTTATTATACGCCTGTATGCGCAATCATGCAATGCACAGAATCTACAACTTTGTATGCGCATACATGCCGCCAATTTGTACAGTTTGCATAATTGCGCATACACGCAAATTGCGGTATTATAGTCTTGTATAGCTATGCCATGCAAGGGGGGTGAACTTATGGGAGGGAAAACCAGCGCGGCCAGTCATAACAAATACATTGCAAAAGCCTATGACCGTGTGAATCTGATTCTGCGCAAGGATGGCCCACAGAACAAAGCGGCGGTGCAGTCCGCGGCAGATTCCGCCGGGGAAAGTCTAAACGCCTATATTGTAGGTGCGGTGGCCCAGCGCATGGAGCGAGACGCCAGCAGCGCCCCAGAGAGCCCCGCAGAGGCCTTGCCGCCAGATGTGGAGAACATGCTGGAGTAAGGCAGCAAACACACCACAGAGCCGCGCAGCGCCCCGGCACGAATGGAGGCCGAAAAGGCAATGAAAGAGTACATGCCATCCGAAAAAAGCACTGAAGAACTCCGGGAGTATATCGCCAGACTTACTGAAGAAAGCGAACACATGACAGAGTGGCCGGACGTCGATATTGTTGTGGATGATGAAGTGGGGCAGCTAGACTGCCCGGCGGATGCGGCGTTCTTTGCAGAGGGCGAGCGGTATCTGCGTGGCACCCTTGGCGATGCAGCCTATAATCGCATCATGTCAGAACCAGACGACACGCCAGAGGACGACACACCACCAAAGTGATGCAGCCCCCGCCTGCCCCGTGGGCCTGGAGTTTGTCAACAGTGGCAACAGACTTTCTATTAAATATAATTTACTATACGTATAGGGCTATATAGGCTCTATATACTATAAAATTATATCTATATAGTATTTCTGTTGACATTGTGACAATAGTATATTTATAACTATATAACGTCGTTTTCCTGTCAACAGAGGTGTCAACAGAAAGTGTCAACAGAGCTCGCCTGTTGACAAAAGCATACTTGCGCATACAGTAAACGCCCCACCATGGCCCGCCGGGCTGTGGTGGGGTGTTGCTGTTTCTATGCGGTTGCGATGCCCAGCTAGTCGCCGCCGAGCCGTTACGGCGCAGTGCTGTGGGCCGTCATCTGGTTTTCAGCTCTCTGTCCAGCAGTGCATCGAGATCATCTGCCACGATGTGGTAGTACCTGTATCCCTGGCGGGCGCAGTCCTCCACAGTGGTGACTACCAGCTCCCCCGCCGGGGTGCGGCAGACGACTTGCAGAGGCGCCCGGCGGATGGCCTTGACCTGGGCTAGTAGTTTGTCCAGCTCCATGCCCAGCGCCTCACAGCGTGGCCCAGGGGGCCGCCTCTTTGGCAATCATGTTCCAGTATGCCTCGCCACGGGAGGGGCTTGTAGGCTCTGCCTCCAGCACGCCGGAGCACTGCCGGATGAACTTGCTAAACAGTTTCGTGCGCTCCAGGGCAGAGCGGTAGTATTTCTTTGCGTAGGGGGCCATGCCGCCGTGCTTGTCGCCGTACTCCATGGCCTTGCGCAGCAATGTGGGGTTGTTCTTGTTGCGCTCACACAGGGCGCTGAACTCCTCCACGCTCATAGGGAAATTATCGGCCAGCAGCTTGTAGTCGCCGCCTTGGAGCGCGTTGCCGTCTGGAGTATCGGCCAGGGCGGCAGCGCACGCAAATCGTCTGGACAGTGCTTGCAGCTTGTTTGTAGCGTCCTGGCGCAGCTGAATCTCTTCATTGTTGGCGGATAGGGTCAGCTGGCGGGCGTAGCCCTCGGTGATGTGGCCCAGGCGCAGCTCTTGCGCAGTCTCGCGGCGCAGCTGTTCAGATGGGGCGACAGATGCAAAGTAGTTGGTGACAATGCGGCGGGCTTCATTGATATAGTTCATAGTAAAAACCTCCTATTTCATGCTCTTGTGGATTGTCTGGCCCCGCTGTGTGGCCGCTTTAGGCCCTTGCGGGGTTGTGGTTTAGCTTTGACGGGTGCGGGCCTCCTGACCTGCCCCGGCGGACCTGGGCGGCTCATGGCTCGCCCCAGCGCTTTACGTGTGGGGCGATGTTCCAGCGGCGGCGGATATATTCGCGGGCCTCCTGTTCCGTCTTGAATTTCAGCGGAAACGACATGCCCGGGCCCTCCACGTACCAGCCCACAATAAAGCCGTCAGGGCGGGTCTGGTAGGTCAGTCGGATGGTATCGTCTTGCAGGCTCTCCGCCACAGTGACCTTGTAGCCGTTGGCTGTGTGGTGGTGCAGCTGCTCCAGCATGTATTTACTGCTCATTTTTTCTTGCGTCCTTTCTTTGGCGGTTGTGGGAGATCATCTATCAGCAGGATACCTTGACCGTGCACGCGCATATAGCTATACACATCGTGCAGTGTCAGCAGGTCATCCCCCTGTGGCAGACGGTAGCGCGGCCCGGCGTCGGTTTGAATCTCGGTGACGATTAGCAACCTATCCGCCGGGGCCCCACGCTCCAGGGCCTCCAGCCGGGCCAGCGCGTTTTTCACAGCAGTTCCTCCAGTTTGTCCAGACGTCGATTGACGTCTGTGATTTCTGCGAATTTCAAGCCGTATTCTAGCAGAGCGCGGGCAGCGGCCACGCGGGCCGGGTCTGCTGCGCTGTCATCCTGCACGATGTCCTGCAAGGCGTCCACGGTGTCACTGTAGCCTGCCGCCATTCTGTGGGCAGCATCGGCAAGGGCTTCCCGTCGGCCCCGCTCTAGGGCGTCTGCAAAGGCCGGGTCTTTTTCGTACCCTTGCAAGGTCTTTGTGGACAGCCCACAAACGCGGGCCGCCTCGGTGCGGCTTTTGCATGTCAGCAGGGCCGCAAGGGCTTTGTTCTGGTTCGAGGTCAATCTGGTTCTTCACCTCCTAAAATTTCCATATTTTGCCACATTCTGGCCCGTTTTCGCGCTGCTACCAGGGCGGCAGGCTGGCGCGTCGCTGCCAGGGCGCAGGCATCCTCCAGGTGTTTGGTGATGAAGCTGCCGCGCCAGCGCTTGCAGAGATACAGCAGGGCGTCTCGACGGTCGTTGAAGTAGTGGCCGTTATCTCGATAGCGGACACAATAGCTCCCCCGCCGGGCAGGCTCCACAGTGCCAGCGTCGAGCATTCGGCGCAGCTCGTTCAAGTCGGCGGGCAGTCGTGCGGGGTTGATTTCGCGTTGCAGCTCAACGTCCCCGCGCGGTGTGTGCCACACGGCCACGGGGATGAACAGACGGTTTTTAGCATTGCGCAAGTATGCAAACACCTCCAAATGCAGATTTTCGAATTCGACGATATATCGTCAATAGTGTAGGATAGTGTAGGTCTAGACAAACTTTTAAAAATCGAAAAAAAGCTATATAGAAAAGTCTGTCTGACCCTACACTTACCTACACTCTCGCGGCGGGGTCAAGCCTCCGGGGCGGCCGCTGATTTCAAGCCGAGGCCATAAAACCGTACACCTTTATTTTGCCGTCTACTCTCGTACCCGGCGGCTGTTAGTGCCTGTCTGAACTCGCGGGCGTCCCGTTTGTAGCTTGCGCCAGTGGCCTGACAGTGCATCGCATAAATATTGTAGAGTTCTTGACTCCCTGCTGTGTAGGTCGGGCCCACATCGCAACAATCATCGATGAAGTCCTGGAGCCAATCATTCTCGCGGCTATATTCTATCAGCGCGGCTCGTGCGGCCTCGGGCGGGTCGATTTTAAAGCCGTTGGCAATGAAGCGCCGGGCACCCTCGACCACCCAGGCCAGCACCGCGCCGCCTGCGTTTTCGTAGAGGTAGCTTGCAAAGTCCTTGATTTCGCCCTTTGCACCGCGCAGTTTCGCTTTGAACGGGGCGATTTTTAAACGGCTCCAGGTGCCATCGTCGCGGCTGCCAACTTTGGGTAAAAAATTCGTGAATAGCACCAGCGTATGAGAGGGCCAGAACGCTATCGGCTTGCCATATAGTGGGCGGGCGCTGATTCTGTCCTGGCTACCCAGTTGCTTGACGGCAGAGCTATCCAGGCGGGCGCCTTCCTCGGTCTCGGCAGCTATTGCCAGGCGCAAGCCGCGCAGCTCGACGGTCTCGGCGTCGTAGGACTTGCCACGGGATGCAAGTAAAATTTTCGGGTTAATGCTGCCCGCGTAGTCTCCTAGGACACGGGCCAGCACATTGAACAGCGTCGACTTGCCATTACCTCCATCACCTACAGCCATTACAATGCCCTCGTTGACCTGCTTGCCATAGGCCGCCATACCTGCCAGTTCTTGCAGGTATCTGGCCATGTCAGTATCACCGCAGGTGACTTGCTCCAGAAAACCTTGCCAGATGTCCGCGCCTGTGTCGCTCGGTGCCACGCTGGTGATTTTAGTGCAGCGCTCCGCCGGGTCGTTGGGGTGAAGCTCTCCCGTGCGTAGGTCAATAATCCCGGCGGGGGTGTTCAGCTTGTCGGGGGCCGCGTCCAGTGCGTCAGCATCAACTTCAAGATGCACAGCGGCTTCTTTTAACAAGTGGTCTATTCCTGTCGTTTCGCGGCAGTGGGCAACGAACGACAGGAATTTCTTTGCCTTTAGGTACTGCTCCTGTAGGGGTGCATCGTTCAAGTCCTTTGCAGCTCCAGCGCTGGCCTTTTGAAAAGCCGCTTGTGCTGCTTCCAGCTGTAGCGCGGTGAACTTATGGGCCAGCTTGCGGGCCTGTCCCTCGCTCTGCTTGAATCGTGCACCATCCCAAACTAACCAGGTCAGGCCCTTGTTATAGAGGACAGTGCCCTTGAAGTTTTTGGCGAAAAGCACACCTTCGGCAACGTCCGACAGATCGGACAGCTTGAACATGATCTCGCCTTGCAGTGCGGGGGCCACATCCTGGAAGCCCTGGACGGCGTACTCTGCCGGGGTCAGGTAGCCGGGCTGGTTCCAGATGTTTGCTTGTGCAAAAGCAAGCTGGTCTGTCCAGATGCGGTCAATTTCGCCTTGTGGAAAGTATCCCTCTAGGTGTTCGGCCTCGCGGTCGTATGCGTCGCGGGCCTGTTCGATTCCACCAGGGCCGCACCGTGTAAGCACCTGCGTTGCTACTTTGACCATGTGGTTGTGACGTTCCCCGGCGGGGATTATGCGCTCTGTGCCCGTCGATGCAGGCAGCGCCGCCGGGACAGTTGCCACGGGTGCGGCCTGCTGTGCTAGAAAGTCGTCGAGCGTCAGAGTGCCGGGCACCGCCTCGCCTTGCGGGTTCTCTACACCGAAGATAAAGCGGGCGCGGCCATCACAGCACGGGTCGAAATAGGGGCGGGACGCAATGGCCTTTTTAATAAATGCGTCCATCTGGTCGCCCGTAAATTGTGCACTTATCGGGAAATAGATGTGAAATCGTGGAGCCGCCGGATACTCGCTTTTGCCGTCGTCTTTGGGTTTCGGCTTTTCATGGTGCCTGCTGAACACGATATAATGCCCCACATCGGGAAAGTCTCTCTCCACATCCTCCGGCGTGGTGACCTTGCCGCCGTCGGTGTTGTCAACGTCGAGGACAACACATTCTGCCCAATACCAGCCCGCTTTTTCGCGGTGGGCGTCCTTGAAAAATCCGGGCGTATGGTCGAGCTGTGCAGCTTTTAGCAGGTCGTCCAGATTGTTGATGGTACGTTCATCCGGGTAAAAAGTATTTTGTTTCTTCCCTCGTACTCTGGCGCAGCACAGTGTAAACGCCTGCACTTCCTGTGGCACCGTGCTCATGCTTTGCCCTCCGGAAATGCCGCTGTGTCGTTCAAAAAGTATGAATAGTAGTCGTCAGG
>ERZ1034691.2011-NODE-2011-length-11929-cov-4.937763_pt1 | contig 11929 bp, 9 predicted proteins | sample MGYA00520638_ERZ1034691 | MGnify/ENA primary metagenome ERZ1034691 (study PRJEB33766, sample SAMN09781763) | gut metagenome | biome: gut microbiome | host: Homo sapiens | place: Madagascar | study: EMG produced TPA metagenomics assembly of the PRJNA485056 data...
CTTCGGTGACGACAGAACCATTGATACTCATATCAAGATGCTGAGAAACAATCTCGGCCCGTACAGGAAATTCATTGTAACGTTAAGAGGTATGGGATACAAGTTCCAGGTTTAAATACTTTTTACAGCCGTCTTGAGTGGCGGCTGTAATATTATATCGGTACACATCAGAACAGGAAGGCACTTTTCAATGAAAGACAGACTAAACAGCATACGTTTCCGTTCATGGCTGACATTTGTGCTGTTCTCGCTAATAGTTATAGTTTTTCTGTACTTTTTTCAGGTAGTGCTGCTTTCAAGCTACTACGAATATATGAAGATACAGGAAACGGCTTCTGCCGCAAAGCAGATAAAGGATGCGTGGTCGCAGCAGCCCGAAAACCTCAATTCTATCGTTTCGGATATTGCGGACAAGCAGAAGATTTATATCGAAATCTCCGACAGCAACCGCCCTTACTTCAGGGCAAGCTCGCTTGACAAGAGCAACAAAGAGGTGTACTCGCTTATCACGAGCCTTTCGCCCGACGATATGAAAGAAATCATTTCCGGTGAAAATACGTTCTTCACCGCTACAATTCCGAGAACGAACAATGACAGCAAGGCAATCGTGCTGATAGCACAGCTTGATGACGGTACGGAAAGCACGTTCTTTAAAACAAACGGTATCGTAAGGCTGTATATATTCAATTATCTTGAGCCGCTCGGCACAACGACCGCAATTCTGCACAGCCAGCTTAATCTTACCGCAGGTATTATCATAATTGCCGCATTCATAATGTCAATCATCTTCTCAAACAGCATTTCAAAGCCTATCATCAATATATCTAAGGCGGCGCTGAAGCTGCCGCATGGACAGTTTGATATGCCTGTGAAGAAGAACAGCTTTACGGAGATAAACGAGCTTACCGATACGCTAAGTTCCGCATCTGTAGAAATAGCAAAGGCGGATACTCTGCGTAAGGATCTTATGGCGAATATTTCGCACGATCTGCGCACTCCGCTTACGATGATAAAGGCTTATGCGGAGATGATAAGAGATCTTTCGGGCGATAACCCCGAAAAGCGTGAAAAGCATCTGCAGGTCATAATTGATGAAACAGACAGGCTGACCTCGCTTGTAACGGATATACTCGATCTGTCAAAGCTGCAGAGCGGCGTTGCGGAGCTTAAATATGAGAAGGTGAATTTTTCAGAGCATCTCGGTGAAATAGTACCACGCTTCTCACTGCTGAACGAAATCAAGGACTATAACGTGGTGCTGAATGCTGAGCCGGATATATTTATAAATGCGGATATTACAAAGATAGATCAGGTCGTATACAACTTTATTAACAACGCTCTGACCTATACAGGTGATGACAAGACGGTAAGAGTAAATCTGTATCACAAGACGCCGACAACCGCAAGACTTGAGGTGTGCGACAGCGGTATAGGCATCGACCCGGAAAATCTTAAATATGTCTGGGACAGATACTATCGTGTCAAGAAGAACGGCGAAACGCATCAGCGTGCAAAGAAAGGCAGCGGTCTTGGATTGTCTATCGTAAAGGGTGTGCTTGAAATGCACAGGTTAAATTTCGGTGCGGACAGTACGGTCGGTGTCGGCAGTACGTTCTGGTTTGAGTTTGAGGACTGCAACCCGGATAGAGTGCAGGTTGACGAAAAGAAGCAGAAAAAGCAGAAGAATAAGAATAACGCTGAACAGCAGTAACGTAAAACCCCGTTCACATAGGTGAACGGGGTGATGCTTTTTATATCAATTATTATATCAATCGCCTGTGGATTCTCTCAGAACAAGGCTGTGCGGTAATGTATAAAGGTTATGGTCGGGATTTGTCGCTTTCATATTTTCAATCAGCTTCTCGATTACCAGCTTGCCCTGTGCATAACACGGCTGTTCGACTGTAGATAAGTGCGGTACGAACATATGTGAATACTGGATATTGTCAAAGCCCATGAAGATAAGATCCTTGCCTATCCTGTAGCCCTTTGAAAGTGCATAGTTCATTGCGCCGATTGCGATTATATCCGAGATAGAGAATATTGCTGTCGGGGGGCTTGGCAGGTTCATAAGGTATTCACAGCCTCTCATACCCTGCTCTGTTTCATAGCCGCCGAAATAAACGTAATCCTCGTTATAAGGAATGCCGTTATCCTTGAGCGCCAGCTTGTAGCCTATCTCACGGTCAATGCTCGACTGGCTTCTCTGTAAAGTTGTGATAAGTCCTATCTTTTTATGCCCCTTGCGGATAAGGTAGTTTACTGCGTCACGGCCTGCTTTGACGTTATCTATTGTGACGGTAAGGACGTTACAGTTGTCAAGACGTTCAAGGCACATTGCAATATTGTGCTTTTCACCGAGCGAATTGATAGTTGCGGCATCCAGCTTAGGACCTAAAAGCACTGCACCGTCTACAGCTCTTGAGAAAAGCATACCGAGCAGGTGCATTTCGTGGTTGGGATCGTCATGGGTGGTAGCAATCAGAACATCATAGCCCTGCGAGAATGCGGCAACCTCCATACCTCTTATAACGTCCGAGTAGAAGCTCTGCTCTGTTGACGCTATGATGGCAAGTATTCTTCTCGTTTCACTTTTTCTTAAATCTCTGCCGAGAAAGCTGGGGCTGTATCCGAGTGCCTGAACAGCACTGTTTACCGCCTGTATCGCCTCTTCGGAAACGTTGGATTTTTTATTAAGAACTCTTGAAACGGTTGCAACGGAAACGTTGGCCGCCTTTGCAACGTCCTTGATAGTAACACTCATCGGCATTCTCTCCCTCAATTAAGCTATATTACAATTATACAGTATTGTGAAACCGTTTTCAATGTAACATTTGACCAAAATTCGATATGTAATTTTATCATTTTTTACAAAGCACAGATTTTTACTTCAAAAAAATCGTGATAACGGTTTTCATAAAAACGTATTATTTTCTTAAAAAGTGTACATTATTTACTCTGAATCTGCTTAAAACAGTGAAAACGGAGCGTTACAATTATAACTTTAGCTAATTTTATAAACAGAAGGCATATATACAGTGGTTTTTTGTGCAAAAAGTTACTTTACAAAAGTTCGGTTTTAGGTTACACTATTATACAAAGGCAGTTATAAAGTTATTAGCTAAATTGACTGGTACAGAGGTAATATTTGATGAAGAAAAAATCCGTTACAATGAGCGACATAGCAAAGGCTATGGATATAAGCACAGTTACAGTATCAAAGGCACTCGGCGACAAGGACGGCGTCAGCGAGGAGCTTCGTGAGAAGATAAAGCAGAAGGCAAACGAAATGGGATACCGTTTCAGCTACACGTCAAAGTCATCTAAGGAAGGCTTTACGTTCAACATAAGTATAGTAGTGGCAAAGCACTTTATAAATGACGCAAGTGCGTTCTACTGGGTAATGTACCGTCATATCGTGGAGCTTCTGCAAAAACAGAACTATTACGGCATACTCGATGTAATTTCAGAAAGCGATCAGGCGAACCGTTCAATGCCGAATTCGGTATCGGACAAAAAGGTTGACGGCGTAATTGTACTCGGACAGTTTGACGATGAATATGTAAGCGAACTGTTGGACCTTGATATTCCTGTGGTTTTCCTTGACTTCTACAGCAGTGACAACCGCACAGATACCATTCTTTCAGACAGCTTCTTTGGCTCTTATATGCTTACAAACTATCTTATAAACGCAGGACACCGCAACATAGGCTTCCTCGGTACTATAACATCAACATCAAGCATACAGGACAGATACCTCGGATATTACAAGGCTCTGCTTGAAAAAGGCATACCGCTGCGCAATGAGTGGGTAATTGACGACAGAGGTCCTGAAGGCACAAGCTATCCTCACTTTGACCTTCCTGCACAGAAGCCCACTGCTTTTGTCTGCAACTGTGACGAGGCGGCATACTGCCTGCTCAATCAGCTCAGAAGCGAGGGCTATGTAGTACCCGATGACATTTCGATAGTCGGCTACGATAACCACATCTACTCTACTATTTCAAATCCCCGTATCACAACGATTGACGTTGACAGCAAGAGAATGTCTTATGAGGCTGTCGAAACGATAATCAAGAAGATAAGGGATAAAAATTATTCAAGGGGCAGAACGCTTGTAACGGGCAAGCTGATTATCCGTGACAGTGTAAAGATATTGAAGTAATGAAAATTATAGATACTCACGCACACTATGACGACAGGTGGTTTGACGAGGACAGATATGAGGTTCTCGACCGCATTTTGTCCGTCAATGTGCTGGCAATCATAAATATGAGCGTGGATATTCCGACCTGCGAGTTTTCTCTGTCGCTTACGGAGCGTTACGAAAATGTATTCTGTGCGGTAGGTATTCACCCCGAAAATATAGCCGACACACCCGACAATTACATTGATATACTGAGAACGCTTGCAAAGAATAAAAAGGCGGTCGCTATAGGCGAGATAGGACTTGACTATCACTATGACGGCTATAATGCAGAAATACAGCAGGAGATATTTGAAAATCAGATAAAGCTTGCAAACGAACTTTCTCTCCCTGCTGTTATCCACTGCCGTGACGCTACGGAAGATATGATGAAAATACTGCACCGCACTACTCCGGATAAATTTGTGGTGCATTGCTATTCAGGAAGTCCGGAAACCGCAAAGGAGCTTTTAAAGCTCGGCGCATATATCAGCTTCACAGGTGTATTGACATTCAAGAACGCTAAAAAGGCGGTACATTCGTGCGAGATCATCCCAAGTGACAGAATAATGCTTGAAACGGACAGTCCTTATATGGCTCCCGTGCCGTACAGAGGAAGTCGCTGTGACAGCTCTATGACGCATAAAACAGCGGAAAAGCTGGCTGAAATAAAGGGCATACCGACTGAAGAAGCTATTAAAATCTGCAATGAAAATGCGGTGCGTTTCTTCGGACTTGATATAAAGGCTTGATTTATGTCATAAAATATGGTAAGATATATAAAGATATCGGCAGGACACGAAGTTCTGCCGAAAAATATATTTTGATATTTGAAAGGAAACAAAATGGACGCAGACCCCCGAAAACCTAAGCGAGCGGTAAAGATACTGCTTGCACCGCTGATTTTACTGAACAAAGGTCTTGATAAGCTGTTATCAAAGGCACTCGGCGACAGCTACTACGACAAGGAAGAAACCACGCAGGACAACATTATGTCTATGGTCGATGCGGGCAACGAATACGGCAACCTTGAGGACGAATCGGCACAGCTGATAAACAACGTGTTTGAGTTCGGCGATCTTGTCGCATCGGATGTAATGACGCACAGGAAGAACATTGTCGGAGTAGATGTGAATTCATCTCTTGACGATATTGTCTATATTGCGCTTGAAAAGGGCTTTTCAAGAATACCTGTATACAAGGAAAACATTGATGCTATAGTCGGAATAATCATAGTAAAGGATCTTCTCTGCCTTGTCGGAAACGAAAACAAGGATAAGCTGAAAATAGAGGACTTTCTGCGTGAGGCGGTATATGTTCCCGAATCGTGCAGTTGTTCGGACGTGTTCAAGTTCCTGACAAATCTCAAATCCGGTATGGGAATCGTGATAGACGAATACGGCGGTACGGCAGGTATCATCACGCTTGAGGATATAATTGAGTCGATAATGGGCAACATAGAGGACGAGTATGACGAGGAAAAGGACATGATAATCCCCCGCTCAAACGGTGCATACGAGGTCAGCGGTGAGGCCGATCCCGAAGATGTACTCGAACTGTTCGGCTATGAGCTTGAAGAAGACCACGAATACGACACTATCGCAGGCTTTGTTACCGACCTGCTCGGATATATTCCCGAAGAAGAGGGCGAACACCCGAAGGTTCGCTATAAGGATATAATTTTCAAAGTTATCGAGGTTCACGATAATTGTATATCTAAGCTGATTGTCAGACCGTGCAAGGAGGAAGAGCTTGCGCTTGAGCCGAAGGAAACAACACATTTCGGGCAGTAAACTAATACCGCAATTCCGGATGGGATTGCGGTATTTTTGCATTTATATTCTCTTTTCGAGCATCACAAGCATAACATCGGGTATCCCGTTGAACACGGTCGGTACGATGCCTATCTCCTTATATCCGTGCTTTTTGTACATTGCTCTTGCCACAGTGTTTCTCTCGTTGGTGTCAATTCTCAGCTCGTGACAGCCGTGCTGTAAGGCATGATCCTCATAGAAATTCAAAAATGCCCTGCCGCATCCTCTGCCATTTGCACAAGGCGATATTACAAGCGTGTGCAGTACGCAGACCTCATCGTCAGCCGCTTCATATTCCCACTTGCCGTCCTTGTAAACATCTACCTGAATATCGTTTATCATCGCTGAGCCGAGCAGCCGTCCTCCGTCCTCCATTACATAAAGGTCGCCACGCCGAAGTCCTGCCTCGGCGGTCGCACGGACGGGATAAACCCCTCTTATCCAGCCTGTAGTCTGCTCTCCTTTTTCCTCTGCGGTATGAATATCATCGTATATCTTTTCTATAGCGTCAATATCGGCGGCTTTTGCCTTTCTTATATTCATTGTGTATCCTCGCTTTTGCTTTTATGTACTACGCTGATAATATCACAAAAAACGGCTTGATTGCAATAAATATAAGATTTTTTGTGCCGATAAACAGATTTAATAGGCTGTATAGCGGTATATAGCAAACCGCCGTGCATTACACACAGCGGTCATACTGATATTTCTTATTTTACAGAGAACTTATATATGGTAGTAAAGTTGTACTGCTCCCCTGCTTTATAAACGCAAGTGGGCTTGAACTGAGGCTTGTTGGGTGAGTCGGGGCAGAACTGGCTTTCAAGGCAGAAGCCCTGATTCTTGAACATTTCCTTGCCGCCCTTGCCTGTTTCGCCGCCAAGACCGCCGCTTATATAGAACTGTATAGCAGGCATATCGGTGTAGGTGGTCATTACTCTGCCTGTCTTATCTGAATATATCTCTGCGGCTTTTCTCATTTCCTTTGTTTCGCCTAAAACATAGTTATGGTCATATCCGCCGGGGAGCTTGCCGTTATCCATATCCTCGCCTATTCTCTTAGGTGCGGTAAAGTCAAACGGAGTACCCTTTACGCTTGCAATTTCTCCTGTCGGGATAAGCACAGGGCTTACGGGAGTGTATTTATCGGCAAATATCTGTGCGATATGGTCCCTTATATTTCCTGCGTCGGTTCCGTTCAGATTGAAATACGAATGGTTTGTGAAATTCATCACCGTATCCTTGTCGCTTACCGCATTATAGCATATCTCAATCGAATCGGCTGTCAGAGTGTACTTAACATCAAGCGTCAGCGTTCCGGGGAAGCCCTCCTCGCCGTCAACGCTCGTGTATGAGAACACTACATAGGGATTGCCGTTTTCGCCGTAATCCTTGACATCCCAGACCTTCTTATTGAAGCCGACATTACCACCGTGAAGCGTGTTGCCGTTGTCGTTTTTGGCAAGAGTATATTCCTTGCCGTTAAGGGTGAACTTAGCGCCGCCGATACGGTTTGCATATCTTCCGACTAAAGCGCCCTGACTGCTTGTTCCTGCTATGTAACCGTCAAGCGTATCATAGCCTAAGAGTATATCGCCCTTGTTACCGTCCTTATCGGGTACGATCAGCTTTACAAGCGAGCCTGCGTAGTTTGTAATCTCGGCTGTCATATTGCCGTTTTCAAGCGTGAATAAGTAGCAATCCTTTCCGTTATGATTGCCCCAGAGTTTCTTTTCAATGCTCATACTATTTACCATCCAAACAAAAATTACGGTATTACCGCAGTTTTATTGTACCATATACCGAATGAAATGTAAACCTTTTTTCATTCAGAACTGCTTTTAATTTATATCGGTCGCAGATTATTTTCTGCGTGTTTCTCCGATTATCCTTACAAGCTGTATTATCAGCGTAGGTACAAAACCTATTGCAAGCGAGATACCGAAATATCCGATATTCATAAGCTGTGCCGAGAACAAACCGCTTACACCGGGAACGAATACCGCTAAAACAAGGAATATTATTCCTGCAAGAAAAGCAAGCAGTGAGAATCTGTTTGACGTTAAGCCGACCTTGAATATTGACTTATCACTGCGGCAGTTGAAGCCGTGAAACAGCCTTGATATACACAGTGTGCAAAATGCCATTGCACAGCCAAGCTCGGCTGAAACTGCGCTTCCGATAAAGTAGGCTGTCATTACTGCGGCGGCGATAAGTACTCCTCCTGTCACTATGCCGAGCGACATTGCTTTTGTAAGGAAAGATTCGCCTGTATTTCTTGGCTTTTGCGAAAGGAGCGATTTATCTGCTTTTTCCATACTTATAGCTATTGCAGGCAGTGAGTCGGTAAGAAGATTTATAAACAGGAGCTGAACAGCTGTGAACGGTGTCGGAAGTCCGGGTATAGCGGTACATAATACGGCGATTATTGCCGCAAGGTTGCCTGACAGCAGAAATTTAACGGCATTCTTGATATTTGCGTAGATTGCCCTGCCGTTTGCTACAGATTTGATGATAGTAGCGAAATTATCATCGGTAAGTATCATCGAAGCGGCATCCTTTGATACCTGCGTACCGGTGATGCCCATAGCAACACCTACATCCGCCTTTTTCAGTGCAGGCGCATCGTTTACACCGTCGCCCGTCATAGCAACTACCTTGCCCTTGTTCTGCCAGCGTTCAACTATCCTTATCTTATTGTCGGGAGATACACGGGCATAAACGGAAACCTTTTCGATAACGCTGTCAAGCTCCTCATCGGTCATTTCGTCAAGCTGAACTCCGTCAAGGCTTATATCGCCGTCACGCATAATGCCGATTTCTCTTGCTATAGCACTTGCCGTTACCTTGTGGTCGCCCGTTATCATTACAGGCTTAATTCCTGCTCTTATGCAATCAGCGACTGCCGCCTTGCTTTCGGGACGAGGCGGATCGGTCATCGCCGCAAGACCTATGAAGATATAGTTATCCTCAGTGTCTGCCGCTTCGTTTTCGGAGAATTTATAGGCGAATGCAAGCACTCGCATTCCCTGTCCTGAAAAATGCTCGTTAGCAAGTGCGATTTTATTTTTATCATCGTCTGTTATGCTTCTGACCGTGCCGTTATCACAGACCGAAACCAGACGTGAAAGCAGGTTGTCTGTTGCGCCCTTTGTGAACATTGTACGCTTGCCGTCAACTATATGGCAGGTACTCATCAGCTTTCTTTCGCTGTCAAACGGTATTTCGGAAACTCTCGGATAATCGGAGCGAATCTTTTCATAAACAGGAACACCGATGTAATCCGACAGTGCGGTTTCGGTAGGGTCGCCTATGGCGTTGCCGTCTGAATAGGCGGCATCGTTGCACAGAGCCATCGCTCTTTCGAGAAGTGCGGAATCCGCATTGCAGGCAGAAGCGTCGGCGTTTTGCTCTTTGCCGTTTAAATAGACCTGTCTTACGGTCATTTTATTCTGGGTGAGCGTTCCTGTTTTATCACTGCATATAACCGACACGCAGCCAAGACCCTCGACCGCCTTGAGATCCTTTATTACAGCGTTCTGCTCCGCCATTTTTCGTGTGCCTATGGCGAGAGCGATTGTAACTATCGAGCTTAACGCTTCGGGTATTGCGGCTACAGCAAGCGCTACGGCGAACATCAGCGAATCAAGCACGGGTGTTCCTCTTACGATATAGAGTATCATAACTATAAGGCAGAGAACGGGAATCGCTACAGAAAGCTGTTTTGAGAACTTGTCAAGGCTGTGCTGTAACGGAGTCTTTTTACGCTCAGCCTTGTTTATAAGTCCTGCAATCTTGCCAAGCTCCGTATCCATTCCGACCGCTGTTACAACAAACATACCTCTGCCTGCCGTTACAAGAGAGCCTGTGTAGACCATATTCTTTCTGTCGCCGAGAGGTATTTTTTCGCCTGTCAGGATCTCTGTGAACTTGTCTATGCCGTTGCTTTCGCCAGTAAGCGAGCTTTCATTTACCTGAAGGGACGCACACGAAACAAGTCTGCCATCTGCACAGACAATGTCGCCCTGCTCTACAAGTACAATATCACCAACGGTTACATCGGACGTATTGACGATATGAATGTTGTTATCCCTCATTACCTTTGCAGTGGGTGATGACATTGATTTGAGCGCTTCAAGCGATTTTTCCGCCTTGAAATGCTGTATAGTGCCAAGAACCGCATTCATAGTGATAACGCAGATGATAACAATTGCACTTTCTATGTTGTCGGTGAAAACAGAAACAAGAGCGGAGATTATCAGAATAATTACAAGCAAATCCGCAAACTGCTCCGAAAATACTCTTAAAACGCCCTTTTTCTTCTGCTCGGTTATTTCGTTTTTTCCGTAACGGGAAAGCCTGCTTTCAGCTTCTCCGGCTGTAAGTCCGTTCATACTTGTATCAAGCTGTGAAAGAACCTCCTGTGTGTTCTTGTCGTAATAATTCATATTACCGTAACCTTTCCTTTCGTGTTATGGGCAAAGGCATAAAAAAACAGACCTTTGCCGCAAAGAATTGCGACAAAAGTCTTGTCATAAGCGTATACTCAGTACGGCACGGATCTCTGAAGCTTAAAGCGTTTGAAATCGTATTGACGACACCGTACAGGGATCATTCTGTGAACAGTCCCCCGACTACTCCCTTTTATCATGTGGAAATAATAACACATTTATTTACAATTGTCAATAGACTTTACACAAATTTTACATTGTGCTATTTATAAAGCTCGTTTATGAGATTATCGGAAAGAAGAATGTCATCAGCGGTCGCAGACTCGTCATCGTACCGTATTTTGCTGTAGCTGTCGGAAAATGCTCCGATATTGTTTGTGCCGTGATACAGCTTTTCGGAGATAATGCGGTGCTGTTCGACTGTTTTCGTGGAAATATCCTCCGTACTGCGTTTTGAAAGCCACATAGCATATAATCTGTAGCCGAGCCTGAATTTTTCGTTGTTATCCTTAGCTTTACGGTAGCGCTTAAGGCAGTCCTTATCCGTTTCGTTTACTATCCTCTCCTGCCTTATATCAAGCTCCTCGTAGCTGTCTGTGTAATCGTCATAAACCTCTTGCACAGTGTCATCGGCGGAATATTTTCCGAAGATGCGTCCTGCTATCTTTCGCATCAGCGACAATATTTTCTTTCTGAATACGATAACAAGTACGACAATGACAACGACAAGAATATACAGCAGAAAATCACGGCTTTCGCCCTCAGCCGAAAGAATATCGGAATCGGGGAGCTTTGTATCTTCGGGGGTCAGCTGCTCGGTCTGAAGAAAACGGATGTTGAAGAGCAGCGTATCTATTATCTTAACGGTCATTTTCACAAGCCAAGTAAGACCTGCGGCTACATAATCCTTTAGCATCAGCGCCGCAAGTATCACCGCACCGACTATCGCTATCAGCTTTGCGTTGTAAAGCCTTAGCCCTTTGGGTACTATAAGGTTGGTGTTTCTGCGTCTGTCGATCTCCGAGCGTATATTCGACTGGTTGATAAGCAATACCGTAAGAAGCGCCATTACTATAAGAAGAACCGAAATTCTGTGTTCCGAAGCGCCGAGATATTCCATATCCGCCGACATTACACAGCAGAAAATATAGCAGATGAATGTTTCGACAAGATATATTCCGAGCCATATCGGAGTGAATATATCGTCAAATCTGTTCTTTTTAAGGCTCATTCCGAGAAGATACCATACAATAACAGACGGCATAAGAGCAACGCAGAAATAGAATACGTTAAAGCCGTTTTCGCAAAGTACGTTGTTTATCTGCGAGGAAACTACGGCTACAAGAACGACAAGCACCGTTGCCGTAAGAGCAATAAGCATATTTACAAGAAAAATCGTTTTTGGAGTGTGCCGTGAACGTCTGAGGCACATCAGAAAATAGCCGGATGCGGCGGCTATGGCGGCTATGGCATAATAT